>JACCDW011862233.1_pt1 | contig 11038 bp, 5 predicted proteins | sample 7449781 | NCBI WGS metagenome assembly JACCDW01 (sample SAMN15323449, study PRJNA562643) | freshwater metagenome | isolation source: river surface water | place: USA:Blue River Watershed | collected 2017-08-18
CGCAAGGAGCTCATCTGATAACTTGGCTTCTTTGATGGCGGTGGCCAATAATGCTTGAACGCCAACATCCATTGTTTCCCACAATCGTGTGGCTTGCGATTTCCAGAAATCTGAATTTTCTAATTCGGTATGGGCTGCAATGAGCATTTCGGTACCATAGTAGAGATCAGTATAAGAAGCCTTGGTAGAGGTGAGGTAGTCGACCAATTTCGGTAAACAATTTTTTCTCAACGCAAGTCGTTCAAGCGCGCGCATTCTGTGGTATTCATCCTTTTCATCAAGGAAAAGTTGCCAGGTTTTTTTTCCTTTCGGATCAAAGTTGGTTGTCTTTAAACGCCACACGCTGAATTGCGCATACATGTCGGGATGAGTGGTTTTAAACGCAGGGTTCTCCCATGCAAAGGGCATTGGAATGGAATCGTAAGCAAAGGCATTGGCGCAGAGTTGAATGGCCCATGAACCCAGTAAATTGTCTTGCTCTTGAACAAGAGAGAGCAGTGTTGCGCAATCCTTGAAATTGTTACGCTGCAGTTGAATCAAGCATTCCAAACGCAATTCCTTTTTTAGGTTAATGTCTTTACTCCAGTCCAATAGAAGTTGTTTGAATACAGGTTGATTGCATTTTCCTAAAACCTGAACAAAGTATTTGTTGGGTGGAAGATTTTGGGGTTGTAATGGCAACCCGAGAAGAAGAGAGGACCATGTAGTTTTGTCAAACTTTGATTTGGGGATTCTAGCAATGGCTTTCCAGTAGGACGAACGAAAATGGGTTAGCGGATTTTTGGTTTCGTTGTCCCAAAGTTCAAATTGTTGGATGAGCGTTTCTTGGATTTTTGGAGTGAAATGGCCATTTCGAATAAGATAGAAAACACCATTGCACCAAAGTTGAAGATCATACGGCTCAACAATGTGAGCGCCCATTTCAGCGTATTGATTGGCTTGTCTTGGTGTCCGCACACAACGGCCTAAATAGTCGATGAGAAAATTTTCATGGGAATCAATGTTGAGGATAAAGTCAAAATTGAGCGTATCATTTTGTTGGGTAAGCGGCCAAACATATTCATCGGCTAGAATCGGGCGTTGACTCATCGTAATGGAAGCCTCGTTCAACGCGTTGACATGACCTTGTGTTATGCCGCGCAATTGTGCGGATGCGGTGTCGTTGGGATGTGAAGCCGCAAATTGCATGTAAAATAACAGTTCTTGTCGTGTTAACGTATCCAACCGGTCCATCGGATTTTTTTTGTTGTACAAAAATTCAACGAAGGAGGGGTTGGGTAGTTGGGCAGTTATACAAAAGGAAATAAGAAGCGAGATAATGGCAAGAAAAAATCTGTTCATAACAGCAAGGTAAATAAGACTGAATCAAATATTACAACAAACCGCTTTTGGGTGCTGGTGTTTTATTATCATTTATTTTCGGTATTCTTATGTTTTTCGGACTTAGTATAACGTAATTTGTTTTCTTTCCGCTGTCTTCTGCTTTCAACATTTCTTTTGAGACCAAATCTTGCAAATCTCGCAAAGCGGTGTCTGTCGAGCATTTGGTAAGTTTCGCGTAGGTTGATGATCTTAAAAATCCCAATTCTTTGCTGTAATTGTCGTAGAGGTAATTAATGACAAGTCGTTGTCTGTCGTTTATGATAGTTGACTTGTGCTTGTCCCAATATTGCGCTTTATCTAAAATGATTTCTAAATTTTGTTCACTTGAAATTAAGGCCCTTTCAAAACAACCAAGAAACCATTCTAAATATTTTGTGATGTCCGAAGTTCCTTTTTGAGCCTCTTCAATAATTTTGTTATATTGTTTATGCTCCTTGAAGATTTGGTTTGACAAGCTGTAAAAACGAATTTTACTATTATCACTTTTTGCTAACCACATGTCTAAAATTGCTCTCGCTATTCTTCCGTTGCCATCATCAAAAGGGTGAATTGTAACAAACCAAAAGTGGGCAATGATAGATTTCAGAACTAAATCCAAACTTCTTTCACTGTTCAACCAATTTAAAAATTGTTCCATTTCGTTTGGAACTCTGTCGGCAGATGGTGCTTCAAAATGTATTTTTTCCCTGCCAAAATTTCCCGAAACTACCTTCATATCGCCTGAACGATATTTGGCAACGTCTATTGGCTGATAACCGCTAAATCCTGTTTGGAAAAGTGAGTTATGCCATCCTAAAAGACGTGCTTCTGACAGTGGCTTGTCGAAATTTTGTGTTGCATCTAAAATGACATCAACTATTCCTTCAATGTTTCGGGGTGTCTTAATAAAATCCGCGTTTTCAATACCTAATTTTCTGGCGATAGATGAGCGAACAAGTTCTGGATTTAAAAATTCTCCTTCAATTCTTGAAGTATCTAAAACATCTAATATTAATGATTCTAAAGTGGCGCGTTCTGTAAAATCGAAACCTAAACTTTCCATTCGACCCAATAATCGGCCCTGTAAATGTCTTAAAGAAGCCAAGATGGGAGATAGCTTATCGTTATCCCAGGAAAAGGTCGTCCAATTTTTTCTTTCGTGTATGTACATAATTACCACCGCAAAATATGCGGTAAAAATAGAGCTTTTTCACCGCAAAACAGTTCTTTGATTTCAAATTCTCCTTTGGATCAAAATCTTCAGCAAATCCACTTTTAATGCCTTCGTCAATTGCATGACGCAAAGCAATTATTTTCTGTTCTTCTTCTTCAAGCAATCTCAATCCTGCACGTACAACTTCACTTGCGTTTTTATATCGCCCTTCCCTCAATGTACTTTGAATAAATTGATCACAATAACTACCTAAAGTGATCGATGTGTTCTTACTCATGATTTTCAATTTTAGTAAAAATTCCAAGTATTGGTATTGTCTCAAAATGTATTTTGTATTGTTTTGGATAAGGTTAATCAACGCTAACGGTTTGCGGCTTTGCAAAGAAGCGGATTTCGGAGCTCAAAACTGTCAACATAGCACAAAAGGTGATGCGAGGTAGAATGTTCAATTAACCACTGAACCCGCTTTTTTGCAAAACCGCTGTTACCGGTGCGTGCTTCTCTTCTGTAGTGTTGTTGTCTGTCCATTATGCTCTGTCTTGGTGCGTTGGCTTGGTGGCTCTTTTGCAAAACTTGGCTTTAGCGTGGGCTTGTGTGGTTTTGCAAATGTGTCACCAAAAGCGTTGGCTATACTTCTTCGTATTTATTCTTTATTTTTTCTTGTAAGTCATTCGGGTCAAATGAAACAACCCATTTCCATTTACCAAAGCCACCGTGTTCGTTTACTGCTCTGCACCATTCGTCCAAGTAGGCTCGTTTTGTTTTGTTCTGTTCGTTGTCTTGTCCTTTTGTTTCGATGATAAGGTTCACACCATTTTTCATTTTGCATATGAAGTCAGGAAAGTAGCGTCTCACCACTCCTTGATAATTGTAATAAACAACAAAGTTTAAATGGTCATTTTTTACAAAGGACTTAATGTGTTGTGATTCATTAATGGTTTTGGCTTCTAAATATTCCCACTTGCTGTCGCAAACAACAAAGTTGATGTGTGTTCTTTCAAATGGTTCACATGGTTTACTTGTCCACCAAGTTCTTATGTCACCTGAAGAACGAATTGGATTTTCCTTATCGAATACTGGGGTTAATGCGTCTGTGTTTACTGCTCGTATTTCATTCCAAATGTGCTGAACAACCTTGTTCATGTTTAGCATTATCAAAATCCGTGTCCTCGATTCGTCTTGATTGAATAAAGGATTTTTGATTACGATTTTGTTTGAGTAGATAAACTTCTCAATAATGCTAATCAATTGAATCAAGAATGTTTCTTTGCTTCCTTTCCAATCAGGTTTTTTCTCTGAATTGTAAATGGTAGAAGCAATTTTGAAAATGATAGATTGAAGTCTGAAACGTTCTCCAATTTCTTTCAAGTCAATTTCTGTAAGTGCTGCCGGATTTGGTTTTCCCGCAATCATTGCAGCCAATTCCGCTTCGGTAATTGATTCGTAGGGGTCAAGTTCAAGTGTTTTTACTTTACCGATATTTAAAGCCAGTTGCGGTTTATAAACATGGTCAATTCTTACCACATTTGGGAAAGTGATTTCATGTTCTGCCTTCTCTTTAACTGGTTTTATTTCTGTTTTAGGTTTTGGTGGTGGCGGTGGTGGACCATCAGTTCCGCCTTCGTGTGGAAGGAAAGTAAACGGAACACCAAAAATGTTTACATACTCTGCTTCAAATAATCCATCTTCTGCAACATCATATGAAGTTCTACGCAAACCTCTACCAACTACCTGTTCGCAAAGTAACTGACTGCTGAATGCTCGTAAACCCATAATGTGAGTTACGGTTTTTGCATCCCAGCCCTCACTCAACATTCCAACAGAAATTACATTTTGAATCTGTTCTCCAGGTTCTCCAATTTTTCCAACGGTGTCAACTGTTCTTCTTAAAAGTTCGGCTTGTTGTTTTTTGGTTAACTTCTTTTCTTTAGGTGCATCTTCCGAATCGTCTCCAGTTTCTTCTACCTCTGCAAGTTCTACTTCTTCGGTTTCGGCTTCTGCTTTTTGTAATATGCTGCTATCAATTTGCAAGGTCTTTTCAGGATTGCATAAATCGCCCAAACCTGCAACCGAAAGATTGAAAGCATCTTTATCGAATGAGAATTTTATTCTTCCTGAAGTAAAAGTTGTATTGGCAACCGTAATCATTACAGGCGGGATTTTATACCCTGCCTTTTCCCAATCGTCCTTGGTAGCTTGCCAGTCTTTACCCAAAAGCAAGTAAGCATTTCTCATAAGGTCGGGGAGTGGTGTTGATTCGTCAACCTTTTGGTTGATGTCGTCTTTCACCGTTTCGTCCATGTAAATGTGATACAAACGTGAACGCAAATCTTTATCAACGTTTCCATCGTCACGAACTACAACTCTTGGAGTTTTAACCAAACCTGCTTCAATGGCATCATTCAATCCAAAGTCTGAAACTATCCAAGGAAACAAGGCTTCTTCACTTGCTTTTTTTCCGCTTGGGGCAAATGGCGTTGCCGATAAATCGAAACAACGTAAAATTCCTCTTGCTCTGTTGATGCGGTCTAAGCCACCAACCCAAACGGTGCTTTCTTCAATATCTTCTTTCTTAACGCCTTTGATTTTACTTTCGGCAGGAACACGCCAAGCATGGTGGGCTTCATCGTTTATTACAATAATGTTTGTGGCGTTCGCCATGTCGCCCAAAACTTCTTTTACATAGGCTTCATCACTTTTTGCTCCACGTTTGTCAACCGATTTTTTCTTGGCAATCTTTTCTTCTGTTTGCCAAGCCAAACCGTGCCAATTGATAATTTTAACTTTGCCTTGTCGCAAAGAATCCATTAAACCCGAAGGCACAATATTGAATTCTTCGTAGTAGTTTTCAGGGTCGGTTGGATTCAAAACTGAAAGTCGATTGCGAACGGTTAATCCGGGAGCAACTATTAAAACATTTTTTGAAAACCGAGTGTCTTTGCCGTTTGCTACTTTATTCAATACGTTCCAAGCAATGAGTTGACTCATTACAATGGTTTTTCCCGAACCCGTGGCCATTTTATTGCACCATCGGCTAAAATCACCACCATCGTTCGGAATTTTTATTCCTGTTTTGTCTGATTCTGGGGCTTCGGTTAGCCAAATTAATGTTTCAATAGCCTCTAATTGGCAAAAGAAAAACCTACGATCTTTTCTTTCTTCGGGGTCTTGCCAATGTTGTAAAAGTCGTTTGGTTATTCCTGTAACTCCTGGATAACCGGCTTCACGCCAGTTTTTTATTCTTGGGCGGATGGTATTTACAAGGTCAATTTCAATGAATGTTCCCGGGTCGTCGAATGATTTTGAACTTTCGGAAGCCACCACATAACCCGCAGGTCTGCGACCTGCCTGTAGAAGAAACTCTCTTGTATCTCTGACATATTCCCAATACTGTTGAGGCTCTACGTAAGGGGAATTGATTATGAGTTTATTAATCGACTTCATTTTTGAAAAAATTATAAAATTCTTTAATTGTATCTATTAACTCATTACTAATTAAATCGGGGTTGACATATTCCACTAGTTGATAATACTTGGACTTATCCATGTTACCTCTTGACATTCCGGCCTCATCCCAGAATTTTTCGAAAAGAGGTGTTAAAAAGTCATCACTTATTTTTGTTGTAGTCCAAAACGAATTTGATGGATCTTTCAGTGCAATGGGTGGAATATTACTATCTATAATTTCATTAAACCGTTGTTGCCATATAACACCTAAATTCAAAGAGTTGCCAAAATCATATAAAGTTTGGGGCAAAGGAAGATAATTCTCAATTTCATTTCTATTCCATTGTTTTATGAATAGTCCTGGCTGGCTGTTGTCTACATTTCTTCTAAGGTTATCGAAAATTGCATACCCCTTGAGATTTGGTATGAATTTTCTCAATGAATCAAAATGACCACGCACTCTGCTCACGTCATTACCAACTGGGTAGGGAAAAATATTCTCTTCAATGAATTGATGAATCTCAGTTAAAGCAAGTTTTTTGCAAAAGGCTTTAATAAAATCTAAATCAGTTGTTCCTTCAAAATATAAAATATAAGGGCGCTGCTTAGCAATTAAAAATTCCTCATATCCAATATCTCGTAAAACGGACTTCACGTACTTATCTTGATTTACTTGTTCAAATTCACCAAAAATCCCTGAAATTACCAAGTCTTTCCCAAAAGCCCGATTCATAACGCTTTCAGAATGACTTGCCACTATTAATTGACTATTATTTTTCTTTGCTATACCACTGATTTTATCATAAATGTTTGACTGTCTGATTACTTCTAGATGCGCATCTGGTTCATCCAACAAGTTAACAGTGTTAGGAAATGCGAGTAAATAAGCAAATAGCAGAATAGCTTGCTTTGTGCCGCTTCCTAATGATGACAAATCAATATTTTTTTTTAGCCCTTCGTTATAGCTCATTTTTAGTAAGCCGGTAGTTGGAATATATTTAGGAGGATTAAGTTCTACTCTGAATAATCCCTCAATTTCCCCTACAAAATTCTTCCAACCTGATTTGTCTTCTTGGTTGTATAAAAGATAGCAAACATTTCTTAGCACATCTGATGTATTTCCACTACCGATATACCTTAATATTGAACCAATTTCTAATTTATCCTCTGTTGGCTTCAGGCCTGCAACTGAGGGTAAAAATCCGATTCTTTCATTCAAGAGAATTTCTGGGAATTCAAATATTTCACCTTCTTCTGATTGTGTCAGTCTTGCGTAAATAAGACTATCTCGCCCAAAATCAAATTCAAAACCTGTTTTCCATTCCTGATTATTAGTATACCCTTCGGCAATTATTTCTATACGGATATTTCTAGCAGTTGGCTTCCCCTCACCATTTAATACGCCTTCCCGAACTACCAAATCAGTCCATAATTCTTTAAAGTCAGTCACAGAAATATTCAAAAGTTCTTCTAAATTTATTGCAACCCCGGTTCTTTTTTGCGCTTTACTTTTTCGATTTACCCTTTCTGCTCCCCATGCTTTAATTGCAATTGCAAATAAAGAAATAGCTTGAAGTAAAGTGCTTTTACCTCCATTATTTGGACCAATAATAACAACAGATTGGCCTAAACTAATGGTCTGATCCTTAATCTGCCTGAAATTCTTAATTCTTATTTTCGTAATCATAACCGAATAATTTTTAAACTCTCAATCCCTCTTGCATCAATAATTTTTATTGCTACATTTTTACCAGGGATAAAGGGCAAAGATACCGTTCCGCCAAATGCTTCAATTTTCTCTTCGTCAATTTCTGCTTTCAGATTTTTGGCTAAAGTTGCCCAACCTTCTTTTGCACCTGCCATTGGGAAAAATACTTGTGATGGTAATAAACTTCTTCCATCATAATCATGGTCAAGCATCCACATGGCAATATCGCCTTTACCGCCACTGTCAACTGTGCCTGTTTTGGGGTTATAGTAATCAAAGCCGTTTACTTCAACGGTGTATTTGCCTTTTTCGTCACCTGATTTAATTTCTTTGATTTGCACATCAGGCTGACCAATCAACCAAAAACTTTCATTGCTGCTGCGTTTCTTTTTCAAATCATCAGTCAGCAAATCGGCATTCATTTGAGCTTCTAAAAGTGTAATACCCGGCCAGTTGGTTTCTTCAATATCCTTTCTTGCTTCCGAATCGAAGTGAAAAGCACAAAACAAAATAATTTCAGGTTTAGGTTTTAATGTTCGGGCTTCTTCCAAAGCCAGTTCTACCATACGCTGTTCAAGCAGAGCATGTTCAGGGCCAAAACAAACTACCACCCGTTTCGGGTTATCCTCTTTGGTTTCGGCTTCTGCTTGTAAAAAACGTGTGCCGCTTAATGGCTCCACTCTTGTAAATTCAATAAGTTTTCCGCCTTTTGCTCTTACGCCTGCACGAAGCAATTCATTTCTCCATTCATCTTGCCTTAATGTTTCACCACTTCTTGAAATTGATTTGTCCGCTTCAATGGCTGTGTCCGCTTCTACTTCTTCAAATGATTTGGAGACAGGTGCTGGAACGGCTTCAATAGTAAATGGGCCTGTTACTCGTGTTTTCTTATTATCAGTTAATGGTTGGTCGTAAAGCGTTTCAACAGGTGCGGGTTCATTATTGGCAACGCTCTTTAGTGTAATGTGGGGAACTGATTTATACTTAAATCCGCTACCCACTCCTTCTGTTGGGTATGCAAGCTCAAAATAATCATAATTCGCTGTCATTATTCGTTGCTTTGCAAGTGTCAAAGCAACCCTTGATGTGTCACAAGTAATCCAACGTCTACCATATTCCTCCGCTACTCTTGCTGTTGTTCCGCTTCCACATGTAATATCGAGAACTAAATCACCTGGGTCAGTTGTCATAAACAAACACCTTTCTACGATTTTGTTTGCCGTTTGAACAACATAAACTTTTGGGTCACTTCTGCTTGATATTCCTCCGCTGACGTCATCCCAGAAATTGTTGACAGAAACAAAACCGAAATCATCAAAATATTTTTTAAAGGTTAGACGATTACCCTCAACTGCAATTCTGTTTTTCTTTAATAGATTTTCAATGCCTTGTATTCCAGTTCTCCAACCACCTGCTGATGGTTTGTATTTTTTCCCTTCGAATTCAATTTCAAATGAAGAACCTTCTCCGCCAGATCGAGAAGTTAAGCCTTGCTTAAAGAATATCTTGGAGCCTTTTGGAAGTAACTCTGGTTTCTTTTCTTCCTCATCGGTTATTCTTCGAACATCTCCATTTGGTAGCTCTACCAAATTATAACGTGTAGCACCGACACTACCAAGAGTAACCTGTTTATATAGTTGTCGAAATTTTATCTTGTCAATATCCTTAGAGTACCAAACTAAATAATTGCAAACATTGTCTAGATTTTTTGCTCCCAAGCCAATTGAAGTCCTATAGGTAATTACACTAACAAAATTAGTTTCTCCAAAAACTTCATCAAGCAAAGTCCTAACTCTATGTAGATTTTCATCTCCTATTTGAACAAAAACACTTCCACTTTCATTTAATAAATCCTTTGCAAGAAGAAGTCGGTCACGTAAGTAAGTTAGATATGAATGAATCCCTAATTCCCATGTATCACGAAATGCTTTAATCATTTCAGGCTCGGCTGTTAAATCCTCATCCTTTCCATCTTTAACATCTCGTTTATTTACAAACGGTTGAAAGTTACTTCCATATTTAATACCATATGGCGGGTCAAAAAACACCATTTGCACTTTGCCGCCCATGCCTTCTTTTTCTAAAAGGCTGTTCATTACCAATAAGCTGTCACCTGCAATAAGTCTGTTACTCCAATTTTCTTTGTGCTTGTAAAATTCAATGGCTTCACGCAAAGGCTTCTTTTGTTCTTCAAACAAACTCATTTGCGTTGGTGCTTCTTCTTCCTTTTTTACGGTTTCAATAATGCGTCTTGGGTCAATGCGTTCATGCACATGCAAGCTCACAGTCGGCACATCAAAACTGGTATGCTCGGCTTTACCTGCCCATTGTAGTTGTGGGTCAAGGTGTGGGTCGTATTGGTAGGTTTTCTTTTTGTAACCACCGTTGTCGGTGTGTGCATCTACCAGTCCTACAGGTGGGTTGTTTACCCGTTGCTTGTCTTTATGTTCATACTGCTCAATTGGTTTTTGAGAAGTAGTCTTTGTCGCTTTATTTATTCTTTTTGCCATGTATATTAATTCAATTTCAATTCGTTAAAAGTCGTTCGTAAAGATAATTTTTAAAACCCTGTTATTGTCAAAAATTGCCGTCAAAGTGTCAACCGTCCATTTGTCGGGTGGTGGGTGGGCTTTGGGTGCTGTTGGGCAAAATTAAATGTGCTGCAAAAGCGTAGGCTTGTGCGTTGGCTTGCAGCTCTTTTTATTTTGCGAAGGGTTGGCATTTTGTCTTTCGTTTTACTGTTCGTTTATGTTTTTCGTGTCGTCTTTTAGCATGACCGGTAACATAATAGTATACGCAACTTGTTTTACACAAGTATAACCCAAAACTCTTGAAAATAATAGACCCAGCCTTGCGCTATTTAAATACCCCATCGCGTTTAATCAATAGCACTATTGCAAAGTTAACTCAGTAAATACTCTCTATTTGTACCATCAAAAGACCAAAAAAAAAGCACACCATTTCCGATGCGCTTTTTCATTTTTGTGGACCCGGCGGGGGTCGAACCCGCGTCCAAACAGGGAACGACTGAGGTTTCTACATGCTTATTCCCTTATTAATTTTCGTGAAGTACATGGCAAAAGACAACCTTGACACTCCCTTATCGAATGAGTTTTAGCCGCTGTCTATTCGCATCAACGTTGGCGATTTCCCTTTGATGAAGCCCCAGTGCTAACTGCCGGGAACGAGGCCGTTAGCGGGACATGCCTGTCTTATCAAACCTTGATAAGATTAAGCGTAATCACTACCAGTGATTAGGCTGCAAGCGCGTAAGAATTGTTGTCATTTCTGACGGATGATTTGAGATTAAAGAGCTATCCCACCAAATGCTCTGCATGCTTGCTCCG
>JACCDW010344794.1_pt1 | contig 11037 bp, 9 predicted proteins | sample 7449781 | NCBI WGS metagenome assembly JACCDW01 (sample SAMN15323449, study PRJNA562643) | freshwater metagenome | isolation source: river surface water | place: USA:Blue River Watershed | collected 2017-08-18
CAACCTCGCGTTCCGTCTCGAAGACCGCGTGCAGCGTGTGCTCGCGTTCGCGATCGTCGACGAGGTCGATTCGATCCTGATCGACGAGGCCCGGACGCCGCTGATCATTTCCGGCCAGGCCGAAGACCATACTGAGCTCTACCTGAAGATGAACTCGGTGCCGCCGATGCTGACGCTGCAAATCGGTGAAGAGACACCGGACGGCAAAGGCATCGTCGAGGTGCCGGGCGATTACACGAAGGACGAGAAGGCGCACAGTGTGCTGCTGACCGAGGCCGGCCACGAGAAGGCCGAGCGCATCCTGACCGAGATGGGGCTGCTACCGGAAGGCGCATCGCTGTATGACCCGTCGAACATCACGCTGATTCATCACCTGTATGCGGCATTGCGCGCGCATGTGCTTTATCACAAGGATCAGCAGTATGTGGTGCAGAACGGTGAAGTCATCATCGTGGATGAATTCACCGGACGACTGATGCAGGGCCGCCGCTGGTCCGAAGGCCTGCATCAGGCGGTCGAGGCCAAAGAAGGCGCGCGCATTCAAAACGAGAACCAGACCCTGGCCTCGATCACGTTCCAGAATTATTTCCGCATGTACGGCAAGCTGGCCGGCATGACTGGTACGGCCGATACCGAAGCCTTTGAATTCCAGGAGATCTACGGCCTCGAGACCGTGGTGATTCCGCCGAACCGCCCGAGCCAGCGCAAGGACCGGCAGGATCAGGTATTCAAAAACTCGGACGGCAAGTACCGCGCGGTGATCGCGGACATTCGCGATTGCTACGAGCGCGGGCAGCCGGTGCTGGTGGGTACCACGTCGATCGAGAACTCTGAGCTGATCTCGGCCATGCTCGACAAAGAGAAGCTGCCGCACAACGTGCTGAACGCGAAGCAGCACGCGCGTGAGGCAGAGATCATCGCGCAGGCGGGTCGTCCAAAGATGATCACGATTGCGACCAACATGGCGGGCCGCGGTACGGACATCGTGTTGGGCGGTAACGTCGATAAGCAAATCCAGATTATTGACGCTGATGACTCGCTGTCGGCGAATGACAAAACATCGCGCTCACAAAAGCTGCGCGATGAGTGGCAGTCGCTGCATGAGCAGGTGGTAGTGGCTGGCGGTCTGCATATCATCGGTACCGAGCGTCACGAATCACGCCGTATCGACAACCAGCTGCGCGGTCGTTCCGGCCGCCAGGGTGATCCGGGATCCTCGCGCTTCTATCTGTCGCTCGACGATCCCTTACTGCGCATCTTTGCCGGCGACCGCGTGCGCGCGGTGATGGAGCGACTGAACATGCCGGAAGACGAGCCTATCGAGGCCGGCATCGTGTCACGTTCTATCGAGTCCGCGCAGCGCAAGGTTGAGGCGCGCAACTTCGATATCCGCAAGCAGCTGCTCGAATATGACGATGTGGCGAATGACCAGCGCAAGGTCATCTATCAGCAGCGTAACGAGTTGCTCGAGGCCGACAGCATGGCTGAGACCATCCTGTCGCTGCGCCACGGCGTGTTCAGCGATCTGTTCCGGGCGCATGTGCCGGAAGGCTCGATGGAAGAGCAATGGGATCTGGAAGCGCTGCAGGAAAGTCTGCTGCTCGAGTGGCAGATTGATCTGCCACTGAAAGCCATGCTGCAAGCGGAGCCGGAGCTGACTGACGATGAATTGCTCGAGCGCGTGATCGCGAAGGTGGATCAGCTGTATCAGACCAAGGTCGGACTGGTCGGCGAAGAATCCTTCGGTGGCTTCGAGCGCAATGTGATGCTGCAGAGTGTGGATACGCACTGGCGTGAGCATCTGGCGGCGCTGGATCATCTGCGTCAGGGCATCCATCTGCGCGGCTATGCGCAGAAGAACCCGAAGCAGGAATACAAGCGCGAAGCCTTCCAGCTGTTCGCGCAGATGCTGGACCTGATCCGCAATGATGTCGTGCGCGTGATCATGACCGTGCGCATTCAGTCGCAGGAAGAGATCGCAGCGGCTGAGGCGCAGATGAGCCAGCCGCAGTTGGAGAACGTCAACTATCAGCACGCGGACTTCAATCCGTCGGCCTCGCCGGAAGAACTGCTGGCGCCGCCATCGCTGGATGCCGCACAGGCGGCCGGCGCCATCGGCAATGGGATGCCGAAGGTGGGTCGCAATGATCCTTGCCCTTGTGGCAGTGGCAAGAAATACAAGCAGTGCCACGGCAAGCTCGCCTGAACCGAGCCTGCCCCGACGAGGCCCCAGCATGCCTGGGGCCTTCGTTTTTTTAAACCGCGCTTGCGTTGGCACTACAATCGGCGCTTAAGCGATCCGTTCACCTCCGTTTGAAGAAGCCATGGCCGTCAACTTCCCCCTGATCACCCCCGGAAAACTGAAACCCGTACCCGGCATCACGCTCGGTTATGCGGAGGCCGGGATCAAAAAGCCGAACCGCAAAGATCTGCTGGTGATGAAGCTCGCACCGGGCGCGACGGTCGCCGGTGTCTTCACCACGAATCGCTTCTGCGCCGCGCCGGTGCAATTGTGCAAAGCGCATCTGGCGCAGGCAAAGCAGAGTGGCAAGCCGGTGGCGGCGCTGGTGATCAACACGGGCAATGCGAACGCCGGGACCGGTGACGCCGGTCTCGCTAACGCGCAGGCGACTTGCGATGCGCTGGGCAAGCTGCTCAGCGTCGATGCGGCACAGGTGCTGCCGTTTTCGACCGGTGTGATCCTTGAACCGCTGCCGGTTGAGAAGATCGTCGCCGGCCTGCCGCAGGCAATCGCCAATCTCGCCGATGCAAACTGGTTTAATGCCGCGCAATCCATCATGACCACCGACACGCTGCCGAAGGCCGCATCGCGCACGGTGACGATTTCGGGCAAGAAGGTCACGCTGACCGGGATTTCCAAGGGCGCTGGCATGATCCGGCCGAACATGGCAACCATGCTGGGTTTCATCGCCTGCGATGCGAAGGTGCCGCAGGCGCTGCTGGAGCAGATGGTGAAGGAAGCGGCCGATGCGTCATTCAATTGCATCACCATCGATGGTGATACCTCGACCAATGATTCGTTCATGCTGGTAGCTACCGGTGCCGGTGAGCTCGAGGTCACGAGTGCCGACTCGGATGAATACCAGGCATTAGCTGCGGCCGTGACCTGGCTGTCGCAGGAACTCGCGCAGCTGATCGTGCGTGATGGTGAAGGCGCCACCAAATTCATCACGATCCATGTCGAGCAGGGCCGTGATGAGGATGAGTGCCGCAAGATCGCCTATGCGATCGGCCACTCGCCGCTGGTCAAGACTGCATTTTTTGCGTCGGATCCGAATCTCGGCCGTATTCTGGCGGCGATCGGCTATGCGGGTGTTGCTGACCTGGATGTCGGCAAGATCAATCTGTATCTGGACGATGTCTGGGTTGCAAAGCAGGGTGGCCGTAACCCGGATTACCAGGAAGAAGATGGTCAGCGCGTGATGAAGCAGTCTGAAATCACCGTGCGCGTCACTCTCGCGCGTGGTGACGCGTCAGCCACGGTATGGACCTGCGATTTGTCGCATGACTATGTGTCGATCAACGCGGATTACCGCTCCTAAAGCGCATGAAAGAACTCGAACAATTCCTGCAGCGCGCCGAAGCCGTGCTCGCGCGCGTTGAACAGCTGCTGCCCGCGCCGGCGACCGAAATCGACTGGACCGCATCGACCGCCTTTCGCTGGCGCGTGCCGCGCGATGGTCGCGGCTATCTGCAAGCGGTGAAGCATCCGGCCAGCATCCGCTTCGATGATCTTCGCAATATCGGTACGCAAAAAGAGGCGATTGAACAGAACACGCACCAGTTCATCACCGGCAAGCCAGCCAACAATGTGCTACTGACCGGCGCGCGCGGTACCGGCAAGTCTTCGCTGATCAAGGCTTGTCTGGCGCAGTTTGCGCCGCAGGGACTGCGGCTGATCGAGGTCGACAAGGAACATCTGGTGGATCTGCCCGACATCGTCGAACTGATCGCGCAGCGCCCCGAGCGCTTCGTGATCTTCTGCGATGACCTGTCATTCGAGGAAGGTGAAGGCGGCTACAAGGCGCTGAAGGTCGCGCTCGATGGCAGCGTCGCTGCACAATCCGACAATGTACTGATCTATGCGACCTCGAACCGCCGCCATCTGCTGCCTGAAAAATTCTCCGATAACGAAACCTACAAGCATGTTGATGACGGTGATCTGCATCCCGGTGAAACCGTCGAGGAAAAAATCTCGCTGTCAGAGCGTTTCGGGCTGTGGCTGTCGTTCTACCCATTCCGTCAGGACGATTACCTCGATATCGTGAAGCACTGGCTGCAGCACTTCAAGGTGCCGGAGTCCGCATTTGACGAAGCCGAGCCCGAGGCGCTGCGCTGGGCGCTGCAACGCGGCTCGCGCTCGGGCCGCGTCGCTTGGCAGTTCGCGCGCGACTGGGCGGGTCGGCATGCGTCGTAAGCATTCATGAGCGAAGTCGCACGCCCAATCGATGTCGCTGTCGGTATTCTGATGAAACCCAATGGTGATGTGCTGCTCGGCTGTCGTCCCGAAGGCAAGCCGTATGCGGGCTATTGGGAATTCCCCGGCGGTAAAGTCGAGGCCGGCGAATCGGTGCTCGATGCACTCAAGCGCGAGTTCGCGGAAGAGATCGGTGTGCATATCGTGTCAGCCGAGCCCTGGTGTGGCGTCGAGCATGTATATCCGCATGCGCATGTGCGGCTGCATTTCTACATCAGTCGTGAGTGGACAGGCGAGCCGCAATCGCTCGAGGGACAGCAACTCGCGTGGCAAGGCAGCGTACAGGTAGAGCCGGTGTTGCCGGCGACGATACCGTTGCTGGTATCACTGGATAGCGTTCGCTACGGGGACTGATTCAGCGAGGCGCAAGTGGCCGCAACGGGGCTATCCGTCAGATGGACGCTTACTGCAGACCTTCGTCGGATCCAGGCTCTTCTTCCGCCGATCCGCCGGCAATCTTGTACTGTTCTTCCGCCCACGCGCCCAGATCGATCTGCTTGCAGCGTTCGCAGCAGAAGGGACGGAACTTGCTGGACTCGGTCCATTCCACTTTCTTGCCACAGGTCGGGCAATCAACGATAGCGACCATTACCAGAGCCGAATCAGAAATTGCAGAGCGTGAGCTCGAAAGGCACATCGCCTTCGAAGGGCTTGGGCTTCATGTCGCCGCCCTGCGTGGTGAAGCGTATCCACAGCACGTATTTGTTCGCGGAGATTTCCGGAATCGCGGCGACGGTCTCGTCAATATGCACGCGCAGCAGCTGGTAAGTGCGGCCTTGCAGCATCTGCTGGAAGCTGCCGGCAATCGCGACGATCTGCGTTGCACGACCCGACTCGCGCAACAGCCGCAGCACGATGTTAATTGCCGTGAACAGCGGCGCGAGCGGCGAGAACCAGCCCATGATGTCACTGCGCCGCTGCTCGACCGGGAGCGATTGCCACGCATGATAGGACGGCAGATCGAATTCGCAGGCGCCGCCGGGAATGATGGTGCGGCCGCGGATGCTCATCAGCCACTCGTTGTCGCGGATATGCTGGCCGGTCTTGCCTTGCATCGCGATCAGCGCGGCACTGGTCTTTTCGATCTCGGAGAGGATCGCGTCCAGCCGCGATGCCTCAACATTCGGATTGGCCTTGAAGCCGAGCAGCGTTTGCTTCTGCCGCTCGAGTTCCTGCAGCAGGTCGGATTTGAGATCAGCGCGTCCGGCGACTTCGAGCATCTCGTAGATCGTCGCGAGCGCGACATGATGCTGCAGCGGGTGGTCCTGGCCGATGAAGAAGCTGAACTTCTCGTACAGGTCCTCTAGCCTGAGCAGCGTGCGAATACGCTCGTTGAAAGGGTATTCGTAGACGGTCAAGGACTTTCCCCGTAAGTTGGCCAGAAAATAATAGACAGATTCTGACCCAAGCGGACAGAAATTACAAACCTCGGGATCGGATTTCCCCCTGTTTTTTGGCGGCCAGCGCCAGATAGTCGTCGTGAAGACGGGTAACGGCCGCCGCCACCGCGTCCCGCTGACCGTCATTGACGATGATGTCATCGGCGACGGCCAGCCGGTCGGCGCGCGTTGCCTGAGTTGCCATGATCGCCTCGACTTGCATGACTGAAAACTGGTTGCGCCGGATCACCCGCTCGATCTGCATCGTCTCGGGGCAGTCGACGACCAATACCCTGTCCACCCGATCAACCCAGCGGCCGGATTCGACCAGCAGCGGCACCACGAAAATCAGATAGCTGCCCGCAGCTTGGTGCGCAGCGGACTCGGTGTGTTGCGTAATCAGCGGATGCAGTATCGCTTCCAGCTTGCGTCGCTCGCCGGCATCGGCGAACACGCGCTCGCGCATAGCTGCGCGGTCGAGCGCACCGTCTGCCGTCAGAAAGGTATTGCCAAATTGTTCGCGGATGGCTGGTATCGCTGGCCCGCCGGCGCAGGTCAGCTGGTGCGCGATCAGGTCGGTGTCGATCACGGACGCGCCGTGCTGCGCGAACAGGTCGGCGACCAGTGTCTTGCCGCTGCCGATACCACCGGTCAGACCTACAGAAAACTTACTCCGGGTGCTCATGAACGCGCGCCCGTCCACAGGATCATGAGTTCCGGTCCGTACAGCAGTGCGACCAGACCGGCCACTGCGAGAAATGGGCCAAACGGTATTGGCTTATCGCGGTGATGGCCTTTCAGAACGATCAGCATCACGCCCACCAGCGCACCCAGCACCGACGACAGCAACACGATCAGCGGCAGCATCGTCCAGCCCAGCCATGCGCCGAGCGCGGCCAGCAGCTTGAAGTCGCCATAGCCCATGCCTTCCTTGCCCGTCGCCAGACGAAAAGCCCAGTACACCAGCCAAAGCGCGAGATATCCGATGGCGGCACCGATCACGGCATCGGACAGCGGCACGAAGGTAGCGTTCAGATTGACCAGCAGGCCGACCCACATCAGCGGCAGTGTCAGGTCGTCCGGCAGGAACTGGGTATCGAGGTCGATGAAGGACAGCGCCAGCATGGTCCACACCAGCAGCAAGGCAGCAATACCGGCGATGTCGCTGCCGAGCCGCCAGATCACGAAGCCAGATAGCAAAGCTGACGCCAGTTCTACGGTCGGATAGCGCACTGATATCGGCGCGCGGCAATGCCGGCAGCGGCCGCGCAGCCAGACCCAGCTTAAGAGCGGAATATTTTCAGCGATGGACAGCGCGTGTCCGCAGGAAGGGCACGCGGAGCGCGGGAAGAGCAGACTGTAATGCTCATGATGCGGCGGCGGTTCGTCGCGTTCCATGGCGATGAAGTTGTCAGTTTCCCGCTGCAGCATCACCGGAATGCGATGGATCACCACGTTCAGGAAGCTGCCGACGATCAGGCCGATCAGGCTCCAGCTGAGGGCCACCGACGCAATGCCGGGCGGCGCATCGAACCATAACAACATCAAATCCGTCATCAAACGACTGATCCCAGCTTGAAAATCGGCAGATACATTGCTACCACGAGGCCTCCAATCAGTCCGCCCAGGATCACCATGATGACCGGTTCCATCAGCGAGGATAAGGATGCGACTGCCGCATCGACTTCGTCTTCATAAAACTCGGCTACTTTGCGCAGCATCTCGTCGAGCGAACCGGATTCCTCACCGATCGCTGCCATCTGCGTGACCATGGACGGGAATGCCTGCGTCTGCTGCATCGCGACGGTGAGGCTGGTACCGCTGGCGACGGCCGTCGCAATACGTTGCGTGGCCTCATGGTACACCGCATTGCCCGATGCGCCGCCGACCGACTCGAGCGATTCTACCAATGGCACGCCGGCCGAGAACATCGTCGCCAGTGTGCGGGTCCAGCGCGCGATTACGGCCTTTCGAATCACCGAACCGAAGACAGGCAGTTTCAGTATCAAGCGGTCGGTGGCGGCCTGCATCGCTGGCGAGCGTTTCCAGCTGCGCACAAACAGCGCACCGCCCACTGCCGCGCTGCCGAACACCATTGGCCAGACCTCGACGAAGCGATCCGACAGCCAGATCACGAACAAAGTCGGCAATGGCAGCTCTGCGCCGAAGCTTTCAAACACGCTCTTGAACGAAGGCACGACCCAGATCATGATCACTGAAGTGACGATCACTGCGACCGCGAGCACCGCCGCCGGGTACACCATCGCCGACTTGATCTTGCCTTTCAGTGCGAGGGTTTTCTCTTTGTAAGTCGCCAGTCGTGCCAGCAGATCGTCGAGTATGCCTGCCTGCTCGCCGGCGCTGACGAGGTTGCAGAATAGCTTGTCGAAATACTGCGGATGGCGGCGAAATGCCTGAGACAGGCTGGTGCCGGTTTCAACATCAGCCCGGATATCCAGCAGGAGCTTCGTGACCGATGGGTTCGCATGGCCCCGCGCGACGATGTCAAATGATTGCAGCAGCGGTACGCCGGCTTTCATCATCGTCGCCAGCTGACGCGTGAATACACACAGATCTTTCTCGCTGATCTTGCGTGCGCGGGGCGATGGCTTTTTCTTCAGCTGCGTGATCTGTATGCCTTGGCGCCGTAGTTGCAGTCGTGCGCTGGGGGCATTGGCCGCGCGCAGCTCGCCGCCGCTGATGCGTTGACTGCGATCCTTGCCTTCCCAAATAAAGATTATGTCGGCGGCTTTCTTTTTTTGGATAGCGGGTGTGGCCATGGCGTTGTCATCCAGATTCATGGTGGGTGTCGCCTTCGGTGCTACCCACCAGGTTGCTCAAATATTCGTACACCCAAGAATTTCATCCAAACTGGTCAATCCCTGCTTCACCTTCAACAACCCCGATTCACGCAAACTCTTCACGCCATCGCGCCTGGCCTGCGCCTCAATCTCCAGCGCCGTTCCCTGTGCGAGGATGATGGACTCGATCGCTTCCGTGACCGGCATCACCTGATATACGCCGATCCGTCCCTTGTAGCCACTGCCATTGCAGCGCTCACATCCGACGGCCCGATAGGGTGTCCAGCCGCCCAGATCAGACTCAGCGACACCGGCGGCCAGCAGAACATCGGCGGCGACCGCTTCAACCTGCTTGCAGCTGCAGAGCCGGCGCGCAAGTCGCTGCGCTGTGATTAACGTGACGGCCGATGCGATATTGAATGGCGCAACACCCATGTTCAGCAGTCGTGTCAGCGTGGACGGCGCGTCATTCGTGTGAAGTGTGGAGAAGACCATGTGACCGGTTTGCGCCGCCTTGATCGCGATATCAGCAGTTTCGAGATCGCGGATTTCGCCAACCATCACGATGTCGGGGTCTTGCCGCAGGAAGGCCCGCAGCGCGACCGGAAAGCTCAGACCTGCGCGTTCATTGATATTGACCTGATTGACCCCCGGCAGATTGATCTCGGCCGGATCCTCAGCGGTGGCGATGTTGATACCCGGTTTGTTCAGCAGGTTCAGGCAGGTGTACAGCGAGACCGTCTTACCGGAACCGGTCGGACCAGTCACCAGCACCATGCCGTAGGGCCGCTGGATCGCATCCAGCAGCAGCGTCTTCTGTTCGGATTCATAGCCAAGCGCGTCAATGCCCAGCTGCGCCTGACTGCCGTCGAGAATGCGCATGACAATCTTTTCGCCGAACAAGGTTGGCAGTGTCGATACGCGAAAGTCGATGCTGCGTGTGCCCGATACCGACAGCTTCATGCGGCCGTCCTGAGGCACACGCTTCTCAGAGATATCAAGTCGCGAAATCACCTTGATGCGCGATGCCAGTTTTTCCTTGATTGCCAGTGGTGGTTGCGCAACCTCGCGCAGAATGCCATCGACGCGGAAACGGATCCGGTAAAACTTCTCGAAAGGCTCGAAGTGCAAATCGGATGCGCCCATATTGATCGCATCGGTCAGTATCTTTTGCAGGAAGCGAACGACCGGTGCATCGTCAATATCGCTGGAGCTGGCATCGCTGTTACTGCTTTCCTCGACCAGCGCGACATTGTCGAGCTCATCACCAATCAATTCCGACAGGTTTTGCTCCGCGCTTTGCGACAGCTTGCCGATCAGATCAATCAGCTGTGGCAGCTGCACTACGACCGGATCAACGGGCAGGCCGGTCTGGAACTTCACCTGATCGAGAATCTGCGTTTGTGTCGGGTCAGCGATGGCGACCGCGATTTTGTGCGCCCGTTTGGCCAGAACGACGATGCGCTGTGACTGCATCAGCCGCTGGTCTATGACGCCTGCCGGCAGCGCCTGCAGGTCGAGCGCAGCAAGATCCAGCAGCGGGCAGCCAAAATGCGTCGCGCAGAACATGGCCAGCGACTTCGCATCCAGTTCGCCGACTCGCAACAGCGCATCAATGAAGGGGATTTTCTCCGATGCCGCCTGCCGTTGAATGGCATCGACTTGCAGCGGGGTCAGTTTGCCGGCTTGCAGCAGTGCGCGCGGCAGGCCGGAGAGTGTGGTTGAGGCGGCGAGGGAGGGGCGCATGGAGCCTCACGAATTCGGAGGAGGGCATCATGCGATAGGTGGCTACTTGAGAGATATGATTTGGATTGTGGAATGAGGCTTGGTGACAACAAATTCGGCAGGACGGGTGCTTCTCGCTAAACCACTCTCCGGTAAATCAGGGCCGGTAAAGCTTCACCATCTTGATCACTTGCTCCTGCACCTGCACGATCTCAATCACACAGCCTGAAATCTTGACACTGACCGATGATTCGGGAATTTCCTGCAGGGTTTCCAGCAACAGGCCATTGAGTGTCTTAGGACCATCCGTGGGCAGACTCAGTCCCAGCCGTTTGTTCACATCCCGCAGCGACGTTGATCCCTCAAGCAGGCATTCGCCATCGCTGGCCCAGCCAAACTGATCGGCCCGCGTTGCGCCCGGTGTCGAGGTGGTGAACTCGCCGACCATTTCCTCAATGATGTCATCGAGGGTGACCAGCCCCTGTACCTCGCCGTATTCATCGACGATCACCGCGAGCCTTTCCTGATTCTCCTGAAAGTACTGCAGCTGCGTGAACAGATCGGTTTCCGGTGGGATGAAATATGGCGGCGTCAGCAGTTCGCGGAAATGCTCGACCGTGAGTTCATCGACCTG
>JACCDW010664211.1_pt1 | contig 11037 bp, 12 predicted proteins | sample 7449781 | NCBI WGS metagenome assembly JACCDW01 (sample SAMN15323449, study PRJNA562643) | freshwater metagenome | isolation source: river surface water | place: USA:Blue River Watershed | collected 2017-08-18
ATGAAATGGGGAATATAGGAATGGAAATCCTAAAGTTCGAGAACGCTCCGGCGCCTCGTAAATCAGCACCAAAGAAGAGCAACCTCAAGTCGCTCGCTGGCCTAGCAACAGTTGCTGCGGTCGCGGTCCTTGGTTCGACTCTTGCAGCTAACATCTCACTCGGAACTGGCTCGGCGATCGAGTTCGGTCAGGGTGTTCAGGTTACATCGGCATGCGATAGCTTGATCAAGCTCTCACCAAAGGCGAACTTCGTCAATGATGCCAACAACCCACAGTTCTACTTATCAACAGTCTCATTTACTGAGGTTGATGGAACTTCTTCAGGTTGCCAGGACAAGGTCCTCACGCTCAACGCCTACGGCAACACCAGTGCAACACCGCTTGACCTCGCATCATCAAGCAACACGGCATATGCAAATGCAACTGTTGCCATCAAGTCATCGCCAACTACCTCAACCGCAGTTGTCGTTGCTAACGCAACAGGTATGACCGGTTCATCAGCATCATTCGACCTTGGATTTACCAATCCACAGGCGACATCAGGCGCTGTTTACAAGCTCACCCTTCAGAGTAGCAACTAATCCCAATCCAACCCATTTAACGATTCTCTAGTTGTTGGTAGGGGCCACCACTCGGTGAGCTCCTACCAACTACTACGGAGAAGAGTTAGATAAGTTACGAAAGATGTAAATGAACATACTCAAGCGTTACGAGAGCGATGACTTTGATGAGTCATACGCCTATGACGACGCTGACTATGTTGAAGAAGAAGGTTCATCCAAGCCCTTCCTCGTGAAGGCAATCGCCATGATCTTGGCAGTCACCGGAATCGCATACGGTGCAAATATCGCCCTAACACCTAATGGTGGATCGAGCGTTGAGTTTGGCCAAGGATTTGTTACAACTACAGCATGCGATACCAATAACGGAATTACCGTCACCCCTTACGCTGGCTTTATCAACGATGCCGGCACTGGAAAGTTCAGCCTCGATGCAATTAACCTCGACAAGATCGATGCGGCATGCGTAGGCATGGATTTCACTATTCAAGTCTGGGGCGATTCAGCAACTGCGCTTACCACTAGCGAGAGCGCTACCGGAGTCAGCACCTACCAGCAATACGATGTAGCGCGATTCTGGTTTAAAGATTCAGCAACCGTCGTTAATCTCGATGGTAACTACATCGATTATGAGCTACAGACCGATATCGATACCGGTTCGACCGAGCACACCGATAATTTAAACCAATGGACGATCGTCTTCGATCCAGATCGCGTACTCTCATTTGCAGATGCCACAGCGGTACGCAGAATTACGATTCAAACCACTAAACATCAGTCATGACCTCTGAGGTAAATCGTCGCCCCCTCTTTGAGGGCTCTTCAACTGAAGAGATGTGGGTTGAGGGCCAATCACAATTTCAAGATTCAAAGGTCCTCTTAACAATCTCTAATGCCCAAGGCGAGCGAACTGTTCTTATTACCCCCACTGAGGTAACTCCAACAAAGTCAAAGCTCTTTGTTCAGGCACCACCAGAGCGAATCGCAACACCGACACAGCAGCGCAATAAAAAAATCGGAAACCTGATGAGGTATCTCGGATATACCTTGAGCGCTATCTTAATCTCGTTCTCAGTTCTATCTGCCTCTGGCTTTGTTAAGGCGCGAATTGTTCTTACCGGCTCTATGGCGCCAACAATTAATACCGGCGATGTGGTCTTACTTGCACCGACGCCCCGCGCCCAACCGCAACTCGGCGATGTCGTTGCTTACACCGCTCGACGTTTTAGCGGTGAGTCTGTTGGCATCTTTACCCACCGCATTATTGGAGGCGATCCAGTTAATGGCTGGTTGATGAAGGGTGATGCAAATCCAGCCCCCGATGTGCAGAAGCCAAAACCAGAAGATATCGGGGGAGTCGTCTTCTTTGTGATCCCATGGATCGGCAAGTTAATGACGCCGAAGATGTTGATGATTCTCATCCCCATCGCAGTCGGTATCTGGTTGATCATCGATACCTTGAGGAGCGATTGATGCGCCTCTATAAGTTCGTTATCGCACTTCTAATCGCGCTCTCTTTTGCACCGACCGCTACGTTTGCTGCCGATATTCCACTGCTCACGTGGGAACGCGGCCGCGCACAGCAAGTGGTCTTAGGTGGTGGCGCCTACGCCAACTCTTGGGTTATCACTCTTGAAGGCAATGGCCAAGATCCACGCGAGTTCTCGGCAAGCGCTAAGAACGCTGCCGGCTACATCGTCTATTCGATTGAGATTCCAGCTGACTACCCAACCGGCCCTTACTCGATCGTGACCATCGGAAAAGGCTCACCACGCACCGTGGTTGCCGGCGTAAATCTCATTCCAAAGCAGAGCACGACAGTTGCTTCAAACTTATTTGACCTCACTATTATTTTGGCCATCTTCGTCTTCCTCACCGGAATCGTCTCCACCATTCGTGGCCGCAAATACACCTTTATCCCATTTAGAAGCGCACAGATATTGCCACGGCTAACCGATCCAATCTTCGATGCACCTGAGAACTTCTGGAAGCGCCTAGAGAAAGCGCCACTGCGGGTACGTACGCAATCGCTCCTCGCACTCAAGCCATCTCTTCTGCGCTTCCTCCTTATCCGCGAAGGCGAACTTGCACAGCGACTTTCAAATGCGTATTACGGTTTGAGCCCACTCGTGGGATTGATGGGTGGAGTGATTGCCGGTGTTGAGGTCTTACGTAACGATGGCATTGCAACAACGCCAATGACAGTATTTATTCTCATCCTTGCCATTTCTATCTTTGATGCAGTCGCCGGAGTTGCAGCTACTTTAGGTTTTTGGGCGGTCCAACTCCTAACCGGAAATATCACCAGCGTAAGAGATCTATTGATTGCGTTAGCTGTCGGTTTTGCTTGGATTGGTCCATCGCTCTTCGCCGCGCTCTTGCGCGAGACCATCAATCGAGACTTCACATTTAAGAAAACCGCTGGCGAAGATCCAATCAAAATTCTGGGAGTTCTCGGCTCGAGCGCTGTTGGCGCAGCGGTCTTCTATCTCGGTCATGCCTTGGTCAGCAGCGTTATCTATATTGAGAATCAGATTCGCACCATCTCGATGCCAGAGATACTTATTGTCTTTACTCTCCTTGCCGTTCGTGGCCTCGCTGATGGTGTAGTGCTTGATTCGAAGCGCGACTTTATTACTCGCGATGAATCATTCCTCATCGCACGAGTTAGTTCGCCGATCACAGGGTTACTTGTCCTCGCTTCAATCTTTGGCTTTGTCGTAATCTGGACCGAGTCTGTCGCACATGCAGCGATTGTTGCGCTGCTCTTTTCACTGCCATACCTACTGGTCTTTATTCGATTCAATAAAATCTCTCGTTTGAAGATCGAACGTATCCAGCGCAATATCCTCTTGGAATCTGCCGTTATCTCCGGCGTGACCTTTATCGCTTTCCGTGAAATCTCGCAGCAACCCTTACTCGTCGATCAACGAGCCAATCTGATACTGGTAGTGGCGGCAGTTGCCCCGGCCCTGCATGCGATTTACAGCTCAATTCACTCATCAAATGAAGAAAAATTCACTTTTGATGCCAACTCGGAGATAATGAAGCCATGAAGAAGTTCGCTCTAGTTCTCCTAGTACTCTCACTGACACGTATTGGCGTGTCATATGCAGAGACCACTCAGCCTGAGAATTCACAAGAGTATCTCTTCGATACCAAGGCAGCTGCAGCAAACCTCAATCAAGTTCTTGCGCTTCTCGTTGGTCCGCAGGGCCCTCCAGGCGTGGCAGGCGTTGCTGGCCAAGACGGTTTAGATGGAATGAATGGCATTGATGGACTTCCTGGTGCGCCTGGTGCAGCAGGTGAAGTTGGACCGGCAGGTCCTGCTGGTCCTGCCGGCGCACAAGGTCCTGCTGGTCCTGCCGGCGCACAAGGTCCTGCCGGCGCACAAGGTCCTGCCGGTCCTGCCGGGGCAAATGGAATTAACGGCACCAGTGGTTCGATCTCTGGTGGATCAATTGGTTATGGGCAAGGTGAGGTAACTGTCGGCGCTTGTGAGAGCGATAACCGCATCGTTATCGACTTCACTCGATCTTTTGACGGTACCGACTTTACCTTCAGCTCATTCTTAGTTGGCGATCCAAGCTATCTAGTACCAAACTCGGCAAATGTCCGTGGCGATATCAAAGATACTTGTATTAACAAGTCGCTCTCTTTCTACTTCAAAATTAAAGCTTCTGGTCTAGCTCATACTCTAGGCCAATACGTTGCAAACGATGTAGTGAAATGTACTTATGCATTACCTACAACAACCAATGGCTGGCCAACAACGAAGTGGCAATTCACTCTCACTGATTTGAATACCACCTGCACAACGCTTGCCACGAGCTCACGTGCAGCTACACCTGTTAATCTCAATAAGATCAGTACCGCTGATTACACGGATAAGATCGGATTTGAAATTGGCTAATTCGGATAACGAAAAGAGCGCGCCAAAGGTCTCAAAGCTTCCTCTACCAATCTCTGACTCACCGCTCGTAATTGACCTCCCTGATGGACAGAAGATTGTGATTGGCAAGATGGTTCAGGGCAGCGTTATTGAGGTCGCTACCTGGCGCGGCGTTGGTCGCCCAGATAGCCGTACAAGCCGTTTAATGTTGGGCGTCGGCAATGGTAATGTCAATGAAGATTCAGATGAGAACAGCCAAGCAGAGCCTGCCGCACCAGCAAAGGTAAAGGCGAAAGGTTTCGCTGGTTTTATTGCATCAACCGAACATTTCATTCGCAACTTCTCGCGCATCAACTGGTCAGCGACCTTTAAAGCGTTACTTGAGCAGATGAAGGGCAAGAAGAGTAGAAAGAGCCCAGCTACGAAGGCGCTATCGCAGAGCGATTCAATCACTCCGATGGCGACGGTCTCACCGGTATCGGAGGATGCTGAGATTGAAGCCTGGCTCAATAAGATCACCGAGAAAGCTGCGCGTGAAACTGCCAAGCCACGCACAACTTCAGCAGGAAAGAAGAGTGCGGTCAGCAAAAAAGCGGCACCGAAGTCAGCAACGAAGCGTAAGTAGTAGGTTAGACTTTCCCAATGAGAATCAAGGTGCTTGCTCTAATCGCTGCGCTCGTAGTTCTCTTCGCCCTCGGTTTCCGAGGAGGTCATCCGCAGAACGGCCTTGAGAGCGTGATGGGATCGGCCAAGTCGAGCGTTGTTATCTACAAGCACTCAGATTCCTATGAGGTCGGCGAGAAGGTAGTTGTTGTCGTGGCTGGACAAGGGCTCCAGACCGGTATCGTCAAAGCTGCAACACCTGAATCAGTCGACGTTGATACCAAGGCATCATTTGTCCGCGTAAAGCAGGAAGATGTCAGTGGCAAGCTGATGTTGGTGATTCCATTCTTTGGCCTTCTATTTAACGTAGTCGGGCTCTAATACCCGGCCTTTGGTTCGCCGCTTACTGTGGAGATAAAGTTAGTCGTAAGACGATCTGGTTGGGCTTCAATAGTTTATTAGCCCCTAAATCAATCTTGGTATTCTCGAAGTAGGTAATCCCAGCCTTACGAATCTGCGCGCTAAATAACAGTGCGCGGAACTTTCCATCTTCTTCGCTCTCGCTACCTGGCTTAAAACCACCAACTATTTTGGCGTAGAGCACCTTGGTTGAGCGGGGTAACCGCTCGCCGGTAATAAATGTATCGATATCGCGTTGGATCTTCTCTGCATCGAAATTCTCATAAGCAATATTGAGACCTTTGACGTAATTTCCGCCGGCGATATTGCCGATATTTCCAGTTCCGGTCAGTCCGCCGCCGAGCGATGGCACAAATGAGATTGTCGCGAGGAAGATCACCATTAGAGCGAGAAATGAGTCGGCGAAGAGCCATCCACCTTGATGGGTTGAATCCTCTTCTTCGACCTCTTCGCGGACTTTACGCACGTGGTAACTTCCGAGCGACCTTATCAATCTCGCGAGATGCGCTCTCGAGATTGGTTGATGCATTTACTAGCCGTGCGATTGATCCCGCCAAACTTGAATTCATGGTTACGGTGGTGATCTTCTTCTTATCGTGGAGGGCGGTACGAATCTCAATCGCTAGCGCAACTCGCTCGCGGTCGATCGCATCTTCGCTGGCACGCTTAAGCGCACGTACTTTATGGCCAGCTTGTGAGACATAGAGGGTGAGCGCGATAACGATTAAAACGATAATAAAGTCGAGTCGAGCTACATTTCCGATCTTCCACTCTTCGGCGAGAATTCCATAACCGTTCTGCCAGAAATCGAGGAAGTTCACGACATCTGCGCCATTATCTGAAATATATTGCGAGAAGCCAGTTGTTGCTGCGCTGACGGCAGCCCATGTAAGTGCAACCGGGGCAAAGACCAGAACATTGCGAATGACAGTGAGAAGTCGAACAAGTCGGGCAGCCGCTTCGCCAACATTGGTATCAGGGTGGGGGAGGTAATCCATCGGATCCATCTCGGCCCAGATGTGGAGATCGCGCTTACTCTCAATGGCGCGCAAGAGGTCGTTGAGGTAAGGATCGCTTTGAAGGCTGTACTTAGCGATCCAGCCCGAGATCTTCTCGCCGAGGAGATCTATCGCCTGAGGTTTGCGCGGCTTACGAGGCGCCATGGTCGTGCCCTTCCCAACTACTGTGATGATCGCGACTTACCGCGTTCGACAGCGAGTCTAATGCAGTCTCTGCCAATCACTCGATACTGTTACCGCCATGAAGAATTTTCGCGCCATTCTCGCTGCAATCGTCGCCTTGGCTATGGTGGGCTTGGTAGTCCTAGGAGGATTTAATATGTCAGAACCAACCAACACATCAGCTTCGAGCAGCAACTCTGGCCTACCAGTGGTGAGTGCAAACGCTGGTGAAGCGCCAACGATCTCTGCGCCAACTGGTGCTGCACCGGCCGAGCTAACAACATCAGATGTGATTGTTGGAAGCGGTACTGAAGTTCTTCCTTCCTCAACTCTGACTGTCCATTACACATTGATGGCATGGTCAACCGGAAAGATTATTGAGTCCTCTTGGTCATCCGGATCTCCAGCAACATTTCCATTAGCTCAAGTTGTCGAAGGGTGGCAGAAAGGCCTACCTGGCGCAAAGGTTGGCGGACGTAGGCTGCTGATTCTGCCGCCAGATATGGGTTATGGTGCAGCTGGCGCTGGACCAATTGGTCCCAACGAGACCTTGATCTTCGTCGTAGACATCATCGGAGTATCGTAAAAAGCTTCCTTACGCTTTGAACCATTCCAACTGGTTCAGAAACTTACGCTTTGAACCATACAGTCGTGCCCGCCGGAATTTTTCCGTCGACCAACGGCTGAGTTGTCAAAAGTACTTCGCCCTTAGGCATTGGATACTTACCACCTTTAAAGTTGGTGATGCAGTTCCAGCCATTAGGGCGGCTAAAGTGCAAGACATCCTCACGAGTCGTCTTATGCCAAGTGATCTCCTCTTCGCACTGTAATTGGCGACGAAGAGCAAGCGCCTTCCTAAAGATCTCAAGTGGAGTCTCCTCTTGGACAGACTGAACCTCTACCGAGTAGCTGCCAAACCATTCTGGTTGAGGTAGATGCGAGCCGCCGTTACCGAAACCAAAGTTCTTACCGCTACGAGTCCATGGCAACGGAACTCGTGCGCCATCGCGACCCTTCGCCTTCTTATGGTTGCGCAGGTAGATCGGATCTTGAATCTGGTCTTCAGGGATATCGGCTACCTCGTGGAGGCCAAGTTCATCACCTTGATAGATGTAGGTCGAACCAGGCAACGCAAGGATAAAGGTGTTGGCCGCGACCGAACATTTAGTTCCAATTTCAAAGTCGACTGGATGCGAGGTGCCATTGGAGAGGAGCCACTCTTGGCGGTCAACGACTGGATGGAGACCCTGCTTCGTTGCGTAACGCATCTGGTCATGGTTGCCGAGCGTCCATGTTGTTGAAGAGTTATTCTTCTTAGCGAGTTCGAGGCTATCCTGCACACAATGCTTAAAGGTTGCTGCGCTGAAATCAGCATCGATAAATCGGAAATCGAAGGTCTGGCCCAAGGTCTCTTCGCTGGCATAGAGCGGCATACGACTTGGATGGACATTTGCTTCGGCAACTGCGACCCGTGGCGGATCGTATGAGTTGAAGAGTTTGCGCCAAGTTCGATATACCTCAAAGAGCTCGGTGCGATCCATCAAGATACCGTTGCCATCGAGCGGTTGTGGATCTTCGTATTCGAGGGTATCGCGCATACGAAGTGGCTCGGAGAGATCTTTCTTTAGCGCGTGTGCCACATCGATACGGAAGCCATCGACGCCACGATCGGCCCAGAATTTGAGGGTCTCGAGGAAATCAGCTTCAACCTCAGGATTATCCCAATTCCAATCTGGTTGCTCAGGTGCAAACCAGTGCATGTACCACTGATTGTGCTTGCCGCCCCAGACTGATTCGTGGGTCCAAGCAGATGGTGCAAAGTGTGAAGGCCAATCAGTTGGCGGCAGCTCGCCGCTGGCGCCACGACCGTCGCGGAAAATATAGCGATTGCGTTCCGGCGAACCTGGGGCAGCAGCGATTGCATCCTTAAACCATTGATGGAGATTGGATGAGTGGTTAGGAACGATATCTACAAAGACGCGGATGCCAACGTTATGGAGCGCTGCCAGCATCTCATCGAAATCTTCTAGCGAGCCAAGCTTGGGATCTACATTGCGATAGTCATCGACATCGTAACCACCATCTGCGAGCGCCGATGGATAGAAGGGCGAGAGCCATACCGCATCGAGGTTGAGCGACTGCAAATATGGAACGCGAGAGGTGATGCCCTTGAGATCACCGATGCCATTGCCGTCGCTATCGGCAAAGCTTCGTGGATAGATCTGATAGATAGCAGCCTGTCGCCACCAATTTTTATCTCTACTCAATGACATGCGGGCAATCGTACTGCAGGCTAGCGCTGCAGCCACCAAGCGGCATATGCCGGAATGATCATCTCTTCATAAATATGCAGGTACTCACCTGAGATAACCTCCAACAACTTGCCGGATGCGATAGAGCGCATACTGACCTTCTGCGAACTCTCCGAAAGGTTATAGAGCTGGATTAAATCGCCTGATGCATGGCGTCGGCGGAAGATGATGACTGCCGGATTATTGGTGGTGAAGACTTCAGTAGGTGTGGCAGCGTGAAGTGAGGCGAGAGATTTTCGGGCGGTAATCAACGAACGAATTGCTGCATCGACCTTACCTTCCACACCCTTACCTTTTGCCGCGCTCTTCACCAACGACCAATCCATCTCAGGTCTATGTATCCATCGATTATCTTCGGCCTTCGCTGGATTTTTGAGGTAACTCACATCATTGAGCAACCCAAGTTCATCTCCCATGTAGAGAAGTGGCAGCCCGCCAAAGCCGAATACCATTGCATAGGCACACATCATCCGCTCTATGGCGGTGACCAGCGCTGGTTCATCCTTCTTCTCCAACGCAGCTTCAATGCCGATCAAACTTGCTGCACTGCCAGATGTTCGACGGTCACCCGTTGTTGGATTTGATTGGAAGTGAACGCCACGCGCAAATGAACCGGCAAACTCATTGGCGTAGAAATCAGCGAGGAATGAGCGGTGCGCATATGGGTTGATCGCAAGCTCATGTGCATCAGCATCATCGATCGCCCAGCCGATATCGTCGTGGCAGCGTAGATAAGTCGCCCAGCCAGAGGTGGTGGGCACCGATGCAAATTTAGAGAGCGCGTGGGCCATTAATCGACCGTCGCGAGCTGCCAGCGCCGACCAGATCTGCACCATAAGCGAGTTGTGATAAGCCAGGTCAGATACCTTGCCAGCGTGTTCGCCCTGACCTAGGTAATGCACAACATCCTTCGGACCAACAATCGCCTCTGCCTTAAAGATTAGAGCAGGGGTAGAGATATGGGCAGCAGCGCGAAGTGCTTGGGTAATGGCATGAACCTCTGGTTGATTCTGCGAATCGGTACCAAGGCGCTTCCAGATAAATGCGATGGCATCGAGACGAAGGCAATCGGTTCCTTGATTAGCTAAATACCCAATGATGTCTACAAATTCGAGAAATAGTTCAGGGTTCGACCAATTGACATCCCATTGATAATCGTTAAAGGTCGTCCAAACCCATGCCTTCATCTCATCGTTAAAGGTGAAGTTGCCAGGGGCGAAAGTTGGAAATATCTCAGGCAGCGTCTTCTCAAATTGATCCGGTATTTCACGAGAGTCATAGGTATAGAAATAATCGCGGTATTTCTTCTCGCCCGCCTTTGCTCGCTCGGCCCATTCATGTTCTTTCGCCACGTGATTGAGTACCAAATCTAGGGTGAGCGAAATTCCTGCACCATGGAGCTCATCTGCAAGTTTTGCTAAATCCTTCATTGAGCCGAGATCTTTTCGCACAGTTCGATAATCAGCGACGGCATATCCACCATCATTTGGCGAAGGGCGAGGTGTAAGTAACGGCATCAAGTGGAGATAGGTAATGCCAAGGTCTTTCAGGTAGTCGATCTTCTTGCGAATCCCATTGAGGTCACCAGCGAAGAGATCGGCATAGGCGACATAGCCAACTGCATCGGGAGCTTGGAACCAATCTGGCCGAAGGGTGCGTTCGATATCGCGAGCACGGAGTTCGGGGGATCGAGCCTGAAAAATCCCAGCTATGACATCGACAATTGCGCTCATTACCTGGTCGGCGGGATAAACGGCTGCGAGCCCGTCGTAGAGATCGGCCGCCCAACGGTCGTAACGGGCAAGTAGGAGCTCGAGATCGCGATCGTCAGCGCATCGCTGGGCAAGCTTTTTTCGGGCAGCCTCGATGCTCTTAATGCGCGTACTCATGATGGGTGAGCCTATAAAGCAGCTTTAATTGGCGGAAGGCGATATCGCCCAAAATCGCTATTTGTAACCCAATTGCAACCGATTTTCAGAAATGTGCAGTCCAACAAACTACCCTTGCCCCATGTCGCAGCAGATGAAGATCCGTCCAGCAACCATCGGAGATACTGAAGAGATTCGCGC
>JACCDW010192800.1_pt1 | contig 11036 bp, 2 predicted proteins | sample 7449781 | NCBI WGS metagenome assembly JACCDW01 (sample SAMN15323449, study PRJNA562643) | freshwater metagenome | isolation source: river surface water | place: USA:Blue River Watershed | collected 2017-08-18
CTTTTGCGCCATTTGTATCTATGACAAACAATGAGAATGTTTTATCATTAGGTAATTCAACAGTAACTTTTTGGTTTTCTGAAATAGAATTTTTAAGATATATTTTTGATGGAGTGGTATTAAAATCTAAAACATATTCAGAACTATTTAATTCAGTCTCATTTAAATAGACTTTGGGGATACCATAAGTATCAGAATATACAAAATCTGTTCCATCTTGATTTTTTAGAAAGAATACTGTGGAAGATAAATCTTGAACACCATTATAAGAATTTTCAGCATTCAACACAGTTTTAGTTTCAAGATTAACTAAATCAGGTGTATTGAAATTTCCCAAATGCCTGTGAGCAAGATAATTCTTTCGTAAAGATTCTTGAAATTCTCCAGCTAAATCACTTAAGTCCTGTCTTCGGTCTTCATATGTAATTGAACCAACCACTGATAAATCATAATTGACAGATGCTGAAGTTGTATTTATGGTAGCAAGATAAGTTGATGGGTATGTATCATTGTAAAATTCATTTGGAGGTAAAGGACATGAAATTTTACAAATCTGATCTTTTTTAGTACCAACTAAAGATTCAGCCCAAATGTAGTAATCATTGTTTTTAGTAAATCTAAAATAGTTAGCAAGTTCAGTTTTTGCTGCAAAAGAATCTACAACTCCAGTTCCAGGAGATACTCTTACACATTGTTTGAATGCATTATCAAAATATAAATTAGTGGAGTTTAAAGTAAATGAGTTGCCTAAAATAGCTCCAATCCATAATGTTGAAGTATTTGCTGAACCTGCTTCTACATAAACAACAAAGTTAGAATTGTAGTCTGAAGAAGAGTTTAAAGTAGAATCTCTAACCCATGTCCCATTGCTTCCAGTACCTAAAACTGAAACACTATAAACACCATTTTGGCTTTTAGTGGTTTGATCTTTAACTAAAACTTTATCATTTAAAGCAAGACTTATGCCATCTAATGAAGATGGAGCACCACCGGACAATGAAATATTTTGAGTTGAACCTGCTGCGCAAATGTAATCATTAGTAAAACCTAAATTCAATGACACAAATCTTTGCGCTGTATCACTATTTGGATTTTGTAAATAACTAGAAATTAAATTTAGCTGATCAGTTCTATATAAAGTAAGATTTTCTACAGTCCAACCAGTTATGATACCTGCGCCAACAAAGTCGAACGCTTGCTTGAATTCATTTTCAACTGTAAGCATATTTTCATAATCAAAACCTGGATACCATTTATCGCCAAATTTTGAATACAAAAAATTATAAACTGATGTTCTGTCTGCCATGATTTTATAATGTAGGCATGAATTTTATATTATCATTGCCAAGATCTAACTGAACTGCAAAATCGTAAACTATTGATGGATTGACACCTACAGATGTAAACAATATGCCAAACTTTATTGTACTTGAAGGGGATGCAAGTTCAAATGATTGGTTAGGTGAAATAGGTGTATATTTATTGAAATCATAAATATCTGCCTGGTTTTCACTTGTTATATATCCATATGTTATTGTTCCATCATTTAGCAGTTCATTACTTGTTAGCAATCCACGTTTAATCATAGGTGCAGTTGAATCGTAATCAGAAGTATCAAAGATTCTAGTAAAGTAATAGCTTGCAGTTCCTGCTGTATATGTCAAGGTTGTAGAAATTACTTCTGGAGATAAGTTTTTTGTAGCAGAATTTAAAACAAATTTATACTGCATCCATCTTCCATTGAAAGATCTAATATCTCCACTCAAAGATGAAAACGCTGGGATTGTAGAATCATTGTTAATATAACTTTCTTCTGCCACTAATTGCCAAGAGGAAGCCAAACATTCAGTTCTGGTATTGCCTGTTCTAACATAAATTTCTACCGATGTTCCAGCATCTAAGCCCTCAATTGCAGTTCCATTCAATGTATTTAAAGCATATTTGTTTGTAACTAAAGTGGTGAGGTAATTCCACTTGACTAATGTAGGAACAAAAAATGGTTGAGATTCATATATGCCAGAAGATCTAATTGTTCTATCTGGTGCAAAAATAGCAAAATCTCTTGCATTTGGAGTGTAAATTACTCTTGTGCTTAATGAATTATCATCATTTTTCTTGATCTGATAAATTTTTCCATTAGCTTCATAAAGTTCTTGTGAAATTTTATCTGACAATATTTCATATGTATCACCGTTTGCATCAACAGTGATACCTTGAATGTTTCCTGCTTGATCTCTAAATCTAACATAAACATTCCTTACTTTTGATTCATAGACTGTAGGATCAAACTCATATACTCCGCCATCACTACCAACACCATAATATAATGAATTTGAATAGACAATATTTTTAATTTCATTATTTCTGACAAACTGCTCATTTGGTACAATTTCATATCCATTGGTAGTTGATGTATTGTTCCAAAATAGTTTCAAGCTTGGAGTAGTAGTTTTAGACACAAATGCTTCAATCTCAATATCTAACAAATCATTTTGATTCAAAGTGAAGGTTCTGTTAGAAATTAATGTTTGATCTGTTGTAATTGAGGTAGACCCGAAGTTTGATGTAACAGATGTGCCTGCTAATGATAAATTTAAGCCCATATTAGAAACAGTTTTAAAAGTATAAACTCCGTCTCTAGAAGCTTTTATTGCACCTTTGAGTAATAGTCTGGAAGAAGATCCAAATCCACTCAAAGAGATATCGTTGTAGTTTATATTGGCAGATTGAATTGCTAAATTTTTGTAGGTAAAGTTTTCTTTGTCAGCAATATCAGTTGAGTATGATAAATTATAAGTTGAATATTTTGTCCAAGTTTTATTTAGACCTGTGATTGATTTATCAAACTTAGTTACTGTCTTAAAAGTGTCTGTGCTTCTTATGTACATAGAAGTTTTTTGATCAGAATTTATGAACAGATATTTACCACTTGTATCATCAGATATGGAGTAGATGCGATCAGAATCTATTGTATAAATTTTTCTCCAAGATGTTGGTAAAGAATTTGTGAAAGGTAATTCCCAAATCTCACCACCTCTAAATCCTGCGACAATAGATGTTCTTGCAGTGGATGCAGATATAGCATCAACGTTATCAAATTCTGAAGAAAGTGTTTGTGTCCAATCTGTACCATCATATTTGTAAATTGATGATAAAGATGAACCATATACATTTCCAAGTCCAATGAAAAGATTTGACTTATAAGCTGACATTGATGATACATACTCATAATCTGTAAAACTTCGTATCAGATCAAGAGTAAATCCATCAAAACTATAAACACTAGATGAAGAAGTAGTTCCCTTTGATGTACCAATGTATAACTTGTCTCCGAATACAGCCATACAATTGATAGGCTTTATTGTTTTATAATTAGGTCTATCTAAAGGATCAATCGAATTTACTACTGTCCAGAAATCACCACTGTATGAAGAGTAAATGTATCCATTGTTTGTACCAAGATACACCTTTCCTTTAAACACAGCCATGCAAGTAATTTGATAATTAGAATCAACAATTTGATCATTAGAAGAAGATAAAACTTCTCCATTAAAATAGAAAACCTTATTGTTTGATCCTAAAATCAAATTATTGTTAAAATTCACGGACGATGTAATATCAGATGAAGCATTTCCAGTTTCTTTTAAAAATGCTTGAGAAAGTGCAGTGATATTCCAATTTTGAAATTCAGTTTTACCCTCTTCAAAACCAACATATCCTATCGCAGATGCATCTTGAAAATCTTTAGCATCTCTAAAATCTGAATAGTGAGAAATTTGTGCTTGAACAACATCAGAAAAATCATCAGAAGCGATCAAGGTCAAAGAACCTTGTTGATCTACGGTGAAATAATCACCCTTGTAAACAAGCCTCATTTCAACTATGTTTAATGGGGTATCAAAAGTGTATACTAAATAATCTGTAGTTGTACTATCGATTACTGTGTCAAAAACTTTTTTAAACATTCCATCGACAGAAGTTTTAATTTCTAAAACATAATTTTTAGGTTTTACTGCAGTAGCCCCTATAATTACTTTTGAAACTACAGGATAGATATCATTTGCAGGGTTTGTCAAATCTTCAAATGTTTTGGTCATTTTCTTTAATATGAAGTTTGAGTTTTTGTCGCCAAACAATTCATATTTTTGCAATGAAGAATCGCTGCCAAAATATTCAGCTTCTCTTATAGGTCTTTCATATAAATCCAAAACTAAATCAGTTGAAGATAGTGGATTTGCTGAAATATTCGAACTTGTAATTTTATAATATGGTGAAGTATTTTCATACAAAGAATATGTTGTTGTAAAATCAGCAATAGAATAGCCCAGGAAAGCATTTGTTTTTGTATGCTTTGGTATTTTAATCACTGGATTTGTAGATACACCAACTGGCAAATTATCAAGTAATCCAACGATCCAATATGTTGTATCTTTTAATAAAGTTTGGGAAGATGAAAGATTTAATTCAAATTCTTGATAGCTAGTTGTAAGATCACCAAAGTAAACACTTCCTATTGTAAATAAAGCAGCACTTGGGTTGTTTGTAACATCACTATGGGAGTAAACACTAAAAGTAATTCTATCTCCAGTATTTAAAATTGTAAGATCTCTTTTAAGTTTGAAAGTAAAACTTGTTACATCTTGATCTGAAGATAAACTGAAACTCCAAATTACACCAGTGCTTTCAATAGAGAAATCAGTATCTGTACCAGTTTCTTCAATCACAGCACCAAAGGCATCAAACTTATGAACTTGAATGCCTGTATTACTACTAGTGCCTCTATTGATAATAGCTAAACCCTTTGGTGGCTGAGTGTCAAGTATTACGTTTGCAGAGGGATAAATTTCTGATTTTTTAAACAAATCGTTTGAATTGCTATTGATATCAAAAGTGTATGCAATATCGTTGTTTATGCTATCGTTCCACTCATACAAATCAAAGTATTTAACTGCCTCTAAAAGAGAGTTGTTAGTGATTTGTTGAGGCTCAAAAGATGCGACATCAGTAGAAACATCTTTTTTGAAATTGCCCTTTACATAAGCAACTTTTATAACACTACCTTTGCTTATTCTTGCATTAGTTGTTAATTTAACATGTGCTTCATCATTAGCTGGTAAAGATATAGCACTGATTACTGGATAAGGTTGATCATTTACAAAAACTTTGAATCCTTCAATATTCGAAGTTGGTAAAGTTTGTTCTGTTCTATTGAAGATGAAATACAGATAAATATCAGTACCATTCGTGTCAACATATGACTCAGTTGGAGAAAAGACATTTATAATCCCTGAACCATTGTTTGTAAATGATGTTCCATCGAATAAATTGGTAATTATTCTTTTTTGACTAAAGTCGTTTAAAAGGTTTAAATTTGCAGACTGATCGGTAATAAAATTGGTAGACTGTTTTTTATAATCAAGCTCTAGAGTATCATAATCTAGGAAACTGCTTGTTAAAGAAAGTCTATACAGTGTAACTCCAGTACCACCGTAAGTGGTATTAGAAGGTGTGATACTACTGATTGGACTTAAAGTATTATTTTTGTAAACTGAAAAACCAACTGCCGAAGAACCTGGCAAAGTTGGTTCAGACATCAATACATAAAGATATTGAGGACTACCCGTAGATGTATATGCATCAATGACTATCGGAGGATTAGTTTCAGCAACATTGTTTGTAACTGAGAAACCACCAAAAGAAGCTAAGTAGTTTCCAATTATAGTGGAATCTTTGATTTTTAAAGCAGCATTTGAAGGCTGCACATAACTAATTGTGATTGGATTTGTACCATCACTAAGATCCAACTTTGAACTTAGATTAAACTTAACTATTTTACCCAAGGTTGAGGATGTTGGGTCAACAACAGAACTGGAAGCAATTGTTAAAGGAACTGCTCCTTGTGTAATAGCAAATCCAGACAAATTGCTATACGGAAAAATCGGGGGTGTGGCTTCTCTAAAAACAAGAGAAACACTTAAACCGTCTGTAGATGAATATGCTGCAAGAGGAGTTGGAGGATTAGCTTCTTCGGTTCTATTCGAAACTCCTAAGCCTACAAAACCTTCTACGAATGATTTTGTAGCATCATTGTCTGATAATGAAACTCCCAAACCAGCTGTAGATAAATATGTGACCTTTACATTTTGATAATTAACGACATCGCCATTGATATCATAAGTGGCATCTACAATTGTATGTGAAGGACTCAAATTTAATTGCAAAAGTTTTGGAGTGACAGAATCAATGAAAGTGGAAGCTGGATTTACTGTAACTGCTGTTCCACCAGTTATTCTTGTAATTTGAAATCTATTTTGCAAACCAGAAGCTGGAGATAAACCTGTGCTATCTGGATCTATGAATTGAATATAAACCTTCGAACCATCAGCAGAGGTATATGCAGTATCGCCAGTAGCACTTCCAGGATATGGTCTGCTTCCAGAAAAGATCTTTACTTCATCTTTTTTATTCTTTGCCATTATTTAATACTTCCATACTGTCCGCTGATATACAATCTTCCCTTATAACTTATTGCATCCAAAGGTCTGATAATTCCTAACAAATCATAAGAACCATCATTGTTGTACGATCTAACTCTTTCAAAAGCTAAAGAATCATTTTGCCATGATTCTGAAGTTGAATCATATTTGAATAGTTTTGCTTGTCTATCGTCTGGATTATCATTTAACTTTGTACTATCAATACCATCATTGATAGAATATAATGTCCCATCATGATATCTAAACAATCTTGTTCCACCTGAGGAAAGAAAATCATTTGAATGATGGAAATTATAAATTTCTTTAGATACAGGCTCGTATGCATTTCCCAAAGAGTAAGACATCTTGGAATATGCAAACATTGAGTCACCAGCAAAATTATTCAATTTACCAAACTTAAGATAAACTTTGTTGTACTTATCAGAAACTATTGTGTCATCTAAATATTTTTGATTGTAATTGTCAAAGCTTATGAAATTTTTTACATTAATGTAAGGATAAATTTGCTTTCCACAAAACACCTTTACATCTCTATCTTCTATAATTAATCTTACTTTAGATAAAGAAGTAGATACATCAAATATATTGTTTTGATTTATGATTTTAATATAATCAATATAAAAATAAGATGGTCTCTTAGATAATTCTGGTAAATCATTAAAAGTAAGCTGTACCTTAGAAATATTGCCTTTCCAAGTTGGACGTATTATATAATCTACAAAATCTTCTGAAGTTTCAATCTTAACAGATGTTGAGTTTATAATTGATCCACTGTCATATGCCCAACCCAAATCCAAAGATGAATCTGCAAAAGCCTCTTCAAAATCTGTTGGAAATCCACTAGGTAGCTTTGGTGCAATTTTCAATCTTATAGAAACTATTGAATCAAAATCAACATTTAAATCTATATTGTTGATAGATATGCTTGGATTACCAGATAGTGCAGGCTCAACTCTTAAAACAGTTTTGTTATAGGCAGAATTGTATACATCTACGGCAGAAATTGTTGTAGCTGCTATTCCAGTAACAAAACTATTTGTAGTCCAATCTTGTAAAGAAACGACATTATCTTCACTGAAAAGCCATTCTTTAAGATAGCCTAATTTTGGTATTGCTTTAGTAACTAAATTGTTTCCACTCTTGAGTACAAAAGTTGAATCATTAAATTCTAAAGAAACGATACCGTATGAATTTGCAATTTCTAGTCCTTGGTATCCATTGAAATTTGTAGTTGTATATCTTGTTTCGTCAACATTGAGATATACACATTCTTCAAGAGTTGTGCATTGAGTTGCTTGAGTATAAGACAAATTTGCAAATTCAAGTTCAACTGTAGTTTTTGGTTTGTAAAAAGAATAGTTATCAGAAATGACATCATCCACGGATACTAAATATCTGTTAAGACCATTCACATAACCATTTTCAATATAGAATCCTAAGACAGTAGATGCAGAAAGTATTACTGGAGTGTATCTAACAAAGTTTTCATTAACATACTGGTAAATTCCATTAAAAATACCATTTGTACCAGAAGATGTTTGATCTTTTAAGAGTATGTAGTCATTGTTTACTAATGTATATCCATCGAAAGAAGTTACATTATTAAATGAAGATACTGCAGATGTGCTTGCACATTGAACCGACATGAATTCTTGGTCTGGTAATATCTTTGACTGAAGCTGTTGCCAATCACTTCCATCAGAATATTCGAACAATCTTGAACCATATGCAGTTGCACCCGTAGCAGTTCTTGTATTGCCTTTTAAAATTAAACATTCTGAAATCTTTGTAGGTTCAGAATTCACTAATTTTGATACTGCTAAGGATGAATCTGATCTTGAGTTGGTAATATTATCGTATCCATAATATTGTGCAGGAGCCGGATCATTTCTAAAAACTTCATTAAAATAAACACTGGACCAAAATTCATCAGATTGAGGGTTATCTCGATAAATTTCCTTGTAACTCCAAAGAGATGGTATTGAGTCAGCACCAGCAAACACTTGATTTTTACCAGATTCTAATGCTCTAATTGCAAAATTTTGATTTACAAAATCAGATAAGTTTGGATTTATCAAAGTTGTTGTTGTTAAAGTTTCAGTAATTGATTCATCTACAACCACTTCTTCAGTAATTAAATTGACTGGCTGTGTGAGAATCACTTCTTTGGTTCTAGAATATTTGTGAACTTTTTTATCTCTAGCGCCTAAGAATATGGAATTGTAAGCTGAAACCATGCTCAATATTCCACCTGAGGATGCATTCAACTCACCTTGAGCATATAATCTCTCCCACAACTTTCCATCTTTGGCATCAGTAACTTTAGTTCTGTAAAGTCTGGGTTTTTTGTCACTACTTACATATAAATAGTCATCAGTTTCATGTTCAAATTTATGAATCAATAAACTAGTAGCTGGTCCAGAATCTGCATAAAAAATAGGACCTTTAATATAATATCCATTAAAAAACCACACTTTTCCAGATATACCTGAAAGAAAAATTCCATCAGTGGTTTCTACCATAGAAGTGATGGCTCTTTCATTTAGTAGTCTGAAATCTAATACTCTTTCAAATGTAACTGAATTTGCTTTATGCAATGATGCATAGTTTTTGATTAATGTTACATGAACATTTGGAACTCCATCTTCATTAGAATCTGTGGTTATATCGGTAATTGGATTATTTTCATTAAAAATTAATAAATTTTTATCATTATCGATTCCATAAGTGATAGAAGAATCAATGCCATAAACCACTACGGTATCATCAGAACTTGGCTCATAAATTCTATCTTTATCGGTAGAAGATGTGCCTACAAGTTTGAAAGCAGTGTTGTCAGGATAATTGTCATCAAAACTGTCTACTAATTTTAAATTGACATATTTATTTTGGGTAATGCCTGCGTAATAAATGACCTTTTCCGAATCAGAAGGTCCTCTCCATTTACAGGATGCAGTATATAAGGTTTTCATTATTTATTAGCCCTTGTTACCTTTTCCCAAATCACTTCAGGTTGAGTTACATTGTTACCAAAATCTCTAAATGCAAACTCAACTTTTTTAACTCCATCTTTTTCTCCTGTAAAATCTATAACTCTATATTGAGAAAAATACTCCCATTCAGACCAATTTCCAGGACCACTATCGTAAATTCTTCTAACTTTAAAATCTTTAATTCCTGACACTAAATCTGTCGCATCAATTTTCACATAAGATTCTAAAGTATTTACTAAACCAACACTTTGATTTGTTTTAGGATTGTAGAATGAAGCTTTACCATAAGGAGCTTGTGTATCTACAATCGAATAGGTTGTTGCTACAAAAGTAAGAGGGTGAGACTCAGAAACATTTCCAGCATAGTCCATTAATTGAACCCATACTTTTCTAGAACCAGAAAACCCAATGTTTTGAGAATCAAATGTCGAATTTGTTACGCCACTGTCATAGTAATTAAGATCACCATACAAATATATGTAATAGGTTCCATCATTGTTAGTAACATAATCATTCCAAGAAAGCCAAGATGTATAGCTGACTCTTGAATTATCAATTTCTTTACCAACTCTGAAAGATACAATTCCAGAATCATTATCTTCAGCTGATATTAGAATTTTTGCAACCCTAAGGTCATATCCATTAATTGAAGATATTTCTGGTTTACCATCATTATGACCAGGAGGCAAAATATCTATTTGTGCACCTGTTGATAAATTTGTAGCATGACTAGAGTAATTAGCATGAGAAACAGTTTTGATTCTAAAATGTTGATTGTTACTTTGAGTTAAGTTCTCAGATTTTTCAGCATATCTAATATGAAGTTTATGCCATAAATTTCTTGCCAGTTTATAATATGAAAATTTTCCATTAGTTATAATTTCTTGATTCTCATAATCTTTGTTATTTGCTTCAGCTAAAGAAGTGTTGAATGGTAAAGAAATTGCAACCCAAATTTTTGTATTTGAACTTACTGATGGTGCAGCAGATGCTGAATCTGCCATAACAACTTGTACTAATGAATTGTTAGGTGCTATTAGATAATCATCTGACAATGGGTTGTAACTGATTGACAACCAATCTGTCAATGGATTTTCTGAATCTGGTGTTGAAGAAGAATCTGCAAAAAATCTGATTTTAACATCTGATAAAGGGAACTTAGAATTGTATTTTCTCCAAATCATCTTAAATTCAAATAAGAGTGCTCTAGCAGAAGAAACAAAATTTGATACTTGTGAAATATTCAAGTCGGTGAAGAATGTAGTTGAAATGAACTTTTTCACTGTTGTATTGTTCAACTGAATATTTGAGTAATACCAAAATGTTCCAGCATTTACAGTGCCTAAAGTAATCTTGAATGGATCATTTAATGAAACTGTCTGCTTGACCCATGATCCAGAAACTTTCTTGTAAACACCGTTTTCTGAATCTAAAGTCTGATCTTTTATCAAAATAAAATCATCGTTAACCAAAGACGAAATAGATACCCCATCTATTGTTAAACTTGAAATGTTAGATACATTAACATTGCTTCCAACAGTGGCTA
>JACCDW010396680.1_pt1 | contig 11036 bp, 10 predicted proteins | sample 7449781 | NCBI WGS metagenome assembly JACCDW01 (sample SAMN15323449, study PRJNA562643) | freshwater metagenome | isolation source: river surface water | place: USA:Blue River Watershed | collected 2017-08-18
AGCACAGATAATTACAATAATATATAATAAAAAAATAATTTGTGAATATATTCTTTTCAAATTTTTAAAAAAAATTAAAAAGTGATAAATATAAATTGACTAAAAATATTTGTATTTAAATATTAAATAAAAAGTATGAACGCAAATCATATTTATGAAGAACGTAAATCAGCAACATTATTAATTAATGAATTATTAATAAAAATTAATAAAAAACTTAAAAATTTAGATGTTTTTGATGTTGAAAGAATGGATTATTTATTAAAAAATGTGGAAAAAGAGAATATATCAATACAAAATATGAACTTAGTATTACATTTATTAGTTGATTTGAAGGATAATGAGAGATTAATGAATTATTTAAAAGTAAATGATGAATTATTTTTTAATGAATTAAATATTAAATATAGTTATATATGTTTTTACAATAAAATGTTTTATTCAGATATAGAACATTTAATAGTTGAAAAAATGAATTCGTTTCATTCAAATCTTTTAATAAATAAAGTTTAATTATGAAGTTCTTCAATATATTTTTTATAAAGTTCTTCATCATGTGAAATATAATGGTTTTCAATTGAATTTTTGTTTTTAATATGTTCTATACTATTTTGAATAATAGTTAACCATTCAATTTTATCCGAATAAACATCTTCTTGATATATACGAATAATAGAATAACCATTTTGATTAGCACATCTTGTTTTATAAATATCAAATTTAAATTGTTCTTCATGATTTCTCCAATTACTAACTTGTTCAAAATGTTGTTTTCCATCAAGTTCTATAATAATCTTATAATCATGTAAAACAAAATCAAACGGTAAAAATCTATTTGTTTCAGGGTTTACACACCAATTAATATAAAATTGAAATTCAATTGATTCATAATTTATCAATAATGAATCCAATAATTTTTTTTCTGTTTTATTTTTACATAATTGACATCCATATCCTCTTTTAAAATCAACTAATAAAATATTATATTCACCGTTACATTTATTACAATCAAAAATATATCTTATTGTACTTTGATTTTTGAAAACATTTCTTGGATTTTCATTATTTTTTTTACTCCAAAACTCAACTTTAGGATGTGAGGCAAAAGACCTTTCAAAACAATCTTGACAATTTTCATCTTTACATAATTGTTTATGACCACAAAAACAACAATTCAATTTATTTTTTAATGAAGCTAAACAAACATATAATTCATGGTTACAACAACTACTATTAAAAAAGTATTTATTATTATAATTTAAAAAAAAACTTCTCTTGGTTTTATTTTATTTTTATCACTCCAATATTTTGCAAACTTACTTGATGCAAAAGAATTATCAAAACAAAATTTACAGTTTTCATCATCACATAATGAATTATGTGAACAAAAATGACACCATTGTTTTTGTACGATACAACTTAAACTTATAGAAAAATTATGATTACAAACAGAACAATCAAAAATATATTTTTCATTATCATTTTTAAAAACTTGTCTTGGAGATAAAATATTTTTTAAAGACCAATATAAAGATTTTTCATGTGAAGCGAATGATTTTTCAAAACATAAATTACAATTTTTATCATCACATAATTGTTTTGGTGGTTCACAGCAAAATGGACATCCATTTGTTCTTTTTTTTATATCATATAAAGCACAATTATAAATATGTTTACATTTTTCACAATCAAAAAAATATTGTTCATGAGAATTAAGTGATATATTTCGTGGATTTATTAAATTATTATTTTCATCAACATTTTTTTTACTCCAAAATTTAGCAAATTTGCAACTAGCAAATGATCTTTGAAAACAAAAATCACAATTATCATTAATACATAATTTTTTATTTCCACAATAAGAGCAACCATGACAATTTCTAGACATATTAGAAATTATTGCTGTAAATTCATGTTTACATACATTACAATCAAATAAGGCTTCTTTATGTGATTTTAATGATACTTCTTCTGGTCTTAATTCATTTTTTAAACTCCATTTTTCAGCATTCTTACAAGATGCAAATGATTTCTCTAAAGGTATAATTCTTTTTGTCATTATTTAATTAATATTGTTACGAATTTATATAATACTTTTTTTAAATCTTTTTAAAATTAAGTAAATAAAAAATATTAAATTTTGTTATATTAAGATGGAATATCTTGTAATTCAGATTGATAAAATTTAAAGAAAACTACTGCAAGAACACTTGCTAATAATTGTGCTACAACATAAATTCCTAATTTTTCTAAGGATAATTCATCATTTAAATATAAACCGCAAGAAATAGCAGGATTTAAATTGGCCCCTGATATGGTACCCACAAGGATTATTGCGGCTGCTAAACCACACGAAATCTTAAACCAGTCCATACCTGAAAAATATCCTTTTTTCTTGGTGTCGATAACCACAATTACGATTGATATAAAAAAGAAAGTCCCAATAAGTTCTGCTAAAAATAATTTAATCATAGAAGTTGCTTCACTCATATTTATTTTTTCTAAATATAATTTAGATAAAAAAATAGAAAAAAAGATATAAAATTAAATATTTTCTTTACAATCATTTTCAGAATTTTCGTTTTCTTCAAAATTTTCTAAATTTGAATTTTCTTCTAATGTTGTTGATGTTTCCAATAAGTTTGGGATTGAATTATTATTTTTAAGTTCTATCCCAAAATGTTTTGCTTTTTCTACTATTGCATGTTGTATATGTTCTTCTAAAACATTATCTCTACATATGGGACATTGTGCTTTTTTCTTTAACCATTTATCGATACATTTTTTGTGGAAAAAATGTTTACAATGAGGGAGTTCTCTTTTATGTTCTCCTTCAGTATAGGGTTCAAAACAAACGAAACAGTTTTCATTATTGATGAGTGGGTCATTTTTTTTTATTTTAGAAGATTTTCCAATGAATTTTTCTATTTCTTTACAATTATTAAAATTTAATTCACTTGCTATTTGTTTTATATTATCTTGTCTTTCTTGTAAATAATTTTCAATAAATTCTTTTAAATTAAAATCAACTAATTGAAATTCAATATTTACTAAATTATTATCATTAGCATGTATTGATAATATTTCAACATTATCCAAATCTTCCATAACAGCACTAACTACATGATAAATTTCTTGATCAGATAATTTATGAAAATTTTCGATTTTAATTTGAAGATTTAATTTTTTGTTAACAGAAGATATATCTTCTTCATTTTCGAGAAGATCCATTCCATTTCTTAATATTTCCATTTTTCTTGATTATTCTATCTTAACCAATTTATTTTTTTTTAGTTAAAATATTCTTATTAGTTTGATATAAAAAAATATTATTAAATATATTATAGAAAATCAACTTAAAGAAATGGAAGAATTAAATCCATCTTTATATGGAATATTAAATTCTGTTGAAAATCAAAAATTAAACTTAGTTCTTTTTGATTTAGATCACACTCTAATTAAACCTAAAGAAGATAGAGTTTTTTCAAAAGATTCGAATGATTGGGAATGGTGTTTTGATAATGTTCCTTCAAAATTAAAAGAAAAATATTCAGGTAAAAATAATTTTATATGTATTATTTCGAATCAGAAGAGTTTAAAAAAGAAAGAAAGTCAATGGAAAGAATTTCAAGAAAAAATAGAAAAAGTTTTCAATGAATTAAAAAAAGAAGATTTGAATGTTTCTATTTTAGTTAGTGTTGAAAATGATTATTATCGAAAACCTTTAACTGGTATGTATGATTTTTTAAAAGAATATTTAAAAAAAAATAAAAATACTATTAACAAATCAAACTCATTTTATTGTGGTGATGCTGCTGGTCGTGTTTACAAAAACAAAAAAAAAGATTTTGATATTTCCGATTTATTTTTTAGTAAAAACATTGGTTTAGATTTTTTTGTTCCCGAAGTCATCTTCAAAAATGAATCAAATCCTGAATTCAAATTACCTGTCCGCAAATATTTAGAATGTTCTACTCAAAATACACCTCATTTACCTAATGATAAAACTTGTGTTGTTATGATAATGGGTCCTCCTGCTAGTGGTAAATCATATTTAGGTAAAATGATAAGTGAGAGATCGGGATGTGAGATATTAGAGACGGATAAAATAAAGGATAAAACAAAAATGAAAAAGAAAATGATGGAAAAAATTCAAAATTATCAAAGTGTTTTATTAATAGGTACTTTTCCTAAAAAAGAAGATAGAGTTGAATTATTAAAAGATTTAGATAAGAATATATATACAATGTGTATATATATGGATACTTCAAAAGAATTAATTGAACATTTTAATTATTTTAGAGTTGAATCTTCTGAAAATAAAATTGGGTTAATTCCTGAAGTTGCTTATCGAGTTTATAATAAAAATTTCCAATTTCCAGATAATAATGAAGGTTTTCATATTGTGTCAAAATATAATCCTTGTTTTAAATTTGATAATAAAAAATTAGAAGAACAATTCATGTTCTATTATCCTCAAAAGTAATTTAATTGTTTTTTTATTTTATTAAAAATTATTATTAATTTTTAATATTGTTAAAAAATTTGTTATAAAATTAATTCAATTTGTACTTCTTTTTAAATTTTTAAATTAGAATTGTTGAATTTTTTTGAATTTTTTAATTAAAATTCATTCATTTTAAATTATTTAATCCTCGCCGACATCGACGTCCTCACCAGCATCAGAATCAGCCGCATGAGTGTCATCGTGCTTCTCCTCAGCAGCAGGCTTGTTCTCCACAAGACCAAGGGGCTTCTCAGAGAAGGCATAGGTCATAGGACGACCAACGCGCTGAATCTCAGGAAGTTTCACCTGGACAATGCGGAAAGTAAGACCGAACTTCTGAGGTGTCGCAAAGATGCGAGGCTGAAGAATGGCTTTCACAGGTTTACCCTTAGGGACCATTGTCTCCAGTTCAGCCCAGTTGTTAATCGTAATCGGCTCAAGGGAATCCTTGAAAAACAGAATACGAGCATCGGGGCCAGTAAATTCCTTGTTGTGAGGGACCTTAATGTTAAGACGGTCCGCATAGTGACGAATAATGTCATTGGTCTTGGGATCACGCTGAGCAGAGTGCTTCAGAGGGCTCGAATAAACGAACTCCTTGAAGTTCTCACGACCAGCCTCAGTATTAGGGTAGTTCTTTCCGAAGAGAATCTTCGAATTTTCAATACCATACTGGACAAGTTTCTCATTGATATTCTCAAGCATGTCCATAAACAGTTTCTGTTCATTAATGCGAGCCGCGCGAACGGGGTCCATTTCATCAGTGTTAATTGTCTCACCAGGCACGAATTCCGCGCTCAGAGGAAGAGAATAAACAAGTTTAGTATCATCCGAACCATTCTTGGTAGGATCATACTTACTTAGACCAAAATAGGCCATAAATTCAGGAATTTCAAAATAAAAAGGCTTCATAGTGCTTGATTCAAGTAATCCAATTTGTAGCTGGTTGTCTTTGTTCTTCTTAGGTTTAGTAATAATAACATCGAATCCTGATGCAATCTTCTTAGTGTTGATAATATTTGCTGCCATCTTTTCTTTCTTATTTAATTCTAATTTAATATGTTGATTCTTTTTTAAGTCCCTTTAAATCAACTTAAATTATTTTTCATTTTTTTTTTTATTCACGTTTACTTAAAATTAGGTTTTTTTTAAGTACCATTTAAAGTATAATCTCTTTTAAATTCATTTTTAGTTAAAAAAATAAAAAAAAATAAAAATACTCTTTCCAATAAAATGAACGTAAATAAGAAAAATTATAAATTTTATTTAAAAAAACAGGTTTAAAAAAAAATGGATATAATATAAATAGTGTAAAAAATAAGATAAAAAATGAGTAATAACCAAGTAGTATACGACGTAAATAAATGTTTTTGTAAAAAAAATAAATTTTCATTAGAACAATGTTCATATAAGAAAAAAGATAATTCTAATTTTTGTGGTATTCACTCTAAGACAAAAAATAAGGATATTTTTCCCATTTTTGTTGATTTAGGATTATATCATGAAAACGATAATGACTCTCAGACACAAGAACCAGTTCAAATAATTCAACCAAATCTCCAAAATATTTTAAATAATGAATTGGTGGTTGATATAGAAAATAATAATAATATTTATCTAAATTATCAGTTTTCAAATAAAATCAATGAATCTGAATTTATAGATTTAAAAGATAATATTTTAATAGATCTATCTATATCAGAACTTTTAAAGAAAGAAGATAAAAAAGAAGAATTAGAAGATAGAAAAAAGATATATGATTGTAAAGAGTCATTTTTTGAGGATTTATTTATTAAAAACAAGGATTTAAGTGTATTTACTTTAAGACAATCAATTAAAATTTTAAATTTAAAAATCTTAGTCTCTACAAAACAAAGTAGACCTGAATTAATTCAAGAATTAAAACAATTATATGAAAAAGAAAAATATTTGAAAAATAATTTAAGATATATCATTAAAATTCAAAAATTTATAAAAGAATGGTCTAATAATAGATTAAAAAATTGTGTAAATGATACAGATATTTTAACATTTGATAATATAAGTGAAATACCTAAAAATTATTTATATATTTTTAATGACAAAAAAACTAATTTAAAATATGCATATGATATTCGTACTATGATACAAATTTTAAATCAAGATAAGCCACAATGTCCTTATACTTGTAGAGATTTTGATGTTGAGGAAAAAGTAAAAATAATGAAAGTTATAAATAATAGAAAGAGTGATGGTATTAATATGAATATTGAAAAAATAAAACTAAAACCCGAGGAAGAAACTGAAATGAGAATGATTGATGTTTTTCATAAATTAAATTTATTAGGTAATTATACATCTCATTTATGGTTAAAAAATATGAGTGTTTATCAGTTAATTAAATTTTACTCTGATGCTGAAGATTTATGGGTATATCGTTTAGGTTTAACACATAAAGAAAGAAAAAAATATATAAAGAATGGTCAAGCTTTTATTGTACCTGTTTATGAAGTTAAAAATTATAATAATTTAAATAGATTAAGAAATGTTTGTTTAGATGAGATTGACAGATTTATATCTGATGGTATAGGTTCAGAAGAGAAAAAATTAGGTGCTATGTGGATGTTAACTGTATTAGTTGATTCTAGTATAGAAGCAGCAGAGGCTTTACCTCATTTAGTTCAAATTTAATAGTAAAATATTTTTTTTTTTATTTTTTTTTATAAGATTATATTTAAATATAAATATAATCAAAAAGAGTAAAGAATTAAAATGGAAGAATTTGAGATTCGAGATTTTCAAATAGATGATCTTGATAACTATATAGAATTAATGAAAGTTTTTCCATCATATGGATTTAAATTAAATAAAGATTGTTTAATTGAATCATTAAAAAATAATCAAAAAAATAGAAAAATATTTATAATAGAAAATAAATTAAATAATGAATTGATAGGAGCAGGTACAATTTTTAAATTAGAAAAAATACATAATTTTTCAGTAGGACAAATTGAAGATGTTGTTATTGATAATAAATATAGAAAAAAAAATTATGGTAAAATATTAATTGAATATTTAACAAATTATGGTTTACATGATTGGAATTGTTATAAAATAATATTAAATTGTGGAGAACATAATATTCAATTTTATGAAAAATGTGGTTTTCAAAAATGTTCTGTTCAAATGAGAATAAATAAATAAAAATTAGGTAGTTTTTTATATTAATTAATATTAGATTAATAATATTAATATGAATAAAATAAATTTATATTTACAAAAATTAATTAATTATTTTAAAAACATAAAAAAAAGAGATTATTTAAAATATATTTTGTCTGTTATATTTATTCTTTTATTTATTTATCTTTTGTATAAATATTATATTGATCAAAATAATCCAAAAAAAGAATTTTTTAAAAATAATGAAAATTTTACAAATAATAAAACTTTAGTTATTTATTGCTATAAAGAAGATGAACAAACAAAAAAAAATTTAAGTTTTTTTGTTAAAAATGGATTAGTAAATAATCCTAATTTTGATTATGTTTTTTTGATTAATGATAAAAAATGTACGGTTAATATACCTAAAAATGACAATATAGAAATAATTTATAATGATTATAGTATTTATGATATTTTTACTTATAAAAGATATATAAATAATAAATTAAAAGAAAACAAAAATTATTTTAATAAATATGAATATTTTTATTTTATAAATTCAAGTTGTATTGGTCCTTTTATTGTACCTTTATATAAAAAAACATGGATTGATTTGTTAAACGAAGAATTAAATAAATTTGATTTTATAGCTCCTATTATTGAATTTCCAAATGGAATAAGTAATCAAATGGATTATATAGGATTTAATGAAAAAAAAGATAAATGTATACCATTTTTACACACATATATGTTTGGAATGAATAAAGAAGGATTTAATATATTTTTAGATTTATTAAATAAAGTAAAAGATGAAAAACAAGAATCTGTAATGAGTTTGGAAAGATCTATAACTTATTATTTTATATTAAATAACAAAAAAATAAATTCTTTTTTATTAAAATATAAAAATATTGACTTAAATAATAAAGATAATTGGATTTATTCAAAATGGAATAAATCAAATATATCTTGTATTGAAGTACCTTATAATTATGACGGTATAGATGTTAATCCATTTGAAGTTATTTTTGTTAAAAATATAAGAAATCCTCATAATTTTAGATTAAAAAAAAATAGTGGTATTTCTGAAGTTCTTCAAAAATATTTAAATAATTATATATTATGGTATTAATTTTTATTTTTTTTTATTTTTATTATGATTTTAATTTAAGTTATGTATTCAACTTCGTTGATAATGCTTAGTTGAGTCTTTTAGACTCAACTAAGTCATGTCTTTTTGTAAACAAAAAGCATATTTAGATATTAGCTTGCTAATATCTATGTCATGTATTCAACACCTGCCATACCTCCAGCAATATTAAGAATATTATAATTTACACCAAAAACTGTTATAATTGGTTGACTTAATTGGTCTGAAATATTAATATATAATTCTTGGTCATCAATTCTACTAAAGTTACAAGCTCCCATTGGTTGAAATTGTTCTGGTTTTGATGAGAAAGAATAGCAATAAATAAAATTATTAGGAGTACAAGTATGACATTCAAAAGGTATAACAGTACGAAAATATTTAGCAGGTCTATAATCAATTCTATCTTTTCCTTCAAATATAATTTTTGCAGATACCATAGGATCTGTTCCATTTTTTTTCATATTTCGATAACTTTGTGTTGAAAAGTTAAACCATTCATTACCACCATAAGGATATAATGATAAAACACTTTGATTTTGAAAAACCCAATATAATTCTTTAATAGGATGATTAAAATCGAGTATAACACGATGAAATAATTCTGGACTTAATCCTCTTGTAGTTCCTGATGGAGAATTAGGATCATAATAATCTTCACATTCGCCTGGTTGATTACTATTTGGAACTTGTGTTCCTTTAGTGGTTAAAGTGGTTGAATATACTTGTAATTGTTCTATTAAATATTGATGATTTGTTTTTGCAAATTTTTTTCTTTCTTCATCTTCCAAGAATATGTAGTTTACAGTTAAATATGTTTCATATATTTGTAAAGTATCTGGTACACCAGGCTTCTTTTGACATAATGATTTTAAATCAAATATTTCACCATTTGATGATATAATTAATTGTGATAATTCTCTAAATGCTACATTAATTCTTACTTCATGTTCTTGTAAAGCAATTAAAGGTAAAGAACAACCAATATTACGATTAAACCAAAATTGAAGTGGTATCCATAAATCTAAATCTTTATCATTATTAAAATTTACAGGTGTATCTGATTTACCAATCATATCATAATATCCTTGTCTTCGGCTTACATCAACCGTTAACTCACTCCAAATCTCCAACCATATACCATATTGTCGATCTATAAGAGTTCCTCCTATTTCAATCTCTACATATTTTAATATTGCATTTCCAATAGAATTTACCCAATAAAATTTTACTAAACTTCCTGTTTCATCTGTATAAGCATACGGTTTTAGAGAAGGTAATTGAACTCTTAAATATATTGTATTTATTAGATCACCTATTGGATCTATAACACAATATACTTTTTGACCAAAATCTCCATTTCCATAAAAATTTTGTCTTATATTTTCAATTGCAAAATTAGTATATCTTCTATAAACTGCAATAAAAAATGATATTTGTGGGTTTCCAGTTAAATATATATCTTGTGCTCCATAAGCTGCCAATTGTAATAATCCTCCAGTCATTTTAATAATTTAATTCCTAATTTTATAAAATTTAATTTTTTTGAAAATTTAACTTTATTTATTAAAAAGATAAAAATAAATAAAAAAAAACGATATAACTTTATATTTTTTTTTTAAATTCAAATAGGTACTTAAAGAAATAAAATGTTGTAAAATTAATTTAGTTATTGTATAAAATAAGCGCATAATAAATTAGCAAATATAGAAAAGAATATAAAAAATGCTAATTAAATATGCACATAATAAATTTACAATCAATTAATTTATCCAAAATCGATTTATCTTATCTTGATTAATCATCATTTGAATATTGATATATTTATTTTTGATTTTAGTATTTATTATATTTTTGCATTAAAATATAGCTAATTATTTTTAAATAATATATTTTTAACATATAAAAATTGGTATTAATATTTTTATATTTTTTATAAAAAAATAATTAACTTAAAAAAAGAATATAAATATTAAATCTAGAATAATCAAAAAAATATTTTAAAATGAATCGAAATGAAATTATCAATAATTTGAAAATTATAAGTAAAGAAAAGGTATCTACTTATTATGATAAATTTAGTAAAAAATATGATATGTGTTTTTTATCTCATCATCTTAATAATTTAAATCTTAAAATTCCTGATAATTTTTTTGTAGAAACAAATAGAATTAAACCAAATCAAAATAACGATACATCAAAATATTTTAATATAGATATTGAAGTTAAAGATAT
>JACCDW011690364.1_pt1 | contig 11036 bp, 12 predicted proteins | sample 7449781 | NCBI WGS metagenome assembly JACCDW01 (sample SAMN15323449, study PRJNA562643) | freshwater metagenome | isolation source: river surface water | place: USA:Blue River Watershed | collected 2017-08-18
ATAATATTTATATTGATGTTCTTTATTTATTTCCTGAGAATTATATTGATTATCACGTAACCAATTATTGTAATTCTTATTTAAATAATAAGCAATGGTTACCTACCGAGGAATTTATAATTGATAATAAAAAGCTTTATCATAATGATAATTACGATAATTATTGTAAATTTGTAAAAGTAAAAAAGCAATCCATATCAATTTTGAAGGCATTGATTAATATAAATAAGAAGTTGGACAGAGAGGAGTTCCTGAGTTTAATTTTAAATGATATCATTGTGGCAGTGGATAATTACATCGATGATAATCAATATAAACATATCACTGAATTTCTTTTGGATGAAATCTTATTAATTCTCGATGTAGTAAATAATAAGAAGATAATTAAAAAAATAAAAGATTATGATTTATCTATTTTGGATTATTCGACTAAATTTAAAATAATGAAGGTGGTTGATAAATATTCTGTTTGATAAATAGAATGAATATTCAAAAGCAATGTTCGAGTCATCAAATACTTAATCCTAAAACCAATCGATGTGTATCGAAAACAGGAGCTATAGGGAAAAAGTTGTTAATGACTCAAGTAGTTGATTATAAGAAGACCATTATTACTAATCTTACCGAAATTAAGAATTATTTAATACAACAAAATGATTATTATCGCGTAAAAGCTTATTCAAATGTCCTAACACAATTATATGCGTATCAAAAACCAATAACCTCGTTGGAGGACTTTAAAGCCAATATTAAGGTAGGTGAAAAGATTTTAGAAAAGGTAAAGGAACTGATTGAAACAAATAAAATTAAATATATAGAGAAAAATATAATCAAAGATGATATTTATAAATTTAAAGAAGAATTAAAAGATGTATATGGTATTGGTTATAAAAAAGCAAATGAACTAATTTCACAGGGAATAACATCTATGGTATTATTAAAGAAAAATCAACATCTTTTAAATGATAAACAAAGAATAGGTCTTATTTATTACGAAGATTTAAGTAAAAGAATTCCGTTGAATGAATTTGAGAAACATAAGGAAAAACTTGAGATTGACCTTAAATCAAAGGGGTTTATATATGAATTTGTCGGGTCTTATCGAAGAAAAGGAACCTCGATGGGTGATATAGACATCCTAATGATGGAAAATAAAAACTTCGACCTACTTTCATTTGTAAATAACTTAAAGGAAATTGGTTATGTAATTGAGGTATTGGCATTGGGTAAACATAAATTTATGGGTATTTGTAAAATAGGTAGAAATCCTGCAAGACGCGTCGATATCCTAATTGCACCTAAAAAGGAATATTACTATTCCCTTTTATATTTCACTGGTTCCGCTGAATTTAATGTAGGCTTTAGAAATTATGTGAAAGCTACTTTTGGGGTTTCTCTGTCCGAACACGGTTTAAAAGGACTTGGAGATAAGAAAGCCCCAGTTATTACAAGTGAAAGAGATATTTTCAACTATTTTAAAATTCCATATTTAAAACCGGAAGATAGAAAAGTATTTATTACGCCAATAAAATAATATTTATAATAGAATAGAATAAAAATGAATTTGAATATAGCATACATAATTAAATTATTAAATTCATTATTGGTTATAATCCTTTTAGCCCTCTTATATTCCTATATAATGAGTCTTGAAAGCAAGGGTTGTGAATGTGCTATGACCCCCAATGTAGGTTTCATTAAGGGCTTCACTCTATTCGCAATTATCTATCTATTACTTACTGCCTTTGTCCCTGAGTCAACTATTCGCCAAACCTTTGGAAATAACCTCCTTATCTTATACAAATATGTTGATTTAATATTCATATTAGTCTTTATCTATTATCTATATGTTGTATTTAGATATACTCGTTATTTAGTGGATGAAAAATGTAAATGCTCCACCGATATGCGTCGTGATATAATTATGATTGGTTCTATTATTGAGCTTATCCTTCTCGTTATCCTATTTATTCTCAGTGTTGTTACCACCGCTATTTTAACCGTCCTTTTCAGCGTCGTTAAGTCGGTAGAGGAAAATAGTGATATTGCTCGAGGAGCCATTCGTGACCCTATCGGTTCCTTTTCCAAGGTTCCGAAAGCTTTGAAAAAAGAAATGTCTGAAATCAGTTCTTATGTAAGTAAGACTGGTAAGGAGCTCCGTAAAATTGGCACCAAACGTTCTAAGAAGTAAATAACTTAGATATTAAGAGTTCTTTTATTTTTACCTTTCACTGATTTATTTAATAATTTAAGGTCAGTGGCATCTTCAATAATTGAAGTTATTTCTTCATCGCTTATAGATAAAGTCTCAATACGATTATCATCATCTAAATTAGGAGTAATCTTATTATGAACATTATTTATAATATGATTAATGTCATTAGTACTTTTATCTCTTGATTGAGGCATCATCGGCATCTTTGGACTATTATTAAATGCCGGTGAATTATTTAAACCTCCAAATAAATTACCAATCATACCAAATAAACCACCTGCGTTTGGTTGTGACTGATTTGAAGGTCTTTGCTGTTGTTGAGGAGGAGCATCCATACCTATACCTGTATTTTTATATACGAATTGTTTAGCAGCAGCATTTTGAAATTGTTTCATTAATTCGGGATTAGCCTTAAAAACCTCTTCAACCCCTGGTATAGAACTTTCCTTAAACATCTTAGATGTTAAATGAAACATAAAAGCACTTCCAGTAAGACTTATAAATAATCGCAATTCCGGTGCCATCTTTTTACCTTTGGATTTATACTTCTCGTGAAGTTCCTCAAAGATATCATCATAATCCGTGATATTCTCGTGAACCTGGTCTGACCATCCCTCTAATTTAATGGCAAATGGGTCATAACGAGAATTTAAATATTCCGTTCCTGATACAAATGCCATAAGCATCTTTCGTTGAAATCGAATACTGGCATCTATATCCTTATCTCTAACAATTCTTTCATATTCCTGTTTCATTTCTTGTAAGTCACTATTCATATTATAGTTACCTGGAATGGTATAACCCTTTGCCTCCAAACGATTTAATTGATATAAAATTTCACGTTTTTCGCTTATTTCATCTCGTTTTTTTCGCACAATTCGACTTTCACTATCATTTGAAGTCATACTTCTATCATCGTCATCTTCATCGTCCTCTTCTTCTTCATCGTCGTCTTCAGCTTCACCATCATCATCTTCTTCATCGTCTTCATTATCACCGTCATCATCATCATCGTCGTCATCTTCAGGTTCCTCTCTTTTGACAAATTTAAGAGGCTTATTACTACTTTTGGGCTTTCTTTCACTTGAGGCACTTGATAAAGAAGATAAAGATGATGATGATAAAGATGCTACTTCACTACTTATTTTATTTTTATTAAATAATAAATCAGTTCCTGTTATAGGTTTTTTATTATAATTATTTAATTCTAATAAATCATTCATCTTATCTTTAATTAAAAATTATATGTTTATATCGATTATATAAACGAAGTAATTAAAAAAACCAATTTAATAATTTATTAGTAGTCCTAATTTCATTATCATTTGTATTTAATGCTAATGGTTTAATTGAAGATTCTTGAGTTGTTGACGGAGATGATACCGGTTTTCTTTCAAGGATATTTATGATGTTTGTTTCTAATTCCTTTAATCTATCACCGAGTGTTTTAATTTCTGGTGGCGGTTGATTTACAGCACATTTATTGGTACTTTCACTTATAGTAAAATCTAATCCAGATAGATAATAATAGTTATGTTTTGTTAATTTACTAATTTCATCCATAGGAACAACTGTTTTATAATAAATGAAACTGTATAAATCCATATTGATAGTTCCGCCTTTATTTATCATTAAAGGAGCAGACCCTAATTTAACCTTAAATTTTTCTGAATTAGTATATGTAAATTTACGTCTATTTAAATAAAAGGTTACATCGGTAGCTGAATAAACCAATCCAATAACAACAAAATCATTATAAATAATTGAATTTCTGTCAATATCATTAATAAGTCCTTTATATACCACATTGCCAATAGTAATGATTATATCAAAATTTTTATTTGGGTTCTCCTTTAGATTAATATTTATAATTGATTGGGAATATTGAAGATTTGTATTATCTGTGGTTTCTGTGTTTCCGGTCATTTCAAATAAGATATTATTTTGAGCACCAATGTTTTTAATTTTAGCAGAAATAATCATACTGAATTCTGTGAGTTCATTTGTATTTATATTATTCGCAAAATAAAAACTTTTGGGACCATTTAATTGAATGCCATTTAAACTTGCACCCATTGACCCATTTTTATTAATATCATTCGGGATTAGGTTAATATCAGTTTCATACGTAAAATAATGTTTCTCATTTCTTTCAATACCAGTTATAGTGGTTAAATCACATTCATACCATCTTTTTTCATTATTTTTAATTTTAGTTGTTATGCTATCACCAAATGTATTTATACACATATATTTATTATCCTTGAATGGTATTAGTCTTGAATTCGCTAAATCATCGGGTGTAGCAGGAGTAGTAGTAGCAGGAGTAGTAGTAGCAGGAGCAGGAGCAGGAGTAGTAGTAGTAGCAGGAGTAGTAGTAGCAGGAGTAGTAGCAGGAGTAGTAGCAGGAGTAGTAGTAGCAGGAGTAGCAGGAGTAGTAGTAGCAGGAGTAGTAGCAGGAGTGGTGTCAGTGAATTTATCTAAATTTTTGAATGTTTCTAATTTTAAATTCTCTACATTAAAATAATTTATCAAAATGATTGTAATAAAAAACCCCAGAAAAAAACCCAAAAGTTTAGTAATCATTATATCTTAAAATTATATAAGAATTAATTTAATATTTCTAAGCATATAAAAATATGTCCTCTAATGATGATGATAAGAATAGCGTGTGTTCAGAGAAAGAAGAATTAGAAGTTAAGGATAAGGAGGAAGAAGACGAGGAAGAAGATGAGGAGGAGGAAGAAGAAGTTGAAGACGATGAGGAAGAAGAAGAGGAGGAGGAAGATGGGGATGATGATGAGTTTGACCCGTCCATCATTCAATTTGAGCTACTCAAGAATTTTCTTGTAGACGAGGAGGGCACTAATGTTTCAACACATTTGGGCTCCATCGCACACGAGTTGCGACGTCTCAATAAAATTCTATCAAAAAAATAAGTAATTAGGCGATATTATATTTGGCCTTTGCGACACTATAATTTCTCATAGTATCTTCAGCGTCCGCCACAGGTAAAATAACCTCTTTAAGAGCATAAAAACTGGGATTACCTCTAACTCTATCTCTTAAGGTTTTTAATGGACACATATCCTTAGTTTCATATAAATGTCGATTTTCATCAATGATTAATAATAAAGGAGAAACAATCTTTTTACGTCCCTCTGGTTCATAATAAGAATTAGGAAACATAAATTTAATATCGATAACTCCATTATTTCCAATTTCATAATAATTCTTTGTTTTTTCAAATGCGATTTCCTCACAAGGAAAAGGCAAAGCAGTTCCAGAATATGACATCCGAGTATCGGGTGGATTTGGAGCAATGATAACTTTCTTGCTATACATCGAAGGATTTTTTAAATATCCCTTAACAATCATATAGATATCCTCTCTGAAAACACGACAATCTATTTTATCATCGGTAATTGTGATTATCTCCATTATCTCTATTATATTAAAATATTTTAGTAGAGCCTAATCCTTTCTCATTTGTATATCCATTATAACAACTAACACCATCACAATAAACTCCATACATATTCTCAAGTTCCGGATTTTTCTCATTTATCAATTCACCTTTATTACAAGGAATACAAGGCATTAAGTTATTTAAAACATTCTTTCTGTTTTCTTCCATAATCATATCAGAATTTCGTTGAAGAAATAAACGTTGCTCATAACTTGATTTAACTACATTATTCTTGGCTAATAAATCATTAAGATAAGCATTTCTGGCACATCGAGTTTCATAATTGGTAAAGGCACGACCATCCGCCATTTTTAAAGGACAACTTTTATTATCATAAGTAGCACTACAGCAACTCATATCTATTCTAATTATAAATATCATAAAAAAAATTTAAATTTCATGTTCATAACAAAGATTGTGAATGTATAACTGTTCCTTTCTACCCGCTCTTTGTGCCCTTCCAACTGCTTGTTGTTTATCAATACCCATAGAATGATAAATAATAACATCAGTTGCATAATTAATATCGATACCACTGCCGGCATATTGAGTATTTAATAAAATAATCTTAATTTCTCCCGATTTAAACTTCTCAAGAACATTCATCATATGTTGAGTGTTCCCTTTTAAAAATTCAAATTTAATATCATCATCCATCATCTTCTTTTTAATCAAATCAAAACCATTATCATTTCTCGTGAAAACTAAGAATTTACCGTCAGGTTTATTTTTAATGATTGAAATAAAAGTATCCTCTTTATATAAAATTTCCTCTACAGGATTTGCTGAATTATTTTGATTTACAATTGCGATTAAATTATTATAACTTGCTATTCTTGTTCTACAATAAGGACAATTATTATTCCTCTGTATCCAATTCATAATACAACCACCACAAAAGAGATGAGTACATTCAAGCATAATTGGATTTTTAACAGTATCCATACATATCACACAATTATCACTTGATAATGATTTAATTCTTTCCGTTAGGTCACTAATTTTACTCTTTTGAATCTCAATCTCAATATCCAATTTCTTAAGTTTTTGTTGTTTATCATCTTCTGAAATATCCAAATCACTAATATAAACCCTCTCTCTTTCCTTATTCCACAAATCCTTTTTGAGTTCTTTTGAAACCAATTCAATGATATTATCCTCGGTATCACTTTTACCTCCGAGTTCTCGAATGGCACCAGCAAAATCATTCGCATTAATCTTCTCCAAAATGGGACCACTCAAAAATCTTCTTGCGATTAAATAATTAGGTGGTAATTTACATAAATAAGTCTTTTCAATTGGTTCAGGTATATCAAAACTATTCTTGATAAATTTATTACTATTCTTTACTAAAATCAAATTAATCATATGTTCATTATTTATCATTTCCCTAATAGAACAAGTATATTGAGTATTATTATAACCTTTTAATAAATCCACATAAGTTCCTGAAATATGCCAAAAGAAATAATAATGGAGGTTATGTGGCAATTTATTTTGAATATCGTGTGCTTCATCCACCATAATTCTCTTCCAATTTTTAATTACTGGTAAATCTTGAAAGTAATTACAGAAGACAGTTAGGGTAGTATTTTTAATTAAAACGATATCAAAACTTTCCAAATAACTCATTATTTCAGCACGATTATTACCATCAAATTTAGGAATATTATTTTTGATGAAATTAAGATTCGTAATAGAAAGTAATCTTAGATTGGTATTTTTCTTTACAGTTTCCTCCCATTGAACATATACGGGACCTCTTGGAACAATCACAAGAGTTGTATTGAGAATATTATCATCCGTCTTAATTAAATTATTTTTACTGGTAATACTAAGATAATTATAAGAACGATAATAATTATTATGGGTTCTTGTTATATTTGGATTAATATAAATATTCATTGGATTATTTGAAGCTATTAGTGATAAAGCAATTAAGGTTTTACCATAACCAACTTTATCCCCAAGAATACCAACATTACCACTCACCTTAATATCAATTGGCTCATTTTCTGCATTCGAATGATGATAAATATTAAAATTCTTAAGTCTATAATGAATTTCCCCCTGATTTTCCATTTCAATCGCTTTATATAAGGAAGTTAATTGATGAGGCTTTAATTTCAATAATATCTTATCAGGCTGAGCTGCTAAACAATCATTCTCATTTAACTCCAAGTCATAATGAGTATTTGTATCCATTTCTATTATTAATATTGCCTATTTTTTATATACAATAATGAAAATTATATAAGAAAATAAAACCTACCAATGATATATATGGAACGAGAAAAGTCAATCGAAGAAGAAAAACCAAAGAAAAAAAGAGTGGTAATTGGACTTCCTGGTGATAACTTTACCTCAAAATTCCTTATCTCTTGGACAAGTGCTTTGAACGTCCTTTGGGAAACACAAAAATATGATTTAATTGTAAGTCCGGGTGTTAGTTCTTATGTTACATTCGCTCGTATGCAAACTTTAGGTTTAGATGTCCTTCGTGGCATTCAACAAAAACCATTTAATAATCTCGATTTTGATGTTTGGGTTACGATTGATAGTGATATTATCTTTACTCCACAACAATTAATTGATTTAATTGAATCCACTGAAATTCATCCCGTTGTTAGTGGTATGTATCGAATGTCAGATTTAACCCATTTCCCCATCGTAAAAGATTGGAATACTGACTATTTTGCTAAAAATGGAACTTTTGAATTCCTAACACCTGAATTCGTAGAGAAATGGAAACAAGAGACAGGTCTTAAATATATGCCTGTAAATTATACTGGTATGGGTTTTTTTGCTATGAGACGTGAGGTTTTACGTAAAATGACTTATCCCTATTTTAACGCTGAACTTCAAGAGATTATATGTGATGATGGAACTATTCTTCGTGATATTTGTTCTGAAGATGTGGGCTTTTGTAAAAATATTCAAAAAACAGGAACCCCTATTGTCGTAAATACTGAAATTCGAGTAGGACATCATAAATTAATCTCCGTATAAAAATAAATATGGATATAGATATTTATAATTATCTATTATTAATCGTTTTAGTTATTATAGTTGGATATTTTTCATTGAAATATCTCTTTTTTATTTTAATTGGATTTATATTAGGTGTCTATTTAACCTATTCTTACATCAAATAGTTTTTTAAATCTTTCAGCACATACCTTAACACTTAAATTTTCAATTACATATTCCCTTGGTTTATAAGTATTCAATTTACTTAAAAATAATTTAAATTTATCATCAAATTCATTACTTTCGTAAAAAAACTCTCCACATTTTTCACTCCAATAAGGGATAGATGTTGCAGGATAAGGTGGATAATCAAATCCTTCTTCCTGATTAAAATTGGTAACATCCCATACAAATAGCGGTAAATTACAACTCATCATTTCTTGAATTGCAAAACCTTGACTTTCGTGACGTCCTATGATAATTGCATATTTAGATTTTTGTATATGTTGAATAAAATCATTTTCATCATATCGATGTGAATAACTAAAAATTACATAGTTATCAATTCCTTTATTTTTAAGTTTTTCAACAACAAATTGAAGCTCTGTTGGTTTTCTGTTTTTAAAATAGATTAAAACTTGATTTTTACAAACACCACCAATTTCATTAAATTTATCTGTATTTACAGGAAATGGAATTGGCTGTAAATTTAGTTTTAAGTTATATGATTTATATATATCACAACACCATTTTGATAATATTATAAATACAACATTATTACGATACTCATTAATTGAATCAAATTTATCATTATCAGAAGGAAGTACGCAAAAATGAGGACCAAATAAATAAAGTTTATTTGGATGTTTATGAATATCTACGGGAAACGAAGCACTGTAAATAATTTTATATTTATCATTTGATATATCCTCTTCGTTACCATAAGTAAAATCCATATTTAAATATTTTAATACTGCTTCAAATCCCTCGCGATTTTTGTGATGTATATATTTATTTATAATTAATAGCATTTAGATATAAACTATAATTAATTCCTTATATCATTAACAATGGCCGCAAAGATAAATAATATCATCTTTTGAATCATATAAATCCTTATAATTTAAATAATTATGATTATGTAAATTTAACTTTTCAGCCTTTATAACCAGATTAAGAAGGTTATTATATTTCAAAAAAGAAATTAACTCATTTTTCACATAAATAGCCAATTCCTCAAATGATGAATAATCTTCAATATCTATAATCAAATGAAATCCCCAAAATAATTCATCAGATATTTGAACTATTTTCTTCATTATTATCCTATCATTTTCTAATATCTCTTAAGTCTATTTTTAAATCCTCCTCCTCGTCGAAATAAAGATGACATATAAGTACTTCTGTCACTGGTCATTATTGGTAGTGATGAGGTAGTTGCTTTTGGAGTACTGGAACTTACAGTAGTAGTATTACTTCTATAATTATTATTTGATGATATTGATGATATTGATGATGATGATGAAGATGAAAATAGATAATAGAATAATCCTATTAATAATACTAATAATAATATACCTAAAATTGAAAAACCAACATAAACCCAAATTTTAAATCTATCCCTTTTTGTTGTCTCATCATTCTTTTTATCTGACATTTCTCTATTATTTTAAATGGAAAAATAAATAGATTTTTAATAAATAGATATGTCTTTAAAAACTATAAATGTTATTCGATGGATTAATTATGATAAAAGTGAAAAATATTCAATAAAGATATTTGAAGATGACAATCTCGAAGATGGAGTTAGTAAGATTGCTTTAAGTATAAATAGCAAAAGTAGATTCTATGTTTGGAATAATAATTTTCCTGAACTTCTTTATTCAATTGAAGACGTTAAATGGAAAGGTTATAATAATAATCCCTTGAAATCCACTGACAGAAATAATAGTATTATCAAACAACCCATCATTTATAAATATAAATATGGATTATGTTATTTTAATAAGATTAATATTATTTTTGAAGATGATTTTAAAGATTTAAAAAATAACCATTATTATTTCACCGAGAAAAAGGTTAAGTCATTGGAGGAATTAAAGAAAAGAGAAGATAAATTACTTGAATTAGAAAAAAAAGAAACTAAAACGACTGAAAATAGAATTAATGTTCATCGTTATGAATTAAAGGGTCACTTATCATCGAAATATCAATATTTGGCCGATGTTTATGACAAACTAAATACCAATGACTTTGTTCAATATATTCAATGGGTTAATGATAATTATACACTGGTTCATAAATTATATATGTATCATAGTATTTCTTCCAATAATCTAAAATCTTGGACGAATATTGATAAAATAACAGATACTCGTTGTA
>JACCDW011048033.1_pt1 | contig 11034 bp, 12 predicted proteins | sample 7449781 | NCBI WGS metagenome assembly JACCDW01 (sample SAMN15323449, study PRJNA562643) | freshwater metagenome | isolation source: river surface water | place: USA:Blue River Watershed | collected 2017-08-18
GCAAAGCCAGCATGCTCGACAGCAATGCACCCACCCACAACACACCCGGCGCAACTTGCCGCAAGGTATTGGCCTCAGGGCCAATGCCCAATGGAAACAAAGCCGCCACCACCACGAAGAAAAACACCGCAGTCAGGACTTCGCTTTTGCGACGCATCGCAAGCGTCAAGTCTCGACGCAGCACAGCCAAGAAGGCGTGGGTGTTCATGCCACCTCCCTCGCCCTAAGCTGAGGGACTTGCAAACGATGGCGCAACACCGGCACCTCTTGCCCTGCGCTGCTTGTCAATGTCACAGTTTGATGGCTGGTGAACAACACCATGCCACCTTGTGACACATGATCGGCCAACAAAACACGTAACGCATCAACTGCAAGCGCATCGAGCGCGACAAAGGGTTCGTCTAGCACCCACAACACGGCGCGGCTGGCCAACAAACGTGCCAAAGCTGTGCGGCGTTTTTGGCCTTGCGACATGACACGCAGGGGCAAATGTTCACGCCCACGCAGGCCCATGTGCGCCAAGGCTTGCAGGGCTTGCGCTGTCGACAAGGCGCGCCCTGCCATGGCGGCGTCAGATTGCAAGTTTTCTAAGGCACTCAACTCTTCTTTGAGCGACAAGGCATGGCCCAAATAAAACAAGGCACTGCGAAAGTTGGGCGCTTGAGTGGACTGCCAAGTGACTTGACCTGCATCAGCTGGGCTCAGGCCACACACGATGCGCAGCAAACTGGTTTTACCCACGCCGTTGTCACCCTCTAAATGCAAGGCTTGCCCCGACTGCAACTGAAACGACACCTCTGAAAACAAAGCGCGTCCGCCGCGCAGACAAGTCAAGCGGTCAACGGTGAGCTGGGAGGTGTGAGAGGTAGCTTGGTTCAAAGGGGCGCGCACTTGGCAAAAGGCTTTTGTGCGTCAACTCCCATTGTAAGTTCGCGCCGCTGCGCCACTGTGTCAGATGTAAGTGCCAGCAAAGGTCACCACACGACCGCCTGTTCTGATTTTGAAACGCGCAACCCCCGCGCTGCGTTGGGTGTTGACGCCGCCCAAATCGAGGCAACGCACACCACGCGATTTCAGCTCTTCGATGGCATGCCACAACACCAAATGGTGTGCATGCAGATCGCGCCCTTGGTCATGGATCCAGCCCACTTGGTAGGTGGCCGCCTCGCCGTGAATCAGAAAAAGCATGCCTGCCACACGCTCGCGCCCCAAATCAGCTCGCATGGTCAAAATGGTTTTGGCAGGCACCTGACGCGCTTTGGCATACAAGTCGAAAAAGGCCACCGGCAACCCTTCTAAGTTGCGTTCTTCACGCTGCTTCAAGTCAGCATCTAGCAACCAACGGTATTGACCTGGGTTGGTGCCCACGCGGTGAATGGTGAGCTCGGACTGCTCTGCGCTGTTCAGATTGGAACGCCAGCGGGTTTCAAGCTGCGCGCGCAGAACTTCGCTTGGCAAAGAAAGATCGAGCATGACGGTGCTGTACCCCGTCATGACCCGCCGCCAAGGTGACAGACCCAAGTTTGGCGAGGCTGTTTCTTCAGGGCTGAGCAGCACCAGACGCAATGCCTTCAAGGGCATGCTGCGCTTGATGGCGGCATAGGCTTGAGCCTTCTCAGAAGCACCAAGTTCAGTCAGCCATATCGGGCCACGGCCGCACAAGGCCACACTCAAAACACCCAACCATTTGCGCACAATGAATTGCGCCAGCGCCACAGGGGTGTCGTTGTGCACCACTTGCGCACGCAAAACCGTTACACCCATGGCTTTCAAGCAAGCGCCATAAGCCCAGTCTTGTTGCAAGGCGGCACCCGCTTGCGCGTGGGCTGCATCCCACATCTCTCGGTTATCGGGGTTCCAAATGACTTGCATCACTTATAAAATCCTCTGCACTTTGAAAGACTTTTGATCATGCTGAAACGATTGCGTTGGCGCACCAAGACACAAACCATTGCAGGGCACCGCTTGCCCGAACCCCGCTTGACGGTGATGGCGTTGGTGTGGGTGTTGGTGTACTTGGCATTGCCGCTGATGGTCTTGGGTAGTTTGATAGATCTGGTGATACAGCAGACCACTGGCACTTGCACCGGCATTTGGTGTTGGTTTTAGGGTTGAACTCTGATAGGTCTATTTTGGCAGAGTGCAAGGCCCGGTGAATTGCACGCGCACTTTTTTACCGCGCTCGTCGATGTCATGAAATGCTGACAACATGACGGTTTGACGGTCGATGAAGATTTCTGCTTCATAGCCCGTCTTCTTGTGCTTGCGGGTGGCGCCCATGCCTTTTTCAGTGGTCAGATTTTTGCCAACAAATTCTTCGGTGGTCAAACTGTTGACGATGACTTGGTAGTACTTAGAGCCAACCGTCTTCATGAAAATATTTTTACCCAAACCTTGTATTTCGATGTCAATGCGTTCGGGCGGAATTTTTTTATCTTCCAGCGCTGGAATGACGCCTTCGACTTCGCAGGGCATTTTGAAGGTTTGCGCCTGCGCTGAGGCGGCCACCATGCACACAACGAAAGCTAGAAGCGTTGAAAATTTTTTAAACATCATTGAGCCAATCTTTGGGTGTTATTCCTGCGCCAAAATGCGCTCGATCACGCGACGCGACTGCACACCGCCCGCATCGATGTTGAGTTTCAACAAATCGCGCGTGGGGTGAGCCAACAGGTTGCGTTGTTGCAGTTCAAGCATTTCCAAATCTTCGCTGAAAATTTTGCCTTGGCCTTCGCGAATATTTGCCGTCAGTTCGGCATTTTGCGGTTGGAATTTTCGCGCCATGCCCCAGTGGTACCAAATGGAGGTGTCGGTTTCTGGGGTGATGAAATCCACCACCACGCTGTAGACCTTGGCCTCGTCAGGTGCGTTGTAGCCGCCTTTGCCAGCGTGGGCCACGCCCACTTCAATCATCACATGGCTAGGCGGCGTGAAGTGGCAGATTTGCCAGCGGTCCACCGGCACATCGTCGGCCAAGCCGTTGCCTCGCAACGCCATTTGCCAAAACGGTGGCGCGATGATGCCGTCCATGTAGCGACTGGTGATGACGTGGTCGCCGTCGACTTTGGTGATGCACGGTGTTTCGTCAATTTCTTTTTGACCAATGCTGGTGGCATGCACATAGGTTTCGTGCGTCAAGTCCATCAGGTTGTCGATCATCAAACGGTAATCGCAGTGGATGTGATACACGCCGCCGCCATACGCCCAAGCAGGATTGTCGAAAAATTCAAACTGGGGCAACAGAGCTGCATCCGCTTTTGCAGGGTCGCCCGGCCACACCCAAATGAAACCATAACGCTCTACCGCTGGAAAACTTTTGATGGCAGGAAAGCCGCGCACACGTTGACCAGGCATCGCCACAGTTTTGCCATCGCAACCCATCTCTAAACCGTGATAACCGCATACCAATTTGCCATCACAAACTTTGCCCAACGACAAAGGCGCTCCACGGTGTGGACAAAAATCTTCTAATGCTGCTATCTTGCCCTCGTCAGCTCGGTAGAACACCATCGACTCATTGCAAATTTTGCGACCCAATGGCTTGTCGGTTACATCGCTTGAGGCACACGCCACGTACCAAGTGTTTTTGATGAACATACTTCTGTCTCCCCCTCATGCTTCAATGCGGGCCACGCCCAATAACTTGTCTAACAGCTCAGGTTGCGCCAACAACTCTTGTGCTGAACCACTGTGCACTACCGTGCCGTGATCTAACACCACCGCTTGGTGGCTGATTTTCAAAATGGCTTGCGGGTGTTGCTCGACGATGATGGCGCTCAAGCCTTCTTCGCGGGTGAGCTTTTCCATCGCGCGCAACAACTCTTCCACAATGATCGGTGCCAAACCTTCGAGGGGTTCATCCAACAACAAGAGGCGCGGGTTCAACACCAATGCGCGTGCAACAGCCAACATTTGTTGTTCACCACCCGACAGTTGCGTGCCCAAGTTGTCTTTGCGTTCTGCCAAGCGAGGGAACAATTCATACACACGCTCAGGTGTCCAAGCGCGATGTTGAGCACTACGCGCGGGGCGTGCCACAGCGGTGAGGTTTTCATGCACGCTGAGCGACTTGAAAATATTGCGCTCTTGCGGCACCCAACCAATGCCTGCCTCTGCACGCAAATGCGAAGCCATGTTTTGTATGGGCATGCCACCCAAGTGAATTTGTCCGCCGTGTTGTGTGGTGGCGCCCACCAAGGTATCTATCAAAGTGGTTTTACCCGTGCCATTGCGCCCGAGCAAGGCCAATGTTTCGCCTTCGTTTAAATGCAAGTTGATGTCTTGCAACACCACGGCTTCGCCGTAGCCGGCGTTCAAGTGATCGATGCGAAGCAATTCAGTCATGGCCTGTTCCCAAATACACCGCTTTGACCTGCGGATCGTTCGCAATCTGTTGCGGCGCACCTTCGGTCAACACCGCACCATTCACCAACACAGTGATGCGATCGGCAAAGTTAAACACCAAATCCATGTCGTGCTCGATCAGCACCACCGACACATCTGCAGGCAATTTCGCGACGGTTCGTAGCAACTCGTCACGTTCACCTGCAGGCACACCGGCCACCGGTTCGTCTAACAACAACACCTTGGGTTCGCAAGCCAACGCAATGGCCATTTCAAGCAAGCGCCGTTTGCCATAGGCCAAATGTTCGGTACGCTGGTGCATGACATCGGTCAAATGAAACTGTGTCAACAACTGTTCAGCGCGCTCCACCACATCGGTGTTCACGCCCAGCGGTTGCCACCAGCGCGCACCCAAACCGCGGTGTTGTGTGACCACCATCACCAAGGTTTCGAGGGGCGTGAGTGAATTGAACAGTTGGTTAATTTGAAATGTGCGAACCAAACCACGCTTGACACGTTGGTGCGGCGCGAGTTGTGTGATGTCTTCACCCAGCAATTCAATGCGGCCTTCGGTGGCGGGCAACACACCGGTCATGAGGTTGATGAGTGTGGTTTTACCTGCCCCATTGGGGCCAATCAAAGCATGGCGTGCGCCGTGTGCGATTTTCAAATGCACATCATCGGTGGCGGTGATGCCACCAAAGCGTTTCACCAAACCATGGGTTTGCAACACGATGTTGCGATCGGCGCTCATGACGAACCCTCCTTGCGTTGTTTGCCAAACCACAACCAAGGGCGAATCAAACGTTCGCGCCCGACCAACACCAACACCACCAAAAACAAACCAATCCAGAAAGTCCAGTACTGCGGCGTGATGCTGGCAATGACGTCGTACATCAACTTGAACACCACCGCACCGGCAATGCCGCCATACAACCAACCCACGCCACCAATCACCAACATCAGCATGACATCGGCTGAGCGATCGAGTGCAAACACATCAAGTGACGCAAAGCCGGTGGTTTGTGCGAGCAACGCACCCGACGCACCTGCAATACAAGCCGACACGGTGTAAACAACTGACAAGCGTGCCGTGACAGGTATGCCAATGGCCATGGCACGCAAACGGTTGTCGCGCACTGCTTTGAGCGTGGCGCCCAAGGGCGCATGTACCAAACGTCGTGCCAATGCAAACAACACGAACAGCACCGAGAGCGAGTACCAAGCTGCCACTTGACCCATCAAGTCAAATTCAAAACGACCCAGCAACGGGCCCATCATCACGCCTTGCAAACCATCAGCGCCGCCGGTCAGGTCACCCCATTTGTTGGCCAACTCGAGCAAGATGAGCGCTGTGCCCAGCGTCACCATCAAGCGGGTAAGGTCGGTGCCGCGCATGATGCTGAATGAACACACCGCCCCCAACACCGTGGCAGCAATCGTGCCCACCAACAAACCCAACAGTGGATCAGGATGAATGTGTTTGGCAAACAAAGCGGCCGTGTAAGCACCAAAACCCAAGAACGCCGCATGCCCCAACGACACGATGCCGGTGTAGCCCAAAATCAAATCAAGCGACACCGCAAACAAAGCGACGATGGCAATTTCGTTGATGATCAAGGCGTGATGCGCCAACACATAGGGCGAGGCAAAAGCCAATAGCCAAAATGCCATCTCAAGCGGACGCCAACGCGCAGCTTGTAACAAACTGTGTTGCGCGTTCATCACTTACCCCCTTGTCGCACAAAGAGTCCTTGCGGACGCCAAATCAAAATCGCAATCATGAAGGTGTAAACGATGAACGCGCCGAGTTTGGGCACATAGTATATGCCGGCCACATCGGCAATGCCCAACAACAATGCTGCCAGCAAAGGACCGGTGATCGATGAGGTGCCACCCACTGCTACCACGATCAAAAAATACACCATGAATTTGAGCGCGAAGGTGGGGTCTAAACCGAGCACCTCAGCGCCCAAAGCACCCCCCAAACCCGCCAAGCCCGAACCGACGGCGAAGGTGGCAGAAAACACCACATTGACGTTGATGCCCAACCCCGATGCCACACGCGCATCGTCCACACTCGCACGCAAGCGACTGCCAAAACGCGTGGCGGACAACACATATTGCAAGCCCACTGTGAGGGCAGCACACACTACAACGATGAACAAACGGTAATGCCCCATGCCCAACACAAAAGGTGTACCTTCAAACAACTCGGTGCGCCCGCGCAACCAATCGGGCAGTTGCATGATTTGTTGTTGTGAACCCATCAGGTAATCAGCTGTTGCAACCGCCATGAATGCCAAGCCAATGGAAAACAGCACTTGGTCTAAGTGCGGTTTTTTGTACATGGGTCGGTACAGCGTGCGCTCCATCAACGCGCCCACCAAAGCAGAGGCCAAAAACGCCAGCGGCAAGCACACCAAAAATGGCACGCCGTGACGCTGCATCAACGCCACGGTCAAGTAACCACCCAACATGGCAAACGCACCATGGGCGAGGTTGATGAAGTTCATCAAGCCCATGGTCACGCACAACCCCACTGCCAGAATGAATAGCAGCATGCCGTAGGCAACGCCATCAAATAACAAAGTCAACATGGTGCACTCAATTTGTTTGTTTTTGCCACAGCGCTTAGAGAGTAACTTGTTTTCATTTTTGTCTCAGCTCAAAAATCAATGGGAGCGCGGGCTGATCAAAGCGACGCCTGGCAAATTACTCACCCCACGCACAGCCTCACGCAAATTGCGTTGCGCCAATCTGGAATGTTCACGCATGATGGCTTCAGCGCGCGCACCTTCGCGTCTGCCAATCGCGTCTAAGACCTGTCGATGCTGGTCTTGCGCCACGATCAACATGTCTCGGGCTTGGGGCGAATTGGCTTGCACCACCACAAAGCCCGAGGGCGAAGCAAAAGGCATGCTGCCTACGCGATCCAATTCACGCTGCATCACCGATGAGCCTGACAACGCACCCAACAACGCATGAAACTGACGGTTCAGGTCCACGTAATTTGAAAAATCTTCGTCGTCGAGTTGTGCGCTACGCAACACCGCATCAATCTGGTCTAAGCAGTCGTGGGCTTGTTGCATCACATCTGTGGGCGCACTTCTTTCTGCGGCCAAACGCACCGCCAAACCTTCGACCATGCCACGCAACTCAATCGCGTCGGCCACATCGGTTTCAGAGAAGGTGCGCACCGCATAACCACCGCTTGGGTAGTGCTGCAACAAACCTTCTTGTTCTAAACGCATCAAGGCAGCGCGAATGGGTGTGCGCGACACACCCAAGCGCTCCACCATGGCCAATTCGGTGATGCGCGCACCAGCTGCCAACTCGCCCGCAAAAATCATTTCGCGCAATTTCAACTGCACTTTGACGGCTTGCGAGCCACCCTCCTCCGGCTCATCAGAGGTCAAGGCAGTGTGGGCATGTGCGGTCCGCATGCCAGAAATTGTATACATTGAGACTTCAAATTCCCCAGAAAGGCGCAAAATCTAGGGTATTCACGCAGTTCTTGTATCCAATGATCAATGGATCAGCCCAGCCCCCATCCAGCCCGCCCAACCCATCAACAACGGCGAGAGCACCACAAAGACGAGGGTCGAGACCAACACCGCACCCGCCACAGTTTCGCCGTGGTGCGTCAAACGATCGGCATACATGAAACTCACCACCGCCACGGGCATGCCCATCATCAACACCAACACACTGTTGACCATGGGCGGCAAATCGAGGGCTGACACCAAAGCAGCGCTGGCCAACAAGCCCACGCACAAGCGCACCCCTGCTAACCAGGCCCCCTCTTTCACGCCACGGTTTGACACTGTCATCAATGCATGGCCCAAGCTGATCAACATCAACGGGATGGATAAGCTGCCGACCAATTGCGAACTTTTCAAAATTGCCACAGGCACTTGCCACTCAAACACACGCACACACACAGCCAACACTGCGACCAAGGTGGCGCCATAGGGAAAGGTGCGAATGGCGCCTTCTTTTTTGGGATTGACCCAAGCCAAATACGCCACACCCAATGTGTGTTGCACCAAAGAGAAAACGGCAAAGATCGTCACGGCCACCGCCAAGCCATCGTCACCGAATGTCAGTTGAGACAACGGCAAACCCAAATTACCTGCATTGGGAAACACCGCTGCGGGCAGAAAACCACGCAAGGACAACTTGCATGCACGCAACAACACAGCCGCCACCAAACCCATGGTGAGCAATGCGGCGAGGGCCGTGCCACTGACTTGAAGCAGCACCGCATTGTCCAAACGCGTGGTCACTAAAGTTGAAAACACCAAACAAGGTGTGGCGACCGATGTCACCAACACCGATACAAAGCGCGATGGGTAATCTATTTTTTTAGCAGCCCACACCGCGCCAATGCTGGCACACGCGATGACAGGGGTTAGCAGTGCCAACAATTGCACATAAGCAGACAACCAACTCATGCGATCGCCTAGGCTTTTTCGCTTTCAGTCCGCATCAACCAGCTTGCAACAATTTGGTCAACGACGCCACATACGCTTTTTCATCGGTGATGGGGCGCGTTGCCACACCCGATGCAGCTGCTGCGCGTGCAACAGCAGGTGCGATGCGCAACATCAAACGTGTGTCAAACGGTTTGGGGATGATGTTGTCCACACCAAAGCTCAAGTCAACCCCTGGGTAGGCTTGCGACACTTCAGCGGTGACTTCGCTTTTGGCCAAGTCAGCGATTTCACGCACACACGCGAGCTTCATGGATTCGGTGATTTTCGTGGCACCACAATCTAAGGCGCCTCTGAAAATATAAGGGAAGCACAACACATTGTTAACTTGGTTGGGATAGTCCGAACGGCCGGTGGCAATGATGCAATCGGGTCGCACCGATTTCGCCAACTCTGGGCGAATTTCTGGTTCTGGATTGGCCAAGGCCAAAATGATCGGTTGCTTGGCCATGGTCTTGACCATCTCTACCGTCATCACGCCGGGAGCTGAGCAACCTAAAAACACATCGGCGCCATTCACCGCATCAGCCAGTGTTCGCGCTTGGGTGGTTTGTGCATAACGGGCTTTGGAATCGTCATAGCCACCGGGGCGGCCTTGGTAGATCACACCTTTTGAATCGCACACAAAAATGTGTTCGCGCTTCACACCCAAACCGACCATCACATCTAAACAAGCCAAGGCTGCTGCGCCTGCGCCTGATACGGCTACTTTGGTATCGCCAATTTTTTTGCCCACCAACTCCAAACCATTCAACATGGCCGCTGCGGAAATGATGGCGGTGCCGTGCTGATCATCGTGGAACACCGGAATGTTCATGCGTTCGCTGAGTTTGCGTTCAATGTAAAAACACTCAGGGGCTTTGATGTCTTCTAAATTCACGCCACCAAAAGTGGGTTCGAGTGCGGCAATGATGTCTACCAATTTGTCGGGGTCACGCTCGTCGAGTTCGATGTCAAACACATCAATGCCCGCAAACTTTTTGAACAAGCACCCCTTGCCCTCCATCACCGGCTTGCCCGCCAACGCACCGATGTCGCCCAAACCGAGCACCGCTGTGCCGTTGGTGATCACGCCCACCAAGTTGCCGCGGCTGGTGTATTCGTACGATGTTTTGGGGTCTTTTTGAATTTCCAAACACGGGTAGGCCACGCCTGGCGAATAGGCCAAGCTCAAATCGCGTTGGTTGTTCAGTGGGTGTGTGGGCACCACGCTGATCTTGCCTTTGCTGGGCGTGCGGTGGTAATCGAGCGCGGCTGTGCGCAATTCTTGTTCGGCTGGGGTCATGCCTGTCTCCAATATGTGTTTGTTTGATTCATTATTGCATCAGGGTGCAACACCATTGCCTTTGCGAGATTCAAAAGCCATTGGCGAACGATGACTTTAAGTAATTTACCAATGCCGTTACAGCGCGGGGCACATGTGGCGAATAGGGCCGAATGGCAAACAGTTGTTCAGCAAAGGCACCCACCGGTCGCCAAGCTGGCAACACTTGCACCAGTTTTTTGTCATCGCGGTTGAGCTGCACACTGAAGTTGGGCAGCAAGGCAATGCCAAGGTCAGCCAACGCTGCGTCACGCAAAGCTTCGCTGTTGTTGGCGGCGAGTTGGCCTTTCACAGGCACGGTCACTTGTTCTTTTTTGTGTTTGTTTTTTTGCGATCTCTCAAATGTCCAAGCAGGCGATTCGTGAGGTCGCATGTAATGCAAGCAACTGTGGTGTTGCAAATCATCTGGATGCTGCGGCACACCCGCGTGTTTCAAATACGCTTTGCTGGCAACCAACACCGAATGTGTTTCGCACAAGGTCCAAGCCACATGCGTGTCGGGTGGCCTGACTGTGTGACGGATGGCCAAATCAAAACCTTCCATGGCTAACGCGCTCAGACGGTCTGACATGTCCAACTCCAAGCGCACATCGGGGTAAGTTTGTAAAAACCCCGCCAATCTGGGCACCAATTGTTGCCTCGCAAAGGCAACCGGTGCCGTGATGCGCAACAAGCCACTGGGCACGTCGGCCAAATCGCGCACTTGCGCAAAGCTGTGTTCGATTTGGTCAAACGAGGCACGTGTGTCATCGACCAAACGCTGACCTGCTTCGGTCAAGCGCACGCTGCGGGTGGTGCGTTGCACCAACATGACGCGCGCAATGCGTTCGAGCTCGGCAATGCGCTGGCTCATGGCCGCTTTGCTCACCC
>JACCDW010235080.1_pt1 | contig 11033 bp, 10 predicted proteins | sample 7449781 | NCBI WGS metagenome assembly JACCDW01 (sample SAMN15323449, study PRJNA562643) | freshwater metagenome | isolation source: river surface water | place: USA:Blue River Watershed | collected 2017-08-18
CCACACTACGAACACTAACGAGCCGATACTCAAGGAGAACCCAAACCGCTTTGTGCTCTTTCCCATTGAGCACAACGACATCTGGGAAATCTACAAGCGAGCGGAAGCGAGTTTTTGGACTGCGGAAGAGATTGACCTCCACCAAGACGTGACGGATTGGGATACCAAGCTGACCGACGACGAGCGCTACTTCATCAAGCACATCCTGGCGTTTTTTGCGGCCTCAGACGGCATCGTGAACGAAAACCTCGCCGAGAACTTCGTCAACGAGGTGCAGTACACCGAGGCCAAGTTTTTCTACGGCTTCCAGATCATGATGGAGAACATTCACAGCGAGACCTACTCGCTGCTGATCGACACCTACGTGAAGGACCCGCAGGAGCGCCACCAGCTGTTCAACGCCATCGACACGTTTGACGCCATCAAGAAAAAAGCGGACTGGGCCCTGCGCTGGATTCAGTCGCCTTCGTTTGCCGAGCGTTTGATTGCCTTTGCGGCCGTCGAGGGCATTTTCTTCAGCGGTGCCTTCTGCTCGATTTTCTGGATGAAAAAGCGCGGACTGATGCCGGGCCTGACCTTCTCCAACGAGCTCATCAGCCGCGACGAGGGCATGCACTGCGACTTTGCCGTACACCTCCACAACCACCACTTGATCAACAAGGTGCCCAAAGAGCGCATCACCCAAATCATCGTCGAGGCCCTCGACATTGAGCGCGAGTTCATCACCGAGTCACTTCCCGTCGACCTGATCGGTATGAACAGCCGACTGATGTCGCAGTACCTCGAGTTTGTGGCGGATCGCCTTCTTTCGGAGCTGGGCTGCGCCAAGGTGTACAACAAGGAGAATCCGTTTGATTTCATGGACATGATTTCGCTCGAGGGCAAGACCAACTTCTTTGAGAAGCGGGTTTCGGACTACCGCAAAGCTGGCGTGGGTACCGAGGTCGAGTCCAAGGCGGACACCTTCTCGTTTGATTCGGATTTCTAAGCACGCACCGAAATGATGCACGTTTTAAAGCGCGACGGCCGCAAAGAAGCCGTTAAGTTCGACAAAATCACGGCCCGTATCCAGAAGCTTTGCTACGGATTGAGCCCGTTGGTAGACCCGGTAGCCGTAGCCCTTCGCGTAATCGAAGGCCTCTACGACGGGGTAACCACGAGCGAACTCGACAGCCTCGCCGCCGAAGTTGCCGCTTCGATGACCGTGCGCCACCCGGACTACGCGCAGCTTGCCGCGCGCATTGCGGTGAGCAACCTTCATAAAAACACCGACAAGTCGTTCACCGAAACGATGCGCGCAATGCACCAGTACGTCAACCCCAAGACGAACCAGGCAGCGCCGCTGATCGCCGACGACGTGATGGAACTCATTGAGAAAAACTCGGAGTTGCTGGATTCGACGGTGATTTACGACCGCGACTTTAGCTACGACTACTTCGGATTCAAGACCTTAGAGCGTTCGTACCTGCTGCGCATGAACGGCCGCATTGCGGAGCGTCCGCAGCAAATGCTGCTCCGCGTGTCGCTGGGCATCCACAAAGAAGACATTCAAGCGGCCATTGAGACCTACGACGGCATGTCGCGCGGACTCTACACGCACGCCACCCCGACGCTGTTCAACGCCGGCACGCCGAAGCCCCAAATGTCGAGCTGCTTTCTGCTGCAAATGGCCGACGACAGCATCGACGGCATTTACGATACCCTCAAGCAGACCGCGAAAATTTCGCAGAGCGCAGGGGGCATTGGCCTGAGCATTCACAACGTCCGCGCCACGGGTTCCTACATCCGCGGCACGAACGGAACGTCGAACGGACTCATTCCGCTCCTGCGCGTGTTCAACGACACCGCCCGCTACGTCGACCAAGGCGGCGGCAAGCGCAAAGGTTCATTTGCGGTGTACCTCGAGCCCTGGCACGCCGACATTTTTGACTTCCTCGACCTGAAGAAGAACACGGGTAAAGAAGAGCTGCGCGCCCGCGACCTCTTTTATGCCATGTGGATTTCAGACCTCTTCATGGAGCGGGTCGAAGCCGACGCGGAGTGGACCTTGATGTGCCCCAACGAGTGCCCCGGCCTGTACGATACCTACGGGGCCGCGTTCAAAGAGAAGTACGAAGGCTACGAGCGCGCCGGCAAAGGCCGCCGTACGATCAAGGCCCGCGAGCTGTGGACTAAGATTTTGGAAAGCCAGATCGAGACCGGCACTCCCTACATGCTGTACAAGGACGCCGCCAACGAGAAGTCCAACCAAAAGAATTTGGGAACGATTCGTTCGTCCAACCTCTGCACCGAAATCTTGGAGTACACGGCTCCCGACGAAATCGCCGTCTGCAACTTGGCGTCGATTGCGCTTCCGAAGTACGTGGACAACGGGGCGTTTGACCACCAGATGCTGTACGACGTGACCTATAAGGTTACGTGCAACCTCAACGACGTCATCGACCAGAACTACTATCCGGTGCCTGAGGCGCGGAACTCCAACATGCGCCACCGCCCGGTGGGCCTGGGCGTTCAGGGCTTGGCCGACGCCTTCATCAAGCTGCGCCTGCCGTTCACGTCGCCTGAGGCACGCCAGCTGAACAAGGACATTTTTGAGACTATCTACTTCGCCGCGGTGACCGCTTCGTGCGACATGGCCAAGAAGGACGGTGCCTACGAAACGTTTAAAGGCTCACCGATCAGCGAGGGTAAGTTCCAGTTCAACCTCTGGGGCGTGAGCGAAGACGAGCTCAGCGGACGCTGGGACTGGAAGGCGCTTCGCAAAGAGGTGATGAAGCACGGGGTGCGCAACTCCCTGCTGGTGGCTCCGATGCCGACGGCTTCGACGTCGCAGATCTTGGGCAACAACGAGTGCTTTGAACCCTACACGAGCAACCTGTACACGCGCCGCGTGCTTTCGGGCGAGTTCATCGTCGTCAACAAGCACCTGCTGGTGGACCTGGTGAAGCTCGGACTGTGGAACGACGACCTCAAAAACGCCATCATGGCCAACAACGGGTCCATTCAGGCCATTGACGGCATTCCTGAGAACATCAAGGAGCTCTACAAGACCGTGTGGGAGCTCTCGATGCGCGACATCATCGACATGGCCGCCGACCGCGGACTCTTCATCGACCAGTCGCAGTCGCTTAACCTGTTTGTGGAATCGCCCAATATGGGCAAGCTGACGTCCATGCACTTCTACGCATGGAAGAAGGGCCTCAAAACGGGTATGTACTACCTCCGCACCAAAGCGGCTTCAGCAGCCATCAAGTTCACGGTGAAGAAGCGCGGCGAATCGGCACCAGCCGAAGAAGTGTTCAGCGAAGTGGATCAGGTGAAGCAGCAGCAAGAGGCGCTGGCCGCCATGGACACTCCGGAGGTGAAAGTGTACAGCGCCGAAGAAGCGGTCGCTTGTTCGCTGGATAATCCCGAAGCCTGCGAGGCCTGCGGTTCGTAAGCAGAATTTGCAATTATTGCCAAAAAAGCCCGCTTTGTGCGGGCTTTTTTTGTAAAGCTTAAACATTGGTCTTCAGGAATTTGTGTACCTTATTGGCACAAAATCCTGTAGCCATGAGCAGAGAACGCAGCACCCGCCGCGACGTCGACGAGATTCGCGAGCGGCACCGCCACGAAGAAGAGGAGCACGACAAGGCGGCGACGACCACACAAATCATCGTGCTGGTCGTCATCCTCGGCATCGTGGGAACTTTAGCGTACTACTTGAGCACCTAGACCCTCGAGCGTACCTTCGCTTCGCATGAAGCGTTGGACGACTTGGTTGGGCGGCGGCCTCGGGTGGGCCCTGGGCGGACCCGTGGGCGCTTTGCTGGGCGCCGCAGTGGGCAATGCCCTTTCGGATTTTTGGTCCAAAGACGACGAGGGCGCCGCGGTACCGAGTTCGGAGCGCGATTTTCACGCGTCCCTTTTGGTGCTGGCCTCGATGGTCATCAAAGCCGACGGCAAGGTCGACGAGCGCGAGCTGAGCTTTGTGCGCGAACAGTTCCGGCAATGGTTTGGCGTGGAACGAGCCAACGAGGCCTTTGCGTTTTTCAAAAAAGTGGTCCAGGAGCAGCCGGCACTCACGACGGTGTGTTCCGAAGTTCGGCGCCATATGAGCCTTCAGGGCCGAATTCAAATCGTAGGCTTCTTGTTTGCCCTGGCCTACGCCGACGGCGAACTGCAGGCCTCGGAGCGTCAAGTTATTGCCCGAATTGCCCAGTACCTCGGGCTCAACCAGCACGACGTTAATCGGCAGGAGCTGCTTCACCGCCCCACGGTGCAGCGCAGAGACCCTTACGAAGTGCTGGGATTGTCGCCCTCGGCTACCGATGCCGAAGTCAAGTCGGCCTACCGCAAACTCGTGAAAAAGTACCACCCCGACGCGCTGCAGGGCATGGGCGAAGACGTGGTGAAGGAGGCCGAATCCACGTTCCGCCAAATTCAAGCGGCGTACGAAGAACTTTGTGCCGCCCGCGGAATTAAGTAAGTATGGACTTCCGCGACCCCATTCGTTCCGAGCTGGCGCAGTTCAACCGCGACTTCCCCAAGGCGTTCAGCTCAAAGGTTGCGCTGCTGGACCTGATCTTGCGGTACATCGTGCGCCAAAAAGGCAAGCAGCTGCGCCCATCGTTGGTGTTCTTGGTGGCCAAAGCGCACGGTACGGTCGGCGAGCGGAGCTTCCGCGCCGCAACCCTGGTGGAGCTGATGCACACGGCCACCCTGGTGCACGACGACGTGGTGGACGAGTCGGCGGTGCGCCGCTCCATGTTTTCGATCAGCGCGCTGTGGAAAAACAAAATTGCCGTGCTCGTGGGCGACTACATGCTGTCGCGGGTGCTGCTGCTCGCAGTGGAGGCGGGCGACCACGACTTGCTGCGCACGGTGAGCACGGCGGTGCGCGCCATGAGCGAGGGCGAGCTCCTTCAAATCGAGAAGGCCCGCCGGCTGGACATCGACGAGTCGGTGTACTACGACATCATTCAAAAGAAGACGGCCTCCTTGATGGCGGCCTGCTGCGCGGCGGGAGCGGAATCGGTGGGGGCCGACGAGGCCACGGTCCGCCAGGCCTCGGAATTTGGCAACGCGTTGGGCATGGCGTTCCAGATTCAGGACGACTTGCTCGACTACCAGGCCTACGGCGAAAGCGGTAAGCCCGCGGGCATCGACGTGCGCGAGCAAAAAATGACCCTTCCGCTGATATATGCCCTGCAGCGGGCCGACGCGTCGACCAAGCGCGAGCTGATGCGCATTGTGCGGAGAAAGGCCAACGACCCCGAACGGATTCGAACCCTGATGACTCAGGTAGCCGCCCTTGGGGGGCTGCAGTACGCGCGGGAGCGCCGCGACGCCTTCTTGGACGAGGCGCGCGGAATCCTGGCGTCGTTCCCGGCGGGCGAAGCGCACCAAGCGCTCGAAGTTTTGGTTGATTTTGTGGGCCAACGGGCCAAATAATTCCTACCTTCATTCGTCCCATGGGACTTATTTCACCTGCCACCGTTGACCGAATTCTCGATGCCGCCCGCATCGAAGAAGTCGTCGGTGAGTTCGTGACCCTCAAGCGCAGCGGGGGCAGCTTTCGCGGACTGAGCCCGTTCACCCAAGAGAAGACGCCGTCGTTTTACGTCGTTCCGTCCAAAGGGATTTTCAAGTGCTTTTCGTCGGGCAAGGGCGGTTCGGTCGTCACCTTTTTGATGGAGCACGAGCAGCTTTCCTACCCCGACGCCCTGCGCTGGCTCGCCAAAAAGTACCAAATCGAGATCGAGGAAGAGGAGACGTCGCCCGAGCAGGACGCCGTGCGCGACCGCCGCGAGAGCATGTTTGCCCTCAACACCTTCGCCCTCAAGCAGTTTGGTGAGTGGATGTGGAACGACGACCACGGACGCGCCGTGGGCTTGGCCTACTTTCGCGAGCGCGGATTTACCGACGAGACGCTGCGCAAGTTTGAGCTCGGCTTTCACCTCGAGGGGCGCGACGCCTTCGCCAAGGCCGCGGCCAAAGCAGGATACCGGCCCGAGTTCCTCGAGGCCACGGGGCTGTGCATCAAGCGCGAGTCGGGCGATCTGGTCGACCGCTTCTGGGGCCGGGCGATGTTCCCCATTCATTCGCTGAGCGGCCGGGTCGTGGGTTTTGGCGGACGCGTGCTGCGCAGCGACGCCAAGACGGCCAAGTACCTCAACAGCCCTGAGTCGGACATTTACCACAAGTCCCAGGTGCTGTATGGCCTTTTTCAGGCCAAGCAAGCCATCAGCCGGGCCAACAAGGTCTACCTCGTCGAGGGCTATACCGACGTCATCAGCATGCACCAAGCGGGCGTGCACAACGTGGTTTCGTCGAGCGGAACCGCACTGACGCTGGAGCAGATTCGCCTCGTGAAGCGCTTGACCGAGCACGTCACCTTGCTTTACGACGGCGATAAGGCGGGCATCCGCGCGTCCTTCCGCGGCATTGATTTGCTGCTCGAGGAAGGCCTTTATGTGCGGGCCGTACCGCTGCCGGCGGGCGAAGACCCCGACTCCCTCGCCCGCTCGATGGACGCGGAGTCCCTGAACGCCTACCTGGCCGAGCACGAAGTTGACTTCATGCAGTTTAAAGTCGAGGCGCTGACCGAGGAGGGCGCGGCCCAAGACCCCATTCGCCGCGCCGAAGTGGTACGCGACGTGGTGCAGTCGGTTGCCAAGATTCCCAACGCCATCCTGCGCGAGGTCTACCTGCGCGACAGCGCCCAGCGCTTGGGCATCGACGAGCGCAACCTGTACGCCGAGATGGAGCGCATCCGCGGCGCCGAACTCAAGAACGCCAGCCAACGGCGCCCCGAACGCGACCCCTACGAGGACCCCAGTCCGCCCGAAATGCAGGTGCAGCGGCCGCAGGCTCCGCGCCCCTTAGCCGTCGAAGACGCCCTGGTCAAGGTCCTGCTGCAGCACGGCAGCGACCGCGTCAAGTGGACCGGCCCCGACGGACTCGAGCACGAGGATGCCGCGGCAGCGCTTATTCTCGACGACCTCAGCGCCGACGAACTCGCCTTCGGCCACGAGCCCTACCAGCGCATTTACCTTGAGATGCTCGCGGTGTGGTCCTCTGAAGAACGCATTTTGGGTCCCGAGTACTTCGTGCGCCACGAAGATCCAAGCTTGGCCGCAACCGCCGCAGAGTGCCTGACGGAGCGCCACCAGCTCGCCGACTGGTCGCGCAAGAGCATCTACATCGGATCCATCGAGGACCAGCTCTCGAACCACGTGCACGAGTGCCTGCTCCGCTTCAAGGAGCACCGATTGGAAGACCGCATTCGCGCGTCCGTTGCCGCCTTGGCGGCCCTCACCGACCCCGCCGAGCGCGAGGCCAAGCTCAGCGAATTTGTGCGCATTCAGGCCCTGCGCAACGCCCTTCGCGCGGAACTTCAGCGCGTGGTATGATGGTTGTACCTTGGAGGGCATGAATGCTTTTAACCGCCCATCCTGGGGCGTTCGACTCATCGCCCGCACGCTGGCGGCCTTTGCGACGGCGTGGATTCTTCCGAGCGTCGACCTCGATAAGTTTACCACGGCGATTTGGCTTTCGGTCGTGCTTGCCCTGCTGAACAGTACGGTCAAACCCCTCCTCGTGCTTCTGACGATTCCCTTGACGGTGTTTTCGTTTGGACTTTTTGTGCTCGTCATCAACGCCGGCGTCGTGCTGCTCGCGAGCGATTGGGTGGACGGATTTACCGTGGGCGGATTTTGGTCGGCCCTCGCCTTCAGCGTCGTCTACTCGATTATTTCGAGCATGCTCGAGGGTCAGTGGCGGATGCGCGTGGCGCGCATGAAGAACGGGGCTTAGCCCTGCCCGACTACGCCCCCGGCGATGAGGTACTTCATGATGTCGCCCGTTTTTCCGCTCAGCGGTTCAATGTAGCTCTGCGGAACCACGTACATGTCGCCCATGATGGTAAGCGCCAAGGGGACGTACACCATGACAAAGCCCTCGGGAGCGTTGCCCAACTCCTTCAGGGTTTCGTCCGTCACAAATCCGACTTTGCGCACTTCGCTGTCGGGCGCCATGCGGACCAGCACGGCGTGCTCAAATCCCTTCTTTTTACCCGTCAGGCTCTTCATCACGTCTTTGGTCGAACTGTAGACCAGCTTGACCAACGGCACTTTTTCGAGGAGCCCGTCAACCACTTTGACGAGCGGATTTTTCACGACAAAATTGCCCAGAAAGCCAACCGCGGTCACCCCCACGAGCAGCGTGAGCAGCCCCAACCCCGGAAGGTCAAAGGGAATCAAAGAGTCGAGGGAGCTGAGGGCCCAGAAGAGCACGTAAACAGTCAGTGCCAAGGGCGTCGTGTAGAGGAGGCCTTGAACGAAGTAGTTGATCAGTCGGTTTTTCATAAAACGGGGTATTGGGTGCGAATTTTTTTAGGGAGGCCGGCCACCACCAGGTTGTAGGACTGGCGAATCCAGCCGGCGACGGTGCGCGACGGGGCGCTGCCGTCGAGGCGTACCGCGCTCCAGTGCACCGGACTCATGTGGGAGGCCCGCTCCAGGCAGGGGTATTCGGCCCGAAGGTCGTCGAGGAGCTCGGGCGGGAACTTCAGGGCCATCCCCACGGGCTCGGGCTCGTCCAGCGGAAGTATGGCAAACATTTTACCCGCCACTTTGAGGACCAGGTGTTCCGGCCCAAAGGGCGTGGTCACCTCGGCGTGCGGCAGTTCCGCGGCGTAGGCAAGGGCATCGTCTCGGTTCACAGCCTAAAGTTCGCGAATCGGATCCCAAAAGTGGCGCGCAAAGTCCTGAATTTGATCGTTTTCGACGCGGATGCCTTCGGCTTCAAGCTGCTGCTGCATCGCCGTGAATCCGCCGAAATGGTGCTTACCGGTCAGTACGCCGAGGCGGTTGACCACCCGGTGCGCGGGCACGTCGGGTAAGCTGTGGGCCGCGTTCATGGCGTACCCCACCGTTCGGGCTCCGCCGGCGCTGCCGAGGTGGCGGGCGATGGCTCCGTAGCTCGTAACGCGACCTTCGGGGATTTGGCGAACCACCGCGTAGACCCGCTGAAAAAAATCAGATTCCGGGGCACTCATGCAAAGCGAAACTTGAGGTAGGTGATGGTCTTGCCCTTGTCCATGAACAGCCGTTCGTAGTAGGTCTGGCAGGCAAAAGCCACGTGGTCGGGATAGGGTTCGAGCTGGCGGTAGACGTCGTGGTAGCTCTCGAGCACTTCGTGGCCTTGAAGCTCGAGGATTCCGTGCAGGTAGCCGTGCAGGAACTCGCTGTCGGTCTTGAGGTGCAGCAGTCCGCCCGGCTTGAGCAGCCGCCGGTAGCGGGCCAAGAATTCGGGGTTGACCATGCGGTGCTTGGCGCGCTGAAACTTGATTTGGGGGTCGGGAAACGTGATCCACAGTTCGTCGATTTCCCCGGGGGCGAAGGCCTGCTCGAGCCACTCCACACGGGTGCGCAAAAAGCCCACTTGGTTCAGCCCTTCGGCTTGGGCTTCTTTGGCGCCCTTCCAGATGCGGGCCCCTTTGATATCGATTCCGAGGTAGCTTTTTTCGGGCTCGCGCCGAGCCAAGGCCACCGTGTACTCGCCGCGTCCGCAGCCGAGCTCCACGACGAGCGGGCGTTCGGAGGCAAAAAATGCCTCCTTCCATTGGCCGCGCAGGCTAAAATTCCCTAAAATTTCTTCTTTGCTCGGCTGGACGACGTGGGCCATCGCGTCCAGCTCGGCGAATTTGGCGAGTTTGCCTTTTCCCATGGGTCAAAGGTAGGCCTGGCCTGAGGTCGGCTGAAGGTCGAGGAGGCGCGCCTGAACAGTTCGCTCGCCGCGGTATTCGTTCCACGAAAGCTGAAACGCCGCGTCGACGAGGCCCTCGGGGACGGGGTCGTCGCACCACTGAAAGTTGATGCCCCGCAGCGAACGCTGGCGGAACGGATCAAAGAGCTCGACCTGGAGGTGCTCGCCTTCGGCGCCCACTTTTTTGGTGTAGGCGAGCTCCACGCCGCGCACGCCCCAAACGGGCGCCGGGTTGCCCACGCCAAACGGTTCGAGCCGGTCCTGCAATTGCAGCAGCCGCGGCGTGACCTCGTCGACCCGAAGGACCACGTCGACGGCAATCTGGGGCTGGCGCATGGCCTCGGGCCAGCGCCGGTCGACCGCGGCGTTGAGGGCAAGCCTGAAGTCGTCGAGGTTTTCGGGTTTGCAGGTCATGCCGGCGGCGGCCTTGTGTCCGCCAAACTGGATCAGGTGGGCGCTGGCGTCGTCGAGGGCTGCATACAAGTCGAGGCCGGGGGCGCTGCGCGCGCTGCCCGAAAGCACGCCTTCGTGCTCGGTAAAGGCCACGACGGGGCGGTAGAATCGTTCGGCGACGCGCTGGGCGATCAGCCCCACAATGCCCTTGTGCCAGTCGGGGTGGTAGAGCACCAGGGCCAGGTCGTCGCCGACCGACTCGGCCATCTCGAGGGCCTCGTCGACCATGCGGCGCTCGGTGCTGCGGCGGGTCGTGTTCAGGTCGTGGAGGTCTTGGCTGAACTGCTCGATGGGCCCCATGTCGGTGGCCGTGAGCAGCTGTACCGCCCGCAGGCCGTGGTCCATACGCCCGGCCGCGTTGATTTTGGGGGCGACGCTAAAACTGAGGTCGCGGGCGCTCACGGGTCCGCGCCGCTCGCCAATAAGCGCTTGCAGCGCGGGTCGGGGCTGGGTGTTGATCAGCTCCATGCCCTGCATCAGCCAGCGGCGGTTGAGTCCGACCATCGGAACCATGTCGGCCGCAATGCTCAGCGCGAGCAGGTCGTGGTGGGCGTCGAGCGGGGCCGAATCGAGGCCCGCCGCGTCGTAGGCGCTCCGCCACAGCATGAACCCGACGCCGCAGCCCGAAAGGTAGGTGTGACCGAACCGGCAGTCGCTCCGAAGCGGGTCGAGTACCGCCAGGGCGTTGGGCAGGCGCTCTTCAGGCTGGTGGTGGTCGGCGACGATTACGTCGAGGCCGAGGGAAACGGCGTAGTCGATTTCGTCAAAGGCCTTCACCCCGCAGTCGAGGGCGATGAGCACCGTGGCGCCCAGTTCGACGGCTCGGTCGA
>JACCDW011560686.1_pt1 | contig 11033 bp, 7 predicted proteins | sample 7449781 | NCBI WGS metagenome assembly JACCDW01 (sample SAMN15323449, study PRJNA562643) | freshwater metagenome | isolation source: river surface water | place: USA:Blue River Watershed | collected 2017-08-18
AGACCGATAATGGACGCATGACCCGAAGCGGCACCACACCCGACGCCTGGTTTGTTTTTTGGCTGTCATTCGCTCAACTCATTTCGTGGGGCAGTGTGTTCTACGGGTTTTCGGTCTTTCTGGAGCCCACCGAACAGGCGCTGGGCATAGGCCGCGCCGAATCATCGCTGGGTTTCAGCCTGGCGCTGCTGGCCGAAGGCTTGCTGGCCTACCCGGTAGGCCGGTTGATCGATCGGGGGCATGAGCGCGCGGTCATGACGCTGGGCTCGGTCTGGACAGGTCTGTCGCTGGTGACGCTGTCGATGGTGCAGTCGCTGTGGCAATTCTGGGGGGCCTGGCTGATGCTGGGCATCGGTCTGTCGGCGACACTGTACCCGCCCGCCTTTGCGGTGCTGACCCGGCGCTTTCCGACCGACTTCCGGCGCGCCATCATCAGCCTGACGTTTTTGGGCGGGCTGGCCAGCACGGTGTTCATCCCGCTCATGGCGGGGCTGATCGAATGGCTGCAGTGGCGCGACGCCTTGGTGGTGCTGGCCGCCTTGCACCTGCTGCTGTGTGCGCCCTTGCATGGCATCATTTTGCGCGGAGCACCCCGGCAGCCCCTGCTGCCCCCCGGTAGCCCCCACGGGGAAGAGGATCCGGGCCTGCACCACCATTTGCGCCAACCCACCTTCTGGCTGATCGGGGTGTTTGTGGTGTTGCTGTTGGGCGTGACGGCGGCTTTGCCGGCGCACATGATTGCCTTGTTGCGTGAGACCGGCCTGAGCGAGCGTTGGGTGATCATTGCGCCAGCCGTCATCGGGGCCATGCAGGTGGTGGGGCGCATGACCTTGTATGTGCTGGAGAAAAAACTCAATCCGCATGTCACCAATCGCTGGATGCCATGCCTGATCCCGCTGGGCTTGCTGTTTTTGATGCTGGGCGCAGGACAGGTCTGGGCCGCCATGTGCTTTGTGGTGTTGTACGGTGTGGGCAATGGCCTGCTGACCATCGTCAAAGGCACCGCCATGGCCCAGTACGTGAGCCAGGCGCACACCGCCTCCCTGAACGGCGCGCTGGGATTGCCTTTGGCGCTGGCACGCGCCGGCGCACCGTTTTTGTTGGGATTGCTGTGGTCGCCCGAAGGCGGTTACGCGCTGGGGCTGTGGCTCATGTGGGGCACCTGCCTGGTGGGTATTGCGGCGCTGTGGGCGGCGCAGGCGCGGGCATTGGGCAAGCGCCCGCGCCGGCGAGGCGCATCGGCTTGAGCCATCAGATCACAGCTGCGGCGCCAACCAGCGACGCAATTCGTCCTCGGCAACCCCCTCGCGCGCGGCCATGTCTTGCAATTGGTCTTCGCCGATCTTGCCAACGTTGAAGTAACGCGCGTCCGGGTGTCCAATGTAGAAGCCGCTGACGCTGGCGGCCGGTGACATGGCCAGGCTCTCGGTCAGGGTCATGCCGATGTCGGCGCACCCCAGCAGGTCAAACATGGCACGCTTGACGCGGTGATCCGGGCAAGCCGGATAACCGGGCGCCGGGCGGATGCCCCGATAGCGCTCGGCAATCAGGTCTTCGTTGCTCAGGTGTTCATCGGCGGCGTATCCCCACAGGTCGGTGCGCACACGTTGGTGGAAACACTCGGCCATGGCTTCGGCCAGTCGATCGGCCAACGCCTTGAGCATGATGGCGCTGTAATCGTCCTGGTCTTTGAGAAAGTACTGCTCTTTGGCGTCGACCCCCAGACCGGCGGTGACGGCAAACACCCCCACATGGTCGTTGACGCCCACCGGGCCGACAAAATCCGACAAGCAACGGTTGGGGTTGTCGCGCGGTTTGGCGGTTTGCTGGCGCAAGCCGTGCCAGACCAGCGCCGGCTCGGTGCGCGACTCGTCACGCCACAGCACGATGTCGTCGCCACGCGAATTGGCCGGGTACAAACCCACCACGGCATGGGCGGTCAGCCAGCGGCCTTCGATCAGGCGGCGCAACATGCGCTTGCCGTCACTCAGCACGCGCACCGCTTCTTCGCCCACCACCGGGTCTTTCAGAATGGCCGGATAGGGGCCGGCCAAGTCCCAAGTTTGGAAGAAGGGGCCCCAATCGATGAATTTTTCCAATTCGGCCAGGTCAAAATTTTTGAACACACGCCGGCCGATGAACTTGGGCGTGACGGGCTGATACGCCGCCCAATCGAGCCGGGCCGCATTGGCTCGGGCCTGTTCCAAAGGAATCAGGGGGACGGTTTTTTTATTCGCATGCTGATGGCGCACCTGCTCGTAATCGGCCTTGAGTTCGGCGATGTACTGGCTGGCCTGATCGGACAGCAGGCTTTGCGCCACGCCCACGCTGCGCGAGGCATCGGGCACGTAGACCACGGGGCCTTCGTAATGCGGAGCGATTTTCACCGCCGTGTGCACCCGGCTGGTGGTGGCGCCGCCGATCAGCAGCGGGATTTTGCGCAGGCGGAAATGCTCGTCTTTTTGCATTTCGGCGGCGACCACTTGCATCTCTTCCAGGCTCGGGGTGATCAGGCCGGACAGGCCGACGATGTCGGCACCCTCGACTTTGGCGCGCGCCAAAATCTCGTGGCAAGGCACCATCACGCCCATGTTCACCACTTCAAAGTTGTTGCATTGCAAAACCACGGTGACGATGTTCTTGCCGATGTCGTGCACATCGCCTTTGACCGTGGCAATCACGATCTTGCCCTTGCTGCGCACCGACTCGCCGGCGGCTTCCTGCTGCCGTTTTTCTTCTTCGATGTAGGGGATCAGGTGCGCCACGGCCTGCTTCATGACGCGCGCGCTCTTGACCACCTGCGGCAAAAACATCTTGCCCTGGCCGAACAAGTCGCCGACGATGTTCATGCCGTCCATCAGCGGGCCTTCGATCACGTGCAAGGGTCGGCCGCCCCGGGCCAGCACTTCGCGGTAGGCTTCTTCGGTGTCGGCGTCGATGAAGTCGGTGATGCCGTGTATCAGCGCATGCGAGAGGCGCTGTGCCACCGGCACGGGCGTCTCGGGGGTGCCGCGCCAGGCCAGTTTGGTCGACTCGTCGCGGGCCGCACCTTTGGCGCTTTCGGCCACTTCGATCAGGCGCTCGGCCGCATCGGGGCGGCGATTGAGCACCACGTCCTCCACCCGTTCGCGCAACTGCGGTTCAAGTTCGTCGTAGACGCCGATCATGCCGGCATTGACGATGCCCATGTCCATCCCGGCTTTGATCGCGTGATACAAAAACACCGTGTGGATGGCTTCGCGCACCGGGTCGTTGCCGCGGAAGCTGAACGACACATTGCTGACCCCGCCCGACACTTTGGCGCCGGGCAGGTTCTGCTTGATCCAGCGCGTCGCCTCGATGAAGTCGACCGCGTAATTGTTGTGTTCTTCGATGCCGGTGGCGATGGCAAAGATGTTGGGATCAAAGATGATGTCCTCGGGCGGAAAGCCCACCTCTTCGACCAGGATCTTGTAAGCGCGTTCACAGATTTCGATCTTGCGCTGGTAGGTATCGGCCTGACCCTGTTCGTCAAACGCCATGACCACGGTGGCGGCCCCATAGCGGCGAATCAGTTTGGCCTGGCGTTTGAACTCTTCGACGCCTTCTTTCATGCTGATCGAGTTGACGATCCCCTTGCCCTGGATGCAGCGCAAACCAGCTTCGATGACCGACCATTTGCTCGAATCGATCATCACCGGCACGCGGGCGATGTCGGGCTCGCTGGCCATCAAATTCAGGAACCGCACCATCGCGGCCTGGCTGTCGAGCATGGCCTCGTCCATGTTGACATCCACAATTTGGGCGCCGTTTTCCACCTGTTGCCGGGCCACGGCCAAGGCCTCTTCGTACTGGCCATTGAGGATCATGCGGGCAAATGCCTTGGAGCCGGTGACGTTGGTGCGCTCGCCGATGTTGACGAACAGGCTGCCTTCGCCGATGTTCAAGGGCTCAAGGCCCGATAGTTTCATGGCTGCAATGTGGGTCATGGTCATGCCTCCTGCAGCGCACGGCGCTGGTCTTTGGCCACCGCGCGGGCGATGGCGCCGATGTGGTCGGGGGTGGTGCCGCAACAGCCCCCGACGATGTTCACCAGGCCTTCCGCCGCAAATTCGTGGATCAGTCGGCTGGTGACATCAGGGGTTTCGTCAAAGCCGGTGTCGCTCATGGGGTTGGGCAAGCCGGCGTTGGGGTAGCAAGAAATGAAGGTGTCGCCAGCCGCCTTGGCCAGCTCTTGCAGGTAGGGGCGCATGAGCGCTGCGCCCAGGGCGCAGTTCAGGCCCACGGCGATCGGTTGCGAGTGCCGCACGCTGTGCCAGAAGGCGGTGACGGTTTGGCCGCTCAGGATGCGCCCCGAAGCATCGGTGACGGTGCCGCTGATGATCAGGGGCAAGCGTTCACCGCTTTGCTCAAAAAATTCATCGATGGCGAACAGGGCCGCCTTGGCATTCAGGGTGTCAAAGATGGTTTCCACCAAAATGACATCGACGCCGCCCTCGACCAGCGCCTGAACCTGATCGAAATAAGCAGCGCGCAATTGCTCGAAATCGATGTTGCGCGCGCCGGGGTCGTTGACGTCCGGGCTGATGCTGGCGGTGCGTGGGGTAGGACCCAAGGCGCCGCAGGCAAAGCGGGGTTTGTCGGGCGTCGAGAATTTGTCGCAGGCGGCACGCGCCAGCTGGGCCGAAGCCCGGTTCATCTCGCGCACCAGGTGGGCCATTTCATAATCGTCTTGTGCCACCGTGGTGGCGCCAAAGGTGTTGGTCTCGATCAGATCAGCACCCGCGGCCAGATAACCTTCGTGGATGTCGCGGATGATGTCGGGCCGGGTCAGGCTGAGCAACTCGTTGTTGCCTTGCACGTCTTTGTGAAAGTCGGCAAAGCGTTGGCCCCGGTATTGGGCCTCGCTGAGCTTGAAGCGCTGGATCATGGTGCCCATGGCACCGTCGAGCACCAGGATGCGCTGGCGCAACAGGTCTTCCAGGTTTTGCGCCCGGGTGTATTTGGGTTTCATCCCCCGATTGTAAGAAACGGCGACAATACTTCCCCTATGCGCAACTTGACACCCCGCGAATCCTGGGCCCTTATGCAGTCCGACCCCGATGCCTTGCTGATCGACATCCGCATGGAAATCGAGTCCATGTATGTCGGCCGCCCGCCCGGTGCCGTCAACATCCCGTGGTACGAATACCCCGATTTCACTCCCGCGCCCGAGCATTTTTGCGCCCAGGTGCTCGACGAAGCTGGGCGCAAAGACCGCCCGGTGTTGCTGATTTGCCGCAGCGGTCAGCGCTCGGTGGAGGCTGGCAAGACATTGGAAGCGCATGGGTTCGCCGATGTCGTCAACGTGCTGCACGGGTTTGAGGGCGACCTCGACCCCCAGTTTCATCGCTCGACACTCAATGGCTGGCGCTTCGAGGGGCTGCCTTGGGAGCAACTTTGAAACCCGGGCGGATCGGTTGTAGAATTTGGCCCACTGAAAGGAAGATCTCATGAGCGGAAACCACGCCCCCCAAAAGTCCGATGACGTTGTCGAATCCATCGTCCCCCTCATGCCCATCGTGTTGCCCGTGGGTGGCGGCATCCTGATTTTCCTGCTGGCTTTCATCGCCGTGTTCATGGCCTGAGCGCACCAGCCCCCCGAACAAACACCGCCCGGGCGGTGTTTTTTATTTCTAAAGTATGCTTCAGGTGTCTTCAGGCTGACATTTGTCAGGTTGGCGGCATCGCAATTTCATAAAATCTTCATGAGTTGCAGCAGGGTCCGCGGGTGGCCCAGGCAACGGGTTGAGGCCAGCCCTGTGTGTTCACAGGTTTGACCTCAACCATTTTTTTAATTCAGGAGAACACCCATGAGCGCCATTCCCGGCCTGAACCCGCCTGCCTTCGTCAAGCACGCCAAGCTGATTGCTTGGGTCAATGACATGGTGAAGTTGCTGCAGCCCGACGCCGTGCATTGGTGCGATGGGAGCGACGCCGAGTACAACGCCCTGTGCCAAAAGCTGGTCGACGCCGGCATTTTCACGCGCCTGAACCCGGCCAAGCGCCCCAACTCTTACCTGGCCTGGTCGGACCCCTCGGACGTGGCCCGCGTTGAAGACCGCACCTTCATCTGTTCAAAGAAAAAAGAAGACGCCGGCCCGACCAACAACTGGGTCGACCCGGTCGAAATGCGCGCCACCCTGCAACCGCTCTTCACCGGGGCCATGAAAGGCCGCACCCTGTACGTGGTGCCCTTCTCCATGGGCCCTCTGGGCAGCCCGATCGCCCACATCGGTGTCGAGCTGTCTGACAGCCCGTATGTGGCCGTCAACATGAAGCTCATGACCCGCATGGGTCAGGCGGTCTATGACGTGCTGGGCAGCGACGGCGAGTATGTCCCTTGCGTGCACACCGTGGGTGCGCCCCTTCAACCGGGCCAAAAAGACAGCCGCTGGCCTTGCCACCAGACCAAGTACATCGTGCACTACCCCGAAACCCGCGAAATCTGGTCGTTTGGTTCGGGCTACGGCGGCAATGCCTTGCTGGGCAAAAAGTGCTTTGCCTTGCGCATCGCCTCCAACATGGGCCGCGACGAAGGCTGGTTGGCCGAGCACATGCTGATTTTGGGCGTCACCAACCCCGAAGGCAAAAAGTACCACGTGGCAGCGGCTTTCCCCAGCGCTTGCGGCAAAACCAATTTCGCCATGCTGATTCCGCCCAAAGGCTTTGAAGGCTGGAAAGTCACCACCATCGGGGACGACATCGCCTGGATCAAACCCGGTGCCGACGGCCGCCTGTACGCCATCAACCCCGAAGCCGGTTACTTTGGCGTCGCCCCCGGCACCAACTCGGTCACCAACCCCAACTGCATGGCCAGCCTGGACAAAGATGTGATCTTCACCAACGTCGCGCTGACCGACGATGGCGATGTCTGGTGGGAAGGCCTGGGCGAGGCCCCGGCACACGCCATCGACTGGCAAGGCAAAGACTGGACCCCGGCCCTGGCCAAAGAGACCGGCGCCAAGGCGGCCCACCCCAACGCCCGTTTCACCGTGGCCGCCACCAACAACCCGGCCATCGACCCGGCTTGGGACGACCCCAAAGGCGTGGCCATCGATGCCTTCATCTTTGGTGGCCGCCGCTCCAACACCGTGCCGCTGGTGACCGAGGCCCGCAACTGGACCGAAGGCGTGTACATGGCGGCCACCATGGCGTCCGAAACCACCGCGGCCATCATCGGCGCCCAGGGTGTGGTGCGGCGCGATCCCTTTGCCATGCTGCCCTTCACGGGCTACCACATGAGCGACTACTTCCAGCACTGGCTCAACATCGGTGCCAAAGTGGCCCAAGCCGGTGGCAAGCACCCGCGTTTTTACACCACCAACTGGTTCCGCAAGGGCGAAGACGGCAAATTCATTTGGCCCGGCTACGGCGAAAACATGCGCGTGCTCAAGTGGATCATCGACCGCATCGAGGGCAAGGCGCAGGGCGTAGAACACCTGGTCGGCGTCAGCCCGGCTTATCAAGAAATGAACTGGAACGGTCTGAACTTCGGGGCCGACCAGTTCAAGGCCGTGACTTCCATCAGCAAGACCGAATGGCAAGCCGAGCTCAAAATGCACGACGAGCTGTTCACCACCTTGGCTCACCACCTGCCGCAAGAACTGGTGCACACCAAAGCCCAGATCGAAAAGAAACTCACGGCGATGGCCTGATACAGGCTTCCAAGCCCCATGAAAAAAGCCCGGGTCTGAACCGACCTGGGCTTTTTTTCTGACCCCGGTCCTTGCAGGCCGGGGATGGTCATCATCGACTCAGCCTTGAGCGCGGCGGATCTCTGCCATCAAACGATGGTCCTGCTGGGCCAACTCCCACATGCGGGCATCCTGGCGTGCCAGTTGCCATGCGGCTGCGGTGCGTTGGGCCTCGGCCCATGCAGCGGCAGCCAAGATGCGCACCGGTGCCAACAGGCTGGCCAACGGGCCTTTCGGGTTTTGAAGATCGGCGGCGACTTGTTTGAAAGCCTCCACCGCTTGTTCGGCGCGAATGACGCCGGCGTGCTGTTGGGGGTAATCAGCGTGAGCAAATGAGGTCATGGTGGACTCCTTTGAAAATCGGTTGCGGTACAACCATGACTCAATTTTAGGGTAAACCCTAGTTTTGCCCACCTGGCATAAGTCATAACCCCATAGTTAATTGGGGTCAGACCCCAATTAATGGTTGTTTTTTAGCGACAGTGCAGAAATTGGGGTCTGACCCCAATTTCTACCCCAATTTCTGCGTCAGGCGGGTTGGGGGCCGGGGCAACCGGTTTCGACCAGGTATCGGGCTTGAACCCGGAGGGTGTCGCTGGTGCCGGCTGGGCTGGGGGTGGTGCGGAACTCGGTCAGGCATTGCTTGGGGGTGAATTCGCACAGGGTGTACCCGCGCTCGTCGGTGCGGGCGTGCAAAAGGTCGGGGTTGCTGGTGCGCACCGCCGAGATGAGGCTTTCAGAACGCCCTCTGGACGAGATCGAAGTGGTCACAAACTCACTGGCAATCACAGGAAAATTCTTGTCGTTAGGTTCCTGCCTGAGCAAGCCCGCGACGTTCATGTGGACGTCACCGCCCAGGGTGACGACGTCGCTGATCTGGTTGTCGGCGATGCAGTCCATCAGCCGCCGACGCGCCATGGGGTATCCGTCCCAGCCGTCGGTGTAAGTGGTTTTGCCCATCGGGGTTTCGACGCGTGACGAGCCCATCAGGGTGCTTTGAGCCAGCAGTTTCCATTGACGCCGGCTTTGTTGGAGGCCCTGGTAGAGCCATTTTTCCTGCTCGGCACCCAACATGCTGCGGTGCGGCTGGCCCAATTCGGCGCACTGTAAAACAACACGCCCACCCCCTTTGACGGGGTCGGCGCAAGCCTGCGGATCGCGATATTGTCGGCAATCGAGGGTCCACAAATCGGCCAGACGCCCCCAGGGCAGGCGATGGTGCAGGCGCATCGAGGCCTTGTAAGGACTGGCGGGATCGGGGCCCAAACGGAGTGGCTGGTGCTCGAAATAGGCCTGGTAGGCCGCTGCCCGCCGCGCCAGAAAAACCGCCGGGTCGGTGTAAGCGGCGTCGGTCTGGTTGGCGTAGTCGTTGACGACTTCGTGGTCGTCCCACATCAAGAGCCATGGGTGAGCCGCATGGGCGGCTTGCAGGTCAGGGTCTGACTTGTATTGTGCGTAATGGTCGCGGTACTCGGCCAGGGTTTTGGGCTCGGGGCCACGGTGGGCTCGGACCCGGTTGCGCGGGTTGCTGGACTCGTAGATGTAGTCCCCGACAAACACGACCAAGTCGAGGTCTTGTTTGGCCAAGTCGCGATGAGCGACATAGGTACCATGCTCGTAATGCTGGCACGAAGCCAGCGCCAGGCGCAAGCGACTGACGTCGGCCTCCGGGGCGGGGGCGGTCTGGGTACTGCCCACGGTGCTGACGGCATCACCGCACAAGAACCGATACCAATAGGTTCGAGCCGGCGTCAGGCCCGAAACGATCACGTGCACGCTGTGGCCCCGACTGGCATCGGTGCGCCACTCGCCCCGGGTGACAGGCCGGCGCAGGGCCTCGTCGGCGTAAACTTCAAAACGCCCCGACACCGCGTCGCTGTCGCTGGCCTGGCGGTCAGCATCGTCGACCAGCAACCGGGTCCAGATCACGACCGAGTCGTGGCGCGGCGAACCACTGGCCACCCCCAGTTGGAAGGGCGCGGTTTTCCAGTTGCGTTCGGCTGGGGTTTGGGCACGAGCCGGGACCATCCAGGGCGACATGGCCAGGCCATAAGCACTTGCACGCAGCCAGCGATTGAATTGCCGCCGATCCATGAGGTGGGTCCTTTCAGGCTGTGGCGGCGTGGGTCTGCAGCGCCTCGGTGATGACCCCACCGCCCAGGCACACTTCGCCCTCGTAGAGCACGGCGGACTGTCCAGGGGTCACAGCCCACTGGTCATGATGGAATTCAAGCCACAACTCGCCCGCCTCGCAGCGTGTGATCTGGCATGCGGCATCGGTTTGACGGTAACGGGTCTTGGCCGCCAAAGCCACCGGATAGGGCCCTTGCGGAGGGTGCCCAGCCACCCAACTCAGGTCTTGCGCCCGCAAGGCGGGCGCAAGCAACCAGGGGTGGTCGTGACCTTGCACGGCGTACAGGGTGTTGGCGGACACGTCTTTGCGGGCCACAAACCAGGGTTGATGTTCGCCGCCTCCGCGTTGTGACCCCTGGGCTTTGAGGCCACCGATGCCCAGGCCCTGGCGTTGGCCCAGGGTGTAAAAACTCAGGCCGACGTGTCGCCCCACGGTGCGCCCACGATCGTCCCGAATGGGGCCGGGTTCGTGAGAAATGTACCGGCCCAGGAATTCCCGAAACGGGCGTTCGCCGATGAAACAGATGCCGGTGGAGTCTTTTTTGCGCGCGTTGGGCAAACCAATCTGGTCGGCGATCTCACGCACCTGGGTCTTGCGCAACTCGCCGACCGGAAACCAGGTGCGCGACAACTGCGCCTGATTCAGGCGGTGCAGAAAGTAGCTTTGGTCTTTGGCCGGGTCGAGGCCCTTGAGCAACTCGAAACGCCCGTCACGCTCGCGCACGCGGGCATAGTGGCCGGTGGCGATGCGCTCGGCACCCAGGCGCATGGCGTGATCGAGAAAGGCCTTGAATTTGATTTCGGCGTTGCACAGCACATCGGGGTTGGGCGTGCGACCGGCCTGGTACTCGCGCAAAAATTCGGCAAATACCCGGTCTTTGTATTCGGCCGCAAAGTTGACGTGCTCGATCTCGATGCCGACCACATCGGCCACCGAAGCGGCGTCGACGAAGTCGATGTTGGACGAGCAGTATTCGGAGTCGTCGTCATCTTCCCAGTTTTTCATGAAGATGCCGACGACTTCATGGCCCTGCTGTTTGAGCAACCAGGCCGTGACGGCCGAGTCGACCCCGCCGCTCAAGCCCACGACGACGCGTTGGGGCTTGACGGCGTCGCTCAATTGGCGAAGGCGGCGATGCCGGTCTGAGCCCGCCCCAGGATCAGGGCGTGGATGTCGTGTGTCCC
>JACCDW011679734.1_pt1 | contig 11033 bp, 13 predicted proteins | sample 7449781 | NCBI WGS metagenome assembly JACCDW01 (sample SAMN15323449, study PRJNA562643) | freshwater metagenome | isolation source: river surface water | place: USA:Blue River Watershed | collected 2017-08-18
CCCAGAATATGGTATCGTGAACGTATTACCACTTTCTGTGTACGAAACTATTCGTATTGAAGGTCAAGACCCAGGTAATCCATTTTCAGTGAAGTTTAAGATTGAAAATGATTTCTTAGCATTGGGTAAAACTGAATTTGATAACTACGAAATTGCACATTTTAGAATGTTGTCCGATACGAACTTCCTCCCATATGGTAAGAGTATGGTTGAAGGTGGTCGCCGTGTCTGGAAGCAACTTCAATTGATGGAAGATGCGATGTTGATACATCGTATTATGAGAGCACCAGACAAGCGTAAGATTTTGGTTGATATTGGAAATATTCCACCTGCGGAAATTGATACCTTTATGAACCGTATCATTGACCGTATGAAGAAAACACCATTGGTTGATCCACAAACAGGTGATTATAATCTTCGATACAATATGCAAAATATTACAGAAGATTTCTATATGCCAGTTCGTGGTAAGGACTCTGGAACAGACATCCAAAATCTTCCAGGTCTCCAATTCAATGCAATCGAAGATATCGAATATCTCCGCAATAAGTTAATGGCAGCATTTAAGGTACCAAAGTCCTTCATTGGATATGAAGAAGATATTAATGGTAAAGCAACTTTAGCAGCACAAGACGTTCGTTTTGCACGCACTATTGAACGTGTACAACGAGTAATGGTGTCGGAACTTACGAAGATTGCAATCATTCATCTGTACGTCCAAGGATTCACTGACGAAGATTTGATTGATTTCGAACTATCACTTACCAACCCATCAGTTGTTTACGAACAAGAAAAGTTAAACTTGTGGAAGGAAAAAGTTGGTGTAGCAACACAAATTATGGATAGTAAAATGTTGTCGCATGAATGGATTTACCACAATATTCTTGAATTGTCCGATGACGAAATTGCTGAAGAGCAAAAGAAAATTCAAGAAGATGTGAAAAGAATGGCAGAATTAGAAGCAGCGGCACAACTACAACAACCAGGAGCAGCACCTGGTGGTCCAGAAGCAGGTGGAACAACACCAGAAGGAGAACCAACTGGTGAAGAACCAACACCACCAACAGAGGAAGAAGAGCAACAAATTGATGATGTAGATACAATCTTAGCTTCGTTAGAACCTTCCGAAGAAGAGAGTGAATTGGAAGAAGTTCCCGAAGAAGAATTAGAAGAAGTAAAGATGGGTCGTCCAAAGGTTGGTATGAAATTTGGCCAAGACAATCATCCCCGTGGTCGTGACCCACTCGGTCACAAAGAAAATATGGGGTCATTGACTGTTAGAAAACAAAGAAATGACAAACGTAAGTCACCACTTGCACTTACCAAAGAAATTCAAGGGTTGATGAAGAAACTTAATAATCAACCTAAGAAAATGATTATGGAAGAAGTAGAAGCAACTGGTTCATTGTTGGACGAAAGCAACATTTTAGATTTAGAAAACTAAAGTCTTATTAATATTCGTTATATTTAATATATGACGGTATACTGTCACCAAAATGGGATGTTTATGAAAGCAAACGTCAAGCATAACAAAATTCGGAATACGGGCATACTATTTGAACTATTAGTCCGTAAAATTACCTCAGACGCATTGGAAAACCGCAGTGGTGAAATTGCGGTTAAGCTAATGAAAGAATATTTTAATTCTAAAACCGAACTTGGTAAAGAATTAATACTCTATCGTTCATTTTTCAATGCAAATCAACTCAGTGAAACAAAGGCATTTGAACTTATCAACGTATTAGTATCACAACGTAAAAAATTAAACGAAACAGCACTAAATACACAGAAATATAAGCTAATTCGTGAAATTAAAAACAATTATGATTTAAAAGAATTTTTAAATGCCCGTATTCCGTCCTACAAAGTTTATGCTTCTGTATATAAAGTGTTCGATGGTGCAGTCAACGAAATCCAAGACTTCAACGAAATTGAAGGTATGGTCGAAGCCAAGTTCACTATCGTAGAACATTTAAGTGGTAAAATCATCAGTAAGGAAATTAAGAACGACACCGCATTGTTCGAAGCAATGAAGGGTCAAGAAGAAGATTTACGTTTATTGACCTACAAGATTTTGATGGAAAAGTTCAATCAAAAATACGTTGAACTAGATGACCGTCAAAAAAACCTTCTTCGTGAATACATCTATAATGTATCCAATTCCACAGCACTTCGTAATTATGCGGTCACTGCTGCAGTAGAATTGGTTGCAGAAATCAAGTCAAAGTTGAATAGAGTTGATAATAAGATTACCAAGATTAAATTATCTGAAGTAATCACCCAATTAGAAAAGATTAAAACAGCACAAGTCATCAAGGAAAATCACATGACCGCGTTGTTAATTGCCTTGGAAATTACCAAGACATTAGACACTTTAAAGAGTTAATCTATGGATAACGTACAAAAACTTCGTGAGCTTATCCGTGAACTCATCAAGAGAGAACTTGATGAAGCAACCACGACCGCAAGTGTTCCTGGATATTTGACTCCATACGCTTTCCGTGGTAATAAGGAAAAGAGTGTTGCACGTGCAAAACATATCGCAACAGCAACCACGGGATTTAAATTGACTCCAAAAGGTGAAAAGGATGCAAACCGTCCAGCAGACAAAATGGAAATCGTCAAGAAAGAACTTAGTGAAAACAAGTATTATGAATATAAGAACGATAACACCAAGACACCACACAGAAAGATTGCAGAAGCTATTTCGCAATTAAACAGAAATTTACAAGAAATTGAACGTGTTATCAAAATGAACGCTCGTTTAAAGACTGAATCAGGTATCGCAAGTGAACAACTATGGAAGCGTACACAGCAAGGATTGTTGAAGTTAGAAGCAAAACTTCTTGGTGTTGCAACGCGTATCCGTGAAATCCGTGGACAATAATATGCAAGCACTATTAGTCGAATATAATGTCATTTCATATGACAGAGCATTGTTAAGTGAAGCAGCAGATATTTCAAAACCACTTGTTTTGAAAGACGTATTGTTACAACGTGCTGACTTCAAAAATCAAAATGGTCGTGTATACCCAAAAGAAATTTTAGCTCGTGAAGCAATCGCATACAAGAATAACTTTGTTACACAAAGACGAGCATTGGGTGAATTAGACCATCCAGAAAGTCCAGTCGTAAATTTAAAAAATGTATGTTGCAACGTCACCGAACTCTGGTTTGAAGGTGAAGATGTAAAGGGCAACATTGAAATATTATCAACACCATCTGGAAATATTGTTCGTGAATTAATCAAGAACAATATCCGTTTGGGAGTTTCTTCCCGTGGTATGGGTTCCGTCAAACAAATTGGTGAAAACGCTGTAGAAGTTCAAGATGACTTCAATCTTATTTGTTTTGATATCGTCAGTAATCCAAGTACCCACGGAGCATTTATTAACGAAAACAAGGGTAGTCAAATCATTACCCCCTATAGTCGTATTGATACTTTGATTTACGACTTTTTAGGTGAACTAAAGTAAAAGGAGTTTTTATGACAACGTTTTTATTATTAGTATTAGGTTTAGCAGTTGCAATCTACTTCATCAATCGTAAGATGATGCAAGCACCAGCACCATTATTAAAGGCAACTAAGAAGGTTGAAGAAGTTGCAGTTAAGGTAGTTGATGTTAATGGTGACGGTAAGGTTGACCTCGCAGACGCAGTTGCAGCAGTCAAGGCAGTTAAAGCAACTGGTAAGAAGGCTGTAAAGAAGGCAACGGGTAAGAAAAAGAGCAAGTAATATGGCGCATATGCGACTTAAAGCTTTACTAAACGAAAATATTACAGATGAGTTTGTAAAGTTTGTCGCTAAAGAGCTACAACTTAAATCACTACCTGCGAGTATTAAATTCGTGGGTAGTGATTATTCTAAAGAAAATTTGACATTCGGAACTTACAGACCCGATACGGATGAAATCGTAATTGTCAAAGGTAATAGACATATTGCCGATGTACTACGAACGTTAGCACATGAAATGGTGCATCACAAACAACGTATAAGTGGTCAAGAATTAAATGGTGAAGATGGATCAAACACCGAAAATGAAGCAAACGCAGTGGCAGGTGAATTGATGCGTAAGTTTCGTTATGTAAGACCAGAATTATATTTGGAGAGATAGGATGCCAGCAGTCAGTAAAGCACAACAAAAACTATTTGGTATTGTTCATGCTATCCAAACTGGAAGAGCAAAGGCAACAGATTTTAGTCCAACTGCACAAAAGTTGGCAAAAACTATGTCCAAGGGTGATGTAACAAAATATGCATCAACTCCAATATCTAAATTACCAAAGAAAAAAGACGAAGTTGCAGGAGCAGTTCCTGTATCTGATTTTCCCGTTGCATCGGACGATACTACACCAACGGTGTCTAATGACCCACATTTGGTCACTACCGACGAAAACTATAGTGAAAAACAAAATAAGATTTTGAGTATTGTTAAAGATAAACACCCAGCAGAAATAGATGGTACATTAGTTGATGTATACACTGCAGCATTACTTACAAAAGTTTTACATAAGTTGGCACCAGAAAATCGTAAGAAGATGTTAGCACTTCCATTAGAAAAAATGGTGGCAACTGCGTATAAGTTAGTAACTAGATAGTATGGGTAAAACTGCATACATAACAGATTTTGATGACACCCTTGTACATACTGATGCACGGGTTGCTGTTATTGATAAGGACGGCAAACGTAGAGAAATTAGTCCAGCAGACTACGCATCATATGAAAAACAACCGGGTGATACATTCGATTATTCGGAATTTGAACAATTAAAAAATCCCCGTCCGATTAAAAAATATGTAAATCTATTAAAGAAAGTTATCGACCAGAAAAAAGCAAATAAGGTCGTAGTATTGACCGCACGTGGTCATACCAAACCAATTGCAAAATTTCTTCAATCACAAGGAATTACTTCTGGTGTTACAATTGCTGCATTGGGGGATAGTGACCCAATGGAAAAGGCAAAGTATATTGAAAAACATATTAAAGACGGATATAACCGTATCGCATTCGTGGACGATGCTCCCAAAAATGTGAAAGCGGTTAAAACTTTGATGGATAAGTATCCTGAAACAAAATTGGTGGTACAACAAGCACAAGAAAAAGACACAAAACAAACTGGTGCAACTCCAACCAAACAAACTCGTTTGAAGGACTTACTAACACATCGTATCAAAAATCCACAGACAGGTCGAGAAATTCTCGTAAAAAGTGCATTAGGATATAGCACAGATTCACCGGTAAGAAAAGCAGCGATGAATTATATAACAAAAAATATAAAGTAAAGGAGGTTGTATGTACGTTGAAGTACGAGGAGAAAGTCTTGGTGATTTAGATAGAGCACTCAGACAATTTTCCAAAATGGTTAAAAAGGCAGAAATTGTTAATGAAGTAAAGCGCCGTGAATTTTATGTTAAACGGTCAAAGAAAAAGATATTAAAACAACAAGAAGCACTTCGTCGTAGAATCCGTGAAGAAAAAAAGGTAGAAAAGAAAAAGAACGCTGATTGGTAAAAAATAGTGTTTTTTGTAAAACAAGTAATATATATTATATAGATTACACCTCTTTTGGGGTGTCTATGCTTTTGTATTTATAACCGTATAATAGTTCAGAATAACTATTGAAACACAACGAGAGGCATTATATGGCAGAAATCAAGAACGAACTTTTAAAGCAAGCTATCGCAGACGCAGAAGCTGTTCGCCAAACAGCTATCGCAAACGCAAAGATTGCATTAGAAGAAACATTCACACCCCAAATCAAGTCCATGTTAGCAAAGCGCCTACGCGCTGAAGCAATGGAAGCAGAAGGTGCAGAAAAGGCAAAGGAAGAACCATTCCAAGATGGTGAACCAGTGGGTTCATCGGAAATGCCAGCCGATTCATCAACAATCGGAACAGGCGACAATAAGGAACCATCACCAGCAGCAAATGCTTCGGCAGATGATGATATGAGTGGTGAAGGTGAAACCGATTCATCAACCGATTGGTATGATGACTGGTCAGAATCAGACTTTGACCTTGACGAAGTAATCAAGGAATTAGAAGAAGATGTAAAGGCACTTTCGGAAGCCGAAGAAGAGGAAAAGGAAGAAGAACTCGACGAAGCTAAGCACGAAGGTGAAGAAGAGGAAGAAATGAAGGAAGGTATGGAACACGGTGAAGAAGAAAAGGAAGAAAAGGCAGACGAAGCATACCCAGATGAAAATCCAGAAGGTGGTGCACATAAGCCAGAAATTCCAGCTAAGTCAGCACACGATGACAAGCCAACCGCTCCAGCAACAAATCCAATGGGTAAGGCAGAAGCAGCAACAGATGCTTCGGACCCACATAAGTTCGCAATGAACCCAGCAGAACCAAAGATGGAAATGGGTATGGATATGGAAAAGGGTCACGAAGAAGGTGAAGGCGAAGAAGAACTCGACCTTGAAGCTATCATCCGTGAATTAGAAGCCCAAGATGCTAAGGACACAGAACAAAAGCACGCAATGGCTACTAAGATGGCAGATCTTCAAAAGGAACTTGCAGAATATCGTAAGGTAGTAGAAGTCCTACGAGGCAAGCTTAACGAAGTAAATCTTCTAAACGCAAAACTCCTTTATACCAACAAGATCTTCCGTAAGGAAGGTTTAACCAACGAACAAAAGATCAGTATTCTTGAATCATTCGATCGTGCAGTAAATGTTCGTGAAGTTAAGATGGTATATGCAACATTAGCAGAAGCAATGACTGTAACTGCTAAGACTGCAAAGGGTCGCACCTCATCAAGTAAGGTTGTCACTGAAGGTTTGGCATCAAAGCCAACTGTAAGTACAGCACCAAAGAAGGAAATTTTAGAAGAAAATACAGTCGCAAAGCGTCTACAACAACTCGCAGGCATTCTATAACATTTTAGGAGATAAATCATATGTCAGGTGTATCAGAATTTATCAACGAAGCCGGTTCAGCACACCGTGTAGTAGTTGAAAAGACCCGCCAATTGGCAGGCAAGTGGGAAAAGTCAGGCCTCCTCGAAGGCTTAACTGGCCACGAAAAGCAAGGCATGGCAGTAATGTTGGAAAACCAAGCAACACAACTTCTTTCAGAAGCAACAACCACAAACCCAGGTGGTTCAGGCACAGCTGGTGAAAACTGGGCAGGTGTCGCACTTCCATTAGTACGTAAGGTCTTTGGTTCAATCGCATCAAAGAACTTCGTATCAGTCCAACCAATGAACTTACCAGCAGGTTTGGTATTCTTCATGGACTTCAAGTATGCAAACACAGTAAACGGTAAGACCGCAGGTGGTTCACTTTATGGTACAACCTCTGGTTCAGGAACCCTTCCACGTGGTGGTTTCTACGGTGCTGGTGAATATGCATACTCAGTAAATGATGCAACATTAACACTTGCTCCAGCAATCGCATCATCATCAGTATCTTCATACGGTGATGTAAATTACAATGATCTTTATTCATCATCATTCACATCATTCTTCAAGTTCGTAGTTCCAGCAGTAAGTTTCTCAAATGCAGATTTCAACGCAGTTCGTTCATTCCGCATTACAGATACCGTAACAGGTGACTTACTCCCAGAATTCACCAAGTATGATGGTACAAATGTAACCTTCATCGTAAGTGGTGCAGCAGCAGCTGCAGCAACAATCACAGCAGTTGAATACAGTAAGCAACCAACTGAAACAACTCGTGGTGACTTCGAAGATCGTGACAACTCAGTAACAAACTTGAACATTCCACAAATTGATTTGGAACTTCGTTCAGAAACAATCGTAGCAAAGACCCGTAAGTTGAAGGCAGTCTGGTCACCAGAACTTGCACAAGACTTGAACGCATACCACAGTGTTGATGCAGAAGCAGAATTAACAGCAATGTTAAGTGATTACATCTCAACAGAAATCGACCTCGAAATCCTTGATATGTTAATTGCAAATGCAACAACCACCGAATACTGGCACGCAGAAGTAGGTAAGGTATGGAACGGTTCAGCATTCGTACCAAGTGCAACACTCAGTGGCCAAGCTTGGACAAACATGACCTGGTACCAAACACTCGGTCAAAAGATGCAAAAGGTATCAAACAAGATTCATCAATTGACAATGAGAGGTGGTGCAAACTTCGCAGTAGTATCACCAACCGTTGCAACAATCATCGAAACAATCCCAGGATTTATGGCAGCAACAGACGGTGATAAGATGGAATTTGCAGGTGGTGTAACCAAGGTTGGTTCATTCCAAAACCGTTACACAATCTACAAGAACCCATACATGACTGAAAACACATTGTTAATGGGCTTCCGCGGTTCTAACTTCTTAGAAACCGGCGCAGTATACGCACCATATATCCCACTTATCATGACTCCATTGGTCTACGATCCAAACAACTTCACACCACGTAGAGGCGTAATGACCCGCTACGCTAAGAAGATCGTACGTCCAGAATTCTTCGGTAAGATTTACATCGACGGATTGGCAACAATCTAATTAATGTAAAAGGGTAGTACATTAGAAACTGGGGTGGCCGAAAGGTCACCCCTTTTTCTTTTTATATAAAGTAAACTACTATTTATACTAAGAGTTTTTCTATTCACGAGATTGATATGACAATATTAAGTGATGAACCAATAGTTTATGATGGCGACCCAGAAAATCCGTATGGATTAACTCCATTTGGACTATTTGATGATGACGCAATATTTCAAGCAGATGCCCCAAAGATAGCAGATTATGTCGCTAATAGATTGGGTTATCCTGTATTAGATGTTGAGCTAGTTGACAAAATGATTTATACCTGCTTTGAAGAAGCTGTGATGACATACGGTTCACAGGTAAATCAATTCCAAGCACGTGAACACATGCTTACACTGCAAGGATTAACAACAGGTAGTCCACTAACACAAAAAAATATTACTGGAACAGCACTACAACAATTGGTAAAAATAGCATCCGATTATGGTACAGAAGCACAATCTGGTGGTGATGTACAGGTTAAACAAGGATACATTTCAGCATCCGCATATACACAATCATACGATTTGAAACGATTGTGGTCTGACGTACATGAAGGTGGAAAAGCTATAGAAATTCGTCGTGTGTATCACTACATGCCACCCGCAGTTGCACGTTACTATGACCCATTCGCAACCACTGGTCTTGGTTTAACAAACTTAATGGCAGAATTTGGGTTCGATGGATATTCACCACCAGTGACGTTCGTGATGATGCCTGCCTATGAAGATTTACTCCGTATTCAAGCAATTGAAATCAATGATATGATTCGTAAGAGTCAATATTCATTTGAAATTTCAGATAATGTTATTCGTTTTTCACCAATATTCAAAAAAGAAGCAACTGTATGGTTTGATTATATGGTTGTGGATGACAAGTTTGGGGCAAACAAAACATACAATACAGGAAGTAATATTGTAGCGGACTATTCAAACGTACCATATAGTCATATTCCGTATTATACAATTAATTCTATAGGTAAAAATTGGATTTTTAGATACACATTGGCATTGGCAAAAGATACGTTGGGTAATGTTCGTGGTAAATACGAAAATGTACCTATTCCAGATCAAATAATTAAGTTGGACGGTGATCTTCTTCGTCGTGAAGGTAAAGAAGAAAAGGAATTACTTCTAAAAGAAATTCGTGATACATTAGAACAAACTGGATTACAAGCACAAATGAAAAAGCAAGCTGAAAATGCAAAGATGATGCAAGAAATGTTTGCAAAAGTTCCAACTTTAATTTATATCGGATAATATGCCACGTTTTGTATCTCAAAAAGACTTTAATTTTTTTCAACATATCAATCGTGAATTAGTTAGTGATGTAGTTGATGTGGATGTAATCTTATATAAGATTGCATTAGAAACCACTGCGATAAACTTATACGGTGAAGCAACCGAAAAGGCACGATATACTGGTGTGGAATTAAAGTCACTTGTAAAATTTCCAAAAACTATTTCAAGTACAAAAGATGGATTTGGTGCAGATGTTGACCAGAACGTTGAATTTAGATTTGTTCGTGCATTACTAGAACAAGTAAGTACATATCCTGAAGTTGGTGATATTATTTACTATGATGAATCATATTATGAAATTGATAATGTAAATGATACACAACTTGTCGCTGGTCAACCACAATACACCACATCAATTTTATGTAACGCTCACTTAACTCGTCGTAGTGGTATTCAAATTGAGGAGGCTAACACCTAATGGCCGACTATAGTAATAGAAAAGCAACTGATAAAATTAAACAAGTAGTTGATAACATAGTTCCAACGGAAAATCAAAACCGTGGATACGATACAAAAACCGAATCGGCAGACACGCCGATTACGGTTACTTTGATGACTATTGACGAGACTCTTATAAAATATTTAACTGGAAGAATCGAACCTATAGTTTCCCAAGATGGAAAATCTGTAAAAGTGCCAGTTATTTATGGAAATCCTGAACGATGGAAAAGTGTTCAGAAAGATGGAGTTTTTCGTGATAACAAGGGGAAATTACAATTACCTATTATTATGATTCGTAGAACTGGATTGAAAAAGAACTTAAAACAAAATTCTCCAGTTAACAAATATTTAGAACGTGAGTTTGAAACGGGATGGAACAAATATAATCCATACGACAGATTTGCGGCAGTAAATGGGATTAAACCAGTTAAAAAATACATTACAACCATAACACCAGACTATTTTGACCTTACATATGAATGTATGATTTGGACTGAATATATGGAGCAAATGAACAGAGTTATTGAACAGGTATCATTTGAAGATGATGAATACTGGGGTGATAGAGGAAAATATAAGTTTAGAACTCGTATTGACGAGTACAAAACCGATACCACACTCCCTAATGTTCAGGATAGATTGGTAAGAACTACATTCACTCTAAATGTATCTGCATACCTTCTTCCTGAACGTATGGTCAACAAAACTGGCCAAATTATGCAGACCTCACAAGAACGATTTTCGGTCAAAAAAATTGTCACTTTTACTGAAATAGAAGAACGTTAAAAC
>JACCDW010236995.1_pt1 | contig 11031 bp, 10 predicted proteins | sample 7449781 | NCBI WGS metagenome assembly JACCDW01 (sample SAMN15323449, study PRJNA562643) | freshwater metagenome | isolation source: river surface water | place: USA:Blue River Watershed | collected 2017-08-18
CGCTTCGGTTGAGGCCTTCAGGCCGACCGCAGCCTCCGCACCTCCCCACGACCGTGATCTGATCCAGGAAGACGACGATGAGCGACAAGCACCTTTCCACGCAGTACGACGCTGAGCTCAGCGCGATCTCAAACCAGGTGATGCACATGGGCGGCCTGGCCGAGTCTCAAGTCTCGCATGCCATCTATGCCCTCACCCGGCTTAGCCCGGAAACGGCTCAACGGGTGGTGGAGACAGAGGCCAAGGTTAACCAACTGGAAATAGAGATCGACTCCGAGTTGTCGACGATCATCGCCCGCCGGCAACCCACTGCACGTGACTTGCGCCTCTTGGTGGCCATCAGCAAGATGATCGCCAACCTCGAGCGAGTCGGCGACGAGGCGGCCCGTATTGCGCGAACAGTCAAGCGCTTGATCGACTCTGGCATTTCCAGCAGGCTACCCATTGGCGATTTGGCGTATGAGGCAGACTTGGCGATCGCGCAACTGCGCAAGGCCTTGGATGCTTTTGCCCGATTGGACGTCGCCCGAGCGCTGGAGGTGCTCAAACAGGACGACCAGATCGACCAGGAGTTCGAAGGCTTGATGCGCAAGCTGATCACGTTCATGATGGAAGATCCACGCACGATCTCCAGTTGCATAGATTTGGTGTTTGTGGCCAAAGCCATTGAGCGCGTGGGTGATCACGCCAAGAATCTTGCCGAAGTGACTATTTATGTGGTCAATGGCATCGATGTCCGCCACACGCCCGCGGCATCGCTGGAACAAGCTTCTGTGGGCGCAACGAACTGAGCCACTGCATGAGCGTTGAAGTCCTGATCGTCGAAGACGAGGCGGCAATTGCCGAACTCCTGGCCATCAACATCCGCCATGCAGGCATGACGGTGCGCGTGGCCCTGGATGCCGAGCAAGCCAGGCGCGAAGTCGACCAGCAACTGCCCAAGCTGGTGCTCTTGGATTGGATGCTGCCTGGACAGTCTGGGGTTCAATTGGCCCGCCAGTGGCGAGCCGATGAGCGTACCCGCGACTTGCCCATCATCATGCTCACGGCCCGTGCCGCTGAAGACGATCGCGTTGCGGGCCTGGATGCAGGGGCCGACGACTATCTCACCAAGCCGTTCTCGAACAAGGAGTTGATGGCCCGGGTAAGGGCTGTACTCCGAAGGCGCGCACCCGAGGCCCTGGACAAGCCCATTGAGTCTGCCGGCATCCACTTGGACCCAGCCACCCGGCGTGTCACCGTGGGTGGTCGAGACATCAAGCTCAGTCCAACCGAATTCAAGCTCCTGCACTTCCTGATGGCCCACCCCGAGCGTGTGCACAACCGAACCCAGGTTCTGGACCGCGTGTGGGGCGATCATGTTTTCATTGAGGAGCGGACCGTGGATGTTCACGTCAAGCGCCTGAGGGAAGCCCTGCGTGCCGTGGGCTCGGATGCTGCGGTGGAGACGGTTCGAGGCGCTGGCTATCGCTTCAACGCGCGGGCAGGCAGCAGCAACGGGCCTACTGCTGCTTCCGGCTGAGCTGCGTTTGGAAGTGACGCATCAAGAAGCGCTGGGGTCGGCCTTCGAGGCAGCTTTTGAGGCCGTGCCCAATGGCGTGGTCCTATTGGATGCTGAACAGCGCATCGTTTGGTTGAACGCGAACGCCTGTGTGCATTTGGCGCTTGAACCACAGGGCGACATTGGGCAATCCTTGACCAATCTGGTTCGAGATCCGGCCCTGGTGGCCGCTTTGAACACGCCCCAGTCAGCGGAAGACTTTCGCATCGGCTCGCACCGGGCAGACCAGGTGCTCCTGGTTCAGGTTCGCAGCTACGCACCTGGGCGGCGCATGGTGCTCACCCATGATGTCACCGAGTCAGACCGCATGGAGGCCATGCGTCGAGACTTCGTGTCCCATGTGTCGCATGAGATTCGGACGCCACTGACGGTATTGGCGGGCTTTGTCGAAACGATGCAGACATTGGCCTTGCAGGAACGAGAGCAGAACCGGGTTTTGGACCTGATGAGGCAACAGACCAGTCGGATGGAAGGACTGGTGTCGGATCTGCTGCTGCTGGCTACCTTGGAAGGCAGTCCCAAGCCCCCAATTGCCCAGTGGGTGCACTTGATGCCATTGCTGCAGTCAGCGGTGGCCGATGGTCATCACTTGTCAGGCGGCAAGCACGAGCTTGTGTGCTCTGAGGTGCCCGTCGAAGACCTGGAAGTGGCGGTGGAGGAGCGAGAGATGAGCAGTGCGCTGGGAAATCTCGTCAGCAACGCCGTTCGGTACACACCCGAGGCTGGGCGAATTGATCTTCAGGCGCAGTGGCGGTCCGACGGTTACCTTGAGATTCGCGTGGTCGACAACGGAATCGGCATCGAGCGGCATCATCTTCCCAGGATCACACAGCGCTTTTATCGTGTGGACAAGAGCCGATCGCGCGCCACCGGTGGAACTGGACTCGGATTGGCCATCGTCAAGCACGCCATCACCCGACACGGCGGCGAGCTGCTGGTTGACAGTACCCCAGGCCAAGGCTCTTGCTTCACTCTGACGCTTCCCCCGGCCCGTGTGCGGGTTGCGCTGCCCAAAGACAACGAGACATCCGCTTTAACGCCATCTTCACCAAGCTGAAACGATCGCGTCATCGAGCCCTTGCAGCATCAAGGCTGCAGACAAGGAGTTCGATGTGCAACAACTGGCCCCCCACCATGCGGCCTCTTATGCCGCACCAGCAGACACCCATGCCAGGGCTGAGCTCAAAGTCGCTTGGGTTCGCCATGAAGACGAACTGCGGGCAGCGCAGCGTTTGCGACACCGCGTGTTTCATGAGGAGTGGAATCCGCATGCCACATCCAGCACCCAGGCGCTGGATGTGGACCGGTTCGACGCCTACTGCGAGCACTTGATCGTCACCGCCGGGGAATCAGCGGACGGACCCGCGCAGGTGGTGGGAACCTATCGGGTGCTGCTGCCTGACGCCGCCCGGCGTGCCGGGGGGTATTACACCGAAACGGAGTTTGACCTTTCCGGATTGCAGGGGCTCAAGCCATCACTGGCCGAGCTTGGTCGCTCCTGCATCGCAGCGCCGTGGCGCACCGGTGGCGTGATTCTGATGCTGTGGACGCATTTGGTGCGCTTCCTGCACGCCAATGGGGTGCAGCAGGCCATCGGCTGCGCCAGTGTTCCGATGCCCGATGGCGGCGCCAATGCCGCTCGGCTGTGGCACGAGTTACGCGGCACGCACCTGGCGCCTGAGCACCTGAGGGTCACCCCCCACGTGGCACTTCCAGTGGATCTTCTGCCCGCGATGGGGGCTGCCGAATGGCCGCCTCTGGTTCGGGGATACATCAAGATCGGGGCGCAGGTATTGGGTGCGCCGGCCTGGGATTCCGCCTTTGGCTGCGCCGACTTGCCCATGATGCTGGACTTCAACGGCATGTCAGCCGCCTACCGCAAGCGCTTCATCGGCGCTTGACCAGGTTCGGTATAAACGGTATAAACGATTTACATTGTTTAAGGAGGCCTCGATGGCAACAGCCCAGAAGTCCGCACCAACACCGCGTAAGGCGCCCGCCTCACGCAAATCTGCTCCCGTCAAGGCCGTGGCTCCGTCAAAGGCCTCGACTGCACGCAAGGCCTCGGCCGCGCGCAAGGCCCCAATCGCCCGAAAGCCTGCTGCGCCACGCAAGGCTTCGCCTGCGCGCAAGTCGGCCGCAGCCAAGCGTGCCAGCAGCTTGCCAGAAGCCATTACGGCTGGGGCGGCGGCAGTTCAGGCGCCCGGACAGGCGGTCAAGCCCAGCAAGGCTGAGAAGCCTTCCAAATCCGACAAGCCTTCCAAGGCTGAAAAAGCGGCGAAATCAGAGAAGACGGCACGTAAGGAAAAGCTCGTTCGTGACAGCTTCACCATGCCCGCGGCCGACTTTGGGTTGATTGCCGCGGTCAAGCAGCGGGCGCTTGGCTTTCAGCATGTGGCCAAGAAGTCTGAGGTGCTGCGTGCCGGCTTGGTCGCGCTCCAAGGCCTGAGCGAAGCACAGTTGCGGGCGATTCTGGAAAGCTTGCCCGTCATCAAGACCGGGCGCCCCAAGAAGGCAAACTGATTCCAGCCATCGACAGGCGCTGCTGGTCGTCCACCAGGCGCAGCAGTGCCCGTTCGAATTGAAGTGTCACGGTGGCCCAATCCAAGCCTTGGATGTCGGCCGCACATCGACGTGACACCCGCCTGCGCTGATCGTCATCGCAAGCGGCCGCCACCGAAGCAGCCGTGAACGCGTCTGGCTGGCCGGGCTCAACGGTCCATCCATTGACGCCGCTTTGTATCAACTCACCGGCTGCAGCCATGCGATAGGCCACGGTGGGTACCCCGCTGGCCATGGCCTCAACCGCAACGTTGCCGTAGGTTTCCGTCTCACTGGGGAACAAGAACAGATCTGTACTGGCCAGGGCCTGGGCGAGCTCAGTACCCCGCAACATGCCGGTGAACACGCCGTTTGGGCACCGTGCCTGTAGGGCCTCCCGCATGGGGCCATCCCCGATCAACACCAAGCGGGCGTCGGGCCTGTGTTTGGCAATGGACTCAAAGCTGGACACCACAAGCGGCAGATTCTTTTCCTGGGCCAGTCGACCCAGGTGAACCACCGCCAGGGTGTCGGGCGTGAGCCCCCACGACCGGCGCAGGGCTTCGCTTCTGCGATCGGGGTGAAACAGGCCAACGTCTACCCCACGGCCCACGACAGCCAAGCGCTTGAACCCTGATGCCTCAAGTTGGGTTTTCAAGGCTGGCGTTGGAACGAAGGTCAGGTTCGTCCGGTTGTGAAACTTGCGCAGCACCAACATGATGCTTCGAAACAGAACGCCCACCCCGTAATGGCGGCTATAGGCATGAAAGTTGGTGCGAAAGTCGCTGGAAACGGGCAGCTTGAGTTGCTGTGCGGCCTTCAATGCGGACCAACCGAGAGGGCCTTCGGTGGCGATGTGCACCGCATCCGGCCTCCGAACCGACCACAGCCTGACCAGTGCCCCTTTGCAGGGCAGTCCCATGCGCAGACCAGGGTATCGAGGGATGGGGATGCCCCGCATCAGGATGGGAGGCTCCACCACCGGCTCTGAAGAGACACCGAACTCGGTGGAGGCTTCAGAGCCGCCGTGCTTGGCATCCGCGGGCTGGCGCAGCCGCACCAGTTGAATGCTGTGTTGCCGCTCAATCAAGTGGCTCACCAACTGCGACAGTGTCAGGGACACCCCGTTGACTTCGGGCGGGTAGGTCTCCGTCACCACCGCGATCCGCAGGCGACGACCGAATCGCTCCAGGTGATCAACCTGCAGGTCAGCGGTGTGGTCGGCTTCCATACCGCCATCGTCGCTTGGTAACAAATCAGTTTGATGACAGACAGCTTGTCTTTAAACCGACATTCGCTTGTCACGCCTTCTTCACTGATCGGATCGACAGTTCAACGTGGTGCCGCTGCCCTCCAAGAGCAGCGAGAGCCTCACGTGAACGCCGACCACTCGTCCTGGAGCACAGACCACATGAGCCGATTTTTTGAAGAGCTTCGCATTCAACGCTGGGATGATCACCGCTTCTATCACCATTGCCGTATCAACCAGTCGCTGCACCTGATCAGCGCACTGAGCTTTTTGTGCGCGTACGCCTTGCTGCTGGTGGAGCCTGCATGGTCAGCCCTGTTGGCTTGGTGCGTGTCGATGACCACACGACAGGCAGGGCACTTTTTCTTTGAGCCTCGTGGCTTTGACACGGTCAATCAAGTGACCGATGAGTACAAGGAAGAGGTCAAGGTCGGCTACAACATCCGCCGCAAAATCGTTCTGATGAGCGTGTGGGCCTTCATGCCCTTGCTGCTGGCCCTCAACCCAAGCCTGGGCGGGCTGATCGAGCCCGCGGTTGGTCTCTCAGGTTATTTGCACGACGTAGGCTTGTCATGGCTTGCCCTGGGGCTCGGTGGTCTGGTGTTTCGGGTGCTGCAACTTTGGCACCAGAAAGACCTGTTGACGGGGCTGGTGTGGGGCACCAAGATCATCACCGATCCCTTCCATGATGTGATGCTGTATCACAAGGCTCCCTTGGCCCTGCTCAGGGGTGAGCGGTACGACCCGATGAATCACGTACAACAGCACCGCTGATGCGGTGCTGTTGCGGGATCTGGTCACCAGTTGAACATTTCCCGAAACACCCGGCGCTTGATCGCACGATTGCTCAGGGCCGGGCCGCTCCACCAACCATCGGCTTGCATCTCTTGAGCGGCCGCCACGATGCGGTCTGCCACCTGAGCATAGTCCGAGTCGCTGTAATCCAGGCTGAAGATCATCCGACCACTGCCCACCCAGCTCAGCCACAAACCGTGTTTGCGCAGGTAGAACTGAAACATCCAATTGAAGCGCGCGGGCCGTTCGTACAGAAACGTCCACACCGTGCTCATGTTGGCAACCCGCACAGGGAGCCCCTCATTTTGCAGCCGCTGGTTCAGGTCGCTGCAGCGCCCGTTCCAGCGTTCCTCCAGATGGTCGTACAGCGCCCGGGTTTCGGGCGCCTCGAGTCGGTCGAGAAACGCCTTCATCGCGCTCATGACGTAAGGGTGCGAGTTGAAGGTGCCCCGCGCAAAGCAGATATCAGCGGGTCGCTCGGGTCGGTAGCGGCGCATCAGTTCCGCCTTCCCACACACGACCCCGATGGGAAAGCCACCACCCAAGGTTTTGCCGTAGGTCACCATATCGGCCTTCACACCGAAGTAGGCTTGTGCTCCCCCCGGATCCAGTCGGAAGCCGAGAAACACCTCATCGAAAATCAGCACGATGTTGTGCTCGGTGCACACCTGACGGAGCTTCTGGAGCCAGCGTGTGTAGGCGGCACGGTCATAAGAAGCCTGACGGCTGCTGTCGACCAAGCTCGAATCTCCCGGCGCGGCACTGTTGGGGTGCAGCGCCTGCAGCGGGTTGACCAGAACGCAGGCGATGTTGCGATGGCTGCGCAGGACATCCAAGCTCTTGTCGCTCATGTCCTGAAGCGTGTACGTCTCCCGCGGGGGCAGGGGGTTGCCGGGCCCCGGCTGAACATCCTCCCACCACCCGTGGTAAGCGCCACAGAACCGAACCAAGTGGCGGCGACCCGTGTGGTAGCGCGCCAAGCGCACGGCTTGCATCACAGCCTCGGTGCCGGACATGTGGAAGCTCACCTGGTCCAGTCCGGCGATGGCGGCAACCCGGCGGGCATTTTCGAGCACCACCGGGTGATAGGCACCGAGGACAGGTCCCAACTCACCCGCTCGCTCGACCGCTTCCTCCATGCACGCCTTGTAGGCCTCGTATCCCAAAACGTTGACGCCGTACGAGCCGGAAACATCGAAGTAGCGGTTCCCGTCCACGTCTTCGATCACAGGGCCACTCGTACGGGAAACAAAGCTGCTGGTTTTTATCGCCTGCGCCAAGGTTTCGGTGAATTGGAAGGGAACCCGGTAGCGTCCGGTGAAGTCCAGGTCCGCCAAGAACTGCTTGGCCTCCTGGGTCAGCTCGGCCCCATGGGGGACGCGCTGACGGAAGTGCAAGGAAAGCCTACCCATCGCCTCGCGGCGCTTGGCCTGCAGCGCTTCGTCCGCACCATCGGCACCGTAAAAAGCCTCTTCCTGCAAACGATAGCCTGGCAGCCAACCCGCCATTCGCTTGGCCATCTTGGAGTGTCCGGTCAAAGAGCGATGCTTGGCGCGGGACAGCATCAGACGGCGCCGTGCCTTGGGTGCAAGCCAGGCCGTCAAGGCGGCCGAAATCGAGAGCGTCAGTACCGTCAAAGACAGGGTTTGATCCATGGTTCGAGCCAAGGCCAAAGCCTTGAAAGGTTGCAGACATGACAGATGTATCGCGGTTCGTTGACAAACCGGTGAAGCCCCCAAGTTCCCCGCGGGGATGGTTGAGAAGGCTGGGTGCGCAGGAAGACTTGAACTTCCTGCTGACAAACTGCATTCCCCGCCACACCATGACCTTGCTGATGGGACGCATCAGCCGAATCCGAAGCCGTACCTTTACGACGATTGCGATTTGGGTGTGGCGTCGGTTCACCCACCTGGACCTGTCAGAAGCAAAGCAGCAGTCGTTTGGGTCCATTCACGAGTGCTTCACCCGTGAACTACGGCCGGGGATGCGCCCAGTCGACCCGCGGGCCGATGTGGTGTGCAGCCCCTGTGATGCCATCGTCGGCGCACACGGACGGGTCTTGGAGGGTACGGTTCTCCAAGCCAAGGGAATGCCTTATGCCCTACAGGAGTTGGTGGGCCCAAATGTCGACCTCGGACCCTTCCTGGATGGGCATTTTGTGACCCTGCGCCTGACGTCCAGCATGTACCACCGCTTCCATGCGCCAGCTGATCTGACCCTGCAGCATGTCACCTACATCAACGGCGACACCTGGAATGTGAACCCGATTGCACTTAAGCGCATCGAAAGGCTCTTCTGTCGCAATGTGCGGGCCGTTCTGCGGGTCACGCTGCAGGATGGAACGCCTTTGCTCCTGGTTCCAGTTGCCGCGATCTTGGTGGCCAGTGTGCGGCTTCACGCCTTGCCTTCGCTCTTGAATCTGCAATACGGCGGTGCGCATGAAATCCCAACCGATGTGTCCTATGCACGCGGCCAGGAAATGGGCTGGTTTGAGCATGGGTCGACTATCGTGGTGATCTCACCAAGGTCGCTTCCATTGGCCGATGAGATCGTTCAGGGTGAGGAGATTCGGATGGGGCAGGCGCTCTTGGCCACGCCACCCCATGCGCGCCCCCAATGATCACGCGCGATTCACCGGGTTCGAAGCTGGTGTGCAGGGCTTATCCCCAGGCAAAGTCCACCATCCTTGAAGCGCAACCATACACAGGGTGCTGCTGGCTCGGTGGTTCTGTGGCTGACCGCGCTTGGCTACGCATGACGCAAGCGCTTCCTCGCGCGAAACCTCTGCCTAGACCGTCGATCATGGGTGATTCACATGGACGATCGGGACCAATCCCTAACAGCCGGGGTTTGGGCGGCAATGGGTCGGAAAACTCATGAATCGACAGTATGGGGTGATCCATCTTGGAGTCCTGCGGTGGAGTCCTGGGGTGTCGTCGGATGGGTTGGGGCACCACCCATGATGCTCGTTCAGCACACGACACCTCGAATGTCGCCAGACCTGATGAAAGTCTTGTGACATCAGTCCAGTTGGGTTTTGTGAAGTGGGCTTTGGAACCCTTGCTGGTCACACGACTGCCACGAATCTGACACCTCAATGAAACCGTCAGTGCTCACCATCGGACTCCAACGAGGACTGGAGATCGATATGAAGGTGACCGTGTTTGGTGCAGGGTACGTTGGGCTGGTCACAGCAGCGTGTCTGTCGGAGATGGGCAACAGCGTCTGTTGTGTTGACGTCGACGAAAGCCGAGTGAGCAATCTTCGACAGGGCATCATTCCCATCCATGAGCCGGGCCTCGAATCGCTGGTTCAACGCAACGCGGCGGCTGGGCGCCTGATGTTCACCACCGATGCAGCCGAAGCCGTTTCGCACGGGACCATTCTGTTCATCGCCGTTGGAACGCCCGCGGGCGAGGATGGGTCAGCCGACGTCAGCCATGTGCTGAACGTTGCGCGATCGATTGCCCAGCACATGTCTGAGTACAAGGTGGTCGTCAACAAGAGCACGGTGCCGGTTGGGACCGCAGATGCGGTGCAGTCAATGTTGAGGGAGGTCCTTCACGAGCGGGGCGCAATCGTGCCCTTCAGCGTGGTGTCCAATCCCGAGTTCCTCAAGGAAGGGGCGGCCATCGGCGATTTCATGAGGCCTGACCGCGTGGTGCTGGGCTGCGACAGCGACCAGGCAGAGTTCATCATGCGGGGCTTGTATGCGCCATTCCTGCGCAACCGGGAACGTATACAGGTGATGGATGTGCGCAGCGCAGAGCTGACCAAGTACGTGGCCAACGCCATGCTGGCCCAGCGAATCAGTTTTATGAACGAAATGGCGGGGCTGGCGGAGCGCTTGGGTGCCGACATTGAGAAGGTGCGCATCGGTGTGGGCAGTGACGAACGGATCGGGCCACACTTTTTGTATGCTGGCTGTGGATGGGGTGGCTCATGCTTTCCAAAGGATGTCCGCGCCTTGGTTTCCATGGGCCAAGCGCAGGGCTTGGAGATGGGCATGGTTCGCGCTTCGATGGATGTCAACGACCGTCAGAAGGCGCGCCTGCTGGAGATGCTCCACGAGGCCTTGGGGAGTGCATTGGCCGGGTCGACTGTTGCGGTGTGGGGGCTTGCCTTCAAACCTGAAACCGACGACATGCGGGAAGCCCCAAGCCGGGTGCTGATCGATGCCTTGCTGGCCATGGGTGTGAAGGTTCAGGCCTATGACCCCGTGGCGGGGGAAAACGCCGCGCGCATTTGGCAGGGTCAAAGCCACTTTCAATTGGCCTCAACAGCGCTGAAGGCCTGCGAAGGGGCCGATGCCTTGGTGGTCGTGACCGAGTGGAGAGAATTCCGCAGTCCCGTGTTCGAGGATCTGGCCAAGCTCTTGGCGCAACGCGTGATCATCGACGGGCGCAACCTCTACCGCAGCGATGAACTGGCCGAAGCCGGTCTGCGTCACTGGAGCATTGGACGCCCTGCGGTGTCGAGCGCGCTGGCAAAGACGGGTTCGGCCATGCCGTGGCCTGTGGCCGCTTGACGCACCGGACAGGCGAGATCAGCCGGTCCGGATCACCTCGAGTGGAAGTTCAGCCTGTGCGCCGCCCCAAGCGGTGCGACAGGCGCTGCGGTCGATGATCTCCAGGCGGCCGTCTGCATGCTCCACCAAAGCGGTCAAGCTCTCCACCCAATCCCCGTCGTTGCAATACAAGATGCCGTCGATCATGCGCATCTCGGCATGGTGTATGTGCCCGCACACGACGCCATCGACGCCGCGCTTGCGTGCTTCTCGTGCCACCGCTCCTTCGAAGTCGCCGACGTAAGAGACAGCCCGCTTGACCTTGAGTTTCAGGTACTTGGATAGGCTCCAGTAGGGCATGCCGCACCGTGCACGAAG
>JACCDW011223301.1_pt1 | contig 11031 bp, 10 predicted proteins | sample 7449781 | NCBI WGS metagenome assembly JACCDW01 (sample SAMN15323449, study PRJNA562643) | freshwater metagenome | isolation source: river surface water | place: USA:Blue River Watershed | collected 2017-08-18
TATTGACCTCTTCCTGAAGAAGAAGGAGCCTCGTGATCAGCCACCTATGGGTATGTATATTTAAGGGTATTTAATTATATAAGACTCCAGCATAATTCTTTTTTTGTGGCGGATTGGAGGGTTCGAGAGAAGGGGGGCGTGTGGTCGATGGGGAAGGGAGTAGATCTGGCCGTTTAGGAATGGGAATGGGTGCGGATGGAGAAAAAGTAGTTGAAGGAACCGATGGTTTTGGTTGAGGGGGTGACTGCGCTGGAACTTCAGAAGGAGCCCACATTGTATCCATATTTTGCCGTTCTGCTAATAAATTCTGAAGTCCAGATTCCAGTTGCTTCGCATTTTCTGTATTGACCGGTCGATCTGGATTTGTATTTGTTCCCCACCGACAACGTGTACATCCGCTCATTTTCCTACCCCATAAGTAGAGAAAAATGGACGCGTACAGTTCGCAAACAATGTATTATCAAAAATTTGCCTTTAAAATTGCCATGATTCTGCTCGTTGCCGGTGCGCTCGTTTGGCTCAGCATTGGCGTCTTTGGATATAACTTTTTGGAAAAATTCATTGGTCGTTCTATGAGTCGTATTGTCTATATTCTGGTCGGTATTTCTGCCCTGGCCGTAATGTTTTCACGTGACTTTTATTTACCCTTCTTGGGAGAATCTGTTTTCCCTTGTAGTCTTCTGAAGGATCAGGTCCCGGCCGGTGCTACCATTGATCAGACAATTCAAGTAGAACCCTATCAGAAAGTTCTCTACTGGGCTGCTGAACCAGAAAATAAGGGGTTTGAATCTCTAAAAACCTGGGATCAAGCATATCTTGAATACGCCAATGCCGGCGTTGCCACCGCAGATTCAGACGGTCGTGTGCTCCTCAAAGTACGCCCCCCACAGGCCTATACCGTTCCCATGAAAGGACGCCTTGAACCCCACATTCATTACCGCACGTGCGATAAAAAAGGAATGATGAGCCGTATTTACACCGTCTTTTTAAATGATGGGCGCATTGAAGCCTTTGTGGGAAGTATGTAAGATTCATCGGATCAATCTGACTTTTCATTTTTTGCGGATATCTGACTTTCGTACGTTCCCTGGCGAAGGACAAACAGGTAATTCTGGGGACCGACATACGGCAAATCCAATTTATAGACGGTCTCATCGTCATATTTGTACCACTGCTTGTAAATCGGCGAGAAACATTGGGCAGAATAATGTCCTCCCATCGAATGACCATAATGATCAATCGTACTCGTAATGTGGTACGACATTTCCTTGGATTTTTCATGGCTTTCATCGTCAAAGTAATTTGTAAAATGGTATGTATTACTATTTTCCAAACCGACCACGTGATTCAGGCGATTTCCCATGTAGTCAAAACGTTTCAGAGTCAGAATTAAAACCTTAGGGAGCTTCCAAATACGGATCTTTTTGACAGCGTTGGGACGATTCGTAGGTTCCGCTTTACAGTGTTCGCACGCATAGGATTCAATAACTTCATCTTTAAGTTCAGACTGAATGGCTTCATACAATGTTCCACTGGGAAGAGGAGTGACCTTCATAGAATTGAATGTTTCCCATCGTGTAAAAGAGGTATGGCAACGCTGGCATTCCATGCGGATCCGGTATAGGCCAAAGAATAGATCCGTCAAGGGACTGTACTGCTTTTCAAAGGAATGTTTCCAAAATTCAACGGCTTCACGGACAATCGGATACTTTTCGGCAACTGGAAAGATACTGAAATCGACAGTATATTGACTGGCCATATAACATTGATCCAGGAGCCACACCAGAAACTCGTGGGCATCCTGTGGCGTCCGCTGTACAAACTGTTCATACATGGTCCCACGGACCACCGTTTCCAAGGTTTTATAAAAGCCCTTTGGATATACATAGGATGGGGAACTTCCTGCCCAGAGACTCTTTTGGAGATCCGCAAAGGCATCCAGGACTTCCACGCATTCTGGTTTTTCCTTATTTTCATGTTCCTTGAGCGTTCCACGCGTATTTAGCTGAATCCATTCTGGAATGTGACGGATGGCCTGGAGAACAGAATTCATGTAACACGTATTTCCAAGATTGGAGAGGCCCACCACCCCTCGCTTGACTTCCTTTTCGGATTCTGGAAAGGTGTTTCGAAAACGGACTCTGCGAAAATTGGAAGAATTCTCCGAATCATCCGAATCCTGCGAGGATGGAAGTTTTTCCACCACGACTTTTTGGGAATATTCCATGTTTTGATTTTCCAAAGGTTCCATGAGAATGGTTGGGCGGACTGCTTTCCAAATTGCAATGTACCCAAAAAGTTGATTTCAGGCAGGCCAATTTTTTGAGCATAGCGAAATACGAAAATGGAAGATACATGCGCAGTCTGTATGAGTGGCTTTACCAAGGCCGTTCGAAAACCAATCCAGTGTCCGTATTGCCAAACCCAGGTGTGTGTAGAATGTCTGAAAACCTACCTTCTCCAGTCCTTCCAAGATCCTCACTGCCTGGATTGTAAAAAGGGGTGGTCACGAGACTTTCTCGAATCCAATATTCCAGCAACCTGGATGACCAATGAATATAAGAAACACCGTGAAAATATCTTGTTTGACCGTGAAAAGTCGCAACTTCCAGAAGCGCAGATTGTGGTAGAACGTCATAATCGCGCGAAACCCTATGAAACCGAATCTACCAATATTTCACAAAAGATAAAAGCGTTGGAATCAGAACTTCATAGGTATCGTACAATGAATGCTCTTCTTATCAATAATGCCTCCCAACTTCGAAATGGAAATCAGGAACGTCAAACGGTGGAAGAAATTCTTACGTTGTATGATACGCCTTCCGCCGAAAATCCGGTGATTCCTGTGGAAAAAAAGAAGGCAGAAGAACCACGTCGTGAATTTGTTATGCCGTGTCCTGTGGCAGATTGCCGTGGTCTTCTTTCCCAGGCCTATAAATGCGGAGTCTGTGAAACCTACGTATGTCCTTCCTGTCACGTTGTGAAAAGATCTCGTGAAGATGAGGGACATACCTGTAATCCAGATACGGTGAAAACGGTGGCTGCCATTAAAAAGGAATGCCGTGCGTGTCCAAAGTGTGCGGCCAATATTTACCGGATTCATGGATGTAATCAGATGTTTTGTACCGTTTGTAAAACTGGGTTTGATTGGGCGACCGGTCGTGTCACAGGGGGGCAGGTTCATAATCCCCATTACTTTGAATGGATGGCACAGACCGGTCGTACAAACACTGGTGTTACCAATGGGATTCGTTGTGGAGGAGTTCGCATTGATCTGTTTGAAATCGCACGATTCCTCTATCAAATTACCGATGTACGTGAAACACATTTGAAGGAAAATTATCGCCTTCTGAAAATGGAACGTTTCCTAAATCACATGGAACATGTGGAAATGACTCGATTTCGTGTTGTTGCGAACCATACCGAAAATCTCAGTCTGAACGTTCAATATCTGAAAAAAGAAATTACGGAAGAACAATGGAAAAAGACGCTTCAGCAACGTGAAAAACGAAATTATGTAAAACATGAGATTTATCAGCGTATGAACGCCTTTGTGACAGCACTACGTGAAAGTTTCATGGAACTCGAACCCTATACAAAGAATCATATTCCTTCTCTGAAAGCGATGGCCAAGGGGGAACTCAAGGAGTCACAGGAAGCGCACCGCCTAAAAGGCCTTGTAATCTGGAAAACAAAGATGAAGGAAATGGATACACTCATTGATCTGTATAATACCAGTATGGAAACTCTAAAAAAGCGTGTTAAGAATACCGTGTATATCATTGTCTATGAGGAAGAAGAGCGACGAGTACATCGTTGGGAACCACCGGTAAAGGATTTCCAGTACAAACTCAAAAGTTTGTAAAAATTGGTTGCGTGAGGGCTCGCTGTTTTTTTAACGCGACTTGCCGAAAAATGTACAATCCTATTCAGGCCCCCATGTACCAGCAGATGTACGGTTTTACCCTTCTGGATGATCTTCACAACTTTTACCCAGAAATCCTTTACGGTGATCCGAGCCAATGGACCAATGTAAGTCAGCTGGTAGAATATATTCAGCGTCAGACGCAGGACCGTTTCAACCTCTATTCACGTGCCGGCCGGCAGTGGATGGTAGCCCAACAACATCTTCCTCACCAGGCTACGCAGACAACGCAGGGAACGGTCCCACCTCCACCTCCCCCTCAAGTCCAAGAAACGCCAATCGTACCACCCCCTCCTGTAGTACAGCCCCCACGAATCACCGCCCAGGAAACAGTTACTCCCCAACGCCGTGTCCGCCCACGTATGCCCCCCAATGCTCCCTTGCGTATGTCCCATCGATCCATCCGAATTCCTCCTCCAGGAAATTCCCCAGCCTATCTGAGTGAAAATGATGAAGATGATGACCTTGAAAGTACCCACGTTGCCTCCTCGTTAATTCATACCATCCAAAATATGATGACCCAAGATCCTCTTACTGCCACCGTACAATCTATGCTCGACCTTGGTTCTCTTCCTCGTCGTACCACACCCCTAACCTATCTCTATACCACCACTCTAAATAATGAGGATGTCCCCATTGTACCTTCTCAATCCGATATTTCAAGGGCAACACGTCTCTATAATGCGACCACCGCAGATTCAGAAGATGTGTGCGCTATTTGCCAGGATACCTATGCGGATGGCCAACCGATTCGCCGTATTATGCATTGTGACCATAAATTTCATAAGAATTGTATTGATACCTGGTTTGGACGAAATGTACATTGTCCTGTATGTCGCCATGACATTCGTGAAACATAAAAAAGAATTGTATTCTATAATATGTTTTTTATACACTGCCACTGAGAGTACTGAGATCTTCTGGGAGGGGTACAATGGTGGTCGCATAGTAATTCTGGATTTCTTCCATGGCACGGAGTTCATCTTCAATTACAAGATTGATTGCCATACCCTTCTTCCCATAACGACCACAACGGCCAATACGGTGAATGTAGTTTTCACGCTGAACTGGCATTTCATAATTGATTACCAGACTGACCTGCTGAACATCAATCCCACGCGCAAGCATATCGGTGGAAATGAGAACACGGACATGACCCATACGGAAGTCATCCATGCGCTTCTTACGTTCCACCACATCCATTTCACCGTGAATACATTCCAGGGTAAAACGGTTTTCCTTCATTTTCTGCGCAAGCCATTCCGCACGCTTACGACTATTACAATAGACAATGGCAGTATTAATATTCAACTGCTGATAAATATCACAGAGAACTTCGAACTTCCAATCTTCCTTGCGACAATCCACAAAGTACTGCTTAATCCCAGCAAGGGTGACTTCTTCCTTTGGAATCAGAATGCGAACTGGATCCTGAAGGAAGGATTCGGTAAATTCGACTACGTTGGGTGGCATCGTGGCAGAAAACAGGGCAACGCGCATGGTTTCTGGGAAGCCGAGCTTCATGATTTCAATAAACTGATCCTTGAAACGGTCGGCAAGGAGCTGATCTGCTTCATCCAGAATAAGAATGCGCATATTCTGGCGACTGAGTGCTCCACGACTCATGAGATCATAAATACGTCCAGGGGTCCCAACAATCAGCTGGGCACCATTTTTAATCGCCGCAATATCTTCACGACAAGGGGTTCCACCGGTGGCGGCATATACCTTTACCTTTGTATGGCTTGACAACTGCTTTGCGACATAGGCAATCTGCTGTGCGAGCTCACGAACAGGGGCAAGAATAAGTGCCTGAACTTGTGGTAAAGATGGGTCAATGCGTGATAGGGCACCAATTGTAAAGGTACCGGTCTTCCCAGTACCGGACTGTGCCTGCGCAAGTACATCAAAACCTTCCTTAATTGGGACAATCCCAAGGGACTGGATGTCCGAGGGGCTTTCAAAACCATACCCATAAATCCCACGGAGAAGGGTATGGGGAAGATTCATTTTATCAAAGGACTTGTACGGCTTGAGATCATACTTACGAACTTCAGATTCCCCAGTACTTTCCTGGGCGACATCCTGGATACGTTCCTGTTCTTCAGGAAATTCGACAACACTGGTGACTTCTACGGAGGACATTCTTATATACTATAAGTATTTATTTTGTGTTTAAGTCAAATTTTGTTTCAATTTTCAGGGCAAACTGTCCAATCCGGCAAAAAATTGACGATTTAAAATGCTGACCTTATAGTAGATATATACGTAGAAAATGGCAGATGAAGACAACTATGATGAAGATGCCTACCAGGAAGGGGATGAAATCATCGATGAAGATGGTGGTGAAGATGATGTTGATGTTGGAACAAAATTCATCCAAAAACATCACCCAGAATGCCAGATTGACTATGTAGAACAGGTCTATCAACAGATTTCACAAAAGTCGTATCCTCCTGGAAAGAATGATTCCGCCCATAAAAGTGTTCCGTATCTGACCATCTTTGAAAAAACAAAGATTATTGGTTTCCGTTCGAATCAGCTCGCACAAGGGGCAAAGCCGTTTATTAATGTTCCCCCCCATATTACGAATGTTACGGATATTGCTCGCCTTGAACTTGAACAGCGAAAACTCCCCTTTATTGTAAAACGGCCCATGCCAGATGGAACGTTTGAATACTGGCGTCTCCAGGACTTTCTGATTCTTGTGTAATGTCGAATGATTCTGATATATTTTATTTTTTCTGGATCAGAAACTGAGTTTCTTGAAAGATGGGAGTATATTGATATTCTGCCTCCAAGTCTTTCACGGCCTTATAGGACCCATATTTCCCCCAACAAGTTGGGACTCCGCGTGAATTTGTTGCCCATACACGTAATACATTTCCATCTTTATCATGTTCTTCTAAATTATGTGAATATACATCATCTCCACATAACCACCCCCCTACTTTTACTTTTGGCCACCAGGAACGTATATCTTGTTTCACATACTCGTAATCGTGATTTCCATCAATATAGACAAAATCAAAAAAGTTTTCTGGAAAATAGGTGCTGGCTTGTACAGATTCCATGCGAACAAACTCGGCACGAGGGCCAAATTCACGAAAGCGTTGATTTACGGTAAGAAACTTGGAATCAAATTCTTCCTGGGTCAGACGGTTCATTCCATCTGGATATTCTCCTTCTGTAAAATGTTTGTACGGATCCACGCAAAACAATTTTTGGCACGTTGTATATTTTAGGAGATCATAGCTAAAATCTCCTTCCCATGTTCCAACTTCTGCGAAAATCCCATTCTGAATCTGACGCGCGATTTCAAAAGATGGTCTCTGATCAATCTTCATTCTGTATATTTCAATATCTAGAATGAATCTTTAGATTATTATTTTTCGCGTGTTTCACTGTCCTTATATTTTTCGACATATTCTTCCCAAGAATGTTGCGCAATAAAAACAAGTGCTTCCACCATTTCTCGAAAGGTTGCGCGAGAATGTTCTGAAATCATTTTCATATTTTTTTCGATCGAACGTAGCATAGGATGAGTCCAGAAGTCTGGATGCTGTGTGTCTGCGTTTTTCAGAAACTCCCACCCCCCTGGAACATTATCCACTGCCTTCCAGCCATCCGTATAGGCGCGTGAGCGCCAGATTCCAAACATATAAAAATTTCCCACTGGAATAATATCCATTGTATCTCCTCTATAGTAATTATGTTCCTTTAGATTCCATATTCTTTTCTTCATGACAAACTTTATGAACAATCTGTAGATTCTCATAATCGGTCTTCCCCCCTTTACAATATTCAAGAATATGATCACCAGCATTTCGTTGATGTGGAGCAATTCCTTTTTGACATAGGGGGCACATATAATTTTGTTCTTCCAACTTTCGTGTCTTTTCTTGAATTGTGAAAAGTCGTCGCTCATTTGTTTCTTTGGAAAAATCTGAAAACTTGGTATCTAATTCAAGGATAAGTTTTTTCTGAAAGGTTGCGTTTCGTGAATTTACCCCCAAATATTTACAGAGGTCGTTCGGATTTTTCTGGATAAGTTCTCGTACATAGTCGCTTACTTTTTGAATACAGCGCTTCATTTTTGGAATCGAGGGAAACCAGTAGGTTAAACGCCCCAGTATAATTAGCAAAGGAACTTCTTTGCTTTTATCAATATACGTTTCTCCAGAATCATTATGAAATGTGTTTCGATCACGTAGTTCATGAAAGATCGCCTTTGTTTGTTTCAAACGGCAATTAAGTTCATCCGCTTTATCGCGCGTATTCTTCTCAATTTCTTCCGTTGTTTTTCCTAGGACCGTATCGCTCCATTTTACAATTAAATCTTCCATGGAAGCAAACTGTGGGGTCTTTTCCCATTCACTAAGAGCCAAGAGTTTCTTAAATTTTGTTTCCAGCTGACCACGATCACTCTTTTTGGAAGGGTGAAATTCTGTTTCATACCATGTCTCTTTATGCTTTTGGAGAACCATCGTATTCAAATCCGAATGAATTGGAATCATCGTTTCAAAATTATTGAGGGGTTTTCCTGCTTTACTCAGACGTTCCCACAAAAGCTTTAGGGCTGTTGGATTATTTGCGGTCTCCTCGTCAATAATATTAATATCAAACTTGTAATTCTTAATAATATTCTGAACATCTCGTGGAAGATCTTCAAACTTTTTTCCAATATAGTCGCGCAGGGGGCTTGTTTCCCAATCCACCGACTTTACCTTTTCAATGGCAAATTCATTTTTCTGAAATTCAATCAGTGCTTCGCATCGATGAGCACCATCAAACACTTCATGACGGTTTTCTTCAACATAGTTAATAACATAGATGGGGGCACATTTCCATTTACGAACCGAGGTATCAATCATCGCAACTTTATCTTCAATCTTCCAACATGGGGCTCGCTGTTTTGACCCACGCGTTACAAACCATGGCTTATCCCCCATTTGTTCTGCCATATCTTTATCCGTTCGAAGTCTCAAGCTAAGGGCAGTTTCCGTATCCATTTATAATTCTATATATGATCCTCGATAGTGCTTTAAGCTATTTCAAATGATCGCTCAATTTTTGAAAACGATCGTTTGAACATTAAAAGGATCCGCATACATACTTAAAAAATCTGGATGCGCTTTTCTGGGGGCAAATACAAGGCGTCCCCAGGCTGAACATCAAAACATTCATACCAATCCGCAAAATGTCGCACAATATTATTTACACGAGATGGCGCAGGGGCATGTACATCCATAAAGAGGCCCTGAATCGCCTTTTCTCGTCGCTCCTTTGTACGCCAACTGACCGCATAGGACAGAAATAAATCGCACAATTCATGTTTCATCTTTTCTGGGGAATACTTGTGGGTGGCCCCATATTTTTTTAGAGCAGAGATCGCAATCCCAAGCCCCCCCAAGTCTGCGATATTTTCGGATAAAGTCAGAACACCGTTAATAGGTTTATTAAAATAGAGGGTATCATTGTACAATTGAATGAGTTGTTTTGTGCGTTTATTAAATTGACGATTATCCGCCGGTTTCCACCAGGGATCCAGATTTCCATCTTCATCATAATTCTTTCCATCCATATCAAAAGCGTGCGTAATTTCATGACCCACCGTCGCTCCAATCCCCCCATAATTCCAGCCAGGGGATCCCCCAGAATCAAAAAAGGGCCATTGTAAAATGCCTGCTGGTAAAATAAGACGATTCCCCTCATTATAATAATACGCATTTACCGCAAATACGCTGTCTTCCCATTTTTCTGCTTGGAGCAGATGCCCCACTTTTTTTATTTGTGTCTCAAATTGGGCATTTGCCAGGAGAACCACATTCTTTACCAGATTTGTAGGATCCAGAAATACAGGAGAATGAAATTCATACATTTTTTCTGGATAGGCAACCCCAATCATAATTTTATCGACCTTTTTCACGGCCTTTTTTCGTGTTTCTGGCTGAAGCCAATCAAGTGTTCGCAAGTGTTCCTCCGTAGCCTCACGTATATATTCTACGAGTTTTTCTGCTTCACGTTTATGCGCAGACGATACGTGCTTTTCAATATATAATTTCCCAAGACTCCCCTTTGCCCACTCAGAAGCCACCTGGAAGGCTAATTGGTGCTGGGGGACCTTTTCATTTTGCCCACGCAAACGTTTTCCAAATAATTCAAAATGTTTATCATCATAGGGGGGAGGAAGTAAGGGCATAAAATGGTTGATCATATTTCCTGCCAACCAGATTTTCCACAAATCCAAGGTCAGAGTACGGAAACAACGGTTTAAAAATACAAACCAGGAGGGCGTCATCAGTAAGAAGGTATGTTTTTTAAACTCTTCAGGAGTCATTGTAAATGCGGTATTGACATACGAAAGCCACGGAATATATTTATACTTTGCCAAAAGTTGTTTTCCAGAATAGAGCTGTTGCTGATCCCCCATCGAATTTTCAATAAACTTTGCGGCCATTTTTTCCAAACTAATCAATTGTTCCAGATGTTCCACATCAAACTCTTTTCCAAGATATCCAAGTAATTTGCTATAATGATTTAATGTGTGAATCATTTCACTATTTCCCAATAAATAATAGGATGTATCTGGGAGGCCAAGGCGATCATACGCAAAGCAGATATAATTGATATTTGTTTTCTTTTCCATGGGTCCTACATATACATTAATATGAGATGGAATCATACTTTTGGTAAAGTCACCCAGAGCTCCTCCAATATCTTCAAGAGAACGGATACAATTCAGATTCGATATCATTTTTCGTAAATATCGAATATTTTCCTTCTGACTTGGTGTATGTAATATTGATTGTGCCAATGTTCCTAAAAGGACAACATCGTTTGAAAGCCGTTTTGTTTCCTTCTTTAAAACTTCTGATCGACAATCATACAAAATTGCTTTTAATTGTTTTTCCACAATGACTTCCATTTCTTCACTTACCCCAAAACTGCTCAAATAGGGTGGCATATGGACATGATGTTGCCATTTTGCGTTGACATATTTGTAAAAATCATTCCCAGGCTTTATATTTTCTTGTACAGTCGGAACGATTGGGACTTTTTTCGTAGTGTGGTGGCGACGAGTACGGAATCGAGATTTTCCATGA
>JACCDW011857538.1_pt1 | contig 11029 bp, 10 predicted proteins | sample 7449781 | NCBI WGS metagenome assembly JACCDW01 (sample SAMN15323449, study PRJNA562643) | freshwater metagenome | isolation source: river surface water | place: USA:Blue River Watershed | collected 2017-08-18
ATGTTTATGAAGCAACGCAACCAATTATTTGAGAAAATGGAACAACTTTCATGGGTAAAAGTAGATGATTCCATCAAAGATGCTTTGGTTGAACGATTAACCCGAATGAATGAAGAAGAAAAACTCGGTAATGAGGTATCGACCCGAAAACGAAATATTATAACAAATATCAACTTTTCGATTAACCGAGAATGTGCTGATTTAGGCGATAATGCTTTTGGGCTTTTTAATGGCATAACCCATTATACAACCCATGTTAAGAACTCAAAAAATGCCATCTTTGGAAATCCGTTTGGCTCAGCAAACGAACTCAATCAAACCGCTTTTAAATTCTGTACGGAGCTGATTAATGCCTAAAAATCAGGGTTGAAGGTGCAGCCACTTACAACCCTAATTTTTACCTTTTTATAGCGTTTTATATAAAGTGTCATTTTGGCAAGGGCTTCCTTTGTCCAAAATTTTTTGGGCTTCGCCCAATGATAGTTTTTAAATTTTTGGTGGTCATAGACCTTTTACTAAATTTATGGCTACAAATAAATTGAGATTACTATGTTTTCCTTTTTTGCTTCTTGTCGTATCATTTCTACCATGAGTCTATCTCGGCTCATTTTCTTCTTCTTACAAAGGCAAGTTAGTAAATACTGCGTTTCCAAATTCGCTTTGAACTGAACTCGTATTAAAATTTCTTCTTCAAGTTTTTGGGAATTGGATTTCGCTAAGGGTGGTTCTCCACCTCGGAATAATTCCGCCTTTTGTTCTTCCGAAAACATCTTTTTTCGAGGTGCTTTTTCTTCATTTTCCATCGGAATTTATTTCAAAAATTTGTCGATGAACTCTATGATAAACGCCTCCAAATATTGCTTGCCATTTTTGCCGTTACTGCCATTTCTATCATAAGGTGAAATATAAGTTTCATTCATCGAAAGCACCAAAGGCACAGCAGGAACGGAACTTTCAAAAAGTTCGATGCCCAGATTTTTGGCAAAGGCTGGAAGCTCTCTTTGCTTGATACTACTGGTAAAGCGATTGATAAAACCGTAGCACAAATACGTTTCGTTTGAACGCTTGATTTCTTCTACATATAGCATATAATCTAAAGCAGAATCTCTATCAACTGTATCGGCAAGCATCGGAATCAATAAACCATCGCAACCTGCTAATAAGATTTTGAACTCATTTTTCACAAGTGGTGGCATATCCAACAAAATCAAATCGAATTGCCCGTAATATTCATCTAAAACTGTATCTAACTCTGCCAAGTGGTGAATGAAAAAGACCTCATAAGGAAATGTTTCTTTCCCTTCCGATACTTCGACAGCTCTACGTTTAGCAATAGTTTTCTGAGCATCAATGCCATCAATGACGGCTACTTTTTTGTCATAGTGAATGCTTAATGTACTGGCTATCCAATAAATAGCTGAAGATTTTCCGACACCGCCTTTTTGGTTGCCGACTGCAATAATTTTTGTGTTCATATTTTTAAGGAATTGAGTATTTGAGTAAATGAGTGATTGAGAAAAATAGTATTTGATTATTTGAGTAATATGTTAATTGAGTAAATGAGCGGGGTGCGTAACCTATTTGAGCGTTTGAGTAAAAGAGTAAATGAGTATTTGAGCAATGTAAAAGTATAAATATATTTTCAATATAAAATAAAAAATAGTATTAATATGAAATATTATTCAGATTTTACGTTATAGTAAGTGTAGCAAGAGGGAGGTTTTTAGCATAGCTAAACCTTTGATTATCAATAGCATAGCTATTTTTAAAGAATTTAACTAAAACCTAAGTAGCTGATTATTAGGCGATTAACTTGAAAATATGAATGATAAGACCCAAATACAAACCAAAACCGTTGAAAGAACTACCATTTCAATTTCTAAAGAGATTTTAGATAAAGCCAATTTTGCGATTGCCGAACTGAACATTTTGTTTGAAAATTATGAAAAAACGATTTTAACTGAGCATCAAATTGCCATCAAAGAGCAAATAAAAAAGGCAGATAAAAAGCTGAAAGTACCCCAAAAACTGACATTAAAAGTCTTTACCGAAGCAGCTTTATTGCATTTTGTCAAGAACAAGTTCGACCCAAGATACTATCAAGATGATTCGATTGCTACGGCAATTAATCGCTTACGAAATCATATTTTAGGTTTCATCGTAACGCAAGAAAACAAGTACATTCGGCCTTTTCAGCAAGATATTATTGCTTTAAAAAATGAGGTGAGTTTACTGAAAAAGAGTACAGAACTTAATACCCAAACCGTTGAAGAAACAGCTTTAGAAACGCAAGGAACTTTGATGGGTTTAGTGCATATTCTGTTTGAAATGCTGGAAATTGAAAAGGCAGAAAGGCCCAAATTAGAGAACTTATTACAGCAAAAAGGAATCGAATATATTGAGCATTTAAACAAAAAATAAAATGTATTCCAAAGTAATAAATCCCGAAAAAGATGGTCGTATAGCTTTCAATAACAAAGGTAGCTCAGCCCGTTTGGGTAATTATTTAGGGAAAGAATTAGACTTGGCGAAGACTCCAGACGGAAAAGTTTTCTTTAACAGTGATGGTAGTTTTACAAAAGATGAAATGGTCAAAAGTATTGATAATAATGTAAAAGGTTTGACCGCTGATGATGATAAGTTCTACTCTTTGGTGCTAAGTCCATCGCAAGCTGAGTTGGAACATATCAAGAATAATCCCGAAAAGCTAAGAAAGTTTACAGCCGATTGTATGGAAAATTATGCTCAAAATTTCACCCTAAAAACCAAAGATGGTAGTTTAAAGCAACTCTCCGAAAAAGACTTGGTTTGGTTTGCTAATATCGAGTATGACCGAACTTTTAAAGGTGATGATGATGAAGTGAAAAGTGGCGAGAAAAAGCAAGGTGAGCGAAAAGAAGGTTTGCAAACGCACATTCATATTACGGTTTCGGCACGAGATAAGTCAATGAAAGTTACACTCAATCCACGAACAAAAGACAAAAGAAGATTTTCAATAATTGCTTGGAGTGAAAGAAATCAACAAACATTTGATAGCAAATTTGGCTATGATTCTCCGAAAAAATCTTTTACTAATCAAAATAAGGAAGCATGGAATAAAGTAATGTCCGTTGAACGGATGCTGACAACTTTTGAGAAAAAACATGGCTTACTTGATACTGATTCCATCAAAATTAGAAGCATGGCCGTTGAGAAAGATTACAGTCAAGACTTTAGAAAAAATTTGAAAGAAATTGGGAAAGAGCTAAAAAATGAAGGTGGCAAGAATGGGCTCAATTCTGAGCAGTGGGAAAGATTATCCAATGCAAAACCCGATGAACAAAATCTAAATATGGCACAAGAAAAAGGCAATTCGTTTGATTTGGTTAGCAGCTTCAAGCAGGGATTTCATTATTTCAAAGGAGCTGAGTTAGCAGAAGCCGATGGAAAAGACTTGAAAGGAACAATTCGTAAAGCTGGAATTAATTTAAGAAAAAGGCGTCAAAATATTCAGAAATCAACTGATAATGATGTTTCTATTTAAATATAAATTTTCATTAACAATTATTAAAAATAAATAAAATGAAAAAACACAACTCTATATTCTATCTCATAGCAATCGCATTAGTGGCTATTGTGTTTAGTGAGTGGTTTGTAATGTCCAATTACCAAACCATGCCAAAGGAGCTGATAATACATTTTCTCAAATATGGCTTTTTGTTAAGAATAATCACCTTTATAGCACTGCCTGTATTACTTTATAACAAGGAAGAATCATTGAGAAATAGATTTTATAAAAAGGAAAAATCGGCAGATACTTTCACTTTTCAGCAGAAACAATGGCTGATTTTTAGCTATATTTTTGTTGCAATTCTTGCCCTTTTTTCAATCAATTTATTGGGCATTTCTCCCTTAATTTCGTTATCTTTATACATCATTTTGTGCGTTTTAGGCTTGTGTTTTAGCTTTTTTACTGAAAAACAAGTCAATAAAAAAATACAAATTGAAACCGATGATAAACTTATCTTTCACCAATATTCAATTAATATAAAGGGAAAAAACAATGACAACTCAAAAGAGAAATGGTTGAATATTGTTAATCCATTTCGTGGAATTTTGGGAATAGCTGCCAATGGAGCAGGGAAAACGGTTTCGTTTGTTGAGCCTTGTATTGAGCAATATGCGTTCAAGGGGTATGCAGGAATATTGTTTGATTTTAAATTCCCTACTCTTTCCAATATTGCTCATTTGCATTTTGGTAGAAAAGAAGTGTTGAGTTGGCAAGGTAAGGAGTATGAATTAATCGAAAATCCAACTAAGTTTTACGTAATTAATTTTACTGATGTTGCTCGTTCACACCGTATCAACCCTTTGAATCCGAAATACATCAAAAATCAAATTTATGCCAAAGAATTTGCTGAAGCCATCATCAATAGTTTGCAGAAAGGACAAAATTATAATGACAAGTTTTTTACCCCTTCCGCTATTACTTTACTGACAGCAATCATTTGGTTTCTGAAAAAGCACTATCCGCAATATTGTACTTTCCCTCATGTGGTCAATTTAATTGTGGGTGATTCTTACGAAATTCTGATAAAAAAACTTAGAGAAGATGATGAATGTGCTGGACTCATTCGAAGTATTATTACAGCCATTGAGTCAAAAGCAGGAAATCAGTTGGCGGGGGTAATTGCCAGTTTGCAAATGCCGTTTGGTACAATGAATATTCCTGAATATATGTATGTATTGTCGGGCGATGATACCACAATTGATGTCAATGAAAAAGAGAATCCGAAGGTAATTTGTGTAGGAACAGCACCCGACATTGCCGCAGCTTTATCGCCCATTATTTCATTGATTTTTACGGTAGCTTTGAAAACAATGAATCAACAAGGTAAGCATCATAGCTTTGCTTTGATGGACGAAGCAGCACAGATTTTTATTCCAAATATTGCTGATATTCCTGCCACCGCACGCAGTAACAAGGTTTCGTTTAATATCGTAGCACAAGACGTTTTGCAGTTTGAAAGTATTTACACCAAACCTGTTTCTGATTCGCTAATGGGAAACTTGAATTATCAGATTTATCTAAAAATTGCCAATCTCGAAACTGCTAAAAGAGTTTCGGCCACGATTGGCAAAGAGAAAGAAGTGAAACGTTCGGAAAGTATAAGTGCAAATTTGGGAGTAAAAAGTAGCAATAAGAATGAAGGCTACAATTTTTCAGAAGCACAAACAGAGGTGATTTTACCTAACCAAATCATGCAGTTTAACGTCGGAGAAATGGTTGGCATTTGCGAAGAAACCAAACACCCAACTTTTCACTTGGAAGTAGAAAGAAATATCTTTTCAACACCTGATGGTACAAATGGAGAATATGATAAACAAGATAGATTTCATACTGCTGACCGAAAAATACCAGTATTTAATCAAAATATTGATGTACAGGTTATTGCCGAAAAAATAAAGAATGAGTGCAAAATAATACTGACGAGTGAATTACCTAAAACGACAAAATAAGGAAATGGAAAATCAAGACAAACAATCAAACTCAGATAAGTTTATGGATTTTATAATCAATTTCTTCATTGAATGTATTCCAACAAGATATGAATTGAAAACGCAAAAAATAAAAGCATTATTTAAAGTTTCGTTCCTTTTGGTAGGAGTAATCATTGGATTAAGCATAATTGGATTACTATTGGCAATCTATCTTTTCGGCATTTTTTTAATGGTATTTGGGAAGATATTATCCATTGGTGCTGCATCTGACCGAAAACAGGAGAAAAGTCAGAATAGGCATTTTGAAGAGAATGGCAAGTATTATTGAAATTTTTATAAAAACTTACGATTTTATGGTATATTTTTTTATTTTTCAAATTTATTGTCAGACTAAAATAAACTTCATTAACGCCCTCATTGTATCAAACAAAATATGTGTTTATGGCAATTATAAACTATAAAAAAGTAAACATAAACGCTAATGTTAATTTATATAATTTTCGGTATCTGAAAATTATATAAATTAAAAAGAATAAAATATCACAGGTAATATATGATTTGATTGCATATTTGCAAATATTTTAACAATAATGAAAAATATACTTACTCGCATACTCTGTCTTTTTATGGCGTTTCAAGTGCTTTTTACAAGCACGGGTTTCGCTATGATAGAGCATTTATGCAAAGTAAAGGGTAAGAAGACCTTCATTTTATCAAGCCCTCCCGAGTGTTGTTCTGAAAAAATGCTAAAAAAAGAAGCAAATCCTAAGAAAACACATATCAAACGTACTAAATGTTGTAAAGAACACTCTTCGTTTATTAATACAAGTACAACAGCTTCACAGGGAAACAATGTAGAGTTTACTACTCCCGTTTTTATTTGGGAAAATAATTCATTCTCTATCTTTAATGCCTCTCATTGGTCTAATGAACCAGTGGCATTTAAAGTAGCACATTATTACAACACTTCTCCACCAATCGCAGGAAGAAAACTGCTTGTACATATTCAATCTTTCTTAATCTGATTTAATTTATTGAACCGAAGACACCTATTTAGCTATGGGTGAATATTCTATTGTCCAATAAATTAAATCATTTTATGTTAAGAAATATTAATACAACAATAGTGCTATTTGCATTATTGTTTACTACTTCGGCTTACAGCCAAAATCTTCAAGGAATTGTATTAGAAAAGAAAATTGATGGTAAAACTGAGCCTTTGATTGGTGCAATAATCCGCTGGAAAAACAGCAAAAGCGGTACATCGGCTGACATTGAGGGGAAATTTAGTATCCCCAAGAACGCTCAAAACCATGAATTAATTATCAGTTCAATTGGGTATAAAACTGATACAGTGATGGTTCATTCATCTGACTTTCTTACTATTTATTTACAAACCGAATCATCAACCCTACAAGAAGTCATAGTCAGAAGTGAAGCAAGCGTAATTGACCGCTTAAACCCAATTCAAACTGAAATTATTACGACTAAAGCCCTTGCCAAAGCAGCTTGTTGTAATCTTTCTGAGAGTTTTGAAACCAATGCGAGCGTATCAGTAAGTTATGCCGATGCCGTTACAGGCTCAAAACAAATCCAACTATTAGGTTTAAGTGGAAATTACGTACAGACAAATACAGAAAACATTCCAAATATTCGGGGATTGAATACAACTTTTGGTCTAAACTATGTGCCAGGTACTTGGATAACATCTATTGATGTGGGTAAAGGTGCTGGTTCGGTCGTCAATGGCTACGAATCAATGACTGGACAAATTAATATTGAGCTGCAAAAACCAGAGTTAGCAGAAAAACTTTACTTAAACACGTATGTCAATAGTTTCGGGCGTGGAGAAATCAATTTAAACTTAGCAAAGAAAATAAACAAAAGATGGTCTTCGGCTTTGCTCTCTCATGCTTCAACCTTGCAAAATCGCCTTGATAAAAACGGAGATAGTTTTTTAGATATTCCTCTCTACAATCAATATAATGTAATTAATCGGTGGAAGTATCAGACTGAAAAAATGATGGCTCAGTTTGGTATCAAAGCCTTGTACGAAGACCGTCTGGGTGGACAAACTAATTTTAAACCCGAAATTCAAAATTCATCATTGGTTTATGGTTTTGGTAGTCAAACAAAGCGAATTGAATTTTTCAGTAAAACTGCAAAATTATTTCAAAGTACGCCTTATCGAGGTTTAGGATTAATTCTAAATGGAACTATCCATAATAATCAGTCATTTTTTGGCTTGCGTAATTATACAGGTCGCCAAAATACTGTTTACGCTAATTTGATTTATCAGGATATTATTAAAAACACTAATCATCAATATAAAGCTGGAGCAAGTTATTTATTAGATGATTATAACGAAACTTTCTCAGGTATCAATCCTCGTTTACGTACAGAATCTGTACCTGGCGTTTTTGCTGAATATACATATACTTACCCTGAGAAACTAACTGTTGTGGCAGGTGGTAGAGTAGATTTTCATAACCTTTATGGAACTCGATTTACGCCCCGATTTCATGCAAAATATGACATCAATAAAACAATTCATTTAAGAGCCAGTGCTGGAAAAGGTTGGAGAGTGCCAAACCCATTGGCAGAAAATTATGGACTATTGGTTAGTTCAAGAGCTATTTCTATCGAAAATACCCTACGTCCAGAAGAGTCATGGAATTATGGGGTAAGTTTATCCAATGAGTTTGAGTTATTTGGTCAGAAAGCATCCTTCATTGTCGATGCTTACAGAACTGATTTTCAGAATCAATTGGTAGTAGATATGGAGCAAGCTGGGCTTTTAAGTTTCTATAATTTAAAAGGGCGTTCTTACTCAAATAGTTATCAAGCAGAGTTAAATTTTTCCCCAATCAAGCGTTTTGACTTCAAATTAGCCTATCGCTGGTTTGATGTAAAGAATGATTTTCAGACAGAAAACGGAACATTGGCATTAATGACCAAACAATTTCTGAACCGAGACCGTATCTTATTTAATATGGGTTATGCTCTGCCCTATGATAAATGGAAATTTGATTTTACTTGGCAATGGAATGGTTCTCGACGAATGCCAGCTATGTCTGAACATTCGATGATGTCAGAAGGAACACTCACCACAGCACCTGCATTTTCAAATATCAATGCACAAATAACCAAAACTTTCTTGAAATGGGATATGTACTTGGGTGGTGAAAATCTCAATAATTTCACTCAGAAAAACCCAATTATTACGCCAAATGATTCATTTGGAAGGCATTTCGATGCAGGTATGACATGGGGGCCTGTGATTGGTCGAATGGTTTATGCAGGTATGAGATATAAAATCAAATAACCTTAACATCGAAAACAATGACTTTATATCTTAAAAATATGGTTTGCGACCGATGTAAAATGGTTGTGGCTGACCTTTTCAGAAAAACAGGGGTAACTGTAAAAAAAATAGAACTGGGTGAAGTTGAAACATTGAATGAATTAACACCCGAACAATTAAAAGAAATTGAGAAAGATTTGCAAACAGTTGGCTTTGAATTATTAGATGATAAACGCAAACAAATAGTTCAGAGAATCAAAACTATCATTATCGAAATTGTACAAAATCAATTAGAAACCTTACAAAAAATTAATCCATCGGTTTATATCGCAGAAAAAGTTGGGAGAGATTATAAGTATCTAACTACCTTATTTTCGGAAGTTGAAGGTACTACGATTGAACAGTTTTTGATTCATCAAAAGATAGAAAAAGTGAAAGAGTTATTGGTATATGATGAGTATTCATTGAGCCAAATTGCCGATAAAATGTATTATAGTAGTGTGCAACATTTATCCATGCAATTCAAGAAAATAACAGGACTGACACCAAGCCACTTCAAACAATTAAAAACAAATAAACGCATTTCAATCAATCAACTTTAAAAATTAAATAAATGAAAAATTCAATATTCATAATTTCAGTTTTGGGCTTAATATCTTGTATGGATATGAGCAATGTTCAGCCTGAGCAAAATATCAATTATCCTGCGGCATTTATTGTTAATGGCGAAAGCAGTACCTTATCGGTTATCAATCTTAATACAAATGAGGTATCTACAACAATTCAATTAACCGATGGTTCAAGCACTTCTACTCATGGTGCAGGGCATACTGCAACGGCTGGATTTTTAGCCTATCCCCATCATATTTATATTAATGCTACCAAATCACAGATTGCAATTGCGGCTCCAGGTGTTGATTTAAGTGCAGGTCATACTGGTGAAACTCACGTAGGTACTGGAAAAATAGCAGTTTTAGATGCAATGAAAGGGGTTAATGTGAAAATTTTTGAAGTCCCAATGTCTAATCATAATGCAGTTTTTTCGCCAGATGGAAAAGAACTTTGGACTTCACAATCAGAAGGAAAGATTTTAGTTTACGATGCTACTAATTATGCCTTAAAAAATACAATTATTGTCGGTAAAGGCTCTGCCGAAGTTACCTTTTCATTCGATGGAACAGTTGCTTTTGTAGCCAATGGAGAAGATAATACAGTTTCGGCAATTAATCCAACAAGCAAAGCCATTTTAGCAACAATTCCAGTCGGAAAAAATCCAGTTGGAGCTTGGGTTGGGGCTGATGGTAAAATGTATGTAGATAACGAAGACGGACAGACAGTTTCGATTATTGATGTAAAAACGTTGAAAGTGGTTGAAACAGTTGTGTTAGGTTTTATGCCAGGATTTGTGGCCTATCAAGCTGACATGAAAGAAATGTGGGTAACTGACCCAACCTCAGGAAAAGTACACTGGTGGACAAAAGGAACAGACGGAACAATGACACGTACTGGCTCTTTTGCAACGGGGGCGGGTTCTCATGCCATCGCTTTCAATGCTATGAGTGCTTATGTTACCAACCAAGAAGCTGCAAGCGTATCAGTCATTGATATAATGCAACATAAAGTTACTAAAACGCTTAATGTTGGTTTAAAACCCAATGGAATTGTAATCAAACTTTAATCTATATTTTAAAAACCTATTATTTAAAAATGAACAAGCAAATTAACCGTAGAGTTTTTTTTGAAAAATTAGGATTTGGACTCGGTTCAACTGTTCTAATGTCAAGTTGTATGGCGAATATGAATCATGGGACAAGCGACCCTGTACCTGTGGCAGGTGATACTTCATTTAAAAATGCGTTGAAAATACCTGAAACAATTACAAATCCAAGTAGTATGATTGCCCAAGCGGTGCAAGATACAGTCATGGATGGAAAAAATGCCAAGTATATTGGTTATCGTTCGGGTTTGTTGGGGCCAACTTTTAGACTTCAAAAAGGAGCTAATTTTAATGTAAAATTCAACAATCAATTAGCCGAACATACAAATATTCACTGGCATGGCTTGGTAATTCCTGCCGAAATGGATGGACATCCTGACCAAATGGTAATGCCCAACGAAAACTTCAATTACCAATTTACCGTCAATCAACAAGCGGGTACAAATTGGTATCACCCCCACCCTCACGGATTAACAGGAAAACAAGTAACCCAAGGATTAGCTGGCTTTTTCATCGTTGAAAGCCCC
>JACCDW010275736.1_pt1 | contig 11028 bp, 1 predicted proteins | sample 7449781 | NCBI WGS metagenome assembly JACCDW01 (sample SAMN15323449, study PRJNA562643) | freshwater metagenome | isolation source: river surface water | place: USA:Blue River Watershed | collected 2017-08-18
ACAGCTACAGGGCTTGCAAACCAATAACCTTGAGACATTGAACAGCCTTGAACAACAAAATTTCCTGGGATGGCAATCCCAGCTTGAGGTTCTTCTGTAGGCTTTACGTTTTCCTTGGTACAACTTAATAGACCAGCAAAACTAAAAGCGACAAAAGAAACCTGTACTAGTTTTCTTTTCATTTTATTTAGTTTAGAATTTGCCACGAAAGTAACGTATTTTCTTTATTTAAAATATTTTTTACATAAAAAAATATAAGCTAAGTAATTGATTTTCATATAAGTGTAAATATTACACTAATTAAAGCATATTAATTATCAAAAAAAACGGCCAGATTTCCACAGCCGTTCTTATATTGAGTAGATTAGAAACTATCTGATTGCTTGTCTCAACACAGGCGTTGATTTCGTAACATTCGTGACATTCAAGAAATAGATTCGGGATTCAACTCTTGGTTGATCACAAACAAGTTGATGCCTTCTTTCATTTCGATGGTGCGTAGCTCTCTATGCTCCGTTTATTTGCGTTAACCAATTCAATACACTGGTTTTTTTTATCCTTCCAAAATTTTGTTCGGGAAGGACTGTATCCATGGTTAATAACAATTTCGGGTAATTATCTTTTATAAGCTGCAATGGCAGAAGTTCGCGCTTCAAAGTTTCCTCGCGGTCGGTAGTATAGGCTACTTGTATATAAATTCTTTCATCGCCAGAACTAATTGCTAAGAAGTCCACTTCCAGGTGATCAATTACTCCTACATAGACTTGATGTAAGAAATTGCAAATGGTTAGGTCGATCTATATATTTCATATTCCAAATACATTATAAACATTTTACTTTTTTGGAATTCATTCCAAATTTAATTACAGCTTGACTATTGCGCAGGATTTCTCCTTGGCTGTTTCGCAGGATTTGAAATCCTGCGAAACAGCAGCAGAACCAAAACAAAAAACGGCCAGGTTTACCCGGCCGTGATTCAATGAGTAGGTTAGAAATTATTTAATTGCATGTCGCAACACAGGTGTTGATTTCGAACCATTTGAAATATTCAAGAAGTACATTCCTGGTGTTAACTCTTGGTTAACCACAAACATATTAATCCCATCTTTCACTTCTATTTCCCGTTGCTCGATGACTTTACCGGATGCATCAACTATGTTCATTGTACAAACACCCACTAATTCCTTGTTATTCACAATTACTTGGAATGCGTTTCCAGATGGATTAGGGAAGCTAGAGAAATAACCCGTTGTTACTTCTGAACACGAAACATTAATTGGATCGTATAGTTTCTCTGTTCCATCGATGTCCACTTGACGTAAACGGAAGTAGTTGTTTCCTGAAGTTCCATTTTGATCGGTAGATTGGTAGGTAATCAACTCGTTTGACATTCCAGCCGATGGCAAGGTAGTCAATAACTGCCAGTTTTCACCATCTCTAGATTTCTCTACATCGAAATGCGAGCTGTTGAACTCAGAAGCCGTTTGCCAAGTCAAGTTAATTATGCCCTCGTCACAAGCTCCTGTGAAAGAAAGAAGTTCGACAGGGAGTGGGTTGTTGTCATTACCTCCACCATTGAAGAAGCTAAATCCGGTAACACCCGTCTCTTCCAATAAATAATCCCCTGATGCTAGTACCGCTTGACCTGCTCCTTGTGTTCCGGCTAATACCCAAGTATTGTGACTTGGACCTTTGGAAGTAATAATTCTTAAGTTACTAATACTAACAATTGAATTTCCATTTGATCCACTCGGTGGTAATCCTGGTTGAAGCGTACTAGGATTGTTCATACGTAGTTTTAAAGTATACGGAGCCGTATTTAATGCACCGTAAGCTACGTTTGAACTGTTGTATGGGGTGATATCCCAATACCCTTCTTCTTCAAAGTTTTGGATATACTGATTTGTATTATACGTCAATGGTAATCCAGTATAGCCTGTAGATGGAGTTCCAGTTTTATACTCAGCAATAATATAACCTCCAGCTCCCGGTGCAGAAGAAAAATTAACTTGCGCATAGCGGTTAATTACTCCTTTACCTGGAATTGTAGCCCCAACAGGAAACACACCACTTGCTTGTGTTGAATTTGTACCAGCCGCAAACCAACGCTTCATTGGTCCACGTACTGTTCCTGCAGTCCATGATACTGAGCCCACGCTTGTTGCGCTTGTCCCGACTTCTAAGATATTTGAAGTAGTAGTAATAACATCACCTGAAGTCATTGTAAATGTACTAGTTACTTTTACTGGTCTATTTAGCGTAATTGTAGAACCTGCTGTTTTATTTACAGTCAGATTTTGGAATGGAATAGGAGTGGTTCCTGTATAATAGGTGCTATTAATAGTCTGTGACTCACCTCCAATTAAGATTAATTCTGCAGTACTTGCAAGTGGTCCGTTAACTACGACATCCCCAAAAGCTTGAGCAGGGGTTACCATAGTAACCGTAGCTGTACCAATTACTCGTAAATCATTGAATTGGGAAGATCCATTATCAATTGTTTGAGTGGAAGGACTAACTCCGTTTAGCGCGACATAGGTGCTGTTATTAGCAGCAGCTCCAGGATTAAAAGTGGCACTATTTGTCCAATTTCCTCCTATTACAATGTTATATCCGTTAACTGAAAGCGTACCTGCGGAATTTGTCATATTTCCAGTCATCGCCAAATCGCTTAGCAGTTGAAAGGTTCCTGCTCCGGTGTGTTGGATATTGGAGAAGTCTCCTCCATCTGCCATTGAAAGCGTTTGAGTATTTGAAGCATGGTTGAAAATTACACTTCCAGTCCCTGGTGTAAAACCTCCTACTCCAACAGAATTTGAATAATTACCACCTATTGTCAGATTGATATTGTTTAGAGCTAAAGTACCATCATTATTCGTTACATTACCGTTTACTACAGTTGCAGAATTCAACGTTAACGTTTCAGCTGATGCACCTTCATGTGTTAAATTGTAGAAGGTTGTAGCGCCAGTTATACTTTGTGTTACACCATTAAATAGAACTGTTCCACCGCTATGATCAAAAGTACCTGAATTTGAGAAGTCACCAGAGATATTCAAAGTAGTACTTGGTGCAGTAAATGTTCCAGAAGAAATTGTTAAGTTGGTGGTTGTAACCTCACCAGTTGAACCTGAGAAAGTACCACCCGAAACGGTTAATCCACCATTGAAGGTTTGTGTCGCAGAACCGGCATTATATGTTCCTCCTGAAAGTGTAACAGCACCTGTAAACGTATTACCTAAACTATTTGCATCAAAAGTTCCCGCGGAGTTTGTAAATGTACCACCAATGTTCAAAGCATTTACTAATGCTTGAAGAGTTGATGCTCCTGTATGAGATACATTGTTAAAGGAAGAACCGACATTGTTCACCGTTTGAGTTCCCGTTGTTCCTGCAAATACTACGGTACTACTTCCAGCATCTAAAGTTCCGTTATTTAACCAAGTTCCTTTTACTGTAAGTGTATTTGAGCCTAGAGAAACATTATTTGATGCACTGATTGTAATATTATTTACCGTTGGAGATGTTTCCAAAACAAGGTTATTAGAACCCGTTTTTGTAATGGTAACATTATCCGTAGCATTTGGCACATATCCTGCTGCCCAGTTGCTTGCTAAATTCCACGCGGTGCTGGTTGCTCCTGTCCAAACCAAATTAGCAGCACTGAATGTCCAGTTGGTAAGATTACCTGCATCGTATGAATTTGTAGCGTTAATAGCAGTTGCATTTGTATTGTTATTGTCTTTGGCATCTACGTAATCAATCACCCTTGTTCCATTTGGATTAATTGACGCTTGTGTTCCAGGCATACTTGAAACGATTTTCAATAAATTGTTGGCTGCTCCCTGAAGCGTTAATGTTCCTCCTGCCGCGAATGTTTGTGTTGCACTGGTAGGCAAAGTTAATGTAGCTCCAGAAGATACGGTTTTGTTGAAACTGTAGAAATCATTTGATCCAGTAATCGACTGATTTGAACCATTAAATACTACAGTACCTGAGTTATGAGTAAATGTACCTCCAGATTTTGTCCAGTTTCCAGAAACATTGAATGTTCCACTTGGTGCTGTCAATGTTCCACTAGATAAGGTTACGTTTGTTGTTGTAACAGTTCCAGCTGCACCTGTGAAGGTTCCTCCTGAAATAGTTAATCCACCATTCAAGGTTTGAGTTGCTGTGCTTGCTAAATAAGTTGCGCCAGATGGAACGGTTACTAAATTGTTAATTGATGATGTATATGTGTTTGCATCAAAAGTTCCGCTTGTCAACGTTAAATTATTTGCGATAGTTATATTGTCTCTTAATTGCGCAATTGCAGTACCTGAGCCATTTTGAACGGTTAAGTTATAGAATGGAATAGTTGATTTTACTGTTACCGTTGCATCACTAACAACAAAAGTACCTGCAGAAATTGTTCCGGTTGTAATATTTATATCTGGCAAAGTAGTGTTCCCATTCGCACTTGCAATTGTTACGGTTCCACCTGATATTGAGAACGTACTTAAATTTGTAGCTTGAAAAATTGAATTACCTCCTGTGCTAACTGAACCACCAGATGGAATGTTAAAATTACCTCCAGTTAAAGTAAAAGAACCTCCACTGGTTGTTCCTTGTAATCTTCCTCTAACGTTCATTGTTCCAGCAGATTGAGTATATACACCTGTCCCGGTTATTTGTAAAGTATTATTTCCAGTACCTACCGACATAGTGCCATTTATAATAGTTAGATCTCCATTTAATGTTAATGATCCAGCACTACCCCAATTTGATGTTGCTGATGAATTATTCAAAATGAAACCACCTGTCGCAGGAATTGTAGTTGAACCTCCAAAAGGGGTAATTGTAGATGCGCTTGACAGTTTAAATGAACCATTTGTAATTGTTAATGAAGTTCCTGATGTCGTTGCTGTAGCCATTGTGATCACCGAAGTTACATCCAAAATATTTGTTTTAGCTGTTCCCTTATCAACTGTTACTTTATTAAACGCTGTTGAAGAACTTCCGCCTAGAGTTTGTAATGCATTATTTCCATTAAATGAAACCGTCCCACTATTGTGTGTAAAAGCTCCACTATTAGAAAAATCGCCATTAACTGTTAATGTAGTACTTGGAGCAGTAACAGTACCATTTGTAATGGTGAAATTACCATCTACATCTGCACTATTTGCACCAAATGACCATGCACCTCCGCTTCCATTGAAAGTTAAATTATTGAATTTACTAGTTCCTGTTAAAGTTCCAGAAATTGTTTTTCCTGTAGCGGTAGAATTGAAAGTAACTGTTCCTGATCCAGCGCTAAAAACTGCAGTATTTGACCAATTTCCTCCAACAGTAATATTTAAATTATTAACGTCCAATATACCTCCAGAATTCGTTAAGTTTCCAACTGCAGTAAGATGATTTGTTAGAAGTTGTAAAGTTCCTCCACCTGAGTGTGTAACGTTATTAAAAGTTGAAGTACTATTGTTGACAGTTTGGGTACCTGATGTCTTGTTAAAAATTACAGTACTAGTATTAGGGGTGTAAGTTCCACTATTCAACCAATTTCCTCCTATTGTTATTATGTTCGAACCTCCAGCTAGGGTAGCTGAATTCTCTATTGTCATGTCTTTTCCTAGCGTTGTTGTTCCACCAACAGTTTTGATGCTATTTTCACGTATTATAATATTTTGATAATCCGTTCTTGCAGTAAATGCTTGAGCCAAGGTTGAGTTGTAAATCACGGTAGAATTTGTACCTAAATTAAGTGTGGGGGAATTTGTGCTGGAAAGGGTTGTTGAAGTAGTTCCTGATAAACCATTGGTGTTTGAGGTAATTAGTGTACCACTCATATCTATCGTAATTGAGGCCCCTCCAGCCGTTATTTGTTGAGTTCCAGCATTAATTGAAGAACCCTCGTTGATTATTAATAATGTACCTGTAGCGCCAGAAAGAGGAAAAGCGGTTGTGAGATTAACAGTAGAATTATTAGAAACTATCCATTGAGTTTTAGTTAATGTTCCTGTGTTTGCAAAAGATTGAACTGAACCACTGTTGAAAACTACTTGATTAAAAGAATTTGATGTAGTTAATGATCCATTCGTTTTGTTAAAATCCCCTGAAATATTAATAACTGAAATAAACGAACCTGAAGAAACTGCCAAACTCCCTCCATTTAAAGTTCCAGCTGCTGAAATTGTTACATTCTTGAAATTAAATGTTCTTTGGCTGGTAGTATTATTCAATAATACAGTATTTACACCCGATATAGTTAAAGTGTTGGTAACATCACATTGCCCAGCAAATGTCTTAGTTCCGCTGCTCCCACTAAAAGTTAAATTACCATAGGTAGTTGCTGTAACAGTTTGATTACCTGCATAAGAATAAATTATTGTACTCGTTGGATCAATATATCCTAAGGTTGGAATGGTTGCGTGTCCTAGATTTAATGTATTTGTACCAGACGAAGGAGCAACCACATCAATAGGACCTGTAAATGCAAAACCTGAAGGAATATTAAACTGAATGGCAGCAGTAGTATTAGAACCTAAAACAACCTTGGAAAAAGAGCCAGAAACAGCCCAAGTACCAGCTATAGTTGCTGTTGCTCCATTAACAATCCAGAACTCTTGTCCGTTCGATGAAAAGTTAGTTGGATTAGTACCTGTTCCATCAGTGTTAGTACCCCAACTTGCAGGAAGATTCAAATTTGCCCCACTAACATTGTAATAAACGGTTAAAGCAGAGGTTGTTACATTATTTGTGCTTGAGGTTGTGTTGTACAAAGAAGAGGCACCATTGCAATTACGTTCATACACTCTAAAATAATATTGAGTACTTGGGTTTAAGTCGCTCATTGTAAATCCTGAACCTGTGCCATTGTAAACAACTGCCTCACCTGTTCCGCCATAACTTCCTACGGTAGGATCTCCTGATGGATCACTAAAGCTATTTGTTGTATTGATTTTAACCACTCTCGCTTCACCTGAACCATTTGTCCAACTTACGTCTACAGTTGATGGTGTAATGTTGGCAAAAACAATACTACTAGCCTGCGTGACAGGAGAAAAACAACTCAAAGTAGTAGTGGAATTTGGGTTGTTCGATGCTGTTGAAGTATTGAAAACCACATCAGTGCCTGAACAGTTTGCCTCATAAACTCTGAAATAGTATGTTGTGTTTGGTGAAAGACCAGTAATATTTACTGAGGAACCTGTTCCATTATATACGACTTGTTCACCACTCGTATATGCACTGTTGGCTGATGGGTCCACGCCAAAAGATGGATCTGTAAATGAATTTGTCGTGTTTATTTGAACAATTCGCTTACTACCATTACCATTCGTCCAAGATGCTGTCAAAGAATAAAGATTAACACTAGAAAATGTAATATTAGATGCAGGAGTTGTTGGAGCAATACAATTGGTTTTTCTGGCTAATAAGAAGAAACCCAGGCTATTTCCTACGTTAGAACTTGAATTTACGTTGTTTCCTGATACTGTTCCGAAAAAAGAAGAATATGAACCTGCTAGCGTAGCACTTCTTCCAATCGCATTTAAAGTACCTAAAGACAATTGCCTACCTAAACTTACAGATCCTCCAGTAAAATCGCCACTTACAATAGACGTATTCCAATATTCCGTTGAAGAAATAGCTAGAAGTGTTGCATCATACGTACCACCGGTTGAAGCAGCAAATGCTTCTACTGAAATGACGGGAGAAGTAGCACCTGTTTGAAGATTAGCTATACCATTTCCTTCTATTGAAAAAGGATAGTATGTCGTACCTTTTCCAACAGGGAAACTGTAGGTAGTGTTATTCGAATTTAATCCCGATGCTAATGTTCTTCTGAGTGGCCCATTCACAAATGCAGTTGTAGAACCACCTGTTACACTACCAGCTGAACTACCAGAAACTAACAATGTATTAGCATTAGTTAGGATTCCACTTGTGAGGTTTAAACTAGTGCATGTAATATTTCCTTCGGTAGTTGAGCTTCCCGAACCCGTATTTGCAATGGTGAGCGTTGCATAGTCCGTTCTTGCAGTTACCGTTTGAGTACTCCCGCTATTGTAAACAACTTCTGAGTTAGCTCCAAGAGTTAGTGTTGGTGTATTAGTTGAACTTAATGTGGTAAGTGTTGATCCATTTAATCCATTGGTGTTTGCTGTGATTAGTTTACCTTGAAGATTTAAATTTGCAATATCTGGACTAGTCACGTTGGTGGTAATTTGAAAAGTTTTTGCATTTAACGTACTTCCACTCTCTACTAAAAAGGCTTGCCCAATTATTCCATTCATGGGCCAATTTGAATTCATCTCTACTGTTGAATTATTAGTGATTTCCCAAACAGTATAATTCATCGTTCCAGCTTCTGAAAATGTTTGATTTATTCCACCATTGAAACGAATTGTATTAATCCCTGCTGATGATGCATTTGATATTGTACCAGCTGTTTTTGAATAGTTTCCACTTATATTAATAACAAATGAATAATTTCCAGTTAATGCTGAAACATTTAATGAACCCGCAGACATTGTTAAATTACCTACATTAAAAGTTCGAGGTGTGGTTGAGTTATTCAAAATAATTGCATTAGCACCTGAAACAGTAAAAGTTCCCCCAATTGAACAATCTGACGGGAAAGTTTTTGTTCCTGACGCACCACTTAACGTTAAATTATTGTAATTACTCCCAGAAATTGATGCCAATACTGGTATATTTGCAGTAACTGTTGAGCTCCAGTTTACTGTACTGCCCGTGGTAATAAACCCACCACCACTAAAAGTAGCTGACACTGAATAAGTCCCAGCAATTCCAATGGTTCCAGAACTTTCAAGAATTACGTTATTTGATCCTCTAGAACCTGATATGGTCAAATTGTTATAATTAAACGCTTTAACCGTCTGTTCACCTGTACCGTTATAATTAATTGTGCTACCTGTGTTAGTATATGTATTTGATCCTGGCGTAAAAACACCCGCAACACCAATTGTTCCAGAATTAGCAAGCGTTCTTGCGCCTGAGTTCGATGAGGTTAAATTATTATACATCAAAGCAGGTATGGTTTGTGTTACTGAACCATTGAAATCTATTGTACTACCCGTTGTTGTGTAAGTTGCTGATCCGACAGTGAATGTTCCTGATATTCCAATAGTACCAGTATTCGGAAGTGTTCTTAAACAAGCACTTGCAGGGGAAGCAGTCAAATTATTATAGTTTGCAAGGGCAATATTTGTATTAGTTGACGCGGAAGTTGCATTTGAATAGGAAACAGTAGATGTCCCTGGTGAAAATGTACCATTAATCACAAATGGAGTGCCACTACCTGATAAAGTAATAGTACGCGTATTTGCGTCTAGTGTGGTGTTAACACCAACTGTAAAAATATTTGATGCAGTAATGTTACCTGCCAAAGTTTTTGTTCCAGAACCACTTGTTGTCAAGTTGTAATAAGTGTATGCTCCAATATTTTGAGCTCCCGAATTATTGTAATTAACTGTACCGGTTGTAGGCCCCGCGGATGTGCTCCCACCCGTGGTTGAGGTAATAAACCCACCTGTTGTACCATTGATTGTTCCTCCAACATTTAATGTCCCATCACCTCCGAATAAAATATATGTCATTGTCCCTGATCCAGCTAAGGAGATATTACCAGTAATATTCATTACACCAGTTCCATTTATGTGTAAATATGAATCTCTTGCTGCATTTCCACTCGAAGTAACACTGACAGAAGCTGAATTAAATGTTCCTGTGGTTACTTGCACGAACTTGTTGACACCACCCGAGGGGCCATTGATTGTAGTTGCACCTGAAACTGTTAGCGAATTAGAACCAATTAAGACTGAAGTTGCAGTGCTACCTGTAGCAATAGTTAATGATGCGCAACTATAAGTTCCGTTAACAGTGACACTGTGTCCATTAGCTATTACTACATCATCGCTTGAAGTTGGAACAACGCCTCCAACCCAGGTTCCAGTTGCGCTCCAGTTACCTGTGGCAGCACTTGTAATTGTGGCGGCATGCACCCCATTAGCTAGCATTAGCAAAGCGATAAATGAGAGTGCGAGGTTTTTAATTTGGAAATTGTTCAATTTGGAAATTTGCCAATTAGTTAATTTGGAAATTTGAAAATTAAGCCCTAATAAAAATGGAGATGAGGCATTTTTCGATTCAAATTTTTTCTTTGTGAAAGAAAAATTAAATTTTGAAATAAGTAAAGATTCCATCATTTTTCTGAGTTTTTGACATGATAAAACTAAATATTTGATTTTACTAATTTTTTGCAGAATGAACAAATACACAGTATGGATTAAAATACCGGGAATTTGCACGAACATTCATAGTGATCAGCGCAATCGTTTTTTTTTGTTTTAGCATGGCGAATTTACAACTTTTTGTTAATTATACCTAAACTAATTACCAACAATTTATCCACTTGTCGTTACAAGCACAATTGTTCTGGTTTGCGTAAATTCAAGCGTCGTTGTGTGTGATGAAAATAGTGACGCGATTAATGTTATGAGGCAAACATAAGATCTAAATTTTTCTTGTTTCCATATGTTTCATTTTCTTTAACAAAAAATAAAGGCATTTGTGCAGAAGATACTACGTAGAATTGATTTTTGGATTACGTGGAACTACGGAGGTTTAGAATTAAGAATTTAGAATTTAGAATTTAGAATTTAGAAAGTAGAATTAAGAATTGAGGGTTAAGATTGAGGCTTAAGAAGCGAGAATTAAGAATTGAGGTTAAGGTTTGAGGGTTAAGATTGAGGTTTAAGAAGGGAGAATTGAGAATCGAAGATATTTATCCGCTGGGGTGGACTGACCGGAACGAACGTAATGTGTGTAGAATTGAGGATTGAGGTTGAGGATAGAGGGTTAAGATTGAGGTTTAAGAAGGGAGAATTTAGAACTGAAAGCATTTATCCGCCGGGGTGGACTGACTTCGGAACGAACGTCATGTGTGTAGGATTGAGGCTTGAGGTCTAAGATTGAGGGTTAAGATTGAGGTTTAAGAAGGGAGAATTAGCATTTAAGAACTGG
>JACCDW012006713.1_pt1 | contig 11028 bp, 12 predicted proteins | sample 7449781 | NCBI WGS metagenome assembly JACCDW01 (sample SAMN15323449, study PRJNA562643) | freshwater metagenome | isolation source: river surface water | place: USA:Blue River Watershed | collected 2017-08-18
ACGGCAATGTCATGGATGATCCTGTGCGTTCAAAACGCAAAGACGCAGGCAAAGGCTTCAAGTGGGACGCTGTTCGTTTTGCCCACAAAGTATATTCAATTTTTCACTGTGCCAAAAACACAAAAACGGATTGGCTAATCTGGATGGACGCCGATACTGTGTGCCATAGTCCTATCACTGTTGCTGACTTAGACAGACTGTGTCCTGCTCAACACGACTTGTGTTTTTTGGGTCGCAAAGGCAAATACACTGAATGCGGATTGTATGCTATGAACATGAAACACCCTATCATGGAACGTTTCTTGTGGGACTTTCAGCGCATGTATGACGACGCCGAAGGTGGCATTTTTAGACTTGCAGAATGGCACGATAGTTTTGTATTCGATGCTGTAAGAAACAATCACCAACTAAACCAGTTAGACTGGTCAGGTCATATTATTGCTGGCGAAGGTCATCCATTGATCAACTCAGATTGGGGTGCTTACTTGGACCATCTCAAAGGTGCTCGCAAAGATCAAGGTCGTAGCCGAGCCAGCGACTTGAAAGTTCAGCGAACAGAAGCATATTGGCAATGAACTGGATCTTTTTAAACAAGAACAATTCAGACGAATATATCGAGATGTTTGCCCGCGGGTGTGATGCTGAGCCAACTTGTTTAGAAACATGGCAGTATGAGGATAGCACAGCGCCGCTGATCATTCGCGGCATTATGAAACACAAGATTATCAAACGCTGTTGGCAAGACAATCGACAATTTTATTACATGGATTCAGGATACGTGGGCAATCGCATCAGTGCTGTTAATCCACATGGTTGGAAATTTTGGCATAGGATTGTTCCAAACAATTTACAACACGGTGCAGTGATTGAACGACCTGCGGATCGTTGGCAGCGTCTAGGCATTAAATTACAACCACGTCGCACAGGCAGTAAAATACTTGTGGCAGCGCCAGATGCCAAACCCTGTGTATTTTACGGCATAGACTTAGATGCATGGATTGAAACTACCATTGCTACTATCAAGCAATACACCGATCGTCCAGTAGAATTACGCCAACGAAATCCCAACAGACAAACAAGAATCAACAACAGTTTAGAATCTGCACTGGACGATGTGCATGCTGTTGTAACTTACAACTCTATTGCTGCCACAGAAAGTGTGATTGCTGGTGTGCCTGCATTTGCACTAGCACCTAGCAACGCTGCCGTACCAGTATCAAACACAGACTTATCTAAAATAGATGACCCTTGGTGGCCTACAGATGACGAACGACACGCATGGGCATGCCATTTGGCCTATGGGCAATTTCATGTCAATGAACTAAGAGACGGCACAGCCAGAAAAATATTACAGGAGACAAACAATGTATGAAAGCCATGGATGGTGGTTTCCGGACACCGAAGACCACTTCCCAAAGATGCTGGCCAAAAGTGTTAGCAAAGGCGGACCAACTGAATATCAGTATCAAGTTAGAAATCGCAGTCTTAACTATGTCAAGCAAAACAGAGTTGCACTAGACATCGGTGCCAATGTTGGCTTATGGTCAAGGGACCTTGTCAAACACTTTGATCAAGTAATTGCATTTGAGCCTGTGCCGATGTTTAGAGAGTGTTTGGCTCGCAATGTGTTTGCCAAGAACTTGGAAGTTCGACCAATTGCATTAGGCGACAGCGAAGGCATGATCAAGATGATCATTACCGAAGGCAATACTGGGCACACACATGTGGATCCAAATAGTCAAGACGGCGACACACAACTCACAAAATTAGATAGCTTAAATATAAACAATGTTGATTATATAAAAATTGACTGCGAAGGCTACGAGTATCGTGTGCTACAAGGTGCAGAACAAACTATCAAACGTTGTTGTCCTGTTGTAGTCATTGAACAAAAACCACACGATGCCTACAGCAAAGACTACGGGCAATTTGCAGCCATTGGATTGTTGCAAGAGTGGGGAATGGTCAAGTTAGACCAAGTTAAAGATGATTGGATCATGGGATGGCACTAATAGACGCTGAATATCAAAGACAACTAAACCGCATGCACAGCCGCGGTAAGTTTAATAATGGAGCCAAGGCTTACAAAATTGTAGAGAAATTTATCAAAGAATACAAACCCACAAGTGTGTTAGACTTTGGCTGCGGCAAGGGTGCATTGATTGCAGGCATCAACGATTCTCATCCAGAAATTGCAACACAAGGTTACGATCCTGGCAATCCAGATTTTGCATTTTTACCAGACAGAACATTTGATGCTGTTATAAGCACCGACGCATTAGAGCATGTTGAACCAGTTCACCTTGATAATACTTTGAGAATGATCGGCAGCAAGATAGAACGCTGCGGCTTTTTTAGAATTGCTTGCTATCCTGCTAAGAAAAAATTACCCGACGGTCGTAATGCTCATTTAATTGTTGAACTTCCCGAATGGTGGCGCAATAAAATAGAAACTGAGATGGGTGTTAAGATTGTTTGGGAAGAAATCAGCGTGTTTGATAAAACCGACAAGTGGGCCTGGGTCAAAGGCTATAACTACGATATTATCGTTCACAAATAAGGCAAGAAATGCTGATAGATTCTGCCACTGGATCCATCAGCATCTGACCAATGCGCGGCTGCAAGATCATTGATCCATTGCGTTCTATCAAATTCTTTTGGATGTTTAATTTGTGAAGTTCTGTGATTAGCAACTGCCCAGGATACTGCACTGGGATCATCAACATATACAGGCACACCTTCTAATACAGCCGCTACACTTGCCGAACTGTTGAAGAACACTGCTGACTGTGCTTGTTGTAAATCATCCAATAGCTTCGAATTTGTGGGATTTATTACTCGCACATTCATGCGCGAGTATACTTTTGACTGAAACTGAGCAAAGTCTTTCATATCAAATTTTCCCGGATGTGGGCGTATTACAATTTCTCTAGGCGTAATTTTTCTAATTTCTGCAATCTTTTGTTGTGCCCAATCCATTGGGCTCAATGTCTTCATAGCAAAGCCGCCATCTCGTTGCATGCCAAGTAGAATGTACCCATTATTAATTCTCGTTGGTTTCATACTAATACCCAAACATTGCTGTATCTCATTCCATTTTGCCGACGAACTATTTTTGTTTGCGTACTCAGCTCTGTCATAAAATGGACCACCTAGGCTATAACGCAGATATGTACCAGTATCATCCAAGTACTTAAAACAACTAGCATCAATACACATAGTTTTATATCCATGCCGATTTTGTTCTGCTATGATTTGTTTACGCAAGGAAATATTATTCCCGCCAGTGTTTGTTGTAGCCCATCCTAATATAACTGCTAAACGACTAGGTGTATATTTGTAATCATATTCAACTAGTACATTTGCACCCATGGCCCTGGCGCCTTGCGCAAAGTTTTCCAAACATGCTGTTTTGCGTGGAAACTTGTGTGCATTTGCCACACTTGAAATATAAACAACTACATCAATCACCGTTGAGTATTCTCCAAGCTGTGCCATCACGCATTTCGGGCTCAGTGAATTGACAATAGCTCAAGTGTCTAGCCCATGCTTCTACTTCATCTAGTGTAGGTGTCTTTGGATTATCAATTTCTGCTATTGTATGACTACACAATGGACCCGCAGCGTTAGGGCCTAATGTAATAGCAGGCTTACCGCAAAGCAATGCTTCACCAGCAGCAATGCTAGAGAATGTCACAAGACAAAACACATCATCTGCTAACGCCATTTGCATTGTATCTGTAGATTGGCGAACGCTGCGGCCTTGTTTGAGTCGAACAACAACTTCTCTGTCAGTGTAGGCGCCAATTTCTGATTTGGTTTTTTCTAACCATTCTTCTAAATTGATATCATACAAGTTCAACAACTTTTGACTAGGCGGCGCTAACAATATCTTGCTGCCATCTTTTCTAAACTTTGTAAACTGAACACCAGTGGCTGCTAATCGATCGCCAGGACGGTCAATAATAGGACCAAACCATTGTACATCGTTTTTGGTAATGCGATGAAAAGTTTTCTTTTTGCCGTTGCCAAAATAACCTGTGTCAATGTAGTAAAAATCCCTACCAGCAGCGCGGCATGCTGCCATTTCTTTGCGTTTGGTAATACCACGCAACACAACAGGTGTCATTGTTTGTTCTTCTCGTGACCAGCTGCTGATTCTTCCGCCGGCGCCTTGAACAAAACTTTGTAATATAGGATCGAACACGTGACCTTTTTCCTTGTACTTAAAATCGCCTGGCTCAGTGGCAATGGCTGCAACTGTATCTTTACAAAGATTGCGAACTGATTCTAGCAATCTTTGTTCTGTAACGCCGTAATATTCACCGTTGGCATCAACCCTGTATTTTAAAATGTCGTGCAATACTTTTGAAACGTCAGGAGGCACCATGTCAAGTACATGTCGTGGTAATAGTGCTAGTTCTTCGTTGTCCATTAATCCATTCGTTGTTGACAGTATTCAGTGAGTATTCGTTCTCTGTGCCACTCTTCGCCTTGTGGTGTAGCAGCAAACTCATGAAAGCAAGGTGTGCCAAGGGTGTAATGCAATAACTTAGCATCTGGATTTGGCCCGTATTCATCAGGCAACCAGTTCCACTCTTTTGGCAACTCACCAATGCGTCCATCTTCTATCCACGAGAAGCGGTGGAGCTCACTACCTGTGGATTGTTGTATGAACTGGGGAGTAAGTTTCCTGTTAGGAAAGCTATTACAATTCCACAAAATAACACTACTCCAATTTTTGCGAGGATAATCTTCATTCTTCGCTCCTAGATATTTTACAGGCATTTTTGTTTTGTAGTCATGCTTAACTACTTGAACATCAGCATGAGGATTTCGCATTTCCCATAATTCAACAATATCTCCACGAACAATCATATCGCCATCGATAAAAATAGCATGGCCTTCAAAGTTCATCAAGTGTGGCACAAGAAAACGACTGTAGATAAAATGATTAGAACCATCTGTGTGCGTTTCTTTGTAATCTTCAAACAAGTTAAGTGCCAGCGGTATGATTGCCACGGGTTTTGACGCATGTCTAATGATCGAATTAGCGCAAGCATGATATGCAATTGCTTCTCGCGGATCGTATCCTATAAAGATTGGAATTGGTTTCATCGGCGTTCGATGTCCTCTTCCACACAATCTTCACCGTATTGTATTTCAATCAGCTTTAAAGGCTCATCTGTTTCGTTACAAAGTTGGTGCCACTCGTTGAGACGGATCCAAGTACTTTGATGCTTTGCAGGACTGGCCATTAAATCATATTCAGTGCTGTGCGGATCTACTGTATACACTGTGGCTTCGCCTTCGGCTACAAACCAAAACTCAGCTCGACGGTCGTGTCGTTGCATGCTCAAACAAGTCTTAGGATTTACAGTGAGTTCTTTTAACTTAACATGGTTACCCACTTCGTGTAGCACACGGTAGTAGCCCCAGGCTCTTTGTGTTTTTGGCTTTTTCCAGTCTTCTAAGATCCAGCTAGAGCTGTTTTTCTTATCCTCGCCGCCAACTCCAAACACAAACTCCACATCATCAAACACCATTTCAGGAATGTTTTCCTTTGTGCGATCACCGCCGTTGGCAAATACAATTTGATGGTCAGGATATAATTCTTTGACTTTGCGAATAGCATCCGTTGCACTGCCATCCAAATCATCAAAACGAAGAGTAGCATCAACTGGGGCAAGATTAGAAACAATAGTGTTTCGTTCTATCCAAGACATAAATGGTCGACCTTTTTTACGTATCAGCCATTCGTCTGAGTTAATACCTACTACTAAGATATCACCTAAAGCTCTAGCAGCCTTAAAATACTCAATGTGACCAGAATGAATAGGGTCAAAACCCCCAGTGACAATTACGATTTTCATACCAGTATTTACAGACAGTTTAGAACAGGTCTATCTTTTCCCAAGGCAACTCTGCTTTACCAAAATGCCCATAGTTTGTAGTTTGGCTATAGATTGGTCGGAACAAGTCAAAGCGTTTGATAATCCCCATAGGAGTCAAATCTACGTTATCACGCACCCACTTAGTTAATGCTTCGTTATCACCGTTTGATCGCAACATAAAGCTCATTGGTTGTTCAAGACCAATAGCGTAACTAACTTGACAAATAACAGAATCTGCTTTGCCTGCTGCAACAATGTTCTTGGCAATGTAGCGCATCATGTAAGCAGCCGACCGGTCAACCTTTGTAGGATCCTTACCAGAAAACGCACCACCACCATGTTGACAACTTCCGCCATAAGTATCCACAATAATCTTCCTGCCTGTGAGCCCGCAATCTCCATCAGGACCACCGATAACAAAACGCCCAGTAGGATTAATAAAAAATTCAGTGTTGCTATCTACAAACTTCTTTGGTAATATATTACGAATAATTGCTTCTACTTTGTTTCGCAAAAGATCTGTAGCAATGTCTTCGCTGTGCTGTGTTGAACAAACAACTTTGGCAATACGAACAGGTTTGTTATTAATATCGTATTCAAAAGTTACTTGACTTTTAGCATCAGGACCCAACCACTCAATGTGGTTTTCTTTGCGCTGTCGGGCAAGTTCTTCAACAATGCGATGACTATAATAGATAGCGCTCGGCATGTGATTTTCTGTTTCGTTTGTTGCGTAACCAAACATCAAACCTTGATCGCCTGCACCAAATGTATCAGTGCCCAAGGCAATATCTGCACTTTGCCCGTGTAACAAGTTTGTAATTTCTAAAGTACGCCAGTCAAAGCCAGGTTGTTCGTAACCAATGTCTTTGACTACTTTGCGAACTGCTGATTCTACTTCTTCTGTATGTAAGATACCTTTATACTCACCTGCAACAACCACACGATTAGTTGTAACCAATGTTTCGCATGCACAACGTAGAGCAGGGTCTTGTTTGGCCATCACAATGTCCAACACTGCATCGCTGATTGCATCAGCAACTTTATCAGGGTGTCCTTCAGACACCGATTCACTTGTAAATAGATAACTCATTTGTTCCTTAAACTTGTATGTCTTCCATACCCGATGTGCGCAAGCGCACCACGTGTCCCATTTGCCATTGCTTGGTATCTAGGCCTTTCATAATACCTAGCCAACGATTGCGCAAATATGCTACTTCGTTGATAATTGTTTCGTAATCAATTACTTCGTCTTCGCCATCAACGTACTTTTCAGCATCTCTACTGGTTAATGCACGAGCATATCCTTCTAAATACTTTTGAAAATGCTTGCGACGAATTTTGCGTAATTGGATATTAAGATAATTTAACACCGCTTCAATCTCTTGTAGTTGATTAAAACGGTGTTCGGTATTACCTGGGAGTTCTTTAATCGCACGTTCGATCACACCGCTGATCTTGCATTCTTTTCTAGCTTCGTCTAGCTCTCGTTCATAGTGAGCTATAAAGTCAGGAATAGCACCAAGATCAGCAGTTACGCGACTATACCACATCAGTTTTCCCAGTCTTCGTCTTCGTCATAGTCCTCGTCTTCGGGCTCTTCTTCCTCTTCTTCTAAATAATCGTTGTCATTATCAAGATAAGAAGTTAGAGCACGTTTAATATCTGAATCGCCTTTAAAAGCGTCGCGGATATCTTCGACATCACTATCATTGTCCATTAAAATTTGAATCACAGTTTCCGCGGCTTCTGCACGATCTACTGTGTTTACATACCGTTTGAGTTCTCCCCAAATTTCTGCTGCTATTGCTTCGCTCATTCAGCATCCTCCTCAACGGTACTTACCTCTACCTTCTGATTTTTAAAATCTTCCATGACTTTGTCCAAGCAACCGTCGTCGTTCTTTTCCCAGGCCTTGCGGAACTTCTTGATAATTTCGCCATCTGACAATGTGAACACCAAACTATTACCTTCACGCTTGAGCAAGCCCTTTTTCTCAATCAGGTCAACAAGACCACTGTGTGGGCTCATGCCTGTTGTGTAAGGAATCTTAACTTGTACGCCTTCAAAAGGTTTAGCGTAGCGTGTTTTCATGACTTTACAGCCTGCACGAATACCGTTGACTTCTGACACTTTGTTGCCGTCCTCGTCCTCTTTGAGCTTCATCTTCTTCATAGCAACAACGATACTTGATGCATAGATAAAACCCTGCCCGCCGCTGATCTTATCGTCTGGATCAAACATGTCTTGTGAAGCGTATGTGTGGTTAGTACATACCAAGCCAACGTTGTAGCTACCGAACATATTGACACAGTTACGAACCAAGGCAGTTAGAGCTTTAGGCTTACGACCCAAGTCGCCTTTTAGATCACCGCTATCGAACTGGTTTATATCAGTAGGTGTCAACAGCATGCCGAGTGAGTCAATAACAAAAAGAACTTTGGGACGTTCTCCGTCGGGCAAGGCTTTATAGTCGCTCATGAATGTTGAAATAGTTTTAGCTACGTCATCGATCATGGCCATGCTCAGTTTGAGAAGTTTGCTGTCGTTGGTGTCAACACCAAGTGCTTTGAGCCAATCTTCGTCTAGAGCATTTTCTGAGTCAATTAACACCACAAAGATACCTTGCTCTTGTGCGTGTTTAACAATGTTCCCAGAACAGATATACGATTTACCTGCACCGGAGTCGCCGGCAAATACTGTAACTTTGCCCAGCGGAATGCCTCGATTGAAGTCGCCGCTGATCAAATAATTCAAGGCATAGTTGCCTGTTGAGATCCAATCTGTTGGATCGTTGAAGCCAATAGAAAGGCCGTCAATACTTTTTGTAATTTCCTTGCGAAATTTTGAAACGTCAAATGGTTTGCCCATGGATCACCTGTGTATAAAGATAGAGACACACGGGATTTACCCCGTGTGTAATGCCAAATTATTTTGCTTGTCTAGCGCGAATCATTGCCAAAATGTCTTCGGCTTTTTGCGCTGGCTTTGCGGCTGCTACTGGAGCAGATGCTGTTGCTGGCTCTTCATCTTCCCACGCAGGTGTCTCAGCCTTTGGCGTTGCCACTGGTGCTGCTGTGGTCATTTGACCAAAGTTAGCTGTAGCAGGTGCTGCCTTGGCTGTATCTTCGTCATCGTTTGACGATGTGCTGGAACCAGCAGGAGCCTGAACACCAGCAGGACGGAAGTATGCACCCCAGCGTTCTGTGTCGTATGGCTGACCATCTACTGATGCTTCAAACATCTCTTTGATAACTTTGAGCTCTACGTCGCCTGGTTTCTTGGGCAAGAATGTGCTCAAGTCATACAAGCCATGTGCGTCAACTGCGGCTTGTTCTGCTTCTGTGAGTGCAGATTCCTTACGTGCCCATTTGCTTCCGTTGTAGTCAGCAAAGCCGCCTTTTGAGCCTTTGGTAATACGGAAGTCCAGGCCGCGCATGTAGTCTGTTGGCAATTCTTCCAACTCAGGGTCCATCAAGGCGCCTTTGATAGTTGTAAAGATTTGTGGACCGATGATGAATCGGCGAATTGGATTTTCTGGAGTCTTGTCGTCGCTCAGTGGGTTCTCACGCACAAAGCCTTGGAAAATGTAGCTACGCTTTTTCCAATACTTACGACCCATGTCTTCAAGTGATTTGTCTTTGAACCATGTGCGAACTTCTGCCAAGATTGGGCAGGCTTCGTTCCACATTTCCATGCAAGGAACTTGAACCATAACTTGCTTGGAGTCCATCTCTCCTTTGATACCGTTGAAAGGTAAACGAATCATTGCTCGTTCTTGCCAAAAGAAAGTGTTTTTAGAGTTTCCGTCAGGGAGGAAGCGTAATGTAGCCGATTGGCCTTCTTCCATATTCCAGTGCGGATAAATGCTGTTGTCTCCGCGCTCGGTGGATTGCCCACCTTTGTTTTCTGCTGCCTGTAAACGTGCTCTGATTTCTGCTAATGATGCCATAGTAATTTCTCCTTATAAAGTTGCCTATGTATGTTGCCTATCTAAATTTACTTAGATCTAATGTTGCCTGTGCCACAAAAGAAAAAGCGCAAACACTGTAGTAGTATATGCGCTTTTTTCTACTGTGTCAATGTTATTTATCTCATTTGAGCAAAGCCAATGATTTTATTCTTGCCAAAACAGCATCGCCTTCTTTTGACTCGTAGTAGCTGCCTGTAATGGCGCCGTTGTAGTTGATAGCATCGTCCATGTTGCCTTCGCCCATAACAGGTGCTACAGAGCCGGCCACTGTGCCTGTTTCGTACATGCCACCGCATTCTGCTAGGCCGTGTTCTGGGCAATATTCGCCTTCGTTTGTCATATTGCAACTGCCTTCGGACACAGCAGGCGCATCAAAACCACTCATGACTTCAAATGTATTGAGCATGTCAGCTTCGGGCATGATCATACCGCTGTTGCTTTCATCGAGTCCGAGGTCGTTAGAAAATCTGTGGCTAACCCAATTATAAGGATCACCGGTTCTGGCCTTGGCCACACCGTAGGGCATTGCACCATGCTGACTGTAGTAGTCAAACAGTGCGTCATACAAGTCGTGATCTAACTCGCCGCCATCTTTGAATTGCTGAACTTCGTGGCGGAAACGGTCAATAAGGTGATCCCAGGTGTTTCTAGTATCGTCATTGAGTATGCCTTCGCTTACTGGCACACCAGCATGCTTGAGAATTTGATTGAGTTCTTCTGCCACTGGCATTTGTGGCATGGGATTAGGTGGTACTTCAGCTGCCACTGGTGCTGTTGCACCTGTTTGTGGCTCAGCGGGATTGCCTGGAGCAGCAGGCTCAGGCATTTCAATACCTAGTTCACGAATGCGGTCCATGACTTCTGTGTCGTTCCATGCATTGGCACGTGGATCACGGTCAGCAAGTTCTTGCAGTCGATCAAATAAGATGTCGTCGCCGATCAAGTCATATAGTTGTTCTGTTGCGTTGGTAGCATCAGGTCCAACAATTAACTCTTTGGTCATGAGTGTTTTGAGTTTGTCTAACTGTTCTGGAGTTTCTGGCAAGTTCCAGGTGCCTTCGCCGAGATTGTTGATCCAGCTTTCAAAAATGTCTGCTTCTTTCATTTGTTGTCCTCTTTGCTGAATCTTGGCCAGCAGTGGTAATGCCGCTTCAATACGGC
>JACCDW011808653.1_pt1 | contig 11027 bp, 9 predicted proteins | sample 7449781 | NCBI WGS metagenome assembly JACCDW01 (sample SAMN15323449, study PRJNA562643) | freshwater metagenome | isolation source: river surface water | place: USA:Blue River Watershed | collected 2017-08-18
GCCCGAGTGGAACATCCATCGCAGTAACAAGCGCTCGTGTATGCACTCCGGCATCGGTGCCAAGCTGCACCATTGTGCGGGCAAGTTCTGCCGCTTTCTTTGGATCAGACATAAATGCCCCGCTGCCAGTCTTTACATCTAGAACGAGCGCAGAAGTACCTTCAGCAATTTTTTTGCTCATAATTGAAGAAGCAATCAGTGGAATTGCTTCAACTGTTGCTGTCACATCACGTAGCGCATAGAGCTTCTTATCTGCAGGTGCTAAACCCGCTCCAGCTGCACAAATCACGGCTCCTGTATCTTGCAAAACTTTTAACATCTCTTCATTTGTAAGTGATGCACGCCAACCTGGAATTGATTCGAGCTTATCGAGCGTTCCACCAGTGTGGCCAAGACCGCGACCGCTTAACTGTGGAACTGCTCCCCCACACGCGGCAACAAGAGGTGCAAGTGGAAGAGTGATCTTGTCGCCAACTCCACCAGTTGAATGCTTATCTGCAGTCTTGCGATCGAGCATCGACCAATTCATTCGTTCGCCGCTATTGATCATCGCATTAGTCCATCGAGAAATTTCGCGAGAGTTCATACCATTGAGCAGAATCGCCATCAGAAGTGCCGACATTTGCTCATCAGCAACTACCCCACGGGTATACGCATCTACAACCCAATCAATCTGCAGATCAGAGAGCTCATTACGGTCCCGCTTAGCGGCAATAATCTCTACCGCTGCAAATGGTTCAATCATGAAAGTCGATTCTCAATTTCCTCTGGACCAAATGCCCATGGAAGTAAGTCACCTAGAGTCTTCACGCCTTGATCGGTCATCATTTGCAGAGATGATCCGCCATGCTCTTGCAGAAGCTGCCGGCAGCGTCCACAAGGCATCAGCGCATTTCCAGCGACATCAACACAGGCAAATGCCACAAGCCGTCCGCCACCTGATGCAATGAGCGATGAAACCAGACCACATTCTGCGCAGAGGGTAAGCCCGTAACTAGCATTTTCAACGTTGCATCCTGTAACTACGCGACCATCATCCACAAGTGCAGCTACTCCTACAGGGAACTTTGAATAAGGAACGTACGCCTTCTTCATTGCACTAAGTGCTTCGTTGCGAAGTAAATCCCAATCAATCTGCATTAGTGAGATCCGCCGCCTCGTTTGTAAGGAATTCCATCAGCGGCCGGAGCCCTTACTTTCCCAACAAACCCAGATACAGCGATGATTGTTGCGATATATGGGACCATCAACATGAATTCAGATGGGATAGGTGTTCCAGTAATCGTTAGAAGCCCTTGTAGGTTATCTGCGAACCCAAAAATCAAAGCAGCGGCGACGGCACCAAGCGGACTCCAGCGACCAAAGATTACTGCCGCTAATGCGATGAATCCCTTGCCTGCTGTCATCTCCTTACTGAAAGCTCCAAGTGCTCCAAGGGTGAAAAATGCTCCACCTAAACCTGCAACTGCACCTGCAATCAAGACATTGCGGAAACGTACCTTGTTAACATCAATTCCAACAGACTCTGAGGCTGTTGGATGTTCTCCTACAGAACGAGTGCGAAGTCCCCATTTGGATTTGAAAAGGGCAATGTGAATCGCAATAACGATTACGTACATTAAATAAACAATGATGCTCTGAGCGAAGAAAATCGGTCCAATGACAGGAATCTTCGATAGTAGTGGTAATTCAATGATGTCAAACGTGCTTCCGGCATTCCAGGTATCTTGATATGGAATAAGTAACTTCTTGTAGAGGAAGTTAGTAATTCCAATTACAAGCACGTTCAGAACAAAGCCGAGAACAACTTGATCAATTCCATATTTGATTGCAAAGACAGCTAAGAGCCAAGCAATTGCCATACCCGCGAAAGGTGCAACTAATAGCCCTAGCCATGTGCTCTGCATCAACGATGCAACGATTCCTGACATAAATGCGCCTGCTAGCAGTTGTCCCTCAATTGCAATGTTAATTACACCTGAGCGTTCGGAAATGATTCCTGCCATCGCACCAAAAATCAAAGGAACGGAGAGAATTAATCCACCTTGTAGCAGTCCAGTGAATGGTACAAATTTTCCAGCAGCAGCCCAACATAAGAAGGACATAAGGAGCATTGCGCCAAAGAGTGCACTTGCAGTGCGAATGGTTTTTCTTGCGCGAAATTGAATCGTAGCCAGGGCGACTGAAGCCAAAGAAATCAAGGCAAAGATTATTGATGAACTCTTTGAATCAACAATCAATTCCTTCGCCAAAACCCATTCATTGCCCAGGACAAAGCTAAATGTGACTGGTTGGCCGTTCTGGGGAATAATCCCAAATCCAATTAAGGAGAGGGCGCCAAGCACCGCCATAGTAATAATTCCGCGTTTACGACGGCGCTCTGGGGCAGATAGTGCACGAACTTCAATTGAGCTCATCAGCCGTTCCATCCCTTCGAAGAAACACTTGCGCCACTTTCAATATTCTTTAATTTAAATATCGCCTTTATAAGAGCTGGGGCAGCGATAAAGAGAACTACGAGCGCCTGAATTACCAAAACAAGATCAAGCGGAGTCTCAGTACTTGCCTGCATGGTTAACCCACCGGCACGAAGCGCACCAAAGAGAAGTGCTGCAAAGACCGTCCCTATGGGGGTTGCTCTTCCGAGCAGAGCTACGGTGATTGCATCAAAACCAAAACTTCCACCAATTCCTGAAGTCATCGCATACTCGGAGCCAAGAACTTGCACAGCTCCTCCAATTCCAGCTAAGGCGCCTGCAATAAACATGACAGTTGTCGTTACCCCAGCGACCGAGATTCCAGCTGTTTTCGATGCTGCTGAATTTGCACCAACAGCACGGAATCGGAATCCCCATGTACTTCGATTGAGTAGCCACCAGATTGCGAGAGCTGCAAATAAGGCGACAATAAATCCGAAGTTGGCTCGAAGTTCAGAGCCAAATAAATGAGGAAGTCGAGCACTCTCGCGAACTTCAGGAGCTAACGGATCCTTACGCCCTGGGCGCAGGAAGGCGGTGGTGCTCAAAAGCCATAGCAAGAAGTATCCAGCTACGTAATTGAGCATGATCGTCACAATAACCTCATGCGCGCCTGTTCGAGCTTTGAGAAGTCCAACGATTCCACCATAGATACCCGCAAAGATGATTGCGGTCCCTATCGCTACAAGGGCATGAACTCCTACGGGAAGATCAAAGGTGAATCCAACCCAACTCGCACCAATCGCTCCCGCAATAAATTGACCTTGTGCTCCGATATTAAAGAGACCTGCTCTAAACGCTAGAGCGACGGAGAGTCCAGTCAGAATTAATGGAGAGGCTGCTACCAGAGTCTCAGAAAATGGATAAAAACCTTCAAAGAAATTCTGAGTAGCCAATTGAGGATCAAAGATAGAACCCCTGAAAAGTGCCCAATATGCATCCATGCAGACTTGGAAGCCTTTTGAAAGCATGGATAGCGGTTCGCTCTTTAGTGCCAAAACCTTTGAATCCGTGAATGCAACCAGTAGGCCGCTCACAAAGAGTGCCATCGCAAAGGAAAGAGCAGGAAGGACCAACTTCTTTAGCTTCATCGTTTGACTCCCGCCATTAATAACCCAAGTTCTTCACGCGATGTATCTGCGGGAACTATTGCGATGAACTCGCCTCGATACATAACGGCAATGCGATCAGCTAGTGCTGCAACTTCATCGAGTTCTGTACTAAATAGAAGTACGGCGCGGCCAGAATCACGTTCAGCAATCATTCGTTCGTGAACAAATTCTATAGAACCGACATCGAGGCCTCGAGTTGGTTGTGAAGCAACCACCAGTTTTACAGGACGAGAAAGTTCACGTGCTAACACAACTTTTTGCTTATTTCCACCAGATAATGATGAAGCTGGATCTTTCGCGGATTGAGCTCGAATATCAAATTCACTTACGTGTTTCTTTGCTGACTCTGCAACAACTGATTGCAAAATCTGAGGTCCTTTTGCAAATGGTGGAAGATCGTGTAAATCAAGGATTAGATTTTCTTCAATACTAAACGAGGCGATTAACCCATCCTCTTCACGAGATTCAGGGATGAAAGCGATACCTGCATGAAGGCAATCTCGCACAGATGACCGAGTGATATCTTCACCAGATAGTTGGATTTGCCCCGAAACGTGGGCCTGCAAACCAACGATAGATTCTGCAAGTTCGGTTTGACCGTTCCCTTGAACGCCAGCAACAGCAAGGATTTCTCCAGCACGAATTTCAAAGGAGACGTTATTAACCAATGTTCGACCAGTGTGATCGCTAATTGATAAGTTTTTAACATCTAAGACCACGTCGCCTAACTTCGGAGCGCTCTTGCTCACATCAAGTGACACAGGTCGACCAACCATTAGAGATGCCAACTCTTCTTGCGAGGCAGAAGGCAAGGCAGTTCCAACCACTTTCCCGCGTCGAATAATGGTGATTTTATCGGCAGCTTCTCGGACCTCGCGTAGCTTGTGAGTAATAAAGACAATTGAAGTGCCTTTGTCTTTTAGCTTCTTCATATTCCTCAAAAGCTCATCTGTCTCTTGAGGTGTGAGGACTGCCGTGGGTTCATCAAGAATCAAAACTTTTGCGTCATAAATGAGAGCGCGAATAATCTCTACTCGCTGCTGAAGGCCGACAGGTAAATCTTCGATTAGTGCATCTGGATCAATATCAAAGTTGTACTCAGCAGATACACGAAGAATTTCCTTACGGGCGTCCGCTAGATCTAGCAACCCTGGGCCTTTCGTCTTCTCATGTCCAAGCACGATATTTTCAGCGACGGTAAAAACAGGAATGAGCATGAAATGTTGGTGAACCATTCCGATACCTGCTGCTAGAGCGTCTAGCGGAGAATCAATTGCGACAACTTTGCCATCTACGCTGATTGAACCTGAATCCGGTGAAAGAAGACCATAAACAATATTCATCAAGGTTGACTTACCTGCACCATTTTCGCCAAGGATTGCATGAATCTCGCCGTCTGCAACAACCAGATCAATTGAGTCATTAGCTGTAAGAGCACCAAAGCGCTTCGTAATTCCGCGCAATTCGAGTGACATGCGCGTAAATCTACTCGTTTTGTTGAACTTTAGAAAGTCTAAACCAAATAAAACTGGGCTAGCACCGAAGTGCTAGCCCAGTTTTGTGAAACTGTTTCAGTAATTACTTAACTGAAATCTTTCCTGAACGAATATCTGCACCAAGCTTTGTGACTTCAGTGCGGAGTCCTGTAGGAACTCTGCGGATTAAGTCATGGTATGGAGCTAGGTATGTACCAGCATTCTTAAGTGTTCCCATGTAGTTAGTATTTGAGAACTTGCCGTTAGCCTGGTCAAGAATTGTGTTCTTAACTGAAAGGTCAACTGCCTTAACAATCGATGTAAGCATCACCTTGCGATAGTTAGGAGCAGCCTTGAAGCCATCCTTGTCTACCCAGATAACAACTGACTTCTTAGTCTTAAGAGCATTCTCAGCTGTTGAAGATCCTAGGTTTCCACCTACTGGAAGGATTACATCCGCACCCTGCTGCTCGAAGCTCTTTGAGTACTGAAGTGCCTTAGCCATATCTGAGAAGTTTCCAACCATGAGGCCATCTTGCTTTGCTATATCCCAGCCGAGAACCTGAACATTCTTGCTCTTGACTTTGTTGTAGTGAGCAACACCCTTTGCGAAACCATCCATGAAAATAGTTACTGGAGGGATGTTTGCTCCACCAAATGTTGCGACCTTACCTGTCTTTGAAACTCCTGCTGCAAGGTAGCCAGCCTGGAATGCAGACTGATTTGTAGCGAATTCAATTCCCTTAAGGTTTGGGTACTTCTTTCCTGGGTAAACATCTCCTGCTGGACCGTGATCTTCTCCATCTTGGTCAACGATTGCGAAGTTCACTGTTGGGTTTGCCTTTGCTCCAGCAACAATTGCGCTGTTGATAAGGAATCCAACACCAATGATGAGTGTGCACTTCTCATCGACAAGCTTCTTGATGTTTGGTGCGTAATCTGCATCAGAAGTTGCAGACAAGTACTTAACTGTTACTGACTTATTAGCCTTCGCTGCAGCTTCTGCGCCTGCCCAAGCAGATGCGTTAAATGACTTGTCATCTACGCCACCTGTATCGAGTGCAAGGCATGCCTTTGTTGCAGCAGCATTAGCTGTTGGTGCTGAAATGCTGAATGCAAGAGCTGCGGCAGCGAGAACTGCTACAAACTTAGTTGTCTTGTTCAAGGTTCCTCCAAGGAATAATTGAGTGTTGCTGGTGAGGTGAGCCTAGTAGTTGACGCTCAAAATCATCAAAAAAGCGAGCGTTTCGTTGCGGTGTGGTTGATAACATTTTAAGAAAGTCTCAACTACTACTTGAGAAGTATGCGGGAGCTTTCCTAACGAACAACGCCTAATTTCTCATATGTAGAGATGAGAGTCTGGTCGGCAACGGTTCGAGCCTTTTCAGATCCCTGATGAAGAATCTGCAGAAGATGCGATTCATCGCCGAGAAGTTCAAGTGCTTTGGCGCGGATAGGGCGTAGATACTCAACGACAACTTCTGCAACTGCAGATTTGAAATCGCCGTAGCCCTTACCCTCAAAATCTTTCTCAATAGATTCGATGCTCTGACCAGATAGCGCGGAGTGAATAGTGAGCAAATTACTGATTCCAGGCTTCTCGGCAAGATCAAACTTGATTTCGCGACCGGCATCTGTGACCGCAGATTTAATCTTCTTTAGATTTGCTTCGGGGGTATCCATAATTTCGATAACACCAGCTACTGCACCAGATGATTTACTCATCTTGGAAGTTGGATCTTGAATATCGTTGATCTTGGCAGCAGTCTTTAAAATATAGGCCTTTGGCAATTGGAATGTTTCTCCGTAGCGGGAGTTAAAGCGCCCAGCCAAATCGCGAGTAAGTTCAATATGTTGGCGTTGATCTTCGCCGACCGGAACCAAATCAGCTTGGTAGAGCAAGATATCTGCAGCCTGCAACATCGGATAGGTAAAGAGCGCCACTCGAGAAGAATCAGCACCGCTCTTAGAAGATTTATCCTTGAATTGAGTCATTCGACTAGCTTCACCAAAACCAGTTAAGCACTCCATGATCCAACCCAATTGGTTATGTTGTGGGACCTGAGATTGGATAAAGAGAGTTGATTTCTCTGGAGAAATTCCAAGTGCCAGAAGTTGGGCGGCAGATGCCAAGGTTCTCTTGCGCAGAAGTTCTGGGTCAGTCTCGACTGTGAGTGCATGTAAATCCACGATGCAATAAAAGGCATCATGGCCATCTTGTAGCTCAACCCATTGCTTTACGGCGCCAAGGTAATTACCAAGGTGGAAGGAATCACTTGTAGGTTGAATTCCAGACAGAACGCGCTTCATGGGTGGAATTCTCGCACGCCTTAGTAGTTACGCGAGATTAATAGACGTCCTGCGCGCTTACCTTCCATAGAAATCACGGTAATTCGTACTCCGTTGACTCCAACGATGTCATGTTCGACAGGTATTCGTCCCAAATAGTGCATGACGAAGCCGCTTGCTGTCTCGTATGGGCCTTCAGGTAAATCGATACCGGTCTGCTCACTTAAATCTTCTAGTGAAATCAGCCCATCTATTTCAAAATCACCAGTGCGAGATTCCTCGGAAACTTCCTTCTCGTCTGAGTCATATTCGTCGCGAATATCTCCGATAAGCGTTTCAACGAGATCTTCGAGGGTAACGATTCCATCTGTTCCGCCGTACTCATCGAGAACAATGGCAAGGTGCTGACGCTGCTTACGCATCTCTGTTAGAGCAGGCAAAATTCCCTTAGTTCCAGGCAAATACATAATGTTGCGGGTCAACTCTTGTATCTTCGCATTTGATGTTGCAAGAGATGTATCAAGCAAATCACGGACGTGAATAAAGCCGATTACTTCATCTGATGAGCCACGAACCACCGGGTATCGAGAGTGAGCTTTTTCGATGGCGAGTGCGATTGCCTTACCAACTGTCAGAGAAGCATCCATGAAGTCTACTTCAGTGCGGGGAACCATGACTTCATGGACCTGGCGTTCTGATGCGTTAAAGACTTCTTCAACGATATCGCGCTCTTCTTCAGTCAGCGCCGCATGGCCTGCGACGAGATCCAGGAGTTCCTCTTCTGAAATCTGTGCGCGTTGTTCCTTTGGGTCGATTCCAAGAAGTCGCAGAACGATATTTGTTGAATGAGACAGCAGCCAGATAATCGGTCTAAAGAGATTTGATAGAACTCCGATTACGCCTGCAGATGCGAGCGCAATTTGTTCAGTGCGGTAGAGAGCCAAGCGCTTTGGAACAAGTTCACCAAAGACGAGTGAGAAGTAAGCGATGACAAGAGTTACGCCAATAAGTGAAGTGGCTGAGGCTGCAGAAGTTTTAAGCCCTAAATCTTTTAGCCATGGAATTACATAATCGCCGAGTTTTTCTGCGCCAAGCGCTGCAGAGAGAAATCCTGTAACGGTGACACCTACTTGAAGCGCTGCAAGCAAACGGTTGGGATTACTTGCTAGGACTGCAACGCGCATCCCGGCTTTGCCGCGAGTGGCCATCTGCTTTATCTGGCTTTCGCGAAGAGAAATGAGAGCGATCTCGGCAGCAACGAAGAGTGCGCCTAGAAGAATGAGGAATACGACGAGAAGAATTGCAGAAAGGAGGGAACCGCTGGGGTAACTGTCCATAGTGTGCTCAGTCTACCGACTACGACTGCAGGCGTGGGCGCCAAGTCGGACTTCACAGTAGGCCCGGGCGTGACATACCCTTGGCCTCGCCTGCCAACCGGTAGGCACCTTAATCCTCGGATCGTCGGGCACGTACCTGCCCGGATAAGGAAAGTGAAAAAATGGCATCAGTTGTATTTGAAAATGCATCACGTATCTATCCCGGAACAACAGTTCCTGCGGTAGATAAGCTCAACCTCACCGTCGCAGATGGTGAATTTCTAGTTCTCGTCGGACCATCAGGTTGCGGAAAGTCAACATCACTTCGCATGCTTGCAGGTCTTGAAGAGATTGATGGCGGAAGAATCCTTATTGGTGATCGCGACGTTACAAATGTCGCTCCAAAGGATCGCGATATTGCGATGGTCTTCCAGTCATACGCACTCTATCCACACATGACCGTTGCGGAGAATATGGGCTTTGCTCTTAAGATCGCCGGCATTGATAAGGCAGAGCGCGATAAGCGAGTACGTGAAGCTGCAAAGCTTCTCGATCTCGAACCTTATTTAGAGCGTAAGCCAAAGGCGCTATCAGGTGGACAACGCCAGCGCGTTGCAATGGGTCGCGCAATTGTTCGCGAACCACAGGTCTTCTTAATGGATGAACCGCTCTCAAACCTTGATGCGAAGTTGCGTGTTGCAACTCGTACACAGATCGCGGCGCTACAACGTCGTCTTGGAATTACTACTGTTTATGTAACTCACGACCAAGTTGAAGCGATGACTATGGGTGATCGCGTTGCGGTTCTCAAAGATGGTCTGCTTCAGCAAGTAGATACACCTCGCAATCTTTACGATAAGCCAACAAATGCATTCGTTGCAGGGTTTATCGGTTCACCTGCAATGAATCTGCTTGTTGCTCCAGTCTCTGGCGGCAAGGCACAACTTGGAGATCTCAATATCGATGTTCCTTCATCAGCTGGATCATCTGTCACCGTTGGTATCCGCCCAGAAGGATGGGTTCCTGCAGATAAGGGATTCCACGTTCTCGTAGAAGTTGTTGAAGAACTTGGTTCAGATGCTTACGTCTACGGCAAGCCTGCAGATACAAATGTGAGCTTTGCAAATGTAGTCGATGAAGGTGCACAAGTAATTGTTCGCTGGGATCCAAAGAATCCACCAAAGCCTGGCCAGACAGTTACTGTTGTAAATGTTCCGGGTGCAGTTCACCTCTTTGATTCAACAACAGGTACTCGTATCAACTAAAGGTACCTACTAAAAAACCCGCCTTGCTTCTGTGAGGCGGGTTTTTTACTCTTCGATATCGAGGTGCCCTCGCAGAAGATGGACCTTGCCGCGCCCAAACTTTCTCCAGCGATCTGTCAGCACAAGGGCGGTATTCTCATCGATTCCAAGCAATACAGAATCGGAATCTGAGCGCAAAATAAATGAGGTAACGCGATCAGGCAGCCAACCCAACATCTTGTCATAATGAGGGATGACTTCGATATCTGGAAGTAATTGCAGTCCTGGACTGTGATGAGAGCGTCGGATTCCCATGATTGTTCCACCAAATGCCATTGCACCAGCTGAGCATCCCGCAAGTGAAGTTCCACTCTGCCACTGCTGAACAATTGCATCCCAGACCGGCGAATCTCTAAAGATCTCGGCGACGCGGTGAGGGTCTCCTCCTGAGAAGTAAATAAGTCCTGCATCTGTAATCACATCTACAAACTCTGGATTAAAGGCATCTTCGCGTTCGTGAATAGGCAAGTAAATACACTGACTACCAATGCGATCTGATTGCTCTTGACCCAATCGCTTCCACTTTTCGCGGCTTGCATCACCTTCATGTGATGAAGCGGTGGGAATCTGAATAAATGTATTTCTCTTACCCCGTGAAATAGCACGATGCAGAAGCTGAGTTTCCAGCTCCTGCATCGCCAGTGAATACTCGCCAGAACCTACAAGTGCAATCGCACCGCTGCTCTGGCTATGGGGCATTTAAGCCATTGCCTTCTTAAGATTTTCATCAATTGAGTTAAGGAATTGCTGAGTAGTTTGGTACGGAGCATCCTTAGAAATCAACAGTGCAAGATCTTTCGTCATCTTTCCTTGTTCAACGGTCTCGATACATACACGCTCAAGAGTCGCTGTGAACTTTGCAAGCTCTGCATTGTTATCAAGCTTTGCGCGGTGAGCTAGGCCTTGAGTCCACGCGAAGATAGATGCGATTGGGTTTGTTGAAGTCTCTTTACCAGCCTGGTGATCGCGGTAGTGGCGAGTCACAGTTCCGTGAGCAGCCTCTGATTCGCAGATCTTTCCATCCGGAGTCATAAGAACTGATGTCATCAAGCCC
>JACCDW010794781.1_pt1 | contig 11026 bp, 11 predicted proteins | sample 7449781 | NCBI WGS metagenome assembly JACCDW01 (sample SAMN15323449, study PRJNA562643) | freshwater metagenome | isolation source: river surface water | place: USA:Blue River Watershed | collected 2017-08-18
CAGCCCGGCTGGTTGGGGTTGACGATGACTTCGGCTGTGGGCAGTTCGCTGCCGGGCAAATGGTGGTGCGTCACCAGCACCGGCAGGCCCAGCGCTGGCGCTGCCTGCACGCCCGCCACGCTGGCGATGCCGTTATCCACGGTGATCAAGACATCGGCCCCTAGCGCGTGCACGCGCTGGGCAATGGGCGGCGTGAGGCCGTAGCCATCCACCACCCGGTCGGGCACCAAGTAGCTCACGTTTTGCGCCCCCAGCATGCGCAGGCCACGCACGCCCACGGCACAGGCGGTCGCGCCGTCGCAGTCGTAATCGGCCACGATGCACAGGCGTTTGTTTTGCGCCATGGCGTCGGCCAGCAGCTTGGCGGCTGCTTGCGTGCCCAGCATGCCCGCCGGAGGCAATAACAGGGTCAGCGCGTCGTCCAGTTCGTCTTTAGACTGCACGCCGCGGGCGGCATACAGGCGGGCCAGCAGGGGGTGGATGCCCGCTTGTTCCAGCGCCCAGGCGCTGCGGGGTGGCACATCTCGGGTGAGCAAATTCATGGGGTGATCAGGGCGGTCAAGGCCGCGACAGGTGAGGGTTTGTTGAACACGCGCAAAAAGCGCTGGTGCCAGGCGGCAGGCGAGCTGGTGTAAGTGTGTGCAGTGTGTTCACTGCACAGACTCAATGTCGCATGGCCAGTGGCCTTGAACTGCGCCAGCAAATCGGACAACACCGTGGCGTCCAGCGATTGCCAGGCTTGCTGCCAGCTTTGGGCATCGCCGCGCATGGCACTGTGCCGCAAGGTATCCGGCATTTGCACGTGTTGGCTGGGGGGCGTATCCGTCGGCAGAGTGCCCACACCATGCAGCCAAAAAGAATTGACGGTGATTTGCCTGCGCGCATCGCGGGCGTCATTGACCGGGTGGTTGTACAGCAGCATCTGCATCTCGCTTTGCAGGCGCTGCAAGGGGCGGGCGGCGGTGCCGATGGGCATCCAGGCTTTGACGTTTTGGCCAATCACGCGGTCGATGCTGGCGCAATGCAGGCCGCTCAGCATATCGCCTTGTACATGCCATTTCAGGGCGCTGTGCCAAGTGACTTGCAGCCCGTCTTCTAGCAAAAACGGTTGCATAGCCTGTAGCAATTGCTGCGATTCATCGTCTGAAAGGTACAGACTGGCCGGGTCCAGCATGACCACTTGGTCCATACCGATTTGCCAATGGCAGGGGGTCATCCAGGCCTGCGGCTGGGTGTTGGTGGACTGGTATTGCCAAGCGGCCCAGGGGTGGTTGTTCTCCTCCCAACCCAAGGCCTGGGCATACAGGCGTTCATGGGGCATGTGCAGGGGCGTTTCGGCGCTGTCTTGCTGGACCTCTTGGCGCTGCAAAAGGGCCAGCAATGCGCGCAGATGGGGCAGCTGCAAGCTGGCCAAGGCCTTTTGGTCCGTCAGGCTGTGGCTGGCCGCATAGGGAATGATCAGGTGCATGGGGCTGATTGTCGCAGGCCCCATGTGCTTCAAGGTCGTTGGCTCAGCGCTGGATCGCGGCAGCCTCTGCGGCGCAGTCGGCTCGGTCGGATTTGAGGCCTTTGGCCCGGGCGGCGTCAATTTCGGCCTTGGCACGTTGGGCTTGGGCCTGAAACACCGGATCAGATTGCAGGCGGGCCACGGTGGCGGCTCCCACCACGCGTCCGGCTTCCAGGTCGCTTTGCCAGTGCACGCCACAGACCATGCGGCTGTCTCCAAAGGCGTGGGCACGTTGCAGCAAGGCGTCGGCTTTATCGGGTGCCACGCCCGTCAAGATCAGTCCCCAAGCCCAGCCCAAGGCCGCATGACCTGAAGGATAAGAGCCGTCCTTCGCCAGGTGAGCTTCTTCTTTGGGCGAGCAGGTGGTCTCGCCCAATTGGGCAAATGGGCGTTTTCGTGCGTAATGGTCTTTGGCTTTGTAAGTGGCCAGCCCTGCATCGATCAGTGTGCGTCGCAACAACATGTTCAAGTGGGGTGTGGCCTCTTGCGAGATGGGGATGTCGAGGGCGCAAGAAAACACCCCGGCCGCTTCTGGAAACTTCAGATTCACATCCTTTGTGGCCACAGTCCAACGAGGCGTGTCGCGCCAAGTGCGTGTCTGACGGTGAGCCTCCAGGTCTGCTGCATGGCGGGCCGAGCCTGGGGCCGGCGGTGGCGGTACCAAGGCCAGACTGTCGGGCAAGGCCTTGCGGTCCAAATAACCATTCAAATAACCCGAACCCTTGCGAAACTCACCCACGACTTCGGGCGATGTGGAGGGCTCGGCGGGCTTGACGGGGGCCGTCTGGCAAGCGCTCAGCAGCGCAGCTGCGGCGAAGGTGCACAGGCGGGCATGTTGTTTTTTCATGGCGTGTCTCCTGGGGGCAAATGATGCGTTCAACTGTGCCCTTGGGCAAACTGAATGCAGGCTTGAGTGTCAGAGGGATTCGAGTTTTGATTCAAAGCGATGCCAACACCGTCACAGCGGTGACTCTCGCCCGGGAAACATCACGTGCATTTGGGTTTTCAGACTTTGAGGAAGGCATTGAACGATTGGTCACAATAGCGGCTTATGGCTTTTTTCAAAAACATCCCTTATGAGCTGGTGCTCGGCTGGCGTTACACCCGTGCAGGCCGCGCCACGCGGCGCAATGGCTTCATTTCCTTCATTTCCGGGGTGTCCATGATGGGCATCGGGCTGGGCGTGGCGGCGCTCATCATCGTGCTGAGTGTGATGAACGGCTTTCAAAAAGAGGTGCGTGACCGCATGTTGGGTGTGGTCTCGCACATTGAGGTCTACGCCGCCGATGGGGCTGCGGTGGACCAATTGCCCGCATTGTTGACCCGCTTGAAGGCACACCCTCAGGTGGTGGGGGCCGCGCCATTTATCACCGCGCAAGCCCTGCTGGCGCGGGGCGAAGACATGAAAGGAGTGCTGGTGCGCGGCATCGACCCGGCGCTGGAGCCTGAAGTCAGTGATTTGTCGAACGACACGCAAGCCGGGGTGCTGCAGCGCTTGCAGCCGGGTGCGTTTGGCCTGGTGCTGGGCCGCGACTTGGCCAACAACTTGGGCGTGCAGTCGGGCGACCCGGTGACCCTGGTGTCGCCCTCAGGCCAGGTCACGCCTGCGGGTGTGGTGCCGCGCATGAAGCAGATGGGCGTCGTGGGCACTTTTTCATCGGGACACTATGAATACGATTCGGCGTTGGCGCTGATGCACGTCGAGGATGCCGCTCGCATGTTCCGACTGGAAGGCCCCAGCGGCGTGCGCCTGAAGCTGCGCGATTTGCACCAAGCGCGTCAGGTGGCGCGCGACCTGCAGCTGGAGCTGGGCCCACAGTTTTTTGTGCGCGACTGGACGCAGCAAAACAAGACGTGGTTTGCCGCTGTACAGGTCGAAAAACGCATGATGTTCATCATCCTCACCCTGATCGTGGCGGTAGCGGCCTTCAATCTGGTCAGCACACTGGTGATGACGGTGACCGACAAACGCGCCGACATCGCCATCTTGCGCACGCTGGGGGCCAGCCCGCGCAGCATCATGGGCATTTTTGTGGTTCAGGGCGCGATGGTGGGTGTGATCGGCACGATGAGTGGTTTGCTGTTGGGTTTGCTCGTGGCGTTCAACATCGATGTGATCGTGCCGGCTTTGGAAACGCTGTTCAATGCCAGCTTTTTGCCTCGCGACATTTACCTGATCAGCCGCATGCCCAGCGAGCCCTTGGCCAGCGACATTTTGCCGGTGGCCATCATTTCTTTGGTGCTGGCGTTTGTGGCCACGCTTTATCCCAGCTGGCGTGCCAGCCAGGTCAACCCGGCGGAGGCGCTGCGTTATGAATGAAACGAAAAATGAGGGCACCGTGCTGCAGGCCCTCGGCCTGACCAAGCGCTTCAGCGAAGGACGGCTGGATGTGACGGTGCTGCAAGGTGTGGACTTGCAGGTGAATGCGGGAGAGACCTTGGCCATCGTGGGCGCTTCGGGCTCCGGCAAAAGCACCTTGCTGCATTTGCTGGGCGGACTGGATGCGCCTACACAGGGCTCGGTGAAGCTCAAAGGTCAGTTGTTGTCGATGCTGAGTGCGACGGAGCAAGGTCAGTGGCGCAACCGCTACCTGGGTTTTGTTTACCAGTTTCACCATTTGTTGCCTGAGTTCAGCGCGCTGGACAATGTGGCCATGCCTTTGTGGATTCGTCGGCAAGACCGTGCCGAAGCCGCAGCCGTCGCCACCCAGTGGCTGCAGCGCGTGGGTTTGGGCGAGCGGCTGCAACACCGACCCGCTGAGTTGTCGGGTGGCGAGCGTCAGCGCGTGGCGCTGGCGCGTGCCTTGGTGAACGATCCGGCGTGTGTGTTGGCGGACGAACCCACCGGCAATCTGGACCGTGAAACCGCTGACGGTGTTTTTGCGATGATGCTGCAACTGGCCCGTGAGCGCGGCACCGCCTTTGTGGTGGTCACGCATGACCAAGCCTTGGCTGCGCGTTGCGACCGGCAATTGCACTTGGTCAAGGGTGTACTGCAAGCGCCGGTGTGAGCTGGCTGACGCGGGATGTGGATCGACACCCATTGCCACTTGGACGCGGCCGAGTTTGACGCTGACCGCGATGCGGTGCGTGAAACGGCACGCCAAGTGGGGGTGGCGCGCTGCGTGATCCCGGCGGTGCACCGTAGGCACTGGGCCGAGGTGGCTCATTTGGCCGAACGGCATGGCGATGCCTACGCTTTGGGTATTCACCCTTTGTATGTGCCACAGGCGCATGACAGCGATCTGCTGGCGCTGGATCAGGCCTTGAGCGAGCGCGCAGGTGACCCGAGGCTGGTGGCAGTGGGTGAGATCGGACTGGACTTTTTTGTGCCCGCGCTGTGCACACCCGAAATGCGTGTGCGGCAATGGTTCTTTTATTTTGAACAGCTCAAGCTCGCTCAAAAGCACGGTTTGCCCGTGGTCCTGCATGTGCGCCGTTCGGCTGATCTTTTGCTCAAAGGCTTGCGCCAATGCCCGGTAGCCTCTGGCATTGCCCATGCTTTCAATGGCAGCGCCCAGCAAGCACAAGTCTTCGTGGACATGGGCTTTGCGTTGGGCTTTGGAGGCGCGCTCACCTATACTCGATCTTTGCAGTTGCGCCGCTTGGCTGGTGAGCTGCCTTTGAGTGCCATCGTGCTGGAAACCGATGCCCCTGACATCCCGCCACACTGGCTCTATCAAACCGCCGAGCAACGCGCCCAAGGCCTGCCCCAAGGCCGTAACAGTCCGGCGGAGTTGCCGCGCATCGCGCAGGTGCTGGCCGATGTGCGAGGCCTGCCCTTGGAGGAATTGGCTGTCGCCACCATGCGCAATGCGCAGCGGGTTCTGCCCAGGTTGGTGAACCCATGAGTGGACCCGCCGAGGTCGACGCTTCCAGTCGCCAGTGTTTGCAGGGCTTGCCACCGCTGGTGGGTGTTGACACGCGGGTGCTGGTACTGGGCAGCTTTCCGAGCGTCAAGTCCTTGCAGTTGCAGCAGTACTACGCCCACCCGCAAAATCATTTCTGGCGCATCATGCAGACCTTGTGGCCCGAGGCCCCTTGGCCAGCCGATCGCGACTACACCCAGCGCAGCCATTGCCTGCTGGGCCAAGGTGTGGGTTTGTGGGATGTGTACGCGCAATGCGAGCGCGAGGGCAGTCTGGACAGTGCCATTCGTGCCGCGCAACTCAATGACTTTGAGGCCTTGTTGCAGCGCTGCCCCCGCTTGAGTGGCATCGCCCACAATGGTGGGGAGAGCTTTCGCCATGCCAAGGCGGTTAAAAATTCACTGTTGCATGCCGGACTGGCAGAACAAGTCACGTTGCATCGCCTACCATCGACCAGTCCCGCCAATGCTTCGTGGACTTTTGAACAAAAACGCACAGCCTGGGCTGCGGTCATGCAAGCGCATGGCTTGTGGTCTGGTGACGACCCGCACGGAAACCCTGAATGACCCGCAAAAAACCTGTCGACAAAACCATTGAGCTACCAGAAGTCAATTTTTCAGAAGATGGCGAAATCCGCTACCTGCACCTGGGCACAGAGTGGATTCAGGGGTCCATGTTTTTGGACAAGCCCTATGACATCGAGCTGGAGTACGTGCAGCGCATGTTCGGTTGGTTGTTGTTTTTTCCACATGACGAAGTCAAGGGTGCCCACGCCATGCAGCTGGGTTTGGGCGCAGGCACGATCACCAAGTTTTGCTACAAAAAACTCAAGATGACCTGCACGGCGATCGAGCTGAACCCTGGTGTGTTGCATGCCTGCCGGGGCTGGTTCCGTTTGCCGCCCGACGACGAGCGTTTGCGCGTGGTGCTGGCCGATGCCGCACAGGAAATTCAGTCCGACGAATGGCGAGGCACGGTCGATGCGTTACAAGTTGATCTGTATGACGAAGAGGCGGCGGCCCCAGTGCTGGACACCCCCGACTTTTACCGCCATTGCCGTGAACTGCTGAGTCAGCAAGGCTGTATGACGGTGAATTTGTTTGGCCGTTCGTCCAGTTATGCCGAAAGCGTGGAAAAGATTTGTGCCGCTTTTGGTGAGGATGCAGTGTGGGCCTTCAAGCCCACAAGAGAAGGTAACGCGATTGTGTTGGCGCAGCGCACCGCCAGTCGACCCAAACGCGAAGAATTGATTGCGGCAGCGACAGACATTCAGGACAAGTGGGGCTTGCCTGCACTCAAATGGCTCAAGGTGTTCAAACCCTTGGTCAAATGAACCGATGGCTTCTAGGGGCCGCACCCAAGGGCTGCGCATCAGGGTAAACCATGGGCCTGTCACCTCGGGAACATAGGTGTAACCCACATCCATATAACCGGATTGTTCACGCAGAATCCAGTCAACTCAAATCAGAGGAGATATCTCGTGAAAATCAAGAGTCAAAAAGACTTTTTCGCTGGGCTGTTCTACACCGTTGCCGGTGCAGCCTTTGCCATTGGTGCGACCAACTACACCGTAGGCACTGGTGCCCGCATGGGGCCGGGCTACTTTCCCTTGCTGTTGGGCGTATTGTTGGCCCTGATCGGTGCCTTCGTCATGTTCAAGGCCTTGACGGTCGAGACGCAAGACGGCGAAAAGATCGGTGCTTGGGCCTGGAAGCCTTTGTTCTTCATCATCGCTGGCAACTTGCTGTTTGGCATTTTGTTGGGTGGCCTGCCCAGCATGGGCGTGCCTGCCATGGGCTTGATCGTAGCCATCTTTGGCACCACCTTGGTGGTCAGCTTGGCGGGTGACACCTTCAAGCTCAAAGAGGTCTTGATTCTGGCGACGATCTTGTCCATCGGCAGCTACGGCGCGTTTGTGATGCTGCTCAAGCTGCAGTTTCCTGTCTGGCCCACCTTCATCACCGGCTGAGGAGAAATAATTCATGGAACTGTTTGACAACTTGGCTCTTGGTTTTGGGGTGGCGTTCACCTTCCAAAACCTGATTTATGCGTTTATTGGCTGTTTGCTGGGCACCTTGATTGGCGTGTTGCCAGGCGTGGGGCCTGTGGCCACCATCGCCATGCTCTTGCCCGCAACCTATGCACTGCCCCCGGTGGCGGCGCTGATCATGTTGGCCGGTATTTACTACGGCGCTCAATACGGTGGTTCCACCACTGCGATTTTGGTCAACTTGCCCGGCGAAGCGTCTTCAGTGGTGACCATGATTGATGGCTACCAGATGGCCCGTAAAGGCCGCGCGGGTCCAGCCTTGGCCGCTGCCGGTCTGGGTTCGTTCTTTGCCGGTTGCGTGGGCACTTTGATCTTGGCTGCATTTGCTGGCCCCTTGACCGAAGTGGCCTTCAAGTTCGGCCCTGCCGAATACTTCTCGCTCATGGTCTTGGGTTTGATCGGTGCGGTGGTCTTGGCTTCGGGCTCCCTCATCAAGGCGGTGGGCATGATCGTGTTGGGCCTGTTGATGGGCTTGATCGGCACTGATGTGAATTCGGGCGTGGCGCGTTTCAGCTTCGACATCCCTGAGCTGACCGACGGCGTCGGCTTCATCGTGATCGCCATGGGTGTGTTCGGCTACGGCGAGATCATCTCCAACCTGTCCAAGCCCGAAGAAGATCGCGAAGTCTTCACGGCCAAAGTGACCGGTTTGATGCCCAATGCCGAAGACTTCAAGAACATGGTGCCTGCGGTTTTGCGTGGTACGGCTTTGGGTTCGGCGCTGGGCATCTTGCCCGGCGGCGGTGCATTGTTGGCGGCTTTTGCGGCTTACACCATCGAGAAGAAAACCAAACTCCGTCCAGGCGAAGTGCCTTTTGGTCAAGGCAACATCCGTGGCGTGGCATCTCCTGAGTCGGCCAACAATTCGGCTTCGCAAACTTCTTTCATTCCCTTGCTGACACTGGGCATCCCACCCAACGCCGTGATGGCCTTGATGGTGGGTGCGATGACCATCCACAACATCCAGCCTGGCCCTCAGGTCATGACCAGCAACCCCGAGTTGTTCTGGGGCTTGATTGCCTCGATGTGGATCGGCAATGCCATGCTGATCATCTTGAACCTGCCCTTGATCGGCATCTGGATCAAGCTGCTGTCGGTGCCTTACCGTTGGTTGTTCCCAGCCATCGTGTTGTTCTGCGCGATTGGCGTGTACTCGACCAACAACAACACTTGGGACATCTGGATGGTGGCCATGTTCGGCGTGATCGGTTACACCTTCATCAAGCTCGGCATGGAGCCTGCGCCTTTGCTGTTGGGTTTCATTTTGGGGCCCATGATGGAAGAGAACTTGCGCCGCGCCATGCTCTTGTCACGTGGCGACTGGAGCGTGTTCGTGACGCGCCCTTTGTCAGCCGGTTTGCTGGCTGCAGCGATATTGCTCTTGATCATCGTCGCCTTGCCCTCGATCAAGTCCAAGCGTGAAGAGGCTTTTGTCGAAGACTGATCGACAGGCATTTGAAATTGGAAGCGGCCTCTTCGGAGGCCGTTTTCTTTGGGGCTTGCAGGGGCATGTCACCTGAGGGCAGCGACACGGCTTGACCTCTGACAAAATAAGTTTTCTTGGGCTAAGGCCCTGTTTTTATTGCTTTTGGGGACTTCATGAAAAGACACCATTTGATCCGTGCGACTTTGGCTGCAGTGCTTGCCCTGAGTGGTTTGACCGCTGTTCAGGCCCAGTCTTACCCCAACAAGCCTGTGCGTTTGATCGTGCCGTTTCCAGCGGGTGGTGCCACCGACTTGTTTGCGCGCACCTTGTCGCAAAAGCTGGGTGAAAAAATGGGCACAACGCTGGTGGTCGAAAACCGCCCTGGCGCTGGCGGCACCTTGGGCTCAGACCTTGCCGCCAAGGCCAGCCCCGACGGCTATACCTTGCTGCTGTCGACGTCCAGCACGCACTCGATTGGGCCCAACCTGAACCCTCGCATGCCTTATGACGCGGTGAAAGACTTCACGCCCATCAGCCAAGTGGGCAATGCGCCCAGCATCATGCTGGTGCCCAACAGCTCGCCTGCCAAAACCGTCAAGGAGTGGATCGACCATGCCAAGAAAAACCCCGGTCGCCTGAACTACGCATCCAGCGGCAATGGCACCATCGTTCAGTTGTCGGCCGAGCTGTTCAAGGCGCAGGCCGATGTGTTTGTTGTCCACATTCCCTACAAGGGCACAGCCTTGGCCATCCCCGATCTGGTCAGCGGCAAAGTCGATGTGTTGTTTGACAGCTTGCCCACGGGCTTGCCGCATGTGCGCGACGGCCGTTTGCGCGCTTTGGGCGTGACCACGCTCAAGCCTACAGCGTTGGCGCCGGGTGTGCAGCCCATCGCCGATGTCTTGCCCGGTTACGAGTCCAACACTTGGTTTGGTTTGTTTGGCCCCAAAGGTTTGCCGCCTGAAGTGGTCAGCCGCGTGAACATGGCCGCCAACCAAGTCCTGCAAGACCCAGAGGTGTTGGACAAGTTGCAACGCTTTGGCATTGAGCCTGTGAGCGGCACGCCCGCCCAGTTCTCCGCCATGCTGGCCAAAGAATCGGCCAAGTGGAAAAAAATCATCACCGAGCGCAAGATCACTTTGGAATGACATGAACTTCAATCACCAGTTCCCCTACACCAGCACCCGGTTGCCGCTTTTTGCGCGCAACATCGTTTCCACCTCTCACCCGCTGGCCGCGCAAGCAGGCTTGCGCATGATGCTCAAGGGCGGCAATGCGGTTGACGCCGCCATTGCCGCTGCAGCGGTGATCACGCTGACCGAACCCGTCAGCTGCGGCTTGGGGTCTGACGCATTCGCTATTTTGTGGGACGGCAAAGAGCTGCACGGCCTCAATGCTTCTGGCCCTGCGCCCTCTACGTGGACGCCTGATTACTTCCACCGCAAATACGGCAGCGATGCCGCCACGCCCCCCAAGCGCGGCTTTGATTCGGTCACCGTGCCCGGTGCGGTGGCTGGTTGGGTCGCCCTGAGTGAGCGTTTTGGCAAACTGCCTTTTGCCGATTTGCTGGAGCCCGCCATCGAGGTGGCCGAGCGCGGTTATTTGATCCCCGTAGTGGTCCAACAAAAATGGGCCGCCGCCACGCCCGAGTTGCAGTCTCAACCGGGTTTTGCACAAAGCTTTTTGCCTTGGGGTCGTGCGCCCGAAGTGGGCGAGTTGTTCCAGTTCAAAAATGCCGCCCGTGGCCTGCGTGCCATTGCCGAGTCCAAAGGCCAAGCCTTGTATGGCGGTGAGATCGCCCAGGCGATTGAAAAATTCGCCAAAGAAAACGGCGGCAGCATCACGGCCAAAGACCTGGCCGACTTCAAGCCCGAGTGGGTCAAGCCGATTGCGCAAGACTACCGGGGCTACACCCTGCACGAGATCCCGCCCAACGGGCAGGGCATCGCCGCACTGATCGCTTTGGGCATTTTGTCCAACTTTGACTTGGCCAGCCATGCGGTGGACGGTGTGGATTCGCAGCACCTGCAAATCGAAGCCATGAAGCTCGCCTTTGCCGATGTTTACCGCTATGTGGCCGATCCGCGCTACATGGAAGTCACGCCTGAGCAGATGCTCGACCCGGCCTATTTGGCCAGCCGCGCCAAGCTGATCGACATGAAGAAGGCGCAAAA
>JACCDW010465655.1_pt1 | contig 11025 bp, 10 predicted proteins | sample 7449781 | NCBI WGS metagenome assembly JACCDW01 (sample SAMN15323449, study PRJNA562643) | freshwater metagenome | isolation source: river surface water | place: USA:Blue River Watershed | collected 2017-08-18
GGGCATGCTGGCCGTGATCACCGAGGTGACGGTCAAGCTGGTGCCCAAGCCCCAGCTGGCGCGCTGCATCATGGCCAGCTTCGACGACGTGCGAAAGGCCGGTGACGCGGTGGCGGCAGTGTTCGCTGCCGGGATCATCCCGGCCGGCCTGGAGATGATGGACAAGCCGATGACGGCCGCCGTGGAGGACTTCGTCCACGCGGGCTACGACCTGACGGCCGAGGCCATCCTGCTGTGCGAGAGCGACGGCACGCCGGAGGAAGTCGAAGAAGAGATCGGCCGCATGAGCGAGGTGCTGCGCGGCGCCGGCGCCACGGCGATTACCGTGAGCCGCGACGAGGCCGAGCGGCTTCGCTTCTGGAGCGGCCGCAAGAACGCCTTCCCGGCATCGGGCCGCATGAGCCCCGACTACATGTGCATGGACTCGACCATCCCGCGAAAGCGGCTGGCGGATATCCTGCTGGCGATCCAGGAGATGGAGAAGAAGTACCAGCTTCGCTGCGCCAACGTGTTCCACGCGGGCGACGGCAACCTGCACCCGCTGATCCTGTTCGATGCGAACGACCCCGACCAGTTGCACCGCTGCGAGCTGTTCGGCGCCGACATCCTGGAGACCAGCGTGGCCATGGGCGGGACGGTGACGGGCGAGCATGGCGTGGGCGTGGAAAAGCTCAACTCGATGTGCGTGCAGTTCGCCCCTGAGGAGAACGAGCAGATGTTCGGCGTCAAGCGCGCGTTCGACGCCAAAGGGCTGCTGAACCCGGGCAAGGTGATCCCCACCCTGAACCGCTGCGCCGAGTACGGGAAGATGCTGGTGCGCGGCGGGAAGATCGCGCACCCGGACCTGCCCCGGTTCTGACCCTGCGCCCTGGCAGGGCGCCTCGCCCAGCCCGACGCGGCCTGCACCGGCCGCGTCCGGCCCGCCATCAACTCTCCAGCTTGTTCATCGCCAGGCAGAGGTCTGCCCAGGCTTTGGCCTTGTCGGGCAGGTTGCGCAGCAAGTAGGCCGGGTGGTAGGTGACGACCACCGGCACGCCCTGGTAGTCATAGAGTCGCCCCCGCAGCTTGCCAATGGGCTCGGTGGTGCCGAGCAGGGATTGCACGGCAAAGCGGCCCATGGCCAGGATGATCTTCGGCTGCAGCAGTGCGACCTGACGGCGAAGGAAGGGCTCACATTGGGCGACTTCCGCCGGTTCCGGGTTGCGGTTGCCCGGCGGCCGGCACTTGAGCACGTTGGCGATGTAGACCTGGTTCTCGCGGTCCAGGCCGATGGCGCGCAGCATGTTGTCCAGCAGCTTGCCGGCGGGGCCGACGAAGGGCTCGCCCTGCAGGTCCTCCTGCTCGCCGGGGGCCTCGCCCACGATGAGCCAGTCGGCCTGGCGGTCGCCCACGCCGAAGACGGTGTTGCGCCGGCGCTCGCACAGCCCGCAGGCCTGGCAGCCGGCGACAGCGGCCTCCAGGGCCTCCCAGTCCATGCCGTCGATGCCACTGGGGCGATCGCCCTGGGGGGTGAGGACCACCGGGGCGGGCGCGGGGACAGGCGCGGGACGGGGGACGGGTGCAGGCGCTCGGACCACGGCCTCGGCCACCGGCGCTTGGACCGGCATGGTCACCGGCTGCGGCGACGAGACACGGGCAGCTTGCGGGGACGCTTCGGCGGGTGCTGCCGCGGCCACGGCGGGCGCCGGCCCGGGCAGCGCGTCGAAGACGCGCACACCCATCTCGGCAAGCATGGCGCGCTGGCGGTCGTCGAGCTGCAAGGTCATGCCGGTATTGTCGCCGCCGGCGTCACAGGGGGAAGCTCATGACGATGGCGTCCTCGCGCCGGCCCTGGGCGGCCGGGTAGTAGCCCTTGCGCAGGCCCATGCGGCGGAAACCGTAGTGCTCGTACAGGCGCTGCGCGCGCTCGTTGCTCACGCGCACCTCCAGCCATAGCCATTGGGCCCCCTGCCCGCGCGACCAGGTGGCCAGGGCGTCCAGCAGGACCCGGCCCCAGCCCTGGCCCTGCAGGTGCGGGGCGACCGTGATGTTCAGCAGGTGGACCTCGTCGACACCCTTCATGGCGACGAAGTAGCCGATCAGCTCGTCACCCGCCTGCAGCAGCTGGGCCTGGTAGCCGGCGCGCAGCGAGTCGGTGAAGTTGCCGCGCGTCCACGGGTGCGGGTAGGCCACGGCCTCCAGGGCCATGACGGCGTCCAGCCGGTCCTCGGTCAGGGGGGCGAACTCGGCCTCGACCGGCTTGACCACCGCATTCATGGCGTCGCCGCCTTGAGCGCCAGGCGCTCCTCGGTGGTCTGGGCGACCTTGTCACGCACATAGACCGGCAGGGCCTGGTCCGCCGGGACGCAGGCACCCCGGGCGATGAGGGCGGGGGCCAGCCGCAGCAAGGCCGCGGCGTTGGGCAAGGCGTCGATGCGCTCGCCCGCCGGGAGCCGGTCCCCATAGGCGGCGAAGGCGTTGCCGGCCAGCACGTAGCCCGCCGGCAGTGTGACGGCGTCCGGCTTGCCCAGGGCGATCTCGCCCTGGCGCTGCCAGGCCTGGCCGTCGAATTCGTAGGCGGCGAAGTAGACCTCGTCCATCCGCGCGTCGAGCAGGGCGAGCACCCGGGTCGCGCCACGCAGGTGCCGCGCCTCCTCGGCGACGGCCAGCAGGGTCTCGACCGGCAGCACCGGCAGGCCGGCGCCAAAGGCCAGGCCCTGGGCCACGGCGCAGGCCGTGCGCAGGCCGGTGAAGGAGCCGGGACCCGCGCCGAAGACCAGCGCGTCCAGGCCCGCCAGCGGCACGCCCGCCTCGCGCAACAGGCCCAGGGCCGCAGGGATCAGGGCGGCGGAAGACTCGCGCCCGCCCTCGCCCCGGTGCGCGCGCTGCTGCGGGCCCGTGGCGGCCTGCCAGGCCAGGGCCACGGTCAGGGATTCGGTGCTGGTGTCGAAGGCGAGGAGGTTCAAGGGTCGCGCGCGCAAGGAAATGGAGTGCCGATTATCCGGCTGCCGATAATGGATGCATGCATCCGCTCCCGCGCCTCGCCACCCGCCTCGTGATGTCCCTGGCCGCTGCAGCGGCGGTTGGGGGCGCGGGCGCCCAGCCCCTGCCCGCCGAGGTGGAGGCCGCGCTGGCCCGCGCCCGGCTGCCGCGCGAGGCGGTGACGATCGCCGTGGCCGACGCCGAGGGCCGCCTGCCGCCGCGCGTGTGGCACCGCGCCGACGCCGTGGTGAACCCCGCCTCCATCGCCAAGCTGCCGACCACCTTCGCCGCGCTGGAGCTTCTGGGACCCATCTATGCCTGGTCGACCCCGGTCTACCTCGATGGCCCGGTGCGCGAGGGCGTGCTGCAAGGCAACCTGTACCTGCAGGGCCGGGGCGACCCGCGGCTGGTGATGGAACGGCTGTGGCAGCTGATGCGCCGGGTGCAGGGCCTGGGCATCCGCCGCATCAGCGGGGACATCGTGCTCGATCGCAGCGCCTTCGAGCTGCCGCCGCACGATGCCGCGGCCTTCGACGGCGAGCCGCTACGCCCCTACAACGCCGCGCCGGACGCGCTGCTGGTGAACTACCGCGCGATCGTGCTGCACTTCACCCCCAACGGCGACGGCGTGCGGGTGCAGATGGAGCCCCCGCAGGCCGGCGTGCAGGTGCCCGAGAAGGTGCCGGCGGCCGCGGGCGAGTGCGGGGACTGGCGCACCGCCTTGCGGGCGGATTTCCGGGACCCCGCCCGCATCCGCCTGGACGGCGCCTACCCGGTGGCCTGCGGCCCCCGCCTGTGGCCGGTGGGTGCGCCCGAGCCGAACGGGCATGCCCTGCGCGCCGTAGCCGGCCTGTGGCAGGAGGTGGGCGGCCAGCTCGGCGGCACGGTGCGCGAGGGCCGGGTGCCGGCCGGTCTGAAACCAGTGCTGGAGACGGTGTCGCCGGCGCTGTCGGAGGTGATCCGCGACATCAACAAGTTCAGCAACAACGTGATGGCGCAGCAGGTGTTCCTCACCCTGAGCCTGCAGCAGCGCGGCACCGGCACGCTGGCCGGCTCGCGCGAGGTGCTGCAGCAGTGGTGGCGCGATCGCCTGCGCAGCGAGCCGCCGAATTTCGACAACGGCTCCGGGCTGTCGCGGGACGAGCGCATCACGGCGGCGCAACTCACGCGGCTGCTGCAATACGCCTGGGCGTCGCCGCTGATGCCGGATTTCGTCGCCTCGCTGCCGATGGCGGGGCTGGATGGCACGGCGCGGCGCACCGGCCTGCGATCCGTGGGGATGGCCCACCTCAAGACCGGCAGCCTGAGGGACGTGACCGGGGTGGCGGGCTATGTGCACTCGGCCAGCGGCCGGCGCTGGGTGCTGGTGGCGATTGCCAACCACCCCAACGCGGGGGCGATGCGCCCGGTGATCGACCAGCTGGTGGAGTGGACGGCGCGCGAGCCCTGAGCGGGTCGCGCCGGGGCGCTCAGCCCGCCGCCGCGCGCCGCAGGCGGTCGCGCACGCCGGCCCACTCGGGCGTGTCGGGCGGCTGCTCGATCCAGATCAGCCTGACGCCCTGGGCGTCGAAGTCACGCAGCACGGCGAACAGCTCGCGCGCGGCCTCGGCGGGGTCACGGGGCATGGGGCGCAGCAGGACCTGCTTTGACGGCGTGCGGGGCGCGGCGTGCGACCAGATGGCGATGTGGGCGGCGTCCTTGCCCAGGAGGTCCAGCCCGTCCTGCAGGGCCTTGGCATCCATCAGCCGCACCCGCGCCTGCGGCGCGTAGTGCGACTCCAGCGTGCCCGAAGCGCGCGGCGTGGCATGGCCGACCTCGTGCGGCAGCCACAGGCGCTCGCCGCAGGCGGCCTCGATCTGCGCATGGGTGAGCGTGCCGGGGCGCAGCAGCACGGGCTTTCCGCGCGTGCAGTCGACGATGGAGGACTCGATGCCGACATCGCAGGCGCCGCCATCGAGCACCCAGAGGCCGTCACCGAACTCCGATTCGACATGGGCCGCCGTGGTGGGGCTGACGCGCCCGAAACGGTTGGCGCTGGGACCGGCCAGGCCCAGGACCGGCGGGTCCAGGGCGGCGCAGGCTTCCAGCAAGGCGTGGGTGACCGGGTGCGCGGGGCAACGCAGGCCGACCGAGTCCTGCCCCCCCGCCGCCGCGCCCGCCATGCCCTCGCGGCGCGGCAGGATGACGGTGAGCGGGCCAGGCCAGAAGGCCTGCATGAGACGGTGCGCCACGGGCGGGACCTCGCGCGCGAAGCGCTGCGCCATGGCCTCGCTGGTGACGTGCACGATCAGCGGGTGGTCGCTGGGCCGGCCCTTGGCCGCGAAGATGCCCGCGACGGCGGCATCGCTGCCCGCGTCGGCCCCCAGACCGTAGACGGTCTCGGTGGGAAAGGCCACGAGCTCGCCGGCCGCGAGGTGGCGCGCGGCACGGGCGATGGCGTCGGGAGAGGTGCCGTCGAGGATCACGGGGTCAGGGCCTGCAAACTGTACGCCAGGGGGTTCGCCAGGAACGCTCAGAACGGCGCGATGCCCAGCACCGCGCAGGCCTTCAGCGCCGTCTCGCGCACGGCCTGCGGCGTGGCGCCGGTGAGCGTGAGGTGGCCCATCTTGCGGGCGCGGCGGGCGTCGGTCTTGCCATACAGGTGCAGGTGCGTGCCGGGCAGGGCCAGCACGGCGGCCCAGTCGGGCTCCACCGCCGTGTCGCCGCCGCGCGTGAACCACAGGTCACCCAGCAGGTTCAGCATGATGGCGGGGCTGTGCTGGCGCGGCGGCACCAGCGGCAGGCCGGCCAGGGTGCGCACCTGCAGCTCGAACTGCGAGCAGTCGCTGGCGTCCATGCTCCAGTGGCCGCTGTTGTGGGGGCGCGGGGCCATCTCGTTGACGACCAGCGAGCCGTCCTCCAGGACGAAGAACTCCACGCACAGCACGCCGACATAGTCCAGGCCGGCGGCGATCGAGCGGGTGGCCTCGATGGCCTGGCGCTCGCGCTCGGGCGGCAGCACGCCGTCGAACACCTCGGTCACGGCGAGGATGCCATCGCGGTGGAGGTTGCGCTGGGGCGGCAGGTTGACCATGGCGCCATCGGCGCCACGCGCCACGACCACCGAGCACTCCGCCGCCAGGGGCAGCATCTTTTCCAGCACGCAGGGGACCCGGCGCAGGCCCTCCCAGGCGGCAGCCAGCTCCTCGCGGGTGCGCACGCGCACCTGGCCCTTGCCGTCATAGCCCAGGCTGGCCGTCTTGAGGATGCCGGGCAACAGGGCCTCGGGCACGGCCGCCATCTGGGCCGCCGTCTGGATCACCGCGTGCGGCGCGACCGGCACGCCGCAGCGGGTGAAATGCGCCTTCTCGGCGGCGCGGTCCTGGGCGATGGCCACGGCCTCGCCCGACGGGGCGACCGGCCGGTGCGCGGCAAGTTGCCGCAGCGCCTTGGCGGGCACGTTCTCGAACTCCGTGGTGATGGCATCCGCCGTCAGCGCCAGCTCTGCCAGGCGCTTGTCGTCCAGGTAGTCGGCGTGCAGGTGGTGATGGCTCACGCGGCCGGCCGGGCTGGACGGATCGGGGTCCAGCACGGCGGTGAAGTACCCCATGCGCTGGGCCGCATGGACGAACATGCGGCCGAGCTGGCCGCCCCCCATCACGCCGAGGGTGGCGCCGGGCAGGATCGGGGTCAGGCTCATGCGGCGGGCGGGAGGGTGGTGTTGCGGGCCACGTCCGATTGCTTCAGGCGATACGCCTCCAGCTTCGCACGCAGGGCCGCGTCGTGGGTAGCCAGCATGGCCACAGCAAAGAGCGCCGCATTGGCCGCGCCCGCCGCGCCAATGGCAAAGGTCGCCACCGGCACGCCCTTGGGCATCTGCACGATGCTGTGCAGGGAATCCACGCCCTGCAGGTGCTTGCTGGCCACCGGCACGCCCAGCACGGGGACCGTGGTCTTGGCGGCGATCATGCCCGGCAGGTGGGCGGCGCCACCGGCACCGGCGATGATGGCCTTCAGGCCCCGGCCGGCGGCGGCCTCGGCGTAGGCGAACATGTCATCCGGCATGCGGTGCGCCGAGACCACGCGAGCCTCATGCGCGATGCCGAATTCCTGGAGAATCGCCACTGCGTGCTGCATGGTGTCCCAGTCGCTGCCGGAACCCATCACCACGCCAACCTGTACCGTGCTCATGCCTTTTCCCTGTTGCAGGGCCTTGTCCAAAGCATGAATTTTAGATTGCGAGCCTGAATGATCGACGTCACGATTGAGAACTTCGAGTCCGAGGTGATTGCCGCCTCCATGGAGGTGCCCGTCCTGGTGGACTTCTGGGCGCCCTGGTGCGGCCCGTGCAAGGTGATCGGGCCCCTGCTGGAAAAGCTGGAAGTGGCCTATGGCGGGCGCTTCAAGCTGGTGAAGATCGACTCCGACCAGGAGCAGCAGCTGGCGGGCGCCTTCGGCATCCGCAGCATCCCCACCTGCATCCTGCTGGTGGGGGGCCGCCCGGTGGATGGCTTCCAGGGCGCCCTGCCCGAGGGCCAGATCCGCGCCTTCCTGGACAAGCACCTGCCCCCGGGCGAGGACCTGCCCGAGGAAGCCCTCGAGGAGGAAGCCCCCGCCGCCGCCCTGGACGACGCCGGCCGCCTGCAGCTGCTGGCGCAGGCCGTGGCCGACCACCCGGACGACGACGACGCCCGCTTCGACTTCGTGAAGGCCCTGCTGCTGGCCGGCCGCAGCGACGACGCCAAGGTGGCCTTCGCCCCGGTGATCGCCAAGGCCGCCGCGGTGCGCAAGCTCGACTCCCTGCAGCGGCTGATGCAGGCACAGGACGTGGCGGCCGCCCAGGGCGACGCCTTCGAGGCGCTGGCGCAGCTGGACGCCCGCATCGCCGCCAACCGCCGTGACTTCGACGCCCGCTTCACCCGCGCCCAATTGCTGATGGCCCACCAGAAGTGGACCGAAGCGATGGACGAACTGCTGGAAATCCTGATGCGGGACAAGGCCTGGAACGAAGACACGGCGCGCAAGGCCTTCATCGCGGTGCTCGACATCATCGAGCCGCCCAAGCCCAAGGTGGCCGAGGGCCAGATCCCGCCGGACGATCCGGTGGTGGCGACGTATCGCCGGCGGCTGTCCAGCGTCGTCCTGAGCTGAAGCGGCGGGCAGCAGGCGCCGGAAAGGACAAAGGGCGCCTCGGCGCCCCTTTTCTCATGGACCCGGCGGCCCGTCAGGCTCAGCCCGTCAGCCGCTCCAGCGCCTCGCGGTACTTGGCGGCCGTCTTCTCGATCACGTCCTGCGGCAGGCGCGGCGCCGGGGGCGTCTTGTCCCAGGGCTTGCCGTTGATGCGGACCTGCTCGAGCCAGTCGCGCACGAACTGCTTGTCGTAGCTGGGCGGGTTCTCGCCCTTGGCGGCGGCCTCCTGGTAGCCCTCGACCGGCCAGTAGCGGGAGGAATCGGGCGTGAGGACCTCGTCCATCAGCACCAGCTGGCCCTTTTCGTCCAGGCCGAACTCGAACTTGGTGTCCGCGATGATCAGGCCCTTCTTGAGCGCGATCTCGGCCGCTTCCTTGTACAGCTGGATGCTGATGTCGCGGATGCGGCCGGCCAGGTCGGCGCCGATCATCTCCACGGTGCGCTCGAAGGTGATGTTCTCGTCGTGCTCGCCCACCGCCGCCTTGGCCGCGGGGGTGTAGATCGGCTCGGGCAGGCGGGCGGCGTTGGTCAGGCCCGCGGGCAGGGGAACGCCGCACACGGACTGCGAGTCCTGGTACTCCTTCCAGCCGCTGCCGGCCAGGTAGCCGCGCACCACGGCCTCGACCGGGATGGGCTTGAGGCGCTTGACCAGCATGGAGCGGCCGATGACCTGGTTGCACTCGGCCGAGGTGACCACGCTCTCGGGCAGCTCGCCGGTGAGGTGGTTGGGGCAGACATGGGCCAGCTTGCCGAACCAGAACAGCGCCATGTGCGTGAGCAGCTCGCCCTTGCCGGGAATGGGCTCGCCCATGATCACGTCGAAGGCCGACAGGCGGTCACTGGCGACCATGAGGATGCGGTCGTTGCCGACGGCATAGTTGTCCCGCACCTTGCCGCGCGCGAGCAGCGGCAGGGAGGTGAGCGATGAGGTGTGCAGGGCAGTGGTCATGGTCGGACGAAAATGAAAACGGCCCGCCGGAAGACGGGCCATTGATTATCGCAAGGGCGGGGCCGCCCGTCGCTGCCAGGTCAGTTCACGACCTGGGCCAGCTCGCCGTTGGCGTACTTGCCAGCGACGACCTGCAGGCTGTGGGCCTTGATCTTGCCGGCCTGGCCCTCGCAGCCGAACTCCAGGTAACGGGCCTTGCAGACCTGCTTGGCGGCCTCGCGGGCGGGCTTGAGCCACTCGCGGGCGTCGAACTTCTCGGGGTTCTCGTGCAGGAACTTGCGCACCGCGCCGGTCATGGCCAGGCGGATGTCGGTGTCGATGTTGATCTTGCGCACGCCGTACTTGATGGCTTCCTGGATCTCCTCGACGGGCACGCCGTAGGTTTCCTTCATGGCGCCGCCGTACTGGCGGATGATGGCCAGCAGCTCCTGCGGCACGCTGGAGGAGCCGTGCATCACCAGGTGGGTGTTGGGGATGCGGCGGTGGATTTCCTTGATGCGGTCGATGGCCAGGATGTCGCCCGTGGGCTTGCGGGTGAACTTGTAGGCGCCGTGGCTGGTGCCGATGGCGATGGCCAGGGCGTCCAGCTGGGTGCGCTTGACGAAGTCGGCGGCCTGCTCGGGGTCGGTGAGCAGCTGCTCGCGCGTCATCACGGCGTCGGTGCCGTGGCCGTCTTCCTTGTCGCCCTGCATGGTCTCGAGCGAGCCGAGGCAGCCCAGCTCGCCTTCCACCGTCACGCCCAGCTGGTGGGCCATGTCCACCACCTGGCGGGTGACGTCGACGTTGTACTCGTAGGAAGCGATGGTCTTGCCGTCGGCCTCCAGGCTGCCGTCCATCATGACGGAGGAAAAGCCCAAGTCGATGGCGCCGCGGCAGACATCGGGGTTCTGGCCGTGGTCCTGGTGCATGACCAGGGGGATGGTGGGGTAGGCTTCGATGGCCGCCTGGATCAGGTGCTTGATGAAGGCCTCGCCGGCGTACTTGCGGGCGCCGGCGCTGGCCTGCAGGATCACCGGCGCGCCGGTTTCCTTGGCGGCTTCCATCACGGCCTGGACCTGCTCCAGGTTGTTGACGTTGAAGGCGGGGATGCCATAGCCGTTGGCGGCGGCATGGTCCAGCAGTTCGCGCATGGAAACGAGAGGCATGGGGCGGATCCGGTTGGAAGTTGGTAAAAAGGTTTCAAGTCGGCCGTAACCGCTTGGTAACTACCCTGATTTTAACGGCGCGCCGCCCCTTGCCGGGGCCTCAGCTGGCCCGGCAGACCTTGAGCATGTTGGTGCCACCCGGCACGCCCATGGCGGCGCCGCAGGTGATGGCGTAGATATCGCCGCTGCTGACGATGCCGCGGGACTTGAGGTGCCCCTCGGCCTCGGCCATGGCGGTGTCGCGCTCGGTGCTCTGGTCCACCAGCAGGGGCCGCACGTTGCGGTACAGGGCCATCTTGCGCTGGGTGGCCAGCTTGGGCGTCAGGGCGTAGATGGGGACGTGGATGCGGTGGCGCGACATCCACAGGGCGGTGGAACCCGTGTCCGTGAGCGCCACGATGGCCTTGCAGCCCAGGTGGTGCGCCGTGAACAGCGCGCCCATGGCGATGGACTGGTCGATGCGCGAGAACGTCATGCCGGTGAAGTCGGCGTCCAGCCGCACTTCCTCGGCCATCTCGGCCTCGGCGCAGATGTTGGCCATCTCGATGACGGTCTCCAGCGGGAACTTGCCGGCGGCGGTCTCGGCGCTGAGCATGACGGCGTCGGTGCCATCGAGCACGGCGTTGGCCACGTCGCTGACCTCGGCGCGGGTGGGCACCGGGTTGGTGATCATGGACTCCATCATCTGCGTGGCGGTGATGACCACCTTGTCCATCTCGCGGGCCATTCGGATCATCTTCTTCTGCAGCGCCGGCACGGCCGCGTTGCCCACCTCCACGGCCAGGTCGCCGCGCGCGACCA
>JACCDW010708384.1_pt1 | contig 11022 bp, 6 predicted proteins | sample 7449781 | NCBI WGS metagenome assembly JACCDW01 (sample SAMN15323449, study PRJNA562643) | freshwater metagenome | isolation source: river surface water | place: USA:Blue River Watershed | collected 2017-08-18
ACCCACGAGTACCCTTCACGAAGGGGCCGCGTACCTTCCCACAACGCTCCCATCCGTTGACGTGAACGCTCCAGTTCAGCTGGATCGCCGCGTGAACCTTGACGAGCTCTGGCCGCCGGGGGCACGCTGTTCGTCCGCGCCGCGCCCCTCTCCGTCCGATCTCCTCACTTCGCCCGCCTTTCGCTCATGATCGCCCGCGCCCTGCCCCTCGCCCGCCTCATCCTCGCGTCCTGCCTCGCTACGCTCGGCGCCTACGCGGCTTCGCCCGCGACGCTGGAACTGCGCGAGGGCGACCATATCTGCCTGATCGGCAACACCCTCGCCGAGCGGTTGCAGCATCACAATCACTGGGAGTCCCTGCTGCATCAGCGGTTTCCGCGGCACCAGCTCGTGGTCCGCAATCTCGCCTGGCCGGCCGACGAGGTCGAGCTGCGCCCCCGAGCCGAGGGCTTCGGCGAGCCCGAGCAGCACCTCAAGGCCAACCGGGCCGACGTCATCCTCGCCTTCTTCGGATTCAATGAATCATTCGCCGGTCCAGCCGGACTGAACGCCTTTCGCGAGAGCCTCGATGCGTGGGTCAAGGCTACGCTCCAAGCCGACTACAGCGGCCGCGGTCGCCCCCGCCTCGCCCTCGTCTCGCCCATCGCCCACGAAAATCTGCGCAACCCGGACCTGCCCGACGGGGAAGCCAACAACCGCAACCTGGAGCTCTACACCGCCGTCATCCGCGAGGTCGCAGCCAGCAATGGCGTGGCCTTCGCCGACCTCTTTCATCCCACCCGGACGCTGTTCGCCTCGGGCAAGGGACCGTTCACGGTGAATGGAGTCCATCTCACCGAGGCCGGCGATGCGGCGGTCGCCCCTCTCCTCGACCGCGCCCTGTTCGGCGCGGCCGGTGCGCCTTCCTCCGTCGACGCGACGCTGCGTGCAGCCATCGCCGACAAAAACTTTCACTGGTACCATCACTACCGGATCGTCGACTCGTTCTACGTCTACGGGGGCCGCTCCGGGCTCAAGTTCGCCGACGGTCCCCAGACCAATCGGGATGTCATGGAGCGCGAGCGCGAGGTGCTCGCGGTGATGACCCGTAACCGCGACCAGCGCGTGTGGTCGCTCGCCCGCGACGGCAGCGTGCCGCCGCAGGTGGATGACCGCAACGTGCCGCCCTTCCTCCCCGTCGCGACCTCGTTCGGCGTCAACCAGAGCAAGGACGCCGGCAGCAACACGGGCCAGACCAGCAAGACCGCCGAGGGCAACTCCGCCGCGATCGCCTCATCGGCCGAGACCCTCAAGAGCTTCACGCTCGCGCCCGGCTACGCGATCAACCTCTTCGCCTCCGAGGAGCAGTTCCCCGAGCTGGGCAACGCCGTCGCCACCGCCTTCGACGCCCGCGGCCGGCTCTGGGTGTCGACGATGCAGACCTACCCGCAGTGGCGGCCCGGTGACCCGATGAACGACAAGCTGCTCATCCTCACGGACACCAATCAAGACGGGCGCGCGGACACCTGCACCGTCTTCGCCGACGATCTCCACCTGCCGATCGGCTTCGAGTTCGGTCTCGGTGGCGTGATCGTCAGCGGCCAACGCGAAGTCCTCCTGCTCAAGGACACGAATGGCGACGACCGCGCGGACTTCCGCGAGATCCTGCTCAGCGGGTTCGACTCGGCCGACAGCCACCACGTGATCAACCAGTTCACGTTCGACCCAGGCGGCGCGCTCTACTTCCAGGAGGGCACGTTCCACTTCTCGCAGGTCGAGACGCCTTACGGCCCCGTCCGCGCGAAGAACGCGGCGACTTACCGCTTCGAGCCGTTCTCACAGAAGCTCGATGTCTTCGTCAGCTACAGCTACGCCAACCCGCACGGCATCACCTTCGATCGCTGGGGGCAGGCCTTCATCTCCGACTCCTCGGGAGGCGCGAACTATTTCGCCACCGCGTTCTCGGGGTTCCTTCCGTATCCGGAAAAGCACTCCACCATGAAGCAGTGGTTCCCGAAGCGCGTCCGCCCGACCAGCGGCTGCGAATTCGTCAGCAGCCGCCACTTCCCGGACGAGGCGCAGGGGCTCTTCCTGCTCAACAACACGATCGGGGTCCAAGGCGTGCTGCAGCACCGGCGCACCGCGGCGGGCAGTGGCTTCGAGGGCGAGGAGATCGAGCCGCTGCTGCTGAGCTCGGACCGGAACTTCCGTCCGGTCGACCTCGAGTTCGGTCCCGATGGAGCCCTTTACATCACCGATTGGCAGGAGGCCCTGATCGGCCACATGCAGTACTCGCTGCGCGATCCGCTGCGCGACCGCTCCCACGCCCGCATCTGGCGCATCACCTACCCGTCCCGTCCGCTGGTGCCGGTCGCACGGATTGCCGGCGAGCCGATCGATCGGTTGCTTGAGTTGCTCCGCCTGCCGGAGGACCGGACGCGGATCCGCGCCAAGCAGGAACTCGCGCTGCGTCCGCGCGCTGAGGTCATCGCCGCGGTCCAGCGCTGGGCCGCGCCGCTCGATCCGCGCTCGGTCGCTGACGCGTTCCTCCTCACCGAAACGCTCTGGGTCCACCAGTGGATGAACGCCGTGAACCCCGCGCTTCTCACGCAGCAACTGCGCTCGCCGGAGCCGATGGCCCGCGCCGCCGCCACCCGCGTGCTCTGCTACTGGCGCGACCGCCTGCCCAACGCGCTGGCGCTCCTGCGCGTGCAGGCCGCCGACGAGCACCCGCTCGTCCGCCTTGAGGCGGTCCGCGCCGCGAGCTTCTTCACCGACCGCGCCGCAATCGATGTCGCCCTCGAAATCCTCAATCACCCGCGGGACTATTACCTGAACTACACGCTCGAGGAAACGATGCGCGCCCTGCGTCCGTCCCCCGCGGAGATCAAGGATCCGCGGGCACTCTCGTTCGTGCTGGGCCGCATGAGCAATGCGGAGCTGGCCGCCGCCCCGGGTTCACCGGCCGTCTACGCGGCGCAGGTCGAGCGCGCGGGCCTCGATGCCGGGACGCGCGAGTCCGCCCTCGCTGCCCTCGCGCAACTCAACGGGACGACCCGCGAGGTGGAGCTCGCGGCCGCGCTCCTTCGCTTCGATGAACGCTATCAGGATCCGGGCACCGGCGGGGAACTGGGGCGCCTGCTCGCCTCCTCCGCCGCGGCGGACCTCCGCAAGGCGGAAGGCTTGATCGCGCGGATGGCCTCGAAGGACCATACGCTGGGCTCAGTCCGCCGCGCCGGTCTTGCCGCCAAGGCCGTCATGGAGGGATCGCCCGCCGGGGTCTGGCGGCAGACCGAGCCGAGCACGGACGGACGGACGCTGCTCATTGACGCGCTGTACCTCATCGGCGACCCGGCTCTGCGGCTCCAATTCCAGCCGCTGGTGGCCGGCCTGCTCGCCCCAGGCGCTCCCGCGCTGGCCGGCAACGTCCGCACCGCCGCGCTGCGCGTGCTGCCGATCCTGGGCGAGGAAAACGCGTCGGCTCACGCGCTGCTGATCGCTCCCTACGTGCTGCAGGAAAGTGATCGCGTCGTCGCCACCCGCGCCCTGCTGCAGCTGCCGCGCAGCAGTTGGTCGGGACTCGATGCCGCCGCGCTGTCCCGCGGCATCCTTGCCCAAGCGACCCAGACGGCCGCCGGGGAACGTTCGCAGCAGGACTTCGTGGAGTTCACCCGCCTCGGCCAGGAACTCGCCGGGCTCCTGCCCGCCAAGGATGCCGCTCCGCTCCGCCGCGCCTTCCGCGAGCTGGGAGTCAGCGTCTTCGTCGTCAAGAGCGTGCGTGAGCAGATGCGCTACGACACCACCCAGATCGTCGTGCAGGCGGGGAAGCCGTTTGAAATCATCTTCGAGAATATCGACGTGATGCCGCACAACCTCGTGGTCGTGAAACCCGGCACCCGCGAGGCGATCGGCAACGCCGCCAACGTGATGCCGCCCACCCCCGATCGACTGGGCCGCGCCTACGTGCCGGCGAGCGACAACGTCATCGCCGCCACGAAGATGCTCGAGCCCGGGCAGAAACAGAAGCTCTTCATCCAAGCGCCCCGGACTCCCGGAAACTACGAATTCGTCTGCACCTTCCCCGGCCACTGGCTCATCATGTGGGGTACGCTCGTGGTGGCCGAAGACCCCGAGGCATGGCTGCAGCAGCACGCGGCGGAAACCCCTGCGGCGCCCACTGCCGGCGGTCACGGTGGCCACGGCAAGGACCACGCTCACGCCCCCTGAGGTCGCGGCGGCGCGCCGGTCGCCGCGCACTCAGGGCTCAATCCGCACCGGCAAACCCACCCACGCCAACTCGAGCAGGGTGCGGGCGTCCCAATTCGCGAGGCGGAAACAGCCGTGCGACTCGGTCCGCCCCACCTGCTCGGGTGCCGGCGTGCCGTGAAGGCCGTAGCCCGGGCGATCGAGGCCGATCCATGCCACGCCGACCGGATTGTTCGGACCGGGTGGAATCATCAGCCGCCGCCCGAGGCGCCGACCTTCCTCGGACTCCGGGAAGGTCTCGGGCTTGAACGTGTAATCCGGGTTCGGGATCACCACCGTGACCCGCAACTCACCGACCGGCCGCTTCGCGACGTCCCGCGCGATGCTGACCGGGCAATGAAAGAGAATCGCTCCGTGCGCATCGCGCGCCTGCAGCACGCGCGCCGCGAGCCGCACGTGAAGATGCGCCGCCGAGGGCCAGGCGCGCGCAGCGCCGAAGGCCGGGACGATCACCTTCACCCCCGGCGCGAGCGTGGACCAATCGGCCGCAGGATTGAGTCGGCGCAAGAGGTTCGGATGGGCCCGGAAGCGCTCGGCCAGCCGCTCGAGGATCGTCTCGTGCTCCAGCGCCGCCTGATTCGATTTCTCGAGCCACGTCGCGCCAATCGGCTGAAGCCCGGCGAAATCCGCCTCCGTCAGAACCCGCGTTTCCAGCGGCTCGTGCGGCATGCGGAGGCGCGCGCGCGTCGCCGGATCCCACTCGCCGGTCGTCGGGAGAGACTCGCTTTCCTGAAAGGCCTGCAGGGCCGCGCGCGTCTGCGGGCCCGGCTTGCCGTCGATCGATCCGCTGGAGAAGCCGCGCTGCGCCAACGCGATCTGCACCTCCAACCAGGTCTCCGCTGAGCGAGGCTCGGTCGCTGCGGACGCGTCCACCGGCCCATCGACCACCGGGGGGCGCTCCGGCCACGGCGGTGGACGAAACTCGACCTGCGACGCGGCGGTCAGCCACGCTCCCGCGACGAGCCACCCGCGGACGAGCATGAGCGTCCCGCGCGACGCCACGCGGCCGAGCGGTCGGCCGACGCTGCGGCCGATTGGGGTAACCCTCGCGGGACGACGTCGCGGAACTGCAACCACGCCCTCAGCCTGACGGCATCGACCCTCGCTGCCAAGCCCGCCGCCGCGGCGGGCCTACGTGGCCGTACCGCCGGCCGCGAACAGGGCCTTCAGGTCGGGATCGGACCGCGCCACCTTCTCCCAGGATCCATCCAGCTTGGAGGCCCGGACGAGGCGACGGCGGGCCTCGGCGAGGTTACCGAGCAGGCACTCATAGCACGCCAGGTTGTACTGCAGCACACCCGAGCTGAACTGGTGGTGCGGCAGGGCCTCGAGCAACGCTTCCCGCGCTTCGCGGATCTGGTTCATTTCCCGGAGCGCAAAGGCCAGGGCGATCCAGGCGTTTTCGTAGCCGGCGTCCTCGCGCGTGATCGGCCGCGCGAGCCGCACCACCTGCGCCCACTGCTTCAATCCCATCGCGCATTCGACGAGCAGCTTTCGCACTGGCAGCCCCCGACGCTCTTCACGAGGCAGCGCCGCGAGCTCACGGCGCGCTTCACGCGCCAGCCCCAACGCGAGGTAACCTTGCGCGTAGGCGAGCCGGGACGAAGCGGAAATGGACAAATCAGCCACGCCACAAGGATAGCTCACCCGCCGGCCGACGCAACGCCGCGCCGCGTTGTGCCGCGCCCCGGTCGGTCCGTCGCGACCCCGGACGCTCACGACCCAATCGCTCAGCCCAGGATGATCAGCGCGAGTCCCAGCAGGATTCCCGCCACCGCCACGGCCTTGCGCCAACCATACCGCTCTCCGAACCACAGGAGGCCACCCGCGAACGACACCAGTACACTGGTGCGCCGGATCGCCGTGACCACGGACACCAGCGCATCCGCATCGCGCAGCGCCCAGAAGTAAAGGTAGTCCGCGACCAGGAGCGCCGCTCCGATGCCGGGAATGCTCCAGCGCCAGTGAAACTTCGCCTCAGCCGGCGGCCACCACGCATTCCGCCAGCCGAGGTACAGCGGCAGAAAGAGCACGGCCAAGTAGAAGTGAAACCACGCCTGCACCGTCGCTGCCCGAAACTGCAGCGTCCCGAAGAGGTACTTGTCGTACAATCCGCTGACCGAGCCCAGCAGGGTTCCCACCAGCAGGTAAGCAACCCAGCGGTTGCCGGCGAAGCGCACGCCCTCGCTCCGCCCCGCCCACGAGAGCAGCCAGAACGACCCGAGGGTCACGAGCACTCCCACCGCCTGCCACGGGTGCGGGCGCTCGCCAAAGACCGCCAACGCACCGAGGAAGGTCCAGAAAGGGCCGGTCGCCCGCACCGGCCCCGCCAGCGAGACGGGAAGGTGCTTCACGGCCACGAAGGTGAAGAGCCACGAGACGGCGACGATGACCGACTTGAGCAAGATCAGGCCGTGCTCGCGCCATGAAAGCGGATCCACCCGCAAGCCTTCGGGCAGCGCCGCCGGCAGCAGCGCGCCGCAGACCAAGAGCCCGGCCCAAATTCCCGCCGCCGTCAGGGTGCCGAAGAAGACCACCGGCACGACCGCATTGCCCTGCACGCCATGCTTGGTCGCCAGTTCATACAGTCCGAGAAATGCCGCCGCCACGAGGCTCGCCGCGATCCAATCCATCCCGGCTGAATCGCACGCCGCCAGGCCTATGGCGAGATCACTTCGTACAGCTCGATCAGGGCATCACCGGTCGCGCCACCAACGCCGGAAACCTGCACCGTGTAGCCTCCGGGGGCGAGCGTGACGAGCAACGCCGCGTCGCGCCCCCCCGGGATGAGGGCGAACGCGCCAACAGCACCGAATGTGGTGGATAGCGATGTCGCCCACGTGTCGTTCTCGTTGATCTTCGTCGCTCCGGAGTACAACTCCAAGCTCGGGTCGCTGAGGGCTCCGAGGACTCCGAACGACGCCAGGGTCGGACCGACTCCGCGGATCAGAATCGTCCGCGGCGCGTTGCCGACCACGGTGAAGCCCGCGATCAGGGGCTCGCTGGAGCCATTCACCCGGTTGCGCGCCGACACGTTCACCAAGCGAGGGGAATCGCCCGCTCCCGCATCGTACGCCTCGACGAGCACCGTGCCGGGCGATGCGCCGACCACCTGCACCGTGCGCCCACCGTCGATCGTCGCCACCAACGCCGCATCCCGGCTGCCCGCGGGCAACGCAAAGGCTCCGACCGACGCGAACGTCGCCGCCAGCGTGGGCCCGCCTCCCCAGTCGTCACTCGCTCCCTCCACCACTGCACCCCGGAAAAGCATAAGCCGCGGGTCCGTCATCGCATCACTCACGCCGAACGGAGAAAGTCCGGGCCCGACGGCACGGACCAGCACGGCCTTCGCTCCTCCCGACATGCTCAAGCCGACAATCAGGGTCTGCCCCACCGCCAGCGGCGTGCGGATGGAAACGTTGGTGATACGGCTCGACGGCCGCGGCGCAACCCGCACCACCGCAGCGGCGCTCACCACTGTTCCCGCCGCGTTGCTGACCTCGACGGTGTAGCTACCGGCGTCGGCCTCTCCGACCTGCGCTACCGCGTAACTCGATGCCGTCGCCCCGGTGATCAGTTCACCCGCTCGCCGCCACCGGTAAGTGAACGGCGGAGTCCCCGAAACGGCGACCGTCAACGCCAGCGAATCACCCACCGTCAACGACCGGCCCTCCGGCTGCACGGTGATCGTCGGTGACAAGACCGACGCGTTGACCGTCAACGCCACCGATGCGCTCGTCACCGTGCCAACCGCATTGGTCACCGCGACTGCATAGGAACCGGCGTCCGTCAGCCGGACCGGACTGAAGGTCAGCGTTGCACTCGTCGCTCCCACGATCGGCACGCCGCCCTTCAACCAGCGATAGCTCAACGGACCGACCCCGGAGGCCGTGACGCTGAGACTGACCGTCGCACCTTCCGTAACGGTGCGATCCGTTGGCGGGGTCTCAATCTGCGGAGGCGTCGGAGCCGGGTTCACCGTGAGCCGCGCGCTCGCGCTCACCGCCGTTCCAAAGGCATTCGTGATCGCCACGGAGTATGCCGCCGCATCGGTCGCCCGCACGTTGGTCAAGGTCAGCGTCGCTTGGGTCGCGCCGTCCAACCACTCTCCATCCTTCCGCCACTGATAGGAAAGCGGCGCCGTGCCGCGCACCGTGACGCCGAAGGACGCCGTGCCGCCGGCCGTCGCGGTGACGCTCACCGGCTGCACCACGATGAACGGCGGCAGTGAGGGCACCAGCACGGTAAGCCGTGCGGGAGAACTCGTCACCGAACCAAGCGCATTGCTCACGGTCACCGTGTAATCCCCGGCATCGGCGACCTGAACGCTGCCTAGAACGAGCGTCGATTGGCTGGCCTTGGCGATCAGTGTGCCCTCGCGCCTCCAGACATAGCTCAACGGTGGCGCACCGTCCGCCACCACGCTGAAGCTCGCCGGCGCACCGACCGAGGAGGTCGCCGCGCTGGGCGGCGTGATGATCACCGGCACCGTCGCTGGCACCTGCACGACCAAGACCGCCGGATCACTGGTGACACTTCCAGCCGCGTTCGTCACCCGCACGGTGTAGCTGCCGGCATCGGCGAGCTTCGCGCTCGCGAGACTCAGGCTCGCCCCGGTGAATCCAGCGATCGCCACTCCGTCCTTGAACCACTGATAGGCGAGGGGCGGGGTGCCGACCGCCGTCACGGAAAAGGTCACGGGCGAATCCAGCGCCACGATCTGACTCGCCGGCATCGTCGTGAGGCGCGGCGCGGTGAGCGGCGCGTCAACGCTGAGCGTAACGGGAGCCGTGGTCACGCTCCCGGCGCCATTGGACACGGTCACCGTGTAACTGCCTGCATCGCTTTCCTGTGCCGACACGATCGAGAGCACGGCCCCGGTCGCACCCGGAATCAGCGCCCCCTCGCGGCGCCACGCAAACGCCAGCGGAGCCGTCCCGCTGGCAACCACGCTGAACGAAACGGGCGCGCCAAGCGGCACGGCGGCCCCCACGGGAGGCGTCACCACGACCGGCGGAGTCAGTGAGGTCGAGACGGCCACGGTCACGGGCGCACTGGTCACCGAGCCCGCGGCATTGCTCACCACGACCGTGTACGTGCCCGAGTCGGCGACTTGTGCATTCGGGATCGTCAAGGTGGCCGCCGTGGCACCGAGCACGGGAAAACCGTTTTTCTGCCAGGCATAGCTCAACGTCCCCTCTCCACTGGCCACCACCGACAGCGTGACCGTGCCACCCACCGCCACACTCTGGCCCGTCGGTGGCGTCGCGATCACCGGCAAGGTGGGCGGAGCCTGCACCGTGAGCCTCGCGGCACTGCTGGTGACGCTTCCACCCGCATTCGTGACCGTCGCGGTGTAGTCGCCCGCCTGGCTGACTTGCACCGTGTCGAGCGTGAGTGTGGGGAAGGTCGCTCCGGGCAACGCGACGCCGTTTCGCGACCACTGGTAGCTCAACACGCCAAAACCGCTCGCCGAGACCGAGAAGGAAACGCTGGCCCCGGCAACGACGGTGCGGCTGGCCGGCTGGGCGACCAAGGTCGGGGGCGGTACGGTGACGGTCAGGAGGCTCGGCCCGCCCGTCACACTCCCGGCGGGATTCGTGACCACGACGCTGTACGATCCAGCATCGGAGAGCTGCGCCGCGCTGAACGTCAACGTCGGACCTGTCGCGCCGGCGACCGAGATCCCATTCCTGCGCCACTGGTAACTCAGCGGCGGCGTACCGGATGCGCTCACCGTGAAAAGCGCCGTGGAGCCCAACATCACGGACTGATTGCCAGTGATGCTGCTGATCGTGGGGAGACGCGCGCCCCCGGGAATCCCATAGGCGGCCTGTGCTCCGGACAGGTCGTCGGCCACGAGACCGTCCAGATTGCTCACGGTGCTGTTCATCAGCGCGGTCACCGCCTGGCCGGCTTCATCCGGGTGGTCCAAGCCCAGCACGTGACCGAATTCATGCAGGGCGACGCGCTTGAAGTCCGTCGCGGCACGGAGGTTTCCGCGGTACGAGTCCCAAGGCAGAGAAGCCTTGAACACCACGTCGCTCTCGACCCGGCGCAGGCCACTCGTGTAGGTGATCGTCACCGCGAGCACCCCGGAGCCCCACGAGTCGCCGTAAACCGTCGAACCGAAGAACACATTGTTGAACCCATTCGGCGCTCCGAGGGCAGCGGTCGAATTGCGGACGGAACTGAACTGAACATCCGCGATCGCGGCGTTCCACTCGCTCAAGGCCGCCTCGGCGACCTGCCACCACGCGGTGGAACCATCCAGCAACGTGCGCGCCGGGGGCGAGGTATCGAGCTGCAGCTGCAGCGCAATGGGCGAGGAGGTCCAACGCTGGCTCGCCAGAGAATAGCCCCACGTCACCGAACGCGGACCAATCAGCAGGGCGACCGACGCGATCACCCACGCGAGGAAAACGAGGCGGCGCATGGTCACGGTGCCGCCTTGACCGCAGAGCGATGGAGTTCCCCCAGCACCGCGTCTTCGAATTCCTGCCGCGACAGGCCCATTCCCGCGCCGCGCCGGAACGCCGGGTGGCTCGACTGCGCCACGATCGGCGTCTGCACATCATCGACCGCACGCAGCCGCTGCCCGTTGCTTCGCGTCACATACTCCTCCTGCGTCGCGGCATCCCACACCACGGGATAGAGTCCGTGCTGCGCACTCACCAACGGACAGAAGGCCCGGCCGTTCTCGCTCAGGAACACAATATAGGTCCCCCCCTCCTGGAGCGTGGGCATCTCCGCGATGATCATCGCATCCTCCGCCCC
>JACCDW011224086.1_pt1 | contig 11022 bp, 9 predicted proteins | sample 7449781 | NCBI WGS metagenome assembly JACCDW01 (sample SAMN15323449, study PRJNA562643) | freshwater metagenome | isolation source: river surface water | place: USA:Blue River Watershed | collected 2017-08-18
GCCTCGATGAAATAATCAATCGGTCTTGACAGGGTTGACCGCAAGCTGCTGAATCTTTTGCAAAAAAATAACCAAATACCGACCGCTCGTCTTGCAGAAGCGCTGCACATCTCGCAGCCTACATGTTTGCGCCGGATGAAGAGTTTGCGTGCATCGGGCGTGATCAGCGCCGATGTCGCGCTAGTCAATCCTTTCGCATTAGGTTACGGCATGCTGGCCTTTATCGAGGTGTCTCTCAAAGATCAGTCGGATCGTAGCATGCAGGAATTTGAGGCGCGCATGAACAGCGAGACAGCCGTCATGCAATGTTATTTTGTCTCGGGCGATGTGGATTATTTTCTGGTCGTACATGTGCAGGATATCGACATGTATTACCAGTTTGTGCGCGAAGTGATTGCAGGATCTGGCCATGTACGACATTTTCAGTCGCGCTTTCCGATGAAGCGGGCGAAATTCTCCACCAGTATTCTATTTGATGAAAAGGGAGAATCGCTGGCTGTACGCATGACTAAATAAATCAGCAATAATCAGCATCACATCACATCGCATCTGTCATACAAACCGCATTAAGCACGTGCCACATTGTGTATGGCAATGCCGGAAGACCTGCGGGCGGGCATGCCTGTAAATGCAAAGTCCAGATCTGGCTGGCGACCGGAAATAATTTCAGCAATCGCACGACCGGAACCGCAGCCCATAGTCCAGCCCAGTGTTCCGTGACCAGTGTTTAAAAACAGATTCTGATGACGGGTTTTGCCGATATACGGCACATTCGATGGCGTCAGCGGACGTAGTCCGGCCCAGTAAAACGGATTGTCATAATCGCAGGCATCGGGAAATAATTCCCGCGTACGGCGTGTGATGGCTTCGCAGCGTGCCGGATTCAGGTCGCGTGTATAACCATTGATCTCACAGGTACCGGCAACGCGCAACCTGTCGCCTAGCCGGGAGATCACCAGCTTATGGCCATCATCCGTCAAGGAGACGCTTGGCGCCAGCGCATCATGCCTGACCTGATAAGTTGCTGAGTAGCCTTTGCCCGGATAGATCAGCAGATTCACGCCGACCTGTCTGGCCAGCGGTGCGGAAAAGCTGCCCATTGCGAGCACGAATGCATCTGCACGCAATACCTGATGCTTGCCGTGTGCATCAATGACCTCAACGCCGGAAATACGCGAAGTGTTACCGCTGCCTTCAGTTAACAAGCGGGTGACAGTAGTGCTGAACTGGAATGTAACGCCGGCTGCAGCAGACTGTTTCGCTAAGCCCTGTGTGAATTTATGTACATCACCAGATTCATCTGTGGCAGTGAAATCGCCGCCAACAATTTTTTTCCGTATGCTTGCCAGCGCAGGTTCGATGCGTATGACTTCATCAGCATCGACCGTGTTGCGCGGGCAGCCGAGTTCACGCATCAGCTGTGCGGCCGGTAGCGACTCGTGAAATTCTTTTTCGTCTGTATAAAAATGCAGTATCCCTCTGGTGAGGGCATCATATTCAATGCCGGTCTCGGCACGTACAGCCTGCAAAGTCTGGCGGCTGTATTCAGCAATAGCGACGATCTGACGGATATTGGTGGCAGTGCGAGCCGGTGTGCACTGGCGCAAAAATTCCAGTCCCCATTTCCATTGCAGCCATTCAGGACGAAAACGGTAGAGCAGCGGCGCATCTTCCTTGCCCAGCCATTTCAGGATTTTGAACGGTGCGGAAGGATTGGCCCAGGGTTCTGCATGCGAGACGGAAATTTGTCCGCCATTGGCAAAGCTGGTTTCTTGCGCAACATCTGGCTGCCGATCCACAACCAGGACGTCATGGCCTGCCTGCTGCAAAAACCACGCGGTAGCGGTACCAGTAATGCCTGCGCCCAGAACGATAACTTTCATACACAATCTCCCTGACCAGAAACCGATGCCGGCAACATTGCCGAAGCAGTGGAAACAGAGATTGTAAAAAGACTGGTCATATTTTTGCAGTCAATCAAACATCAAGTAATTTTATTTTTGAAAAATATCGCAGGGTATCGTATAGGATGTGCCTTAAAAACTACTACTTTTATAGTTTGATACCAGAATCTGCAACGACCTGCTTGATTTCTTCTTCCAGATTTTGCTTTAAGTGGCGACTGAGTTCTGCACTCAGTTGTGCTGCCAGTTCCTTGGTTACTCTGACAGTCACATCAGGCAGGGTATCGGCCAGTGCTTTGGCCAATACGGTCTGTAATCTTGCATTGATAATTTCAGGCAATCTCTCATGCAGCGAAGCTTCAATCAGGGCAGGGATCTGCGTCGAGAGTTGTGCATGCAATTGCTTTGCCAGTTCTTCTTGCAGCGAACTGATAGGCGTGACTTCAACCGGCTCATCATCGGTAATGATATCTGTCAGTACAGGAATGTCAGATTCGGGAATGGTGGAAGTCATGATTTTTCAGCCATAAAATTTGTCAGTGGATAGCCCCGTTGCTGATAGAGCCGATAGCGTTCACGGCCTGCGACGAGATCGGCCTCGTCGTTGGAGACAATTTCGAGCAGCCGCTCGAAGCGCGCAAAATGTTCCGGTGTTTTTGAAGAGAGATTGATCATGACCTGATGATGTGGCAGTGCCTGGTTTACGTCATGCGCGAGTATGACGGGTGTGTGCGCGGCCAGTGCATCATCTGCGCTCACATGCGGTAAAAAATCCTGTTCTGAAAAAGTCCACAGCATTTCATCAAATGCGTTTAGCTGACTCTGATTTTCCAGGAACACCACGATCTGCATTTTGCTGGCGCGCGCCTTGCGAATCAGCCTGCAAGCATAGGTTAATTTATCCGGCACTTTGCTGTGAAAATCAACGCGCGTCATCATGCATGTGCCATGCCGTTATGGCGCAATAGCGCATCAATGCTGGGTGGACGGCCACGAAATGCCGTGAAGGATTCCATCGCAGGCCGGGAGCCGCCGACAGACAGGATCTCGCGCTGAAACGCAAGCCCGGTTTCCGCCAGTCGGTTCGGATCACCTTGCGCCTCTTCAAAAGCGCCATAGGCATCGGCTGACAGCACTTCTGCCCATTTATAGCTGTAATAACCGGCAGCATAACCGCCAGCGAAAATATGCGAGAACGAATGCTGGAAGCGATTGAAAGCAGGCGGAATGATCACCGCTACCCTGTGCCTGACTTCGGCCAGCACATCGGATGCAGATTTGCTGCTGTTCGGATCATAATCATAATGCAGGTGCATATCGAACAATGAAAACTCAACCTGGCGCAGCATCTGCAAGCCAGCGTGATAATTTTTTGCCGCGATCATTTTGTCGTACAGCGCGCGCGGGAGTGCAGCGCCGGTTTCGGCATGGGCAGTCATATGCTGCAGCACCTCCCATTCCCAACAAAAGTTTTCCATGAATTGCGAGGGCAATTCCACGGCATCCCATTCGACACCGGCAATGCCGGAGACGCCGAGCTCATCGACTACAGTCAGCATATGGTGCAGGCCATGGCCGAATTCATGGAACAGGGTGATGACTTCATCATGCGTGAAATAGGCTGGCTTCCTGATGCCATCGACGATGGCAGGCTCACTGAAATTGCAGGTCAGGTAGGCAACAGGTGTCTGCAGTTTAGTACCGCTCAGCTTGCGGCCGCGCGCATCATCCATCCATGCGCCCCCGCGCTTGCCGTTACGCGCATACAGGTCCAGATAGAACTGGCCGACCAGTTGGCCGTTTTTCTCTATGCGATAGAACTTCACGTCTTCATGCCAGACTGGCGCCGCATCCAGTTTGATGACGACGCCAAACAGGTTTTGTATCTGGCGAAACAAGCCATCTATCACCTTGTGCTCAGGGAAGTAGAGTTTGACTTCCTGCTCTGAGAATGCGTAACGCTGTTCACGCAATTTTTCCGACGCATACGTCACGTCCCATGCTTCGAGTTTTTGCAGGCCGAGTTCGTTTTTTGCAAATTGCGTCAGTTCGGCCAGATCATTTTCGGCAAACGGGCGCGCACGTACGGCCAGATCATCAAGGAACTTGATGACTTCTGTTGGTGCAGTCGCCATTTTCGGCACCAGTGACACTTCGGCATAGTTTTGATAGCCGAGCAATTTTGCTTCCTCATCTCGCAGCTTCAGAATGTCAGCGATGATTTGGGTATTGTCCCATTGCGTCTTTGCGCCCAGCTCTGATGCCTTGGTTGCATTGGCCCGATAGATTGTTTCGCGCAATGCACGATCGTCAGCATATTGCAGAACAGGGAAGTACGAAGGGAAATGCAGCGTGAACCGATAGCCGGTCTTGCCAGCCTTGGTCGCTGAGGCGTGCGCCGCCTGAATCACATCTTCCGGAAGGCCAGCCAAGCGAGTCGGATCGTCGATCAGTAGTTCATAATCATTGGTGGCATCGAGCACATTCTCTGAAAATTTTGTCGACAGCGCGGCCAGTTGTTCCTGGATTTCAGCAAAGCGCGCTTTCTTATTTGCGGGCAGTTCCGCGCCGCTGAGCTGAAAATCACGCACGGCATTGGCGATGATTTTTTTGCGGCTAGCAGACAGGCCGGCATAGTCAGGGCTGGCTTGCAGTGCCTTGTATTTGTCAAACAATGCCAGATTTTGGCCCAGCTCTGTCCAGAATTCCGTAACCAGTGGCTGGTTTTCGTTGTAAGTCGCGCGCAGTTCGGGCGTATCTACCACCGCATTCAAATGGCCGACCACGCCCCATGCGCGGGCAAGTTGCTCAGTCGCGTTTTCCAGCGGTGCGACAAAATTCTCCCAGCTGACTTGATCAGATGGCGCTTGCAGCGTTTGTACGACTGCGCGTGCATTCTGCAGCAACGTTGCAATCGCTGGCGTGACGTGTGCAGGCGTGAAGATGTCAAAGCGCGGCAGATCAGAAAAGTCCAGTAAAGCGTTCGGTGCAGACATGGCCGGTTTCATTTCTTTCAGGTTCGTTCAGCAGCTTCAATCGTATTGACCAGCAGCATAGTAATAGTCATCGGACCTACGCCACCGGGCACCGGCGTGATCCAGCCGGCGACATTCGCAGCGCCTGCATAATCGACATCGCCACATAGTTTGCCTGCATCGTCGCGGTTCATGCCGACATCAATGACGACTGCGCCCGGCTTGACCATATCGCCCGTGACGATATTGCGCTTGCCGGTGGCGACAACCAGAATGTCCGCCGCTTTCGTATGATGGGCAAGGTCGCGTGTCTTGGAATTGCAGATGGTGACGGTGGCACCGGCTTGCAACAGCAGCATGGCCTGCGGTTTGCCAACGATATTGGATGCGCCTACCACGACCGCATGCGCGCCGCGCACCGGATAGTCTATGGATTCGAGCATTTTCATCACGCCGTATGGCGTACAGGGACGGAACAGTGGCTGGCCAGTCATCAGAAGGCCTGCATTACTGATGTGGAAGCCATCGACATCTTTCTCCGGCGCGATTGCTTCGATCACTTTATGCGCATCAATATGGGCAGGCAGTGGCAGCTGTACCAGAATCCCGTGAATTTTCGGATCCGCGTTGAGCGCCTCCACGCGCGCCAGCAACGCTTCTTCAGTCAGGCTGCCCTCATATTTCTCAAATACCGAATGTATGCCGTTTTCCTCGCAGGCCTTGATCTTGTTGCGCACATAGACCTGCGATGCCTGGCTGTCGCCGACTAAGATTACGGCCAGACCCGGCTGCTTGCCTTGGGCTGTGAGGGCATGGGCACGTTGGGCGACTTCAGCGCGCAGTTGGGTGGAGAGCAGGTTACCGTTAATTATTTTGGCAGTCATGATTTGTGATGGGCTAAAAATTGAACAGCCTAGATTATAAAGCGCGCACGGTTTGATGCCGGCCAAAGCCTCTGCGTTCCACGGTTTTTGCCTGACTGTTAGACGCTAAAGTAAGCGCCCTGTGGAAATTAACACACGTTTATTTTTCATAATATGAAATGAGATATCGTATTTTGAAAATTAAAAAAGACCTGATACACTCCAGTTTCACTTGAAAAATGCGTTAAATCCGCTGTATGGTTAGGCCAAAAGCCCTGTAACCAGGCCAGCAACAATGAGGAGACAAGATCATGTCAGCACAGCTAGATGCCATCATGGCGCAAGCGGCCAATGACCCGGATGTCATGGAAACCCAGGAGTGGTTGGATGCGCTGGAATCGGTTCTGGATCAGGAAGGACCGGAGCGCGCACACTATTTGCTGGAGCGTATGGTCGATCTGGCGCGCCGCCGCGGTGCGCATATCCCTTTCTCCAGCAATACCGCTTATGTGAACACGATTCCCGCGCATCTGGGTGAGCATTGCCCCGGCAATCTGGAGCTCGAAGAGCGCCTGCGCTCATATATGCGATGGAATGCGATGGCCATGGTCGTCAAGGCCAATCGCACTGACGGCGATCTTGGCGGCCATATTTCCAGCTTTGCTTCTCTGGCCAACATGCTGGGCATAGGCTTTAATCATTTCTGGCACGCGCCGACCGAGCATCATGGCGGTGACCTGCTCTATATTCAGGGCCACTCTTCGCCCGGTATTTATGCGCGCGCCTTTCTTGAAGGCCGCCTCTCCGAAGAACAAATGCTGAACTTCCGTCGCGAAGTCGATGGCAAAGGTCTGTCTTCCTATCCGCATCCCAAGCTGATGCCGGATTTCTGGCAATTCCCGACCGTCTCCATGGGCCTGGGCCCGCTGATGGCGATTTATCAGGCGCGCTTCCTCAAATATCTGCATGCGCGCCAGATCGCCGATACGGCGCCGCGCAAAGTGTGGGCATTTTGCGGTGACGGTGAGATGGACGAACCGGAATCCATGGGTGCCATCGGCATGGCCGGTCGCGAAATGCTCGATAACCTGATCTTTGTGGTGAACTGCAATCTGCAGCGGCTTGACGGCCCTGTACGTGGCAATGGCAAGATCATTCAGGAACTCGAAGCCGATTTCCGCGGCGCCGGCTGGAACGTGATCAAAGTGATCTGGGGCCCGGGCTGGGACGATCTGCTGGCACGCGACAAGGAAGGTATCCTGCAGCGCGTAATGATGGAAACCGTCGATGGTGAATACCAGAATTACAAAGCAAAAGACGGCGCTTATGTGCGCAAACATTTCTTTGGCAAGCATCCTAAGTTGCTCGAGATGGTGGCCAATATGTCGGATGATGATATCTGGCGCCTGACGCGCGGCGGTCATGATCCGCACAAGATTTATGCCGGCTTTAAGGCGGCACAGGAACATAAAGGTCAGCCGACCGTATTGCTGGTCAAGACCGTCAAGGGCTACGGCATGGGCAAGTCTGGTGAGGCGCGCAATACCGCGCACCAGACCAAGAAGCTAGATGATGAGGCCATACGCGAAATGCGCGATCGCTTTGGCATACCGGTATCGGATGAACAATTGCCGGAAGTGCCGTTTTATATACCGGCTGCCGACTCGCCGGAAATTCAGTACCTGCATGAGCGCCGCAGACAGCTGGGCGGTTATCTGCCGCAGCGTCGCGTCAAGGCAGAAGAATCATTGAAAGTACCGCCGATCGAAACATTCCAGGCAGTGCTGGATCCGACCGCAGAAGGTCGGGAGATCTCCACTACCCAAGCCTATGTGCGCATGCTGACGATATTGCTGCGTGATGCTTCGCTGGGACAGCGCGTCGTACCGATCCTGGTCGACGAAGCACGTACATTCGGTATGGAAGGCCTGTTCCGTCAGATCGGTATTTTCAGCCAGCAGGGCCAGCTGTATGAACCGGTCGACAAAGATCAGGTCAGTTACTACCGCGAAGATAAAGCAGGCCAGATACTGCAAGAGGGTATCAATGAGGCCGGTGCGATGAGCTCATGGATCGCGGCTGCAACGTCATACTCGACCAATAACCGGGTCATGATCCCGTTCTATACCTTCTATTCGATGTTTGGCCTGCAGCGCATCGGCGACCTGGCATGGGCGGCGGGCGACATGCGCGCGCGTGGCTTCCTGCTTGGCGGTACAGCAGGCCGCACGACCTTGAACGGTGAAGGACTGCAGCATGAAGATGGCCATAGTCACGTGATGGCATCAACGATACCGAACTGTATGCCGTATGACCCGACCTTTGCGCATGAAGTCGGCGTGATTCTGCATGATGGCTTGAAGCGCATGATCGAAAATCAGGAAGATGTGTTTTATTACATCACGCTGATGAACGAAAACTATAGTCATCCTGGCTTAAAGCCAGGCCAGGAAGAAGGCATACTCAAAGGGCTGTATCAACTCAAGGCCAGCAGCAAGAAAGCCAAGCATCGCGTGCAGCTAATGGGCTCAGGCACGATCTTGCGCGAAGTGATCGCTGCTGCTGAATTGCTTGAACAAGACTGGGACATTGCTGCCGATATCTGGTCGGCACCTTCGTTTACTTTGCTTGCACGCGATGGCCAGGATGCAGAGCGCTGGAACATGCTCAATCCTTCCAAGCCGGCGCGCACAGCGTATGTCACAAAAAGCCTGGCCGGCAGCGAGGGCCCGGTGATCGCGGCAACTGACTACATGCGTACCTATGCCGAACAAATTCGTGCCTTCATGCCCCAGGGCCGCAGCTACAAAGTACTGGGCACAGATGGCTTTGGTCGCTCTGATACCCGTGCCAAGTTGCGCGAATTTTTTGAGGTGAACCGTTATTTCGTCACCATCGCCGCACTCAAATCGCTGGCTGATGCAGGCAGCATTGATGCGGCTCTGGTAGCCAAGGCGATCGAAAAATACGGCATTGATCCTAACAAGCCTAACCCGGTCACACAGTAACGCCTTAAAAACAAACTAACTAGATGCTTCCCCCTGAAGAGGGGGAAGAGCGGAGCGCGCGATGAGTCTGATTGAAATAAAAGTCCCTGACATTGGCGACTTCAAGGAAGTCGAAGTGATTGAATTACTGGTGAAGCCCGGTGACACGGTCAAAGCAGAGCAGTCACTAATCACGGTTGAATCCGACAAGGCCAGCATGGAAATACCCAGCAGCCATGCCGGCGTGATCAAAGAACTGAAAGTTAAAATTGGCGACAAGGTTGCAGAAGGATCGCTGCTACTGATGCTTGAAGTTACTGCCGAGTCGGCGCCAGCACCAGCTGCGGCACCAGCAGCGCCAGTCGCCGCATCAGTAGCCGCTGCTGCGCCGGTACCTGCAAAAGCAGCAGCAGCGCCAGCCCCAGCTCCTGAAGTTACTGCTGCTGCCTATCCGTCGGGACAAAAATCCCATGCATCACCATCAGTGCGCAAATTCGCCAGGGAGCTCGGCGTTGATCTTTCGCGCGTACAGGGTAGCGGCCCCAAGAGCCGTATCCTGCTCGAAGATGTGCAGGCATTCGTCAAAGGTGTGATGCAGCATGGCGGCGGCCTTGCTCCGGCTGCCGGTGGCACCGGTACAGGACTGGCATTGCTACCATGGCCGTCACTGGACTTCTCAAAATTCGGTGCGACCGAATTGCAGCCGCTGTCGCGCATTAAGAAAATCAGCGGCCCTAACCTGCACCGCAACTGGGTCATGATTCCGCATGTCACCCAATTCGATGAAGCAGACATTACCGAGCTTGAAGAATTCCGCAAGAGCAGCAATGAAGCACTGGCCAAGTCCGGCGTCAAGCTGACAATGCTGGCATTCGTGATCAAGTCCTGTGTCGCTGCGCTGAAAAAATTCCCGGCCTTTAATGCGTCGCTTGACGCCGCCGGCGAAAACCTGATTCTCAAACAGTATTACCACATCGGCTTTGCGGCCGATACGCCTAACGGTCTGGTTGTGCCCGTGATTAAAAATGCGGACCAGAAAAGCCTCAGCGAGATCGCAAAAGAAATGGGCGATCTGTCTGCGCAGGCGCGCGAAGGCAAGATCAAGCCTGCCGACATGCAAGGGGCAAGCTTCACGATCTCTTCGCTTGGCGGCATCGGTGGCACGGCCTTCACGCCTATCATCAATGCACCTGAAGTGGCAATTTTGGGCCTGTCCAAATCTGCAATCAAACCGGTATGGGACGGCAAACAGTTCGCGCCCCGCCTGATGATGCCGCTCTCGCTTTCTTATGACCATCGCGTCATTGATGGTGCAATGGGTGCGCGCTTTACGGTTTACCTTGCCGAAGTACTGGCCGACATGCGCAAGACTTTGCTGTAAAGCCGGCAATGACTACTTGCGTCGTTGTCAGAAAAAACAATGAAGTCGCCATTGCTGCCGATAGCCTCGTCACCTTTGGCGACACGCGCCTGTCGCATGCGTATGAAGCCAATGAAAAAATTTTTCAGATAGGGCATTCCTATATCGCGCTGGCCGGAACGACTGCGCATTTTCCTGTGATGCGCAAGCTATTGACCGATATGGGTGAAGAGTGCGTGCTGGATTCGCGCGATGCGGTATTTGAGACCTTTACGCGCGTGCACCTGATATTGAAGGAAAAATATTTCCTCAATATCAAGGAAGAAGAGGACGATCCTTATGAGTCTTCGCAAATCACCACACTGATCGCCAATCCGCACGGCATATTTGGTGTGTACTCCTATCGCGAAGTATTTAGTTTTGAACGGTTCTGGGCTATTGGGAGCGGCAAGACATTCGCGCTCGGTGCCATGTATGCGGCCTATGACACGCTGGATTCAGCGCGCGCCATTGCCGAGCTGGGCGTGAACGCCGGAGCAGAATTCGACAAGAGTTCATCGCTGCCCTGCAAGATCAACAGTTTCTCGATGAAATAAGACTGACGGAGAAAAAAATTATGAGTCTGGTAGAAATCAAGGTGCCTGATATCGGTGACTTCAAGGAAGTGGAAGTGATCGAACTGCTCGTCAAGCCTGGTGATGTAGTCAAGTTAGAGCAATCGCTGATCACCGTCGAGTCTGATAAAGCCAGCATGGAAATTCCCTGCAATCAGGCAGGTATCGTCAAGGAACTGAAGGTCAAGATCGGCGATAAGGTAGCGGAAGGTTCATTGCTATTACTGCTGGAATCTGCCTCACAAGCCGCTGCCGCACCTGCTCCTGTAACTGCACCGGCACCTTCACCGTCACCAATAACCGTATCTTCCACCGCACC
>JACCDW011214993.1_pt1 | contig 11021 bp, 9 predicted proteins | sample 7449781 | NCBI WGS metagenome assembly JACCDW01 (sample SAMN15323449, study PRJNA562643) | freshwater metagenome | isolation source: river surface water | place: USA:Blue River Watershed | collected 2017-08-18
CCTGCATCCATCCGAGTCGCCATCCCGTCATCAGCCAGGCTTTAGAAAAACTGTTGATCGATACCACGCGTTCGCCCGGTTCACACAGATCGAGCAGGGACGGCGCGCAAGGCGACCTGCCCGGTGCGGCGTCATAAGACAGCCGTTCATAGACGTCATCCGACAGCAACCAGATGCCATGCTTGCGGCAATGCGCGAGCAATATGCGTTGCTGCTCCCGCGTGATGGTCCAGCCGGTCGGGTTGTTCGGCGAGTTCAGTAGCAGCGCTCGGGTGCCGGGTGTCAGCGCATCCAGCAGTTGGTCGAGATCGAGTTCCCAGCGAGCCGGGTGCGATGCGGTATCCAGGGCCAGCGATACACTGATCACTTCTGCGCCGAGGATTTTCGGAATCTCGATCAGGTTCGGCCACAGCGGTGTGACTGCAACCACCCGGTCACCCGGATTCAGCAGCAACTGCGCCACCAGCATCAGCGCCGACACACCCGAGGAGGTCACCGCAATCTGCGCAGCCGTCACTGGCTGATGCAGTTGCGATGAATAGGCGGCGATCGCATCGCGCAAGGCGGGCATGCCGAGGTTGTGCGTGTAAAAAGTATCACCGGCATCGAGTGCGGCTTTGGCTGCATCGCGAATGAAATCCGGCGTCACCTGATCCGGCTCGCCAAACCAGAACGGCAGCACATCCTGGCGGCCCATGCCCGCATTTGCCACCTCACGTATTCGCGATGCTGTCAGCGACTGAACGGCGGCGCGCGGCTCGGCCGGAAACGCTGGGGTGAAATGCTTGTCTGCCATCACCAGCACAACCACAAACGGTTCGCCAGATCGAGCACAAAACCGGGCCGAAGATAAGCCGCAAACACCGCCGCCAGTAACGCCATAGCCAGCAGCGCCAGCAGCGAATTTTTTAGCCAGCCGCTCATGCGCTCACCTGTGCCCGTGCGATCGGCGCCTCATCGATCGGCAGATTCAGCAGACTGGCAATCAAGCCCAGCGCGATGGTGATCATCCACACCGTGTGATAGCTACCCTGCACCGTAAACACATAGCCGCCGAGCCAGACACCGGCGAAACTACCGAGCTGATGTGAGAAGAATACGAAGCCGGACAGCATCGACAAATGCCGCACGCCGAAGATGCCGGCAATCAGACCATTCGTCAGCGGTACCGTCGACAGCCAGATCAGACCGATCGCGGCCGAGAACAGATAGACCGAAGTGGTCGACAGCGGAGTGAAAACGAAGATCGCGATGAACAACGCCCTGAATGCATAGATCGCGCTCAGCAGCCAGGACTTGGGCAGGCGTCCGCCGAGCCGACCTGCGTAGTAAGAGCCAAAGATGTTGAACAACCCAATCGTCGCCAGCGCAATCACCGCCACTTGCGGATCAAGCAGACCCTGATCTTTCAAATAGGCGGGCAGGTGCACGCCAATGAAAACGACTTGGAAGCCGCACACGAAATAGCCGGCGACCAGCAGCTGAAAGGGGCGATGCGACCATGCCTCGCGCATCGCATCGCCAACGCTTTGTATCGGGCCCTGCGACTGCAGAGCGGGATCCGGCTCGCGCAGCAGGAAGGCCAGCGGCATCATCACCGCGATGACCAGCCCGCTGAGTATCAGCAGCGCCTGCTGCCAGCCGGCGCCGGCGATCAGCTGTTGCTCGACCGGGATCATCGCAAACTGACCGAAGGAACCGGCAGCGCCCAGAATGCCGAATGCCCAGGAGCGCTCTGCCGTCGTTGCCGTGCGTCCGACGATGCCGGATAGTGCGCCGAACGCAGTGCATGCCAGGCCGGCGCCGATCAGCACGCCGGACCCGACAGCAAACACCATCGCGTGATCCACGGTCGCCATCCCTATCAGGCCGGCCGCATACAGCATCGCGCCGAAGAACACCACGCGTGCGGCGCCGAAGCGATCGGCCGCCATGCCTGAGACAGGCCCGAACACGCCCCACATCAGATTTTGCAGCGCCATCGCGAGCGAGAAAGTCTCGCGTGTCCACAGATGCTGCTGCGAGACCGGCTGCAACCAGAAACCAAAACCATGCCGCACGCCCATCGCGAGCGACAGGATGATGCCACTGGCAATCAGTACGGTTTTCAGGTGGGGGAGCTGCCTGGTACGAAACATAAGCGGCTGAATAAGTGTCAGCCGGACAGTGTAACGCAGTCGCTATGCAGGCAATCGCTGCGTAGCAAAGGACATCGCACATCGCCGGCGATAGCGATGTGCGAAGGACAGCAACCGAAAGACGCGCTTACTGACCTGTGCTCGGACTGGTCCCCGGACCCGGCTGGGTACTCGGCGTCGGACTCGTCGTGCTCGGTGTATCGGTGCCCATGCCGCCTGCGTTCGAGCCAGGACTAGCCGCGCCGCCTGACGACTCGCCGGGCATGCCCGAAGACGAGCTGCCTGACGATGAAGCGCCACCGGAGGACTCCGGCGACGTCGAACCTGTTGAGCTGCCTGATGCAGCGTCCGAAGGCATACCGGACGATGAACCGCTCGTGCTGCTGCCACGGCTGCCGGAAGGCGTGGTCGTGGAGCTGCTGCCTGAACTCATGTCCGAGCTGCTTCCTGGACCACTGCCCGAACCTCCGCCTGTCATGCCTGTACATGCGCCCAGCAGCACCGCGCACGCAATGGGTAACATCCATGTCGTCATAGAACACTCCCGCTTCGATCAATAGGAAGTACGCACGCGGTGCGCACCGGAGAAAGCATCGCGAATGCAGGGAGTAGAAGCGGCAGGTCGGGCAAAAGTTCGCCGCGCATGGGCGGCAGATGATGTCACGCAAGCCGTCATACAGACAGCTTGCGTGAGGACGGCGCAGGGTCAGGCGACTTTTCTGGCGACAGCTTTCTTTGCCACCGCTTTTTTGGCGACGACTTTTTTCGCAGCGACCTTTTTGGGCGCAGCCTTCTTCGCAACCGTTTTGGTCGGAATCTTTTTCGCAGCGACTTTCTTTGCAGGTGCCTTGGCCGCCGTCTTGCCGGCAGTTTTCGCAGCGGGCCGCTTCACGGCAACTTCCGCATCTTCACCGCTCTCTGCCGATGATTTTGCAGCCGGTTTACCTTTGCGCGCTTCGAACTCGAAGCTCACCTTGCCATCCTTGCCGCGCGACAGATAGGCCTTGAAAGGACGGCGCGTACGCTGAGAGACAAAGCCCGGCAGCAAATCGGTCTTGCCCGGTTCACCCAACAGCTTGGCCATCTGCTCGGGCAGGATCTCCTGCTGCAGAATGATGCGGCCGCTCCGGAAATCGCAGGCCTTGGGTCGCGCGACCATCTTCTCGCAGACATAAGCGAGACCCATTTCGTACACACCGCTGCCGCACTTTGGACAGGGGCCGAGCGGCGTCTGCCCGCTGAAGTCGACCGGTTCAGCGTTTTCGTCATCCTCGTTGGACTGGCCGAAGTCGAACTCGAGTTTGAAGTTCTTGATTTCTTCGTCACGCGAGATCTTCAGAATCGCCGCGAACGGACGGCCCATCTTCGAGCGGAAGCCCTGCAGCGGTCCGATAGTTCTTTGCGTCAGCAATTCTTCGACCTCGGCCACTTCGAACTGACGTCCGCCCGGTACTTTGCTGATCGAGAATTCGCATTTCGTGCAAGCGAAGCGACGATAGTTTTCCTTCACTACCGCGCCGCAGTTCGGGCACGGTGTTTTCAGCGTCGCGTAATCGCCGGGGATGGTGTCGTTGTCATATTCTTTCGCGCGCTTGACGATGGTCTGCGTCATCTGCGCGATTTCGCGCATGAACTCATCGCGGCTGATATTGCCGCGCTCCATTTGCGCGAGCTTGAATTCCCATTCGCCGGTCAGTTCCGGTGCGGTCAGTTCGGCCACGCCGAGGCCGCGCAGCAGCGTCATCAGCTGGAAGGCTTTCGCCGTTGGTATCAGTTCGCGTGCTTCGCGCACCAGATATTTTTCATTCAGCAGACCTTCGATGATCGCCGCGCGCGTCGCTGGCGTGCCCAGTCCCTTGCCGGCCATTGCATCGCGCAGCTCTTCATCATCGACCAGCTTGCCCGCGCTTTCCATCGCCGACAGCAAGGTCGCTTCCGAGTACCGGGCAGGCGGCTTCGTCACCAGCGCATGCGCATCGACCTTGTCGGTCTTGGTTTTCTCGCCGGCGGCAACAGGCACCAGCGTGCCGGTACCTTCGCCTTCCTTCGCGTTCGGATCAACCGCCTCTTTGCCATAGACCGCCAGCCAGCCCGGCGTGGTCAGCACCTTGCCCTCGGTCTTGAACTGATGGCCCGACACTTCGGTATAGCGGGTCGTGACCTGATATTCGGCTGCCGGAAAGAAGATGGCCATGAAACGTCGCACGACCAGGTCGTACAGTTTCTGTTCCGGCTCGGACAGGCTTTTCGGAATCTGCCCGGTCGGGATGATCGCAAAGTGATCACTGATCTTCGTATTGTCGAAGATGCGCTTATTCGGCTTCACCCATTTGTTGTTCAGGATCTGCGCGGAGAACGGATAGTAATTATTGATCTCGCCCAGTGACTCGAGCGTCTGCATCACGGTACCCAGATAGTCTTCCGGCAGATGCTTGGAGTCGGTACGCGGATACGTCAGCACCTTGTGCCGCTCATACAGCGCCTGAGCCAGACCCAGCGTGTTCTTCGCGGAGAAGCCGAAGCGCGCGTTGGCTTCGCGTTGCAGACTGGTCAGATCGAACAGCGCCGGCGCCATCGAGGTGCTCGGCTTCGATTCTTCGCTGACCGTACCCGGCTTGCCGCGGCACGCGGCGACGATGGAGTCGGCCGCAGCCTTGCTCCACAGGCGTTCCGCGCGCTGCTCGGGATCGGTCTCGTCCTTTTTGAATTTCGTGTCCAGCCAGCGGCCTTCATACACACCGGCTGCGCAGACGAACTCGGCTTTGACTTCCCAGTAGTCGCGCGACTGGAAGCGCTTGATCTTCTCTTCGCGCTCGACCACGATCGATAGCGTCGGTGTTTGCACACGGCCGACCGTGGTCAGATAGAAGCCACCCTCCTTCGAGTTAAAGGCGGTCATCGCCCGGGTGCCATTGATACCGATCAGCCAGTCGGCTTCGCTGCGACAGCGCGCCGCATCGGCCAGCGGCTGCATGTCGTGGTCATCGCGCAGATGGGCGAACGCATCACGGATCGCGCCCGGCGTCATCGACTGCAGCCACAGTCGCTGAATCGGTTGCTTCGCCTTCGCGTACTGAACGATCAGACGGAAGATCAGCTCGCCCTCGCGGCCCGCGTCACACGCATTGATGATCGCACCGACATCCTTGCGCTTGAGTAGCTTGTTCAGCAGCTTCAGCCGCGACTCGGTCTTAGCAATCGGGTTGAGCGCGAAATAAGGCGGAATCATCGGCAGGTTCGCGAACGACCACTTGCCGCGTTTGACATCGTGCTCTTCGGGCGCAGCAATTTCGACCAGATGGCCGACTGCCGATGACAGCACAAAGTCATCCGATTCGAAATACTCATCGTGCTTAGTGAAGCCGCCGAGGCTCTTCGCGATGTCGTTCGCGACAGAAGGCTTCTCGGCGATGATGAGCGTCTTGGTCATGGTTAATCCGGGTCAGAAGACAGCAGAGCCGCGGCCGGCAGGGGCCTGACGCGCGTCTATATATTAGTGAAAAGCATGGAAAGCGTCGGAGCAGAGGCTTCCGGCGGCCAAACGCGGCCAATGATAAGCGGGTTACGGAACAGTCTGCAAGCGAGGTCGCTTGGCCGGTCAGGCAGACCGGGGCGCGGCAATCAGTGATAAACCGGGGGTGCAGTGTCGTCTTCGTCGCTGAACAGCTCATCGAACATCAGGCTGTCCGGTTCCTTACCCTGGCTCCAGAGCACCATCAGCACGATCACTTTCAGCTTGTCGAGCGGAATGGGCGATTCGTTGACCGCGCAGGCACGCTCGATCACGATTTCACGCTGGATGGTATTGATGACATCAGCGGATTCCAGGAATTCAATGAAACCGATCGCTGCCGATCCGAGCATTTCATATTCCCTGTCCGCATAGACACGCGAGCCAAACGAGAAGGCTGTCTGATGCGCCTGCTGATTGAACATCTCGTTGGTCGTTTCGGCCAGGTCAGTTAACCAGCCGAGCGCCTTCGAAATTTCTTCCTCTTCGAAACCGATGGCGGATAGCTTCTTCGCCAGTGCTGCCGAGTCAGGGCAGGCATCGGGTCGGTAATACGTTTCGTAAAGGTAAACGAGCACCTCAAACATGCGCCTAATGTAGCGGCAACCGACGCGGCGCACAAGCCGCGCGCGGAAAAACTTAATCCGGAATCGCGTGCGAGCACGCTGACTCAGCAGAATAGTCTTTTAAATACAGTGACTTGGAGATAATTGCCGGCGCGCTTCGAATATTGGGTGAAATTAATTCGTCGCTGCCATTGAATAATCCCGAAAATCAGCCGCTCATTGCCTGATAACGGCCGTCAGGCAGTCGTGCCAGCCGCCCGTCAAGCTCCAGCGTCAGCAGCGCAGCCTGCACGTCGGCGGCCGGCAGGCCGCTGCGTTCGGCGAGCTGATCGACCGATGCCGGGTCATGGCCGGCGGCCTGCATCAGTTGTGCCGCTGCGCCGGTTAGCTCGGGAGTTGCGGCTCCGTCCGGCGCAGGCGCCGCAGCGGCCTGCCACCGTAGTTCCTCCAGAATGTCCTGCGCGGATTCGACCAGCTTCGCGCCTTGCCGGATCAGCTGATGGCAACCCTTGGCCAGCGGTGAATGAATGGAGCCGGGAATCGCGAACACCTCGCGACCCTGCTCCAGCGCGCTGCGCGCGGTAATCAGCGAGCCCGAGTGCTGGGCTGCTTCAACCACCAGCACGCCCAGCGACAGACCACTGATCAGGCGATTGCGACGCGGAAAGTTTGCCGCGATCGCCGGCGTGCCCAGCGGATATTCAGTCAGCAGACAGCCCTGCTCGGCGATGCGATGCGCGAGCGAGCGATGCCGGGCCGGATACACGAGGTCGGGTCCGGTGCCGGTCACCGCAATAGTCGAACCGTGACCGGATTCGGCGCTGCACGCGCCCAGATGCGCGGCCGCGTCGATGCCCAGCGCCAGCCCTGACACCACGGTGAGCCCTGAGGCGCTCAGCGTTTGTGCGAATCGTTCGGCGTTCTGTATGCCGGGCGTGGTCGCATTTCGGCTACCGACGATGGCCAGCGCCGGGCGCGACAGCAACTCGATGCGACCTTTCGCGTACAGCAGCGGCGGCGGGTCCGCAATGCTCAGCAGGGACGTGGGGTAGGCCTCGTCGGCAAACGTCAGCACATGATTGCCGGGCAGTGCAGCCCACGCGAGTGTTGCATCGATCTGCGCCTGCATCGCAGCATCCGGCCGGGCTGACAAGGCGTGCGCAATTTTCTCCGGCACGCACTTCTGCAGCGCAGGGAAACCGGCTGACAGAATGTGCTCGGGCAGACCAAAGCGCGACAGCAATTCACGCGCGGTCTGCGGACCGACGCCTTCGGTCAGCACCAGTTGCAACCACGCGCTGAGTTCTTCCGCATTCATCATCAGGCGCTGCGTTCAGCGAGCGGGGGTGGCGATGGGATCAGTTGCGCTGAACACATCGGTGCTACGCATGACCAGTGCGAACGACAGCCGGTCGAATACGGCAAACACCAGCAGGTTCGCGATGGGCTGAGAGGTCGGGTCGGGTCGGGCATCATGGCCAGCGATTCTAACTGGCTTCATCACGCTGACCACGCTGCCCTCGTCGAGGGCGTGACGGCGGCCACGATTGATCGCGACCACGTCGCGTTGCGCTGCCCACCGACTGTCACGTAATACCGCGGCAACCTTGCCATCGATCGGCGGCGCGGGATGCGGTAACAGTTCCTGCAGGGTTTGCGTTTCGACCGGCACCAGCAGATCGCCGGCCATTAGTTCGCTGTCGGCCTGAAGTATTTCAAAGCGATGCAAGCTGTCGGAGCCCAGCCAGCGTGCGCGGCCGACGCGTTGCAGGGGCACGCCGAGCACGACGCCATCCTCCGGATCGAGCACCGGGTTCAGCGCCCGCACGACATCCAGCACGGCGGATGACGGAAGCTTGCCCTCCACCAGCGCAATATCTCCCGCACTGGCCACCCGGCGACTTTCGGAAAAGCCGAGAATGCGCGGTGCACCGGCCATGGCACCGGCCTTGGCCAGACGATAATTTGCCGCCATTGCGAGCAGGCGCGGATCAATCGCCGGCACCGGCAGCTCGGCCGTCAGCGCTTGCGCGCGTGCTGCCGGGGACAGTTTGGTTTCTGGCGCAGACGTCGTTTCCGCGTCGCGGATGCGGAGCGCGCCGAGTTGACGGTCGAACACGATCGTTTGTCCCGGAAAAATCCAGTGCGGGTTGCGAATCTGTAAGCGGTTGCGCTCCCATACCTGCGGCCAGCACCACGGGTCTTGCAAAAAGCGCGCCGCGATATCCCACAGCGTGTCGCCGCGCGTGACCACATGCGCGTCGGGTGCGGACGGCAGAAATTCGCAGCTTGCACTGGCCAGTGTCGGCGTGCTCAATGCCGCTGCGAGCCAGAGGGCGGCTGTGCTACACTTTTTCATCGATTTCCACTCTTGTCGGGCCCGGTCAAGGCGTGTTTTCCGTGCGGGTTTTCTGCCTGTCATCGCGCTGCGGATTGTGCATGAGCACACCGCTGTCCCGGACCTTCCGTTCCTGATTTTTTCGCGTCTGTTGCGCAAAAGCTGTATGGCACTGCTACCTATCCTGCGTTACCCCGATCCGCGCCTGCACAAGATTGCCAAGCCGGTCACTTCATTCGATGAGCGGTTGAAGCAACTCGTCGCTGACATGGCTGAGACCATGTACGAAGCGCCGGGCGTTGGCCTCGCCGCGACGCAGGTCGATGTGCATGAGCGCGTGATTGTGATCGACGTGTCCGACACGCGCGACCAGCTGATCGTGCTGGTGAATCCGGAAATCATCCGCGCCAGCGAAGAAAAGCGCGTGTATGACGAAGGCTGCCTGTCAGTGCCGGGCATCTTCGATGGTGTCGAGCGCCCCGCGCAGGTGCGCGTGAAGGCGCTGGATGCCGAGGGCAAGCCGCGCGAGTTCGATGCCGACGGCCTGCTGGCGGTCTGCGTGCAGCATGAAATGGATCATCTGATGGGCAAGGTCTTCGTCGAATACCTGTCGCCGCTGAAACGTAACCGCATCAAGACCAAGCTACTGAAAGAAGAGCGCGAACTGAAGAAAGACCGGCCAGCGGAAGCCGTGCGCTGACCATGCGCGTCATCTTCGCCGGCACGCCTGAATTCGCCGCTGTCGCACTGGCGGCGCTGCATGAGGCAGGCTTCGAGATTCCACTGGTGCTGACGCAACCGGATCGTCCGGCCGGGCGCGGCTTGCAGCTGCATCCATCACCGGTCAAACAGTTCGCGCAAAAGCATGGCATCCCGGTTGCGCAGCCGGTGTCCCTGCGTCTGGACGGCAAATTCGCGGACGATGCGGCCCGTGCCCATGACTTGCTGCGCGCCACGCCGCATGACGTGATGGTCGTCGCTGCGTACGGGCTGATCCTGCCGAAGTCGGCGCTTGATATTCCGCCCCGTGGCTGCATCAATATTCATGCGTCGCTGCTGCCGCGCTGGCGCGGCGCGGCGCCGATACATCGCGCGATCGAGGCCGGTGATGCTGAAACCGGCATCACCATCATGCAGATGGACGAAGGTCTCGATACTGGTGACATGTTGCTGACCGGTCGCGAAGCCATCGCTGCCGATGACACCACCGGCAGCTTGCACGACCGGCTTGCTGCGCTCGGCGGACGCATGATCGTCGACGCGCTGCGGCAGTTGGATGCGCAGACACTCAGCGCAACACCGCAACCGGCCGACGGCGTGACTTATGCGGCAAAAATTGCCAAGGACGAAGCCGCACTGGATTTCCGGCTGCCGGCATCGCTGCTGTTGCGTCGCATTCACGCATTCAATCCCTTTCCGGGCGCGACCGCGCAACTGGAAGATACAGTGCTGAAGCTCTGGAGCGCGCAGCTTGCCGGGGTGCGGGGCGAGCCCGGCACGGTGCTGGCGGTTGATGCGCACGGCGTGGTGGTGGCCTGTGGTGAAGCTGCGCTGCAGCTGACCGAGTTGCAGAAGCCCGGTGGCAAGCGCCTGCCGGTGTCTGCTTTTCTGCAGGGTTTTCCGATGCGCGTCGGCCAAAGACTGAAGCTAAACCCTTGAATTCCCGTATAATTCGACACGCGCCGATTTGACTATGTCAATACCAGCTTGCGGGCGCGGGGGACAATCTCCAAAAAAATACTGCTAAAGCGGAACGCACACCCGGCTTCGCTTTGCATGCAAGCCGGGTTTTTTATTTGTGCGCCGCAGGGCGCGATATCACGCGATACCAACGACACGATGAAACGCGACGCAATCTCTCTGGTGGAAGCGCAGCTGCGCGAACTCTTGGCTCAACGCATCCTGATCCTCGATGGCGCGATGGGCACAATGATTCAGCGTTATCAGCTGACGGAGGAGGATTATCGCGGCCAGCGTTTCGCTGACTTCACGGTGCCGGGCAAGGAAGTCTTCGTCAAGGGCAACAATGAACTGCTGACCTTGACACAGCCGCACGTGATTCAGGAAATTCACGAACAGTATCTGGCTGCCGGCGCCGACCTGATCGAGACCAATACCTTCGGTGCCACGACGATCGCGCAGGACGACTATTACATGGCGCACCTGGTGCGCGAGATGAACCTGCAGGCCGCCAAGCTCGCGCGCGCGGCTTGCGACAAATATTCCACACCGGACAAGCCGCGCTTCGTCGCCGGCGCACTCGGCCCGACGCCCAAGACGGCATCGATTTCGCCGGACGTGAATGATCCGGGCGCGCGCAATGTCAGCTTCGATCAGCTGGTCACCGCATATTACGAACAGACTGATGCGCTGGTCGAAGGCGGCGCGGATGTGCAGCTGGTCGAGACCGTATTCTATACGCTCAATTGCAAGGCGGAGCTGTTTGCGATCGACCAGTACTTCGAGGC
>JACCDW011490827.1_pt1 | contig 11021 bp, 10 predicted proteins | sample 7449781 | NCBI WGS metagenome assembly JACCDW01 (sample SAMN15323449, study PRJNA562643) | freshwater metagenome | isolation source: river surface water | place: USA:Blue River Watershed | collected 2017-08-18
CCTTTAAGAAATTAATCATGAACGCATATATCATAGCAGGTTACCGCACGGCGGTGGCAAAAGCAAACAAAGGTGGATTTAGAACCATGCGACCAGATGATTTGGCGGCAGAGGTGATCAAACATTTAATGGCGCAAGTTCCTTCAGTAGACCCCGCTCTGGTCGAAGATTTAATCGTGGGTAACGCGATTCCGGAAGCGGAGCAAGGTATGCAGATGGCACGCTACATTTCTCTTTTATCACTGCCAAAGAGCGTACCTGGATTCATCATCAACCGCTATTGCGGATCAGGATTGGAAGCCATCGCGTTAGCTTCTTCCAAAGTTGCTGCTGGCATCGCAGATTGCGTCATTGCAGGTGGAACTGAATCCATGAGTATGTTACCGATGATGGGACATAAAACTGTTTTGAATTACAACATCGCATCTGAGCATCCCGATTACTACATCGGCATGGGCCTAACGGCTGAAGAGGTGGCGAAGAAATATGAGATTACCCGTGAAGAGCAAGACGCATTTGCGTTGGCATCACACCAAAAAGCATTAGCAGCTCAAGCTGCAGGTCACTTTGATTCTTCAATTGTACCCATTAATGTATCTGAAAATTATTTTGATGCAGCATCGGGTAAGAAGCAGACCCGTACTTGGACAGTCTCAAAAGACGAAGGTCCACGTGCCGATACGACGATTGAGGCATTAGGAAAATTGAAACCCGTATTCGCCATGGGCGGAACGGTGACAGCAGGAAATGCCTCACAAACTTCGGATGGAGCTGCGTTCGTGTTGGTCGTATCTGAAGCTTTTGTCAAACAACATAAATTGGAACCCATCGCGCGCATGGTAACCTATGCGACTGCCGGTGTGGAGCCAAGTTTAATGGGTATCGGTCCGGTGGAAGCGATTCCATTGGCTTTGAAAAAAGCAGGATTGAAACTGAATGACATCCAACAAATCGAATTGAATGAGGCTTTTGCGGCACAATCTTTAGCAGTAATCAAGACCTTAGGAATTGATCCAAATATCGTGAACGTAAATGGAGGAGCTATCGCATTAGGCCATCCACTGGGATGTTCAGGCGCTAAATTGTCCATTCAATTGTTCGACGAAATGAAACGCCGCAACCAGAAATACGGAATGGTAACTGCTTGTGTAGGTGGTGGCCAGGGGGTTGCGGGGATTTACGAGCGACTTTAATTTTTTTCCTTTGGCAAAGCTTAACGCTTTGCCAAAGTTTTAAGACGTGATGAATCGCGTTTTTACTATCATCAACAAATGACATCAACCGATTACATTAGCCTAGAATCAGAATACGGTGCCCATAATTACCATCCCATCCCTGTCGTTTTGGCGAAAGGACTAGGAGTACATGTTTGGGACGTTGCAGGTAAAAAATACCTTGACTTTTTATCTGCCTATAGCGCGGTTAATCAAGGTCATTGCCACCCGCGCTTAATTCAGGCAATTACGGATCAGGCACAAAAACTCACCTTGAGTTCACGCGCATTTCACAATGACCAATTAGGATTAACGGAGAAAAAGCTCGCAGAGAAATTCGGCTATGAGAAAGTATTGATGATGAATACCGGCGTCGAAGCCGGTGAATCCGCCATCAAATTAGCGCGTAAATGGGCCTATGAGGTGAAAGGTATTCCTAGTAATCAAGCCCAAATCATCGTAGCAGAAGGTAATTTTTGGGGTAGAACGATATCGGCCATTTCTTCGTCAACTGACCCGAGCAGCTACACGAATTTTGGCCCGTTTACACCCGGATTTATCAAAGTACCTTACAATGATTTAGTGGCCTTGGAAGAAAAACTGCAAGATTCAAACGTGGCAGCTTTCATGGTCGAACCCATACAGGGCGAAGCAGGCGTCGTTTTACCGGACGCTGGCTACCTGAAAAAAGCATCTGAACTTTGTAAAAAACATCGGGTTTTATTTATCGCTGATGAAATCCAAACGGGCCTCGGACGGACTGGTGCCTGGTTAGCTTGTCACCATGAATTCGTGCATCCTGACATTTTATTACTTGGCAAAGCTTTATCAGGCGGGTTCATGCCCGTATCAGCTGTTTTGTGCAGCAATGAAATTATGTTGACCATTAAACCAGGCGAACATGGGTCAACTTTCGGGGGAAATCCATTAGCTTGTGCGGTAGCGAATGTAGCGATCGATATCTTAGAAGATGAAGATTTAATTGAGAATGCCGAAAAACGCGGCAAACAATTAATGAAATTCCTTGAAACCCTCCAGGCAAAAACAGCCTTAATTCGGGAAGTACGAGGAAAAGGATTGCTTTGTGCGATTGAAATAAATACCGACGAGTCAAGTCCAGTAGCTTGGGAAATCTGCCTAGATTTTATGCGGGCGGGGCTTTTGGCTAAACCAACGCACGGAAACAAAATCCGATTGGCTCCACCTTTGACTATTTCCAAAACAGAAATGGATCAAGCCTGCGAAATTATTGAGAAAGTATTCTTTGGCTATTAACGAATCTCAAAACACCGCATCGATATTCCTCCGTATACAAGCTGCTCATAGGTCGTATGAACTTGCTCGTCATTGCGTGCTAATGCCAAACTATACAACAAAGGAATGTAATGATCCGGCGTAGGAACGGCAAAGCGACCACCCGGTGCGCGTTCGTAATCTAAGAGTCCCTCGACATTTTTATCAGCAATTAATTTCGCCGACCACCCATCAAATTCCTGTGCCCAATCGTAGCCAAAATTCTCTTGCCCCGAACTCAGATTAGGTACGCTGGCTTGTAAATTGTGCACAATATTGCCACTACCGATGATTAAGACACCTTTTTCGCGCAAAAACTGCAACTCACGGGCTAATGAAATATGATACCCTAATGGCCGCGAATAGTTAATCGACAACTCGAAACAAGGAATATTATGTTGCGGAAACAGATGACACAAAACCGTCCATGCTCCGTGATCTAATCCCCACTCGGTAGTTGGCTGGACTGATTTCACCTCCTCCGCCAGCGCAGACGCAAAAAAAGGACTGCCCGGTGCCGGATATTGATATTGATGTAATTCACGCGGGAAACCACCAAAATCATGAATCGTTTCAGGGTTAGGGGAAGCCTGGACAAAGGAACCGCCGCGCGTCAACCAATGCGCTGAAACCACCAAAACAGCTTGCGGTGGGGCGATGGAAGCGCCCAATTGATTCAAAGATTGTGTAAATGGATTGTCCATTAACGCATTCATCGGACTGCCATGCCCGATAAACCAAACGGGCTGACGATCCGATGAACGTAATTCAATGGGTAAAATCGGCATACTAGCGATTCATAGAAACCAAAAACTCTTCGTTGTTACGCGTACCTTTCATTTGCTGTTGCAAGAATTCCATGGCCTCTACCGAGTTCATGTCTGACATGTGCTTGCGCAAAATCCAAACACGTTGCAATACCGCAGGATCCATTAATAAATCCTCACGACGCGTACCAGATGCAGTAACATCAATAGAAGGATAAATACGGCGGTTGGCCAATTTACGATCCAATTGTAATTCCATGTTACCTGTACCTTTGAATTCTTCAAAGATTACCTCATCCATTTTCGAACCAGTTTCAATCAAGGCGGTTGCAATAATGGTCAATGAACCACCATTTTCCACATTACGTGCCGCACCGAAGAAACGCTTTGGTTTGTGTAGGGCATTGGCATCCACACCACCCGATAAAATCTTACCTGAAGATGGAACAACCGTATTATAAGCACGCGCTAAACGTGTAATTGAATCTAATAAAATCACAACATCGTGACCACATTCCACCATGCGTTTTGCTTTCTCCAAAACCAAGTTGGCCACTTTCACATGACGTTCTGCTTGCTCATCAAACGTAGATGAAATCACCTCTGCACGCACGGAACGTTGCATATCTGTTACCTCCTCTGGACGCTCATCGATCAACAAAATAATCAAATAAACCTCGGGGTGATTACGCGAAATCGCATTGGCGATATCTTTCAATAAGACTGTTTTACCCGTTTTCGGTTGGGCTACAATCATACCCCTTTGGCCTTTACCAATAGGAGCAAACAAATCTAAAATACGGGTCGAATAATTATCCGCTGTGGAAGACAAGTTTAATTTCTCCTCTGGAAACAACGGTGTTAAATATTCAAAGTTGATCCGATCGCGAATCTCATCCGTCGTTTTTCCATTCACAGATTCCACTTTCAATAAAGCGAAATACTTCTCTCCTTCTTTCGGTGGACGAATCTTTCCTAAAATAGTATCTCCTGTCTTCAAACCAAACATTTTGATTTGAGAAGGTGACACATATATATCATCTGGTGAAGCCAAATAGTTGTAATCCGATGAACGCATGAAACCGTATCCACCTTCTTGCATGATTTCCAAAACCCCTTCATTATCAATCAAACCATCCAATTCTTTGATCACTTGATTGTAATTATTGCGGTGTTGGCGATGATGCGGTTGTGGCTGTTGGCTCGGCGCATCTTCCTTCGGCAAGGTACTTAAATCCACCGGAGCGTCTGTTGGCGATACTTTATCTGCCGCCAAAGGCGCATCACTTGTCACAAACGATGTATCCACTTCGTCAGGCTCAGGAATTCCATCTACTTCAATAGGAGCTTCATCTGAGGGACTCGGCTTTCCTTTACGCGGACGAATGTTGCGCGCTGGTTTAGCTGATTCGGAAGGTTCTTCTGTTGTTTCTGCTGAAGGCGCTTCTCCCATAGGTAAAAGTGGAGCTTGCTCTTCGGTTGGTTTTTGAATTCGTTGACGCTTAGGACGTTCGGCGGAATTGGAGGATTCTTTATTATCCATAAATGGGGTAAATGATGTTCTTTTTTGATAGATCAATCCTTATTGAATTGCAAAATTCTGTACCGAATTTGTTTGGCAAAGAGCTAATAAAAGAGGGATTGTCTAATTTGAAGCGTTCTCGTATCGAAACGCTCTGCAATACTACACGCTAAGTATTAGATTGTCAAGCATTTTCTACTGTTTTTACACCAAAGCCCGATAATTTCGTATTTTTACGACCAATCCAGGTCATGAAATCAGCTAACGAACTCCTAATCACCCAATTGAATGAACGTAAAGCCTCTGGGCTCTTGCGGGAAACCAAATGTGTGGATGACCTCATCGACTTTTGTTCCAATGATTATTTAGGGCTTGCGCGTAACCGAGAACTGGGTGAAGCGATGGCGAAGAATTATGCTGCTTGGTTAGGCAAACAACCCCTAGAAGCTCCAATTAATGGTGCTACGGGTTCTCGCCTTATTTCGGGACATAGTAAACTCGTTGACATTTTTGAAACACAATGCGCTGCCATGCATCAAGCAGAGGCAGCCTTATTATTTAGTTCGGGATATGAAGCGAATGTCGGTCTGATTGCCGCTTTAGCCCAAAAAGACCATGTTATATTTTGCGATAAGTTATTACATGCCAGTTTAATTGATGGCTTACGTTTAAGTGCGGCGGAACGACGCATTTTCAAACATAACGATCTGGAGGATTTGGTGCACTTATTAGAACAATATCCCAGCACTACCACCAAATGGGTTGTTGTCGAGTCCATCTATTCGATGGATGGCGACCAAGCTCCTTTGGCAGAACTAATGGCACTTCGTGAAAAGTATCAGTTTGAATTAATTGTTGACGAAGCGCATGCAGGAGGACTTTATGGTTCAAAAGGAGCGGGATTGGGTGCTTCGTTTCCTGAAATTTTTGCCCGCGTCGTTACCTTTGGGAAATCGTGGGGGAATGCAGGTGCTGTCGTGTTGGGTTCGGCCATTTTAAAGCAGTATTTGATCAATTTTGCGCGCCCCTTCATTTATTCCACAGCACCTACACCCGAACATGTACATCATTTACTAACGGCCATGCCGTTTGTCCAGCAAGCAGATGAGGCTAGGGTCAGGTTGAAAAATAATATTGCCTTGTTTCGAAAAACGATCAACGCGACCTCTTGGGGAACGAGTGAAACGGCCATTCAAACCTTTTTTGTCGCGGGTAACGAAGCGGTTCGGGCGGCTGCCAAATCAGCACAAGATGCTGGCTATGCTGTCAAACCAATTGTTTATCCCACAGTTCCCAAGGGTAAAGAGCGCATCCGAATTACATTGACATCCCAAACAAAAGAATCAGATATCGTAGGACTAATCCAAACCCTTGAATCACATGCTTAAGCAGTATATCATCGCGGGGATTGGTACGGAAATAGGCAAAACTGTCTGCGCCGCTATCGTTACAAAAGCATTAAAAGCGGCTTATTGGAAACCCATACAAGCAGGAAATTTAATGGATGGAGATGCCTATTGGGTCCAACAATGGGTTCCGGAAACCAAGATATTCCCATCAATGTACGCATTAAATCATCCGCTTTCCCCGCATACCGCGGCGGAACTTGATGGGGTCAGCATTGAAATAGGTGCGTTTTCTTTGCCAGAGACAGCGACGAATTTAGTTATTGAATTAGCAGGCGGAATCATGGTGCCCTTAAATGATCAGCAAACTAATTTGGACTTGATCAAGCACCTGGGAGCACCGGTAATTTTGGTTAGTAAAAATTACTTGGGAAGTATCAATCATACCTTGATGACCTATGAAATTTTAAAATCAAATCAAATTCCCATTGCCGGAATTATCTTTAATGGCCAAACAAATTCTTCCGGGGAAGCGTTTATTTTAAATCATACAGGTCTTCCTGTGTTATTACGTGTGAACGAAGAAAAAGAAATTAACTCAAGTATTATTGCGCACTATGCCGAATCATTCCAACGCTAATTTTTCTACACGTGATGCCGCCGTGGTTTGGCATCCATTTACTCAGCATCACATCGAACCACTTTCGATTCCGATCACGCATGGGGAAGGCGTCTATTTAGTTGACGCTGATGGCAAAAAATACATCGATGCCATCTCCTCGTGGTGGGTTAGTATTCATGGGCATGCACATCCCTATTTAGCACAAAAAATTTACGAGCAAGCTTTAAAACTAGAACAAGTTATTTTTGCGGGCTTTACTCACGAACCAGCTATTCAATTAGCTGAACGTTTACTTGGGCATTTACCTGCTAATTTTCAGAAAGTTTTCTATTCGGACAATGGTAGTACGGCGGTGGAAGTAGGCGTTAAAATGGCCTTGCAATTTTTCCACAACCAAGGGCAAGCACATAAGCGAAAAATCATCGCATTTGAGGATGCTTACCATGGTGATACCTTTGGGGCGATGAGTCTCGGTGCGCCGAGCGCCTTTAATGCGCCATTTCAAGATATGTTATTTGAGGTAGAATTTTTACCTAGCCCATGTGATCCGGAGGCATGTATTGCAGCCATGCGTGAAAAAATGCAGGATGCAGAAACGTATGCAGCCTTTATTTTTGAGCCATTAATCCAAGGTGCTGGCGGAATGAAGATGTATGCACCGGAGACGTTAGATACGTTGATTTCTTTGGCGCATGCCAACAAGCTTTTGTGTATTGCCGATGAAATCATGACGGGTTTTGGTCGGACGGGCAAGTGGTTTGCGATGAATTATTTGCAGCATAAACCTGATATAGCTTGTTTCTCGAAAGGATTGACAGGAGGCATGCTGGCGATGGGAATCACCACCTGTTCGAATGAACTTTTCGATACTTTTCTATCGGATGACCGCAAAAAAATGCTCTTTCATAGCCATTCCTTTACTGCCAATCCGATGGCCTGCGCAGTTTCCCTAGCGAGTTTAGATCTGATGGAGAAACCAGAAACGTGGGAAAACATTGCGCGCATTCAAGCGCGACATGAGGCATGGGTAGAAAAAATACGCCCCCATCAAATCATTCAAAATTTACGTGTACAAGGGACAATCCTCGCATTTGAATTAGAAGATGGACAAGAGAATGGCTATATGCATTCGATTCGAGATGATGCGTATCAGTATTTCATAAAAAAAGGGATCCTGATGAGACCCCTGGGTAATACTATTTATATTCTTGCTCCCTATTGCATCAGCAACGATGAATTGGAAATCATATATAAGGAAATCGAAAACTTTGCTTTTGGGCTAGTTGACTAATTTTGTCGACTGCCACGAAACCATTTGCCAGCGGCCATCCTCAAATACAAAAACATCTGTAAAGCGTAATTTAAGCGGAGTTTCTTTTCCATCAGCGCTCAAATTTACAATGTTGACAATTCCCGTATTGATACCCGTTTTCCCATAAACACGTGTGACTAATTCTACGGGGTCAATGGATTGGTAGTTTGATTTACCTGAAAAAATAGAGGCAATGTAGGAGTCCTTATTGTCCGCGACTCCACTGGAATGAAAATAGACCAAATCCCGATGCATCACAGCCTCAAGACCTGCCCGATCCTTGGCGACCATCACTTTAAATCGACTTAATTCAGCTTGTTTTAAAGATGCTACATCTGCTTTTTGCGCTAACGCAATGAAAGTCAAGCAAGTACATACGAGTGTTAATAGACTTTTTTTCATGTTTCAAATTTTAAATTAAAGACAAAAAAATAAACGAACTACTCAAAATCCTACCGACAAATAAATATATTGCGCCCGCTTAACCTACTTTATGTCAACTTTTCAAACGTATTTATTGCTCGGATTGCAGCATATTCTCAACTGGCAAGCCTTAGATCATTTATTGTTTATACTTGCCATCACCTGTATTTATACATTAACGGACATAAAGCGATTATTTTATTTGGTCAGTGCGTTCACTTTAGGTCATTCGCTCACATTGATATTAGCCACGTTAAAACTGATTGAAATTTCAGCTGATTGGATTGAGTGGCTAATTCCGTGCACCATATTAATTACTGCCTTGACTAACCTTCGATTTAAAGACCGCCAAAAACCGAAAAATACGTATTGGATGGTGACCGCTTTCGGTTTAATTCACGGCTTAGGATTCTCGAATTACTTACAGAGTTTATTGGGTAAGGAAGCTGGAATTATCGGACCACTTTTCGCATTTAATGTTGGCCTAGAACTCGGCCAAATGATTGTTGTTGCGGTGATTTTAGGTCTAGGGACGTTATTGATGCATACGTTGCATGTCCGCCAGCGGACCTATGTGCTCGTCATTTCGGGGATTATTATTGGTTTAGTCTTGCCGATGATTCTCGAGCGGTGGTAAAAAAAATGCCCTGAATTTCTCCAGGGCATTTTAAATTAAATTCTATACGAATTAAAAATCTTCGCTCATTGAGAATGACATAGATTCTTTATCCGACATAACACCTGATTTTTGATATTCTGCCACTCGCTTCTCGAAGAAGTTTGTCTTTCCTTGTAATGAAATCATTTCCATGAAGTCGAAAGGATTCGTTGCATTGTAATTCTTTTGGCATCCCAAAGAAACTAATAGACGATCGGCAACAAACTCAATATACTGGCACATCAATTCAGCGTTCATACCAATTAATGAAACTGGAAGAGCAACTGTTACAAATTCTTTCTCAATTTCAACGGCGTGCAAAATGATTTCATAAATACGCTCTTGAGAAATTTTATTTTTGATGTGGTCTGTGTACAATAAACATGCAAAATCACAGTGCAATCCTTCGTCACGTGAGATCAACTCATTCGAGAAGGATAAACCTGGCATTAAACCACGTTTCTTCAACCAGAATATCGAGCAGAAAGAGCCTGAAAAGAAGATTCCTTCAACGGCTGCAAATGAGATAAGACGCTCTACAAAATTATCACTTTCAATCCACTTCAATGCCCAATCCGCTTTCTTCTTCACACAGTCAATCGTCTCAATGGCACGCAACAAATGATCTTTCTCTTTTGGATCGTTAATGTAGGTATCAATCAGAAGCGAATATGTTTCTGAATGAATGTTTTCCATCATGATTTGAAAACCATAGAAGCACTTTGCTTCCGCATACTGAACCTCCTTTAAGAAGTTGTTCGCCAAGTTCTCGTTAACAATCCCGTCAGAGGCTGCAAAAAAGGCTAAAACATGCGAGATAAAGTGGCGTTCGCCATCATTTAATTTCTTCCAATCCGACAGGTCTTGTTGCAAGTCGATTTCCTCAGCTGTCCAAAAAGACGCTTGAGATTGCTTGTAAAACCTCCAGATATCATCGTGTTTGATAGGAAATAAAACGAAACGATTTGGGTCCTCAACTAAAAGAGGTTCGGATAGTAGTTCTTTTGACATGTGAAAAATATATGAATTCGAAATTAAGAATTTATCGCTTATAATCTTTGATTAGTAAGACAAAATTTAGACCAAATTGTTTTAAATTTTTAAAAGAAAAATCCACCCACTTGAACGACCAAAGCTGTGCCATACGGAGAGTTCGTTCCTGCCGTATAATTTAGGTCATACATGACATTTAAATTGATGCCCAACTTGGATCCGATGCCTATGCCAACCAACACAGGCGTGGAGTATTTTGTCTTTATGGTCGTATTAGACAGGTCCTGAAAATTTTCAATTTGAGCGGTTAAATAGCCCTGACCAATCATAGCGCTGAGGGCGGGAACAAATTGGCGAACAAAAATTCGCTGGCCCAATAAATTAGATGCTTGAAATCCGCGGAAAGAAAAATATTGGTAGGTAAATCCTACCCCTAGAATCGTATTATTCGTGAGCATATAACCTGCCATAGGCGATAATCCGATGCTCGTAGGATTACCAAAACTTAACCCTGAAATTCCTCCCCCAAAGTGTAATCGCTGGCGAAATGGCAAGTCCCTCACATCGGGTTCAATGTCTAAATCCCCTTTGGCACCCTCCTCCGAAATGACAACTGGATCTTGTGCCTGGCTGGCAAATGAGATCGAAAAAAAAGCTAATGCAAAAAATAAGATTAGTGATTTCATTTTATCAGTTTATAATAATTCAAAGGCTTCATTTCCCCTTACCTTTGGCAAACCTTGGAGGTTTGCCAAAGGTAGCGTTGGGTTTGTCAAAATTAAAGGATAATTTTGAGATATGAGTTCTCCCTTGCCCCAAGATTTCGAAAATCTGGACCCTCGGTCCCACATCATTATTAAGGGTGCCCGCG
>JACCDW010361235.1_pt1 | contig 11018 bp, 9 predicted proteins | sample 7449781 | NCBI WGS metagenome assembly JACCDW01 (sample SAMN15323449, study PRJNA562643) | freshwater metagenome | isolation source: river surface water | place: USA:Blue River Watershed | collected 2017-08-18
CCCGGCCGGTGGTCCAGATCGGCAAGGACATCGGCGCCTTGCCCGGCTCCAAGGAGGAGAAGCTGTCGCCCTACATCCAGCCCTACTTCGACAACCTCGAGGTGCTGTTCTCCAAGAACAGCGCGCCCGCGTCGGCCCAGCCGACGGCCCGCGAGATGGTCGCCACCGACACGCGCAACAAGAAGAAGAAGGCCCAGGCGATGAAGGCCCCGCAGCCGATCTTCGGCTCGCAGTTCCAGCCCGTGAACCAGCCGCGCAAGCCGTACCAATGGCTGATCGACTCCGGCCTCATCGAGATCGAGGCGATGACGTTCATCCGCGGCCGTTCCATCGGCCACGCCTTCATGATCGTCGACGAGGCGCAGAACATGACGCCCCATGAGGCCAAGACCGTCATCACGCGCATCGGGGAGGGCTCCAAGCTCGTCCTCATCGGCGACCTGGACCAGGTCGACACGCCCTACCTGGACGGCAAGTCGAACGGCCTGATCCATACCCACGAGCGCATGAAGGGCCACGCCATCACGGCGAATGTCCGCCTGCTGCACGGGGTCCGCAGCGCCCTGTCCGAACTCGCCGCCCAGGCGATGTGAGCAACTTCCTGGCGGCCCCGCCCCGGGCCGCCTACTCCATCCTTGCCCACTGCGGGTCGGGGGATTTGCCTTTGGGCCCGTGGAGAAGGAAACCCCGATGCAGCGCCAGTACCGTGAGTTTCGCGAGAAGCTCCCGGCCGGAGCCATCCTGCTCTTCCGGCTCGGCGATTTCTACGAGGTCTTCGGCGAGGACGCCGTGGTCGCCTCCAAGGTGCTGGGGCTCACCCTCACCAAAAGGCATGAGACGCCGATGGCCGGCCTGCCTTACCATGCCGCCCCGGCCTATGTGAACCGTCTGCTCGCCGCGGGCTGGAAGGTCGCCATCTGCGACCAGCTCGAGGCGCCGGTCGCGGGCAAGCTCGTCCGCCGCGGGCTGACGCGCATCCTGACCCCGGGGACCGCCCTGGAGGACTCGCAGCTCGACTCGCGCCGGGGCAACTACCTCGTCGCCCTCGCCTGGGATCGGCAAGGCTGGCATGCCGCCTGGCTGGACGTCTCCACCGCCGACTTCCGCCTCGCGACCGATGTCGGCCCGGCCCGGCTGCTGCCGCTCCTCCACGCGATCGCCCCGCGCGAGGTCCTCCTGCCGGAAGGTCTCGAACCTCCGCCCGAGCATCGCGAAGCCTTGGAGGTGTTCCTGCAGGGTCGGCCCGTCTCCCGCTTGCCCGGCTGGAACTTCGACGGCGCGGCCGGCGCCCGCCTCGTCGCGCAGACGCTCGCCGTCCACGGCCTCGCCGGCTTCGGGCTCACCGACGCGCATCCCGCCTTGGGCGCGGCCGGCGCCGTGCTCGGCTACGTCACCGATTCGCTCTGCGACCGCCCGAAGAACCTTTTCCGGCTCGCGGAGACGAAGCTCGGCACGTCCGTGCTGCTCGACGCGGCCTCGGCCCGCAACCTGGAGTTGTTCGCCGCCTCGGGCGGAGGTCGCGAGGGGTCCTTGCTCGAGAGCATCGACCGCACGGACACCCCGGCGGGCTCGCGCCTGCTGGCGCTCTGGCTGGGCGAGCCTTCGACGGACCTGGCCGTGATCCATGCCCGCCAATCGGCCGTCGGCGAGTTCGTCCGCCATCCCGGCGCCTCCGCTCGCCTCGGCGAATCGCTGCGGAGCGTGCGCGACGTGCCGCGGATCCTCGCCCGTCTCCAGAATCGCCTCCGCAACCCCCGGGAACTCGGCGGCATCCGCGACACCTTGGCCGCGTTGCCGGCGCTCCGTGAGGAGCTCGCCGCCTTGCCCGGCGGCCGCCTCGGCGGCCTGGTCGAGCGGATCCGCCCCGAGGCCGCGCTGCTTGCGCGCCTCCGCGCCGCCTTGGCCGACGAGCTGCCGGTCGACCTCGCCGAGGGCGGCGCGCTGCGCCCGGGCTACGACGCCGAACTCGACCGGCTCCGCTCCCTCGCGACCGACAGCAAGACCTGGATCGCCGACTTCGAGCGCAACGAGCAGGCCCGCACGGGGATCAAGTCGCTCAAGGTCCGCTACAACGGCGCCTTCGGCTACGCGATCGAAGTCACCAAGGCCAACCTCGCCGCGGTCCCCGCGGACTACATCCGCAAGCAGACGATGGTGAACGCCGAGCGCTTCACGACCGAGGAGCTCCGGACCAAGGAGCGCGAAGTGCTGCGCGCCGACGAGCAGGCCTTGGCCCGCGAGGCGGAACTTTTCCAGGCCCTCCTCGCCGAGGTGCTCGCCGCCGCCGAGTCCCTGCTCGGTACCGCCCAGGCCCTGGCCGAAGTGGATGTCCTGCGCGGCTGGGCGGAACTCGCGCGGGAGTCTTCCTGGGTCTGCCCGGTGGTCGACGAGTCCGACGCGCTCGAGATCGTCCAGGGACGCCATCCCGTCGTGGAACGCATGCTGCAGTCCCGCCCGGGCGCGGGCTCGTTCGTGCCCAACGACACCCGCTTGAGCTGCGGCGGGGAGCAGATCGCCTTGCTCACCGGCCCGAACATGGCCGGTAAGTCCACCTACATCCGCCAAGTCGCGCTGATCGCCCTGTTGGCGCACCTGGGCTCCTGGGTGCCGGCGCAGTCCGCCCGCATCGGTCTGGTGGACCGGATTTTCTGCCGCGTCGGCGCCTCCGACGAGCTGGCCCGGGGCAACTCGACCTTCATGGTCGAGATGAACGAGACCGCCAACATCCTCAACAACGCCACCACGCGCTCGCTGGTGGTCCTCGATGAGATCGGCCGCGGCACGAGCACCTACGACGGCATCAGCATCGCCTGGGCGGTCGCGGAGCATCTGCATGGCGTCGACGTCGCCGGTCCCCGCACGCTGTTCGCGACGCACTACCATGAGTTGACCCGGTTGGCGGGCCGCCTGGCGCGCCTGCGCAACTGGTCGGTCGCCGTGAAGGAGTGGAACGACGAGATCGTGTTCGTGCGCCGGGTGGTCCCGGGTGCCGCCGACCGTTCCTATGGCATCCAAGTGGCCCGGCTGGCGGGGATGCCTCCGGCCGTCGTCACCCGCGCCCGCGAGATCCTCGGGGGGCTGGAGACGGGCGATGGGCTGCCCGGCGGCAAGGTCGCCGCCGCCGCGGTCGCCGTTCCCGTCGAGGAAGTGGTCCGGCCGGCGAAACGCAAGGAGCCGACGGAGGCGCCCAAAGCCCCGAAGCCGCCTAAGGCGACGGGTGGACCGGAATTGGATCTCTTCGGCTGAGCCCCCTCAGATCCGCTCGTTCCACTCGCGCGAGTTGAACTTCGCCCAACTTGTCTCGTGGTCGAGCTGGTCGTAGACCGGCTCCGCCACCGGCGTGGGCGGGCTGCCGAGCTTCGCGCCGAGCGCCGCGGTGAAGTCGCGCTCGAACCGGCTCCAATCGCAGCCGGGGAGGAAGGGGCGCCATACGTAACCTTCGAGGAGCAGGCCCTTGCGGGTCCGTTTCTGGGCCGCGCCCGCGACCTTGCGGCCGTCGTCCGTCCGCACCAGGTCGTTGGGCTCGGCGCGTTGGGCGCACGCGTCGGGCGACTGGAAGGGGCGTTCGCCGGACGGTAACGGGGCGAGCTTCACGGGCTGGCCTTGGGCCAACAGCGCCTCGGCCAAGGCATCGTGCACCGCCGCGTAGCTGGCCATCGCGTCGGCGGCGTAGAGCGGGTGGCCGGCGGGGATCGCCAAGGCGAAGGTCCAGTCGTCCAGGTGGGAGACGAGGCCGCCGCCCGTGCAGCGTCGGACGAGGGGATAGTGGGCCGGGACCATCGAGCGGTATTTGGCCCAGGCCTGCGAGACGCCGAACGTGTAGGCCGGACCAGACCAGCCGAAGGGGCGGAAGCGGATGCGCTCCGGACGGGGGTAGTGCTCCAGCAGCAGGTAGTCCGCCGACATGTTGGCGACGGCGTCGGCGGTCTGGCGGGGTAGGACGTCCATCCTAGAAGTCTAGGCCTTTCTCGAGGCGACGCACGACCTTTCGGCCCGTGACCTGCTCGAACCAGGCCTCGCAACCGCGGGGAACGCGCAACTGGGCCAGCTGTTCCTCGAAGGATTGGGCCGCGGTACGCAGCTTGCCGGCCAGGGGATGGAGGCGCAGGCTCAGGTCCCGCGGGCGGGCCGAGGCGGAAGGTACTTCCGCCCGCGCGATCGGGCGGATGAGCATCGCAGCCTCCAGGCCGAAATGACGGGCGATGCGCAGCCCGATCTCGTGCCGGCTCATGGCCTCGGTGCCCGCCCAGTGATACAGGCCCGAGAGGTTGCCGCGTTCGCAGAGTTCGATCGTCACGTCCGCCAGGTTCGAGACCTCGACCGGCTGACGGACCTCGTCGGTGAAGAGCGGGGTGGGCTTGCCTTCGCGCCAGGCGACGAAGAGGCGTTCGTGCAACCCGCGGTCGCCGGTCGCGGAATTGCCGATGATGGGTGAGGTGCGGAGCACCGCGGCATGCTCGCGGCCGAAACGCAGGACTTCGACCTCCGCGGCCGCCTTCGTCTCGCCATACAGGTTCAGCGGCCTCGGCTGGTCGGTGGGCTGATAGCCCCCGGCGACGCCGTCGAAGACGGTGTCCGTGGAGAGGTGCACGAGCTTGGCGCCGAGATGGAAGCAGAGTTGGGCGAGCTTCTTCGGGACCTCGGTGTTGAGGGTCTTCGCGCGCGCCGGGTCGGCCAGGCAGGTTTCGATCGTCGGCAAGGCCGCGCAGTGGACCACCGCGTGCGGGAACTCCTCCAGGACGAGCGATTCCAGGGCGGCTTCGTCGCAAAGGTCGAAGGCCCGGGACCGGGCCGCGCCGGGCACGACGGGTGCGCGGGCGCCGCCCAGCGCGAGCACCTCGTGGCCGCGTCGCAAGGCGGCGAAGCAGACTTCGCGGCCGAGGAACCCGGAGGCGCCCGTGACGATGATCTTCATGGTCGTCCGTCTACCTGCCGGCGTCGTCGCTGGCAAGCGGGGAGGCGTCACGCGGACGCTTGCCTTGCGGGCATTCTCCCCCATGAGTGTCCCCCGCATGGCTTCCTACGCCGATCTCGCCAACCGACCCGTGCTCACCCAGCCGACCTATGAAGCCGGCCGGCCCATCGAGGTCGTCGCACGGGAGTTCGGCCTGGACCCTTCCGCGGTCATCAAGCTCGCCTCCAACGAGAATCCGCTCGGACCCTCCCCCCTGGGGCTCGCCGCCGCCCGCAAGGCCCTCGAGGTCTGCCATCTCTACCCGGATGGCGGCTGCACCTTCCTGCGCGAGAAGCTGGCCGCCCAATGGCAGCTGACACCGGGGCATTTCATCGTCGGCAACGGGTCCAACGAGGTGATGATCCTGCTGGCCCAGGCGTTCCTCCGTCCGGGCGACGAGGTGGTGTTCGGCGAGCAGGCTTTCGTCGTCTATAAACTTGCCACGATGCTCTTCGGGGCGACGCCGGTGCCCGTGCCGATGCCCGGCTACCGGCATGACCTCAAGGCCCTCCGCGCCGCGGTCACCCCGCGGACCCGGTTGCTCTTCCTCGCGTCGCCGAACAACCCCACGGGCGGGACGGACGACCCGGCGGACATCCTCGCCCTGGCCGCCTCCCTGCCCGAGGACGTCATCTTCTGCCTCGACGAGGCGTACGCCGAATACCTCGACGCGAGCGCCGACCTCCGTCCGTTGCTGCGCTCGGGCCGCAAGGTCGTGGTCACGCGCACTTTCTCGAAGGCGTACGGACTGGCCGGCCTGCGCGTGGGCTACCTGATGGGCGACCCCGCGCTCATCGCCCTCCTGAACCGCGTCCGCCAGCCGTTCAACGTGAACCTGCCGGCGCTCGCCGCCGCGGAGGCCGCCTTGGACGACCACGCCTTCGTCCGCCGCACGCGCGAGGTCAACGCCGCCGGCATCGTCCAGCTGAAGGCGGGGCTCGCGCGGCTCGGTTGCGAGGTCATCGATGGTCACGCCAACTTCCTGGCGGCCCGCGTCCCCGACGCCGAACAGGCCTTCGTCAAGCTCCAGCGGGTCGGCGTCATCGTCCGCCCCTTGGCCGGCTACGGCATGAAGGGATGGCTGCGCCTGACCGTGGGCACCGCCGCGCAGAACGAACGCCTGCTGGCCGAGCTCGCGCGCCTCTGACCATGGATTTCGCCGAGGTCATCCGCCAGATCCGCGCCAAGGACCCGCGCTACAAGGCGCAGGCCTATGAATTGGTCCGTCTCGGGTTGGATCAGGCCCAGAAGGACGTCCACGGCGAGCCCAAGAAGGGCAAGGCCGGCGCCAACCGCCACGTCACCGGCCCCCAGCTGCTCGAAGGCTTCCGGCGCCACGTCCTCGAGACCTACGGCCCCATGTCGTACCCGCTCCTCCAGAGCTGGGGCCTGCGCAAGTCCATCGACGTCGGGAACATCGTCTTCAACATCATCGACACGGGCCTCTTCGGCCGCTCCGACGAGGACCGGCTCGAGGACTTCGCGGAAGTCTACGACTTCAAGGAAGTCTTCCTGTTGCCTTACGAGCCGCGCCCGCGGGCCGACTGAGCCCGGCTCAGGCGTTCACGAAGGAAATCGACCGGACTTCCTGGCAGCCGCGCAGGGCCCGGATTTTCGCGAGCAGCGCGCGTTCATGGAAGCGCACCTCCGACTTGACCACGGTGTTCTCGCATTGGACCACGAGCTTGCCGCCCTCGAGGACGCGCAGCGGCGCGCACCGGCGGGCGAGTTTCGCGGGGAGCAGCTCGTGCCAATGGGCGAAGATCGCGTCCTCGGGCACCGGCTTGTCCAGGCGGAGCTTCCGGAAGGCCTCCGTCACGGCGTCGTCGATCGAGCGGAGGTCGCGATCCGTCGAACGGCCGCGGTCCTCGGGCAGGCCGCGCAGGTTGGCGAGCAGGTTCACCACGTGGCGCGAGAACTTGCCCTTGGCCTTGCCCTCGGTGACGAGCGCGCGCAGGACGTAGGGCAGGTCGCGGAGATGCTCGGCCCGCAGGCATTTCTCGGGGGCGTGGGCGCCGCCGACCACGATGCCGATGGCGCCGGCGTCGCGGGCGCCTTCCCCGTCCTCCTTGGGGTCGTCGCCGACGTGCACCAGGGCGGAGAGCGCGACCTCAAGCTGACGCGCGGCCTGGGCATAGGCCTTGGGGTCGGGTTTGGCGCAGCCGGTCTCGTCCGACAGGAAGATGCCGTCGAACAAATGGGCCAAGCCCTTGTCCGCCAGCACGACGCGCATCCGGGAGTCCGCGTTGGACAGCGCGGCGACCTTGATGCCGAGGAAACGGATCGCCGTGAGCGCGGTGACCGCCGCGGGCGCGACGCGCCAGGCCGACCCCCGGCCGAAGGCTTCCCAACAATCGCGGAAGACCGGCTCAAACTTTGAGGCGGGCAAGGCGGGGCCGAAGCAACGCAGCACCACTTCGCGCCAGAAGGCCTCCGGCTTGGCATGGCGGGGCGCCCCCCTGAAGCTCATCGGGAAGGCGGCGTCGAGTTCGGCGGCGGCGACCTCGACGCCGTGACGACGGGCGCAGGCCGCATAGACCGACCCGACGGAGGGGTGGGGGAAGAGCAAGGTTCCGGCGAGGTCGACGGTGACGGCTTGGACGATGGCCATGGTCAGGGGAGCTTGGTCAGGGACGGCGGGAAACTCGCGGGCGGGACCATCGCCGGGGATGGGACCAGACCCCCGCGACGGGGTCAACCCCTCGTAGCGGGTCCCTGCTTGTCTCCTTGGCGGATGGCCTTATCGTAGGGCCATGGCTTCCCCCCGTCTCCTGCTTACGCTGGCCCTTGGCTTCTTCTCGCTCCTCTCCGTCGGCTGCGTCACCGCCGACCCCGCCCCGGCGGGTCTCGCTTCCGTCCGCAAGGTTTTCGTGATGGAGACCCCGGGCTCCGGCGTCAGCGAGGCGGATGCCCTGGGCGACGCCGTCCACGACGCCGCCGTGCGCGAACTCGCCCGTCTCGGCTATCAGGCTACCGTGACCGCGTCCGATGCCCAGGCCACGCTCCGGAGTTCGTGGCGGGTGCTTAAGGCGGTCGACGGCCGCGTCAGCCTGGCCCTCTCGATCAGCGTTTTCGATCCGTCGGGCCGTCGCCTGCTTTCGACCGACTCCGGCACCGCCTTGTCGGTGAATTTCTGGAATGAAGCCGCCGTACGCCGGGCCATCGAGCAGGCCCTTGCCCGCCTGCCTCGCCCGGCTGCTCCAGCTTCAGGCCAGAAGTGAACGTCGGCGGTCGGTGAGGCGCGCCTCGATCTCCCCGAGCAACGCGCGCAGCTCGGGCATCGCGACCCCCGCGGCTTCGCCTCGGCGCAAGGGTTCGCCCCAGATGCCGGCGACCTCGACTTCGCGGCCGGCCTGGTAGTCGATCAAGCTGGACGGGCGGTAGGGGCCCATCCCATCCGTCATCTCCAGCTGCCAGCGGATGTGCTTTTCCTCGAACGGGTGGCCCCGCGCGGCCGCCGCGGCCGAGACCTCGTCCATGAGCCGGCGGGCGCGGGCGCGGAGGGCGGGGTCGCCGACGATGCGGTCGGTCGTGTGTCCGCCCGTGGCGATGGCCAGTCCATTGAAGGGGATGTTCCAGCACAGTTTCTTCCAGAGGACGCCTTCAAGGGAATCTTCCGCCCGGCAGTCGACCCCGGCTTGGGCGAAAAGCGCGACGGAAGCGGCGACGGCGGCATTGGCCGGTCCCTGCGCCGAGGCCATGCGGATGTTGCCGGTGAGCGTGTTCTCGACGACCCCGGGCGCGAGCCGGTTGATGCAGACGAAGCAAAGCCCGGCCACCAGCCGGCCGGCCGGCAGGAGGTCGGCGAAGGCCTCGACGTTGCCCATCCCGTTCTGCAGGGTGAGCAGGATGGTTTGGGGGCCGAGCAACGGACGGAGTTGGTCGGGCAGGGTCGGGTTCGCCGTGGCCTTGGCGGCGACGATCGCGAAGTCGCAGGTCCCCAGCCCCGCCGTCGTGGGTCGGGCCGAGGCCACGGCCACGTTCCGTTCGCCGTGGCGATCGCGCAAGGTCAGCCCCGCGCGGGCGATGGTCGCGGCGTCGGCGCGGGTGACGAGGTGAACTTCGTGGCCATGCTCGGCGAGCCGTCCGCCGTACCAGCCGCCGACGGCGCCGGCGCCGACGACGACGACCTTCATGCCTGGGAGGGCGAGCGCCGCACCGACGAGTGGCGGGCCTCGGCCAGCTTGGAGGGATAGTCCAGCGTGTGGTGCAGCCCGCGGCTCTCGTGCCGCTGCAGGGCGCACTCGACGATGAGTTCGGCCACCTGGATCAGGTTGCGGAGCTCGAGCAGGCGGGGCTCGACCTTGAAGTTCCAGTAGTACTCGCGCACCTCGTCGGCCAAGGTCCCGATGCGCGTGCGGGCGCGCTGCAGCCGCTTCGTCGAACGCACGATGCCGACGTAGTCCCACATCGTGCGGCGGAGTTCGTCCCAATTGTGGGTCAGCACGACGCGTTCGTCGGGATCGCCGGCCGAGCCGTCGATCCAGCCGGGCAGGGGCGGCCGGGCGGTGGGCGCCGCGACGATTTCCGCCTCGGCGGCGGCGGCGCCATCATGCGCCAGCACGACGGCCTCGAGCAGGGAATTCGATGCGAGGCGGTTGGCCCCATGCAGGCCCGTGCAGGCCACTTCGCCGACCGCGTAAAGCCCGCGGAGCGAGGTGCGGCCGGATAGGTCGGTCGCCACGCCGCCGCAGAGGTAATGCGCGGCCGGGACCACCGGGACCGCTTCGCGGGCGAGGTCGAAGCCGGCCCGGCGGCAGGTCTCGAAGATATGGGGAAAGCGCTCCGCCAAGTGGCCTTTGGCGACCTGGGTCGCGTCCAGCAGGACATGGGGGGCGCCGTCGCGCTTCATGACGGAGTCGATCGCGCGCGCCACGATGTCGCGCGGGGCGAGGTCGCCCAGCGGATGGAAGTCCTTCATGAACGCCCGGCCGGCCAAGTCGCGGAGGATCGCGCCCTCGCCGCGGACGGCCTCGGAGATGAGCGCCCGGCTACCGTCGGGTGACTTGAGGGCCGTCGGGTGGAACTGCACCATCTCCATGTCGCGGATCTCCGCGCCCGCCCGGTAGGCCATCGCCACGCCATCGCCGGTGGCGATGTCGGGATTGGTGGTGAACTGGTACACCTGGCCGACGCCTCCGGTCGCGAGGACGACGACGGCGGCGGAAAGCGTCTCGACCTTGCCGGCCCGGGTATCGAGGACGTGCAGGCCGAGGGTCCGGTCGAGGGGGCCGCCCAGGGCGACCTTGGGGTCGATCTTCGAAGTCGTCAGGAGGTCGATCGCGAGGTGGTGCTCCAGCATCCTGACCTGGGGCGCGCGGGCGACGGCGCGGAGCAGCGCCGATTCGATGGCCCGCCCGGTCATGTCGCGGGCGTGGAGGATGCGGCGACGGGAGTGGCCGCCTTCGCGGCCGAGGTCCGGCTGGCCGTCGGCGCCGTTCTCGAACTGGACGCCCCAGGCGATCAATTCGGCGACGCGCGCAGGTCCGGCTTCGACGATATGGCGCACCGCCGCCAAATCGCACAGGCCGTCGCCGGCCGTCAGGGTGTCCTGGACATGGCTGGCGAAATCGTCGGTGCGGTCGGTGACGCAGGCGATCCCGCCCTGGGCCCAGTTGGTGTTCGACTCGGAACTCGTCTTTTTGGTGACGATGGCGACGGAGCGGCCGCGGCCGGCCAGGTTGAGCGCGAAGCTCAGGCCGCCGATGCCGCTGCCAACCACGATTGCGTCGAAATGGGTCGCCATGCGACCTCCCAACCTAGGTGGGGACCGGCCGGCAACAAGCCATTTGACGAGCGGGCCGGGGTGGGCTTGTCTGGTGGCGAGTGGAATTCCTCCTCCTAGCCGTCTGTTGGTCCTTCATCGCCTTCTTCGAGTTGGCGGAGATGTCCCTGGTGTCCTCCAATCGGCGGCGCCTGGCCCGGCTGGCCGAGCAGGGCAGCAAAGGCGCGCAGGCCGCTTTGGCCCTGCTCGCGAACCCGTCGCGGTTCCTCTCGACGGTGCAGGTCGGGCTCACCTTCGGCAGCATCATCGCCGCGACCTACGGCGGCGCGCCCCTCGCCA
>JACCDW010665796.1_pt1 | contig 11018 bp, 15 predicted proteins | sample 7449781 | NCBI WGS metagenome assembly JACCDW01 (sample SAMN15323449, study PRJNA562643) | freshwater metagenome | isolation source: river surface water | place: USA:Blue River Watershed | collected 2017-08-18
AAGATTCACGCTCCTCATCATAGTAACATTTATTAACGCGTCTTGCTTCCATCCTATTAGTATACTACCTTTATTGGTATTGTCGCTGCCTCTTCGGCGGTGGGCTTATCCATCATCAGCATGCGGCCGTAGATAAAGATGGAAGTGACCGCCATGACTCCAATCATTAAAGTAAGGAACCATGACCAGACTGTGCAGCCACCATTGAGAACGCAGCCCAAATTAATAAGTGTAAATACAATACTTATAAGTGAGATGGCAGCCATATAGGCTGTGGCAAATACATTTGTATGAACGGAATAATAGATAATTGCAATAAATAAAGAGAAAAGTGATGTGATAGCAACAATCTTCTCTTGACTTGATTCAAACATTTTCTATTAATGACACCTAAAAGTTATCTTGCTTGCTGATAATTACATCATTTCGCCGATGCCAAGCATCTTCTCCGCAGCACCAGCTGCCTTCTTACTTTCAGAAGCCACCTTGGCGATTTCACGCTTCTTCAGTAGGAGCTTACCATATGTAAAAAATACGCCACCCGCATACAGCGTAAGTACAACCGTTAGAATCCAGCTATAAAAAGTGCAACGGCCGAATACAACGCAATGCACCGTGTAAAGGTTGATTAGCAGAGGGATAGAAGCAAAGAGAGCAAAGCTGCCGGATTTATGGAATTCACCCTGAAGGGCATAATATGCGGCACCAGCTAAAACTGCAAGCAAACTTGTAACGCCTAGAATCTTTGTCTGGCCAGTCTTAAACATTTTCTATTAGGTTGTAAGATTTCTAAATCTTCGTAATTGTAACTGTCTGACCTGGAGCCCGTGGAATGCGACGAGGGAGACGGGGGCCTGCTCCACCTGTAGTAGCTGTAGCCCAGCTTGCACCTAGTGCTCGGAACATCTCCGCGCAACCACGAGCGGCCGCAGCCACCGCTTGCCGCGCTGTCAGCTCCTGGCCATCCTCCACACCAATACGCAGCACCATCTGGTCGCGTAGTGGATGGAAGACATCGCCGCTTGCATACTGAATCTTGGGCTCGGCATCACCCTCCACATGATTCTCCACCAAGAATGTACTCAGCAGTGAGCGGAGAGTATGGTCATGCCCCTTAAACTCAAAGTCAAAACCGAGCATCTCCGTAGGAGCCGGCTGAATAGTCACATCTTCAGGTAGCTCGCCAGTAGCCATATTAACATATCTCATGCACATGGCCTCGCCAACTTCGCAAGCACGGCGTACAATGTAAGGCACTGCCAGAACGCCGGCACTTTCAACCGTGAAATCATAGCTATATGGCTCACCCTTCTCATCCTTAAGGTAACAACGCGCTGCCTGCATAGTATCAAACTCCTTTTCCAGTGCGGCCCGTTTTGCCTCATCCTTTTCAAGGTCAACCGGCGACTGCTTCTTTGATGCCGAGAGCCAGGCCTCAAAGACAAGACGGCGTCGCTCAGGGTCCGTATCAGGCGTATAGGCGTAGGCTGCCTGACTTACTGGAATAAACGCCGCATGAGCACGACCGGTGCCAAGTGATGCCTTTGCTCGGAGTTTAATTGCTTCACCCTTTGCCTGTCCAAATGTCTTACTCTTCAGCACTGCAATTAGCGCAGTGTCACCAGTTAATGGATTCGCCGGAAAGAAAGCTGCAGCATTTTGACGGACAGGCTCATCACCGCTAATATTAAACACCTCAATGTTGCCAGCGACTACATCAAGTATTGTATCGCTATCATTCTGGACATTTAGGCGAAATTCATATTCTTCGGGCTTGAAACGGAGTGGCTCAGGAATATTGATAGGGAGCATACTCATACGATGAGCAAGCATTTCATTAGTCATAGGCGTATCATTTGATTCAATGACTACATCACCAGTTCGGCCACCCTCATCCATATCTGCACGGAAAGCTACCGTCTCCACGCCGATAAGAATTAGACGGCGGAGCGCATTGGCATAAGTGTAAGTGAGCGGGGCAAGAGTAAACTTCATAGTACGACGGTCAACCGTCTGCACATTTGTAAAAGACATGTTACTAATTGAGTGTGTAGTTTTTCTAAGTAGTTACACAACTTATCAAATTTTTGACTGCGCCAAATCGCCTAACAGTTAGGCTGGTCGCAATATAGAATGCAGCGAGCTCCCGGTGCAAAACACCTGTGCTTTTACTCAAAGCGTTGTGAATGGTCCATAGCTTTTATCAATGAACTCAAAAAAACACCATATCTCAACGAGTTTGCCTTCATTTGTGTAGACCCGAGCCCAGACCGGCCAAAGCTGCCTTCTGACCTTAAGAAGGTTCCAACGCTCTACATTCAGGGTGAGCCTGAGCCACGCACAGATGCCGAGGTCATGAATTGGCTCTCCCAGCGCCGTCTTACTGAGACGCCGCAAGTTGCACCGGGCCCTCGTAGAGCTCCGGCAACAAGTGCCCCAAGTCAGGTAAAAGAGTCTTTGCCAACTGAACCTGAACCATTCAATGGAATGGAGCTAGGTAGTATGGGGCAGGACCCTTATAGTTTTCTGGACCAGGATACAAGCACAGCCGGTAATGGCGGTATGCGCATTCAGCACAGCTTTGAATTCCTTAATGGTGGGGCGGCATTTGGCACAGCTGCTGCAAATTCTATTGGTATGAACGGCGGTGGCGGTGGAGGCCAGCCAAAGTCCAAGAAGGAGGAGATGTTTGACAAACAGATGGAGGCGTATCAGCGAGAACGCGAGCAAGGTATGCCAATGGCTCGGCCGCGCCAGTAAAACCAACTTAAATCATAAACTCCACTAAAAGTTAGTTAGTCATGTCTGCTCTGACCGCATTTACCACCCAGCTTGTCCGTTTCTTCCAGGAACTGCAGGATACTTTTCCGGAAGAGCGCGATATTCGTATGGCTAAAGAAGCTATCGAGGGAGCCAAGCGCGTGAATCCTCGTCTGGTTCTTGACCTGTTCACCGAGCATATTTACAAGGAGCTGCATCAGGCAATTTACGATAAGAATGTGGATGAGATTCTTCGTGTAGGCCAGGCAAAGATTGCAAAACAGTTCAATGAGATGAGTCCTGCTCTCAATATCTTCAACAAGCACTGGAACACAATGGGCGATGAGAATCAGGATGTAATTTGGAAGTACCTAACTGTTCTTTGCCGCCTGGTTGAGAAAACTAGGTCTTAAGATACAATTTCCAGTCGGACATGTCCAGTGCTCAAGCTCTAGTTATAACAGTTAGTGTAGTATATGCAAACAGAACTTAAATATAATAATAACTTATAAGTTATGATTCATTTAATTACATATGCTAATAATCGGTGTTCAGCTGGTAAGGCAAGGCTATTAAGTGAGGCACATGCAGTAGGCTGGTTTGATACTATTACTGGTTATGGGCCTGAAAATTTAGATAGCGATTTTATTAATAGGTTTCATAATATATTAAATGTAGAACGAGGTGGTGGTTATTGGATATGGAAACCATGGATAATTAAAAAACATTTAGACAAAATGAATAATGGGGATATTTTAATTTATCTTGATGCAGGATGCTCTATTAATCCAAATGGAAAGAAACGCTTTGATGAATATATTCAAATGCTAAATGAAAGTGGAGTAGGATGCATTTCATTTCAAATGGATGAACATATTGAAAAAAAATTTACAACCAAGGAGATATTTGAGTATTTTAATGTTGAACCGGATGGAAAAATAGCAAATTCTGGACAGATTCTAGGTGGGGTTCAAATTATCAAAAAAATGGCAAATTCATTACGAATGGTTGACCTTTGGAATCAAGCAATATATGATAATCCATTATTAATTACTGACTATTATAATAATAACCAGAATTCGTATTTTTATGATAATCGTCATGACCAGAGTCTATTTAGTGTTATTCGGAAAATGCACAATACTATTTTATTGCCAGATGAAGTAGATTTTCTACATTTTGGTGATGAAGAATCATTAAAATATCCATTTTGGGCAACCCGAAATAGATAATGAATGTGCGCCCAAGGCTTTAAGAAATCATTGTATCCACTTCCAGAATGAGTACAGACCTTGGCTCCGTGTTCCAGTCCAAGTATAACGAATTTGCAGACGACCTTCTTTCCAGTTTTCCTGAGCTCGCGGCTCCCATTGCGGCAGCCAAGGCTATTGCAGCCGCCGAGCGCCTGACTCGTTTTCAGGCCGAGGTCTTGCCGACGGCTGGTCCCGGCCGTGATTCTACCGCCAATCCAGGCACTGTTCTGCCCGGTGTTACTATTACGGATAGCCTGTGGGCAGAGCTCTCGGACCGTAGCCGCGCCGCTATTCAGGAGTATCTTACACTCCTAAGTGTTTGCTGCCTCTTTGAAACAAATGGTGGGGCAGGCATTGATGCCGCCTTCGGCGAAGGCATGGATAGCTTCCTAAATTCCTGGAAGGACCGCATGTCCTCTGTAGACTTTAACGGTCTGGCGGAGAAGATGGCGGGGCTATTTGGTGGAGCAAAGGATGGCATTCCCAAGCTGCCTGAGCGATTCCTTAAGGGTCATCTTGCCAAGTTGGCGGAGGAGCTGGTTAAGGATTTTAATCCTGCAGACTTCGGTCTGGATGAAGATACTATTAAGGCATGTGAGCGCGACCCAAGTCAGGCATTTGGCATGCTGATGAAAGTGTATACTAGCAACCCCGGCGTAATCACTGGCACAATTGCCCGTATTGGTAAGAGGCTGCAGGCAAAGATTCAATCGGGTGCTATTCGGCCCCAAGAGATTGTTGCGGAGGCGGAGGAGCTGATGAAGACCTTTTCTGATAATCCGGCATTTGTGGAAATGATGGAAAGCTTCCGCTCAGTGTTTGGCATGGAGGACCCAGACCTTGCTCGTCAGGCCGGTCGTGAAGGTTCGGCTCGTCTAGCTATGGTGAAGGAACGACTTCGCAAGAAAGCGGCTGCAAAGGCTGGAGCAGCAAGTGCATCAGACACAGCAGCTCCATCTGCTGAAGCAATTGCTGCAGCAGATGCAATGGCTGCATTATTAGCTGCAGAGTCGTCTGCGGCTACAAATACAATTGTTGGTCCCAAGAAAGGTAAGAAAGGTGGTAGAAAGTAGATATGGATATCAGTCCCTGGATGCTTGTAAGTATTTTTGCCGTTATCGCGGCAACCTTACTTATATTGAATAAACAGCGTATTGCACGGCTAGCACCCTTAGAGTTATTGGCACAGGATGCATTTGCAAGTGGATCTGCCTCTGAGGCCAGTGCCTCTGAGGCCAGTGCCTCTGAACCATTTACAGATGCGCCTTCGGCGGAGCCAACTGGATTTGAAGCGACTTTGAGGGATGAATCAGGTGAGCAGGTGACATATCCTGCGCCTGATGCGGAGACGACTTATCCTACACCGCGCAATCCATTCATGAATGTTCTTCCGACAGATTACCCGCGAAATGTCTATTCTAAGGTGCATGAGAAAAGCCAGGAGTATAATCCGGATAGACCAGCGGCTGCGCCTACTGATGATCCCATGGTGAATGCACAATTAGATGATTTCTTCCGTACAAACTTCTTCAATGACCCGACAGATGTTTTTGGCAAGAACCAGTCCCAGCGGCAGTTCATTACAATGCCGAGCACGACTATTCCCAATGACCGTGAGTCGTACCAGAACTGGCTCTACAAAATGTATCCTGAGCCTTGTAAGGCGGGTGGTCGCGAGGCTTGCTACCCTGGCACGGATGGTGGGCCAATTGTTAGCTTGAATCAATACTATTAAAGTGGCGGCTGTGTCTTAAGAGTTTCCTTATCTTTGCATGTGAAGTGGTGTAATGTCTTTCCTCGGGTTCCGAGAACAGACCGTACACATATAGCAATTGCTGCTGACTCCTTTGCCCGTTTTGATTTATTTTGCTTAGAAGAACGAACCTTAACGGTCCGGCGTACTTTCTTAATACAGCTGCAAAACTTGGAGCGAAGGGTTTTATGAGCATTACCGGCTTTGGCGACTACCATCTTCTACAGTGAGGTTAGAAATGCCGCCCCGTAAAGTTAGACTTCCAAACTTAACCAATAAGACTGGCGTCAATCGCACACCTTATAGTCGTAAAGCACTGGGCTTGCCGAAGCATCCAAACAATCTTCGGGCCTCAATTATTGGCGGAAGGAGAAAAACCCGCAGAAACCGTAAGTAATATTTTGTAAACCAGGGCTAGAATGACGACCCGTTTTGCTCTTAATAGATTGACGCACACCCGCGATGACACATGCGGCCTGGAGTCCTTCTACGCCCAAAGTGTCGGCCCCGGTAACTATATGACTACTAACTTGGTGCCTAAAGCATCCGGCGTAAATCCAGTGTCCGTGACCCAGCTCAATATCTATCCTCGCGAAGGCTTCGGCATTAACAATGCCCAAGTTGATGCAGATTCTCTTCTCCGTAACCAGCCTATCTTCAATAGCCACAAGTGCAATATCCGTGCCCAGTCTCGCCCTTACATGACTGTGCCTTTCATGGGTAATGGTCGTGGTAACCCTGATATTGAGAGCCGACTCCTTCACTCTGAGCAGGTGCGTCTGGGCAAGGAGTGTGGCACGGTCACGGAGCAGTTCTTTGACCAGCAGTACACCCCTCAGATTCCCTTGCTCGCCAAGTATATCCAAAACCCTAACAACTTGGTGGAGGAAGTGGCTAGCCCTGGCTGGATTCGTGGTGGTGTGCCGAGCAGACAGTACATCCGTGATATCAACTGTTAAATCGCCGCGCATCCATAAATAAGTAGTCATTATGTGTTCCATCCCAGAATGGATTATCTGTATGATTATATTCACTAAAATTGCAAACAAGTTTATAATTATTTGTCTCTAAATATGATACAAGCTCATCAAATTGGTTGTTATACACTTCAATGAGCATATAATATGGTCGGTAGCGGTCAAGATTTAGTCCCTTAAGAATCTGGAGCTCTTGGCCTTCACAGTCTAGTGATAGGAAATCAGGTGCCGCTGGAGCGGCTGCTTCATCCAGCACTGATTCCAATGTCCTTGCATTCACTGTTACTAAGGGTGTAGCACCAAGGCGTACACCATCAATGCTATTCATAAGATGACCATTAAAGTCACCACGCACTGTGCTCCCCTCAAAGTCCGGTCCAACACATGCACAATGAAAACATCTGCTATTTGGGCGCCGTGTCAGGCACATCTTATAAGCACTTAGTGATGGTTCAATGAGAACTCCGCGCCAGGCGCGTGTTTTTTCAAAGAATGCAGTATTACTTTGCGTGAGTCCATCATTTGCACCAAGTTCAATAAAGTATCCGCGCTCCTTCTCACCAAATATACTATCAAGACGCTTATCTAGATGACGCCCTTTAGAATCAGTGTTACTATATGACCGCATTTATAGCATTAATAATCACTTCTACCTTTAGAATGGCCACAATAACAAGACGCCTTACTCATAGTGGTGGACGACGCTACGGCGCAGGAAGAAAAGGAACTGTGTATAACTTGGCATGCACTGATGATAAATCATCATGTCACAATATTGTTGCTAATCCGGGTCATAAACTTATTGCCTATACTTTTGACAATAAGAGATTCCAGGTTTCACAAGACAAAATTCCAAACTTTATTGCAAGTCTTTCTGCGCAAACCGACTTGGTTGCTAAACGATTTGCAGATAAAGCCCCTTTTATTAATGAGATTGAGAGTTTTTATAATCTAAAGAAGATATTTGGCGAACAGGGTGTATTCACTTATACTACTTATCAATACTTTAATTATGACACAAATAAAATAATAGGATTTGAATACGGAAAGTATTATTATATTATCAATGAAAAGTGTTCATACACAGTCTTTAGTAAGGTGCATCAGCTAACTCGTCCACAGATAGATGAGCTAATTAAGGATGTATTTGAAATTATGTCAAAGTATGTTGCAAAAGATTACTTTCATGGAGACATTAAGTTGGATAATGTAATGTATTGTGGTAAGAGATTTAAATTAATTGATTATGAATTTGGCCGAGTATTTAAAACACTTAAGCCGAAACTACTAACACGAAAGGCCCGACTTTTCAAGCACCCTTATGGTAGTATATTTATAACACACCCTATGGTTCAGTATTTATACTATAATAAAATTCCAGTATTTATTTCATCCGGCGCTGGATTATATACTTATGTATTTTTACGGCACCAGTATGGCCTAACATTTGGACAATTTAATAGGTTGAGGCGCATAATTCAGGCTGAACTTATCAGTCCTGTTCAGCAGCTAATAAATGAAACTAAGCTATCAAAGTCACAACTTTTTGAAAAGTATAAGCGCAGTTTTGACACAAGTACTTTTGGAATAAGTATACTTATTTTGTACATTACACGCAACCTTCCTAAAAAATACTTAGAGCTTGCCAAAACACTTATAAATCCTTTGCACCCAGACTTTGCACATACACCTGAATCTGCACTTGCAAATTTTAGGCGCATTATAAGCCATAGCGGCCGCGAATAGCTGCAAAATTCTGGCCAATTTGCTCTACACTTAGTGCAGCATTATAAATACGGACGATTGAGATATCGCCGGCATAATAGTTTGTTGAGCCAACTATATCATCCCAGCGTTGAGCAATACGAATTTCGCCACCTGATTGCGGTGTACCTGTATATGTTAAACTTGTATCAAGTACACCATTAATATATTGCCTGACTGTTGTTCCATCATATGTACCAACAATCTGGACCCATGTATTAAGTGTTGGTGTATAACCAGCTGTTGTGCGCCATGCACCATCATAAAACCCTGCACACATGTTATAACTAGTTGTCGCCCTATTTGTTCCCAAACTAAAGTTAAGTTTATTAACTAAGTCAAATTGATTGCATACAACAGCAGTTACTTTTCCGGTTAAACTTGCAGTAGGGCGGGTCCACGCTTCCACGGTCCAGCGACTAAGAGAGCCAATATTTGGAACAGTTGCATATTCAAGCGAAGTATCGGAAAAATTCAAATAGCCACCTTGCCCCGAACTGTAAGTGGGTGTATTGAATAATGTAGCATTACGACCGAAGCCAGATGAGTCGGTCCATGTTGAGCCTGAGCCTGGATAAGTTGCAGCATCTAAATTAAGTTGTAGGCCGGTAGTGACAATTGGAGAGGTCACAGATTTCTGCTGTCGCCCATATCCCATTGTTCCACCCGTTGAACTAATAAACGGCATGTCACCACTCTAAATATTTTATCCTAAAAATTATCTCAACAATTAGATGTCGACCACCACTGCCTATGTTAAAACAGATCAGAGCTTTGAATCTCAATTTTCACTACCATTGGGTCGCCAGGGGCCCGCCTGGGAGAATCGCGAGAATCCGCAGCTCTACGATGAGCTGGAGAGCCAGGTGGTGAGTCCCGACCCGCGCAGACACATACTTGGCATTGTCGGTGGTAATGCCACGAGCGTTGTCAAGTCCAGTCAAATCAATATCACAAATGGCCAGCAGATGGACATTGAGAGTGATTTGCGGGGGACGACGCGCCCACTAACTTTCTGTCCTTGGCGTAAGTATCAGCCACAGAGTCCCGGCCAGACAACTATAGTTCGTGATAATACTAAGGGTCGCTTCATAGTTGATGCAAAGTTATACAACTTACCCAATATGCAGATGTGGGCATATCCTGCAGCTTATGCTCCTGAGCCTTTGCGCAAGGAGACTTGTGGCCGCCCTGAAAAGTATTAAGCGTCAAAAGTAGATGGCGCTCCAGGTTCGGCTTGTCCAGGCAGTTGGCGTAATTTCCATACTTTTTGGTATAATTGTTAATATACTTAAAACAGGTATATTATCAAGTATAACTTTTGCCGCAATTATGTCAATAGTACTTTACTTAGCAGTTGTTCAAGTGTCCTGCCTAATTACAGGTAAGTGCGGATTTACCGCCTGGGTTGCTGCCGGCACCTTTGTTATTACTTTTTGTGGTGCAATTTACTTTTACTTAAGTACACTTATAGACAACAAAGAGCTCCCCAGTATTGATAAACAGCCTGTTGCGCGACTTAATCCATCTGTCCAGCGAAGTATAGAATTGATTGACAAGTATACAGGTGTAAATGCATATGAAATACTTTAGTCTGTTAGAAACCAAAGATTACTTGAACGCATTTTCTCCTCTTTCTGTCGTCCAAGTAAAAAGTTAAAGTGAATAAGTAACGCCTCAGCTGGCAGGGTCGGCTGCCTCAAGAAAATACCATTAGGGAATTTGGGGCGAGGGAGAGTTTTATAAGTAAGTGCAAGTGATTTTAGCCGAGCCTGGACATAGTCTTGGTCAGTCTCAGCCATTAGCCATTGACCCGCCTGGCGTTTGAATAACTCTAAAAGTTGCGGCCTCATTTTCTCCGTCAGATTTGCGGCTATTAGTCCCGTGCATGCCATTGGACATGGCTCAGGACACGGGTCAAAGTTGCCTGAATCACATTGAAACCACAGGTCCGCCTCCGTTAAGTGAGCCCTAATTGTTGGCAACAGGTCTCCAAGAATTACAATATCGCCGTCCAAATACACAAGCTGTTTAATAGATTCATTGCCAACAAAAGTTCGTAGTGCCTCCAGTTTCATTGCAACAAGTTTTTTAAATGGCTGGGAGCCATATATGGCTGGTCCATTATGATAAAACGAGCCAGGCATTTTTAAAAGTATGGAAGAGATGTTGCGCTCATTAAAGTATGCAAATGACGGCTCATCAAGGCAAACAATACAGAGTTTCCAAGGCAGGCTTAGGCGTTGAATAGAGGTCCATAAGTTAAGTGTAAGTCGTACATAACCAGCACTTGTAACTGTAAAGGTCAGAGTGTCATCATAAATAAATTGAGATATATCCATGTGATTCTACTGATTTTATAAGTACACTATCTTATTAAGTAGAATGAGTTGCGGTGTACGCCAACAGAATATGACTCGGACAAAGTGGGACGATTTCCGTCACATGGACGACATGCGCATTACAAGTTATGCCGGCCGTTATGCACTTGAGGTTCCGGCTGCTAACTGC
>JACCDW011781191.1_pt1 | contig 11017 bp, 25 predicted proteins | sample 7449781 | NCBI WGS metagenome assembly JACCDW01 (sample SAMN15323449, study PRJNA562643) | freshwater metagenome | isolation source: river surface water | place: USA:Blue River Watershed | collected 2017-08-18
AAAGGCTATATGATCGACGCTTTCACGTTACAGGGATAGTTCCTTACGCTTATGCAGAGTCTCTAGGAGTCGAACCTAGGCTTACCGCTTTGGAGACGGTAGTGCTTCCGTAACACTTAGACCCTAAATGCCAACCACGACTTTGATTCTTAATCTAAACCATCCGTTGGCTGTTATACCTAGTTCTCGCTTCATCATCTGATCCATGAGCCTGAACGCTTTCATCAAACGGCTGGAACACGGTAAGTTTCGGTATAACTATCTTTGTATAGATTGTTCAGATCTATACTCCGAGAGCGGATGATGAGAATCGAACTCACCCCTTCTGCTTGGAAGGCAGAGGCACTACCAATATGCAACATCCGCAATACTCTATTTAATTTAATAACCAGTATACACTAAGCCTTTTTCCAAATTAACTTAGATCCTGATTTTACACATTTAAACTTAGCAAAAACATCAAGGATGGCCTTTGTCATTGTTAAATTTAGTTTATAGCATGATGTTCCTGAAAATGTTTTTACAATAAGTGCTTGCAGTTTAGCATTTGCAGCAGCGCTTTCTGCTGCTAGTCTCTTTGCTTGTGCTTCTTGTTCTGCTTTAGCCTTGGCCTCTTGTGCTGCCTTTTCAATAATTTCTGCTTGGTTTGGAATCACATTTAAAGTATATGTTTGTTCAAGGTTAAATTTGGCTGCAGAGTCCTGAAACTTTACTATCACCTTCAATGTTAATGGAAGTTTTACTGGTGTAAATCCCCAAGAATAAATATTAAAAGTTTTCTTTTCTGTTTTGCTTGGCTCATCAAAGAAATACATCCACTCGCTATCAATCTTATCACCAGAAGCATCATATAGTTGAAAATCAACTGTTGAAACATCTTTGTTTGGATTCATTGCAGTAACTAAAAATTCAATATCTTTGCTGTTTCCGCTTTTAGGCAATTCAATAGTTTGAGTTGTAATTGGGGTTATAAATTGCACATATTGTGATACATCTGCAGCCTCAGACGATGAAGTAGATGCAAAAGACAGTCCAGCCACTAGCAGAGATGTAATAACCTTCTTCATTTTATTCCTTTGTTAGTAGTTATATGATAATTATACCGATTTTGGCACGGTATGTCAAGTACACCAGGTAGGACTTGAACCTACGATAACCGAATTATGAGTTCGGGGCCTTGACCAACTTGGCTACTGGTGCTAGACCCTATGTGTTTGAAACTGATCTTATTCTTTTTTGGCAAGAAATACAGTTGATATAGGTTCTCATTGTAAATGGACAAGATGCCCCATATGTTTCTTTATGCCTACAAACAGACTGCTTTAGTAAATTTTTAGTTGTTTGTATAAAAAACTTGATCATATATAAATTATAGCAGCACATGATATAATTGTCAAATGACTGAATTTGAAAAACCATACCATTTTCCATATGTTTTAAAAAATTTTTTAGATCTTAGTGACTGCCCAAAAATCATTAATTTTATTGATGAGACTGTCGAGGGTAAAAATGATCATGCAAGAAGAAAATTAATTAGATATGGTATAGATTATATGAATGGTCATACTGATCCGCTACCAGATGACGAAATAGGCAATTTAATCAAAGACTATTCTTTGAGGGCTGGAAAAATTGTTAAAATTTTATACAATATAGAAGAGGAACTATATCTTTCTACTGTTTGGCTATCTAGACAACAGCCTGGCGCAAACATAATTAGACACATGGATACTGACTCTGGCTTTCAAAAGCAATACATGTATAGCGGTGTTTTATATTTAAATACACCCCAAAATGGTGGAGAGATTGTTTTTTCTAGACTAAACTTTTCTTATAAACCAGAAGCGGGAGACTTTATATTCTTTGAGTCTGCTGATAAGCGCTCTATTCATGGAGTAAATGCTGCAAGTGACTTTAGATACGCTATACCAATTTGGTTTACTACTGATCCAGAATATCGTATGGCTTAAGATATCTTACTTCATCAATAATTTTATATTTAAGAGCAATATTAATCATTTCATCAGAATATGAACCTGTTTCTGGAGTGTCTGAAAAGTAAACAACATAGTACATAGATTCATAAACCTTTTTCATTATTGAACCATTTGCAATTGCTTTCTTCACATTGTCAGTGCGCTTGGCCCCTGGCCTTTTCTTTTCTCCCTCTTTACCACCTTTGCACTCAATATACTCAAATACTTCGCCTTGTGCAACAAAGTCTACTTCACAGCCAGTGTTTGCCATATAAACATTCTTTTTTATAGTGGTAAACCCTCTTCTATAAAGATCTTCTAATACCAATGATTCAAAGTCATCACCAGATTTTTTAGATTCTGACTGAAAGTTTACACTATTAATCATATGTTAATTGCTTTTTCTTGAGCAGAATTATACAGTTCCCACGATTTTTCTAAATTATATTCTTGTAGTTTTGCTACCTGATCTTCTTTGTTTGTTTGAATTGTGTATGGTTCAACAAAAACATTTTTTTTATTTAAAACATCATTACGTAATGACTCTCTGCCAGTTTTGTTTTTATAGTTTTCTTCATCTAAGTTTAAATTATTAAATAAATTCATTATGAAGTTATCAATATTACCAAGAATATCATGTGCTCTATAAATATACTTAGCCTCCAATGCTCTAGACATTGTACTGTTATAATTTAAAATATGAAGTTGTAATGGTTGCCCTGTGTCTAATAAAGAGATTGTGGATACTGGATCATCGATAATTGCAAGCAATGTCGCATCTTCTGCTTGTGAATTAAATTTAAGTGGAACGTGTGGCACCTGAATTCGTTGTTCAATATGTGCTTCTGCTAAATTTTTTGCGGGACCAGGAAGGGCAATTAGGTTAAGATTCATAATTATTAGTATACCATTGAAGAATCAAGTATGTCAAGGTTATCGGTACACTCTGAGTGGTATAAAATATAAAACCTGATATCTTCTTCGGTTTTATAAGGCAAGACCTTTCCACACAGACATTCTTTATTCATCACGCTTCCAGTGTAAAAATGATTTAATATAGACTGCTGCATATGCTAAGGCCATTGCTATAAATCCATATTGTTCTGTGGCTAGTGCATAAGCGATCCATAAGCACTCATTTACACATAATATAAGCCATCCCCAAATAGTTTTACGGCCAACCAGAAATATTCCTGTAACCCCAATAAGGGCCAATATCCAAGACCACATTATTTTGAGGAAGCCAAAGCCATTACTGCGTCACATGGACAAATGATAGATTCTGGAAGTTCATGAACCTTAGTGTCAATAACGATTGATGTTTTACATTCTGCACACTTATATGTATTTTTCATACATCAATCATACCATAGTTAGGATGCAAGGTCAATAACAAGGTGCTTCTTGCAGACAAGAGACATGAAGTAGTCTGGCTCTTCTCCAACTAACTGTGTGTAGTCACCTGGACCATCACAATAGTGACATTTATCTTTGGGTCTATTTTCAATCATTATATGATTATATCATATACTGCTAAGTTTATTAATTAAAGATTCTGCAGTTTCCTTATCTAAACCCATTAATTCATAACGGGGAAATCCTACTTTGTCGTTTTTATCCCAATATTCTGTTCCACTCAAACTTTCAGCAGCATCTCTAAGTTCCCATTTTAACTTATCACGCAAGAGTGTCTGCGCCATCTCTTCGGTTGCACACTTAGCGCTGGTCCAGTGACTAATAATATATCCATGGTGATATGCAATATAGTATGGTTCTTCTCCATATGACCATACTTTTTCAATGATCCAGTGGCAATCACGGTCTTTATGATGATCTTTGTTTACATATTCATACCAAAGATCAGTTAGTTTAGTTATTTCTTCTTCAAGTGTCATTCAAACATCCTTGCACTAAATAAATTTCTCCATGAATGAAACGCCCATCCATTTTTGGTGCGGTAGTAGGTAAGTTCAAATATAGCATACTCAGTCCTTACATGATCAATAACTGTCTTAGTTATGTCTGAGGTATTATAGAATTTACCCTGCATTGGTCCATTAATTGCTATCATTTTCTTCTCTCCATCCATCAATATCAACTATATAGTAAGTTCCCCATTTTGCATAAGGTTTATTAAGAAACCTATACATTACTGAGTGGTATTTATATCGCAAACCCCAGTTTTCATCTTCATCTAGATAGACACACTTAAGTATATGACCTGTTGCAATATCTCCAGAGATATTTCCGACCCATCGTAATAAAATATTACTAGTCTTCTGATGTTTTATTGAATAGTTTATCATCTTTTGGTACCCACACCTTCTTTCCATCTTTCCATATAGGCCAATAACCTAGACTACGCCAGTCCATGGACATGATCTTGGCCTCTTTCATTGCCACTTCAATGCTAGTATAGAGTCTTTAAACTCTGGATGTTTAACAATTAACTTTTCTAACTCTTTATTATATTTTCTCTTATTACCATAGTTTCTAGCACGTTCAAGATTTTTAAGTATACTAAGTGCTTCTCTGCCAAAATCAGGTTTGTTTGACTTAGGAAAAGCATGTGCTGAGGTTGCTTTTGCTCTATTTGACTTCATCAATATCCCCCTAAACACTCGTTGCGTGTATGATACAAGCGAATCTTCGTCATAATCTTTTTTGTGGGGGCATTGAGAGGTTCTGAACAAGCAGCACACTCCATATCCCATTCACCGCTAAAGAAATCATAACGTAGACCCTTGGTTCTATTATACTTCTTGGCAACAAATACTGCAAATGGATCTGGAATTTTTAAATTAATCACTTATGATCTTTCTTAATATGATTAGTGAGTGTGTGGTGTGCAAACGCTGACCTAACCTCAATCTCACGTTTACAGTTAGGGCAGATAACGATTCTAGCGCTCAATGCTAAACCAGAACCATAGAAAGTCTATATTTAGGCTGTATCGATCAACTCTAAAGCCCAAACCAAATCCTTTCCACGAATATCCAATATGTACCCAATAGCGATCTGCAATACGCATTTCTTTATTCATTGCGATATTCATAATCTAATAGATACTTGATGCTGTTTAAAAGGGCAAGGGCAATAAAAGCACTCTTCCAGTAGTTAATATGATTGTCCATAAAAGATAGCCCAAGAGCCATGGCCAGTATAAAGGGCGCTCCGTTAATAAAAGATCTGTATATTTTATTCATATCTTAATAGTACCATAGCGAGAAGACAAAAGCAAGTAGGGTTTAAAGTTCGGCGCAAAATAGATATCCCAAACAACCCCATGCCCAACATGGGCACTACAAGTTAGATTTATCTATATGCGTAGCCCAATAATACAAGCATTTGTCGCAGCAAGGCTTATTGAATTCGCTATCTTTGGCGGTAGCGTAATGAGCATAAATAATAGGATCTTTACGATATAGATTAGATTGATGTGTAGTAATAACACGTTTTAAATGTTCTGGCTTCATCCAAACAGGTTCATTATCTTTCCAGTTATGGCTAAAGTTAGACTTGAGGGTTCTAAGGTTTGAAACATTTTTCTCTGTCTTAATACCTCTCCAATCCGCTTCATAGACCATATGATCGATATAATCCATAAGTGAACGCTCAGCATTCTTCCACATAAGAACTGCTGGATGATTGCGCCAAGCACCAGACTCTGATGCGCCAGAGAGAATCTTCATAATTTGATAGCCCTCTAAGACTTGTTTATTAAGGCGCTTATTGTCTAAGGCTTGGGCGGAATATTCATAATCACTTGATGGTAGAAATGTTTGCATGTTTTAAGTATAGCGATTTTGATAGGGGAAGTCAAGTATAATAATACTATGAACGAGGCAATCCTATATATAATCTATAGCCCAGTATATAAGGCTGTCAAAATAGGTATATCAGATATATCAGGTAAGCGGTTTGCTAGCCATAGGCAGAGGGGATGGCTATTAGTGGCCTATTGGCATTTTTTTGAGGGGGATAAGGCAAGAGCCATAGAATCCCTAGTACTACAAACACTAAGAAAGAAATATAAGCCATTTATGAATAAAGAAGATATGCCCCAAGGTGGATATACTGAGACATTTGATGCATCAAGGATAAGTAAGAAACAATTGATCCGTATGGTCAATAAAGCGATCAAGAGTGTTTGATATCCCCTGGTTTTTGTAAAAGTTATCCACAGGCTAAGGTGTTGTAGTGCCTTAATTTGTTAGGTTTTAAGGTGTTATATACACTTGATTGTTAGGTTTGATATGGTGGTTTGTTAGGTTTTACTACACAATTTGTCATGTTTTGATTAAGCAGTTTGTCAGGTTTTGATAGTTATCCACAGGTTTATCCACAGATTAATCTTACTGATTATATTATTAGACAAGGTATAAGTGGAGTAAAGTGGAGGATAGTGGAGTATAGCGCATCTTTAAGGAGGGCCGTCGTAATCCCCTGGCCCAAACACCCCTATCCAAACACTTATACCACATATCCAAACATTTGTCAAACATTCATATCCAACATATGGGCCATGCATTATATACCAAACATTAGTGTTTGTCAACTTTGTTTTGACACAAAACATATGACAAATATCTGAGGATTTTTTGTCGAATTTCGTAATAAATTTAAATAAATTGTTTGAAAATAAAAAATATCAAACAAAATGTTTGAAAAACAATTGTTTTATATATAGGTGTTTGTACTATAGGGATTTGGTATTATCAAAGGGATCTATTGGTACTCCCTGGGAAAATCCGTACACTTGCCCCAGGGCTTCGCCCAGGGCCTGGCCTGCGTCCAGGTCTTCGTAATCTATTGTGTCCGCTAAAAAGTCGGGGGTAAAGGAAAAGAATCTATTAACAATAGGAACATGCTTAGTAATAGATACAAAGCCATTCCACATAGAGTTAGAGAAAGCCTCATATTCTTTTGGATTTGTTTTTCTATAATCTGCAAAGTGTGATCTTCCCATATAAGAATTATATCATTGTTTGATATCACATGTGTCATGTTTGACAAACAAACAATTGTTTGGTAGAATGTCCAGGATTTTTTATACTCCTTCGTAATAAAAAGTTCCAGGAAATTGGAATGATCTTCGTAATGATATTTGATATGTTTGTTTGATGCTCGGGCCGTAGCCCAGGATAGTTAGTCTTCCTGAGCCCCAGCGTCTAAGAACATGTCCTCTAATGTATCATAGTTTTGTTTAGAATCAACATTGAGTGCTGCACACAATAACTCCCAAGCCTCGTTAACATATATCTCACCAACCTGAGTTGACTCTACGATATTTTCTGTTATCATGAAGGCCAGCGGCAAACCAATATCATTATATTCTACGAAATCATTAAACTCTTCTTCGTCTTTATAATTCAGCCAAAAGTCTGCAAGTATCAAACATTTCTTAGAATAATCTATATTGGTTGGCTCTGATGTCATGTCCCTTATACTCCTCGTTTGCTACTTCTGTAAGTAGGTTTAGTCTGTGATTTACTACTCCCCCGCCAGTTCTTGCTACATAAGTTCCAACTCGTTCGATGTCAAGTCGCAAATCTGCAAGCAGGTCACCAATTTTGACGGCAACTTTTTCTTCTTGTGTCATTCTATGTCGCATAATATTCTCCTTAGTTCATTGTATCAGAAAAGTGTGGGAGGGGCAAGCCACCCAATTAGCCTGCCCCATCCCTGATCAGTCTAGTGACCCATTTCTAGACTGTGGCAAGTGGCGAATAGGCAGCCACAAATTTATCCCATGGCACGGAAACATTATCAGTGACAGTCTTGTTAACAAAATCAATAACTACTGTTTGCTCACCTAGGTCAAAGTTATCACCTGATACAGCATAGATACCATATCCTGTTTCACCTAGGACGCTGTCTTGAATAAGATAACTAATCATCATTCTGGTCCCATATGATGAATCATTCCAGCGGGGCTTAGCATGCTCTAGCGCTGCAGCAATGTCAGTCTCCCATTCTGTTTGGCCCCAATGACTATACAAAACTACAGATGAGTCAGTCCCGTCCTTGAATACAAAATTAATTCTTGCTCCCATTTGCATACTCCTCTATCTCTTTAAGTTGTTCTACTGTAGCACAGAAAGGGCAGCAATCAAAATCGAAGCCACCAAACTTTTCAGCAATTACTTGGCCATCATCTTCAAACTCAGCACCGCAGTTCTCACAGCAATGCCAATAAGGGCTAACCTGTACCTGAATAGTAGTATCATCAGGGCACGGGACTTCAGTAATAAAATAACCAATTCTATTTACAAAGTGCCAACCATTCCAGATATAACTACCACCGTCGTCTCCATCACCGTAGGTCCAGATACAGCGTGGGTCTTGTGACTTAACAAACTCAACCTCATCACCATAGGTCTCAAACATGGCACCGTCAAAGGAAGCATTGTTGTCTATATGGTTAGTGATTGGCTTAAACTCTTCTAGCCAGAATTCGAATGTTTGCTCAATAAAGGTTTCCATTGTCATTCTGCCAATTCTACTGGAGAGATGTACTCTTTGTCAAAAATGAGGTGGTATGCAGCAGATAATCCATCTACATATCCACTGGCCTCTGTACGCTCCATAGATACCATAGCATCGCTATAGTCATCCTCTTCCTCTGCCTTGGCTATTTCTAGAAAGTCTAAAGTAGCCTTGTCAATCATTTGTTCAAGCATTTGCTGTGGGGTCATTGGGTCTCCTCTATGTGTTTGCGGTCTATAGATAAATTATACGTTAGGCAGTAGATATTTGTCAAGGCCTGCATATAGCCGTCTAACCACTCACGCTCATCATCTTGGTCGCAACGCTGTAACTTCTCTTCAGCCTCAAACATCTCTACCTTAAGGTGTCCATGAATCAGATCAATTAGGGGTATCTCTACGTTCTCTAGAGCCTTTTCGAGGTACTCAGGAATAAAGGGATACTTAGTGCTCATCTAATACTCCTAGTAAGTGATAGCAGGCAATGATTTGACCATTATTAGAGATATCCTCAATCTCAAGGGTACGATAGTCATCATCTTCATAGTTAGTATAGTTATCCATTTGCTTCTCAAGGAACTCGCTATCCTGCTCAAGGCTAAGGATATGTAGTTTGAGATACTCCTTGAATGTGTTGAGGTCTTGCACTAAACTTCCTCAACATCAATCATATTGACTTCTGCAAAGTGGGCATAACCCTCGTAGTCCCAGCCATACTCCTCTGCTTCTTCAGGTGTGTCTGCTTCTACCTCGTAGTTATACTCTACAATTACATTTACATTATATGTTGGCATTTGTTTTCTCCTTTATATTAATTATAAGGGTTGGAGTTGATTTTTACAACATTTGAAGGTGTGATACTAATCACAGGAGGCATTTGCTCAGGTTCCACGGCGGTACGGGTAACAAAAGTGTCCAGGGAGCAAACACAAGCGGGATCATGATTAGGAGCCTTATTAGTAATAACTTCCATTAAGGCATCACAATCAGTACAAACATAACTATACTTAGTCCACATTAGTCAAAGTACCCTTCTGCCCATAGGCCTTGCATAAAACTAATTGCTTTTAATAATCCCTCAACCATAGGGTCCTTGTCCACATAAGTAACATTAGAGTTTCTAATATAAAATAATTTAGCATCATGAACAGAATTGATCATTTCATCTAAGTCGTCTACTGTATAGCCCAACATTATTCTACCTCTATTCCTGCATACTTAGCAATAGTATTTAGTGTAGTATGTATATAGCAGTCGCAGTCTTCTCCACCCATATTGGCTTCAAATTCTAGATGAGAATAATTATCCTCATAGATTTCATTAATTAGGTCATTTACTGTGTTTGGATATGTTGTTTGGGTCATGTATTAATTCTACAGCCCCAGGAAATTAATGTCAAGTACGTAATAAGATTTGGGGAAAAATCTCATGTGATCTTAATCACAAGCCCGAGAAAATCTCAACTCGGGGCCCCATTTACGCTTGCGATCACGAAGGGACTCGAACCCTCGACCTCCACCGTGACAGGGTGGCGTTCTAACCAACTGAACTACGTGACCAAGTGAGCAGTTTTACATCATGCTCAGGATTTTTTATTATGCTAGTTGCATAACATTCTGAACTACTTTTAGCAAACGATTTTTTTCTGCATTGATAGCAGGGTCAAATCCGCTTGCGCTTGCAAGAATTGATTCGTTAGAACCACCACGTGCAGAGCGATACCAATCTAAACGCTCAGTAAGTGCATTAAATGCGCCCCAAGCATTACCAGCAATCATACCATTAAATTCACCTGTGTAGATGTCGTTAATTGTATCAATTTTATTTTCCCACTTCTTTAGCGCACCCTTTGAATCCTTCTCAGGCTTTGCATAAGCAGCAAGAATAATATCATTAAATTGCTTAGCGGTGACTTCCTTCTCGAACATAGCCTTAGCCATGATGTCGAATTCGTCCATGTAAGCATTAGCAAGACCAAGAGTTTCACGTGCGATTTGAATCTTGCCTTCTGCGGTTTGTGTGTGGCGAATCTTGAATGATTGCTTGATACCCTTATTTTTCTTACGACCTACACCACCAAGTGCAAGATTAAGAGTGTTAGCGCATACAACACGAACAGGTGTAATTGAAGCCTGAATAGCGATTGAGCCGTCGTGAGATGTATTGATGAGCAAATAGGTTTTTACTTTATCTGCAACACCATTTGGGTCTAGAACAGTTTCACGCTCTAGTGCAAGTGAGCCAAATACTACACGCCCACCTTTAATTGAGCCAGCAGTTTCCCAACGACCTCCGCCATCAAGAATATTATCACCAAATGAGAACAAATCTTCATTCTGTAGTGGGACATAACGCTCACCAACAATTCCAAGAATGTCAGTTTGAGTTTTATCTGTAGGGTTAGTACGCAATACGTACTGATATGATTTATCACTTGTTAAATGGGTAGGGGTCTCTAAATCTTCCAGACGAACATTCCAACCATTGAGGTTTGCAGCCTCTAGCATTTCGCTTGTTGTTTTTTCTTCTGTAAAGACAGTACCCAATCCATGC
>JACCDW011809997.1_pt1 | contig 11017 bp, 8 predicted proteins | sample 7449781 | NCBI WGS metagenome assembly JACCDW01 (sample SAMN15323449, study PRJNA562643) | freshwater metagenome | isolation source: river surface water | place: USA:Blue River Watershed | collected 2017-08-18
ATAGTATGGACTTGAAAAACGATTTAAACAACATCGAACACATTAACGGTAAGGAATTTAAGGATAAGGTGCTTGAGCTAGAAAAGATTCTTGGGGTTCAAGAAGTTAACCCTTTTAAAACAACAGACGCTTCTATTTTTGAGGACCGTTTAGCAGACATGAATTACGCTGAAATGCAAGCACTAGCTATGCGTGTTGGCCTTAGTCCATACTTACAAAAGCCGCAGCTTAAGAAAGCTTTGATGAAAGAATTTAAGAGTTACAATCTCAATGCTACTGGTAAAATGCTACCTTTAACAGCCAAAGCTGTTAAGCTCGACCCTAATAATCCCCAGCATCAAAAAACACTTAGAATCTTAGGAGAATTTTAATGAGCGTTTATTCTGATTTAGCCAATGATGTATTCACTGTTGAGTTCGACTCCAGCACTGGCGTTGTAACTTATTCTCAAATAAGTGGTTGGTTTTCAACTAATTTGGGATTACTTAACAACCTACTATACACTAATTTTACTGGTTCCGATCCAGAGCTAGGTAATGAAGAGAAAGCTATTTTTAAAGAACTTTATTTAAGTAATTTTTATAATAAGCAAGCTCGCAATACTTTACGAGGAATCATTGCTACAAGCAATAATGGAGATAATATTCTATCTGTTTCTGATGGTGACAACTCTATCACATTCGTTAATAGAAACGAAGTAAGTAAAGTGTACAGAGGTCTTGCCGCTGACTCTCAGGTTCGTTTAAAAGAACTTGTAGCAGCTTATAATAGTTATAGGGCCGAGCCTCGTCAGCTTGGTGGTATTGAAGCTGGATACTTTAGTGGTAGCGGTGGATATTATGCCACTCTTCCGTATTCATATTATCCTGGCGGCTATCTGTAAGATAGTCTATATAAACAAGAAACCCCACTCCTTTCGGAGTGGGGTTTTTATTTGGCATAAACCGTTTATTATCTAAACGCTCTAGCTGAAGAGCCAGAGAAGTAAATACCGTGAATAGTATCATTAGGACCACCAATTTGAGTGGAGAATGTTAGGTCAACACTCTTGTTGGAACCAATGTCTGAACTGAAGGATTGACTGTCAAGACGAGCGGCTGCGAAGGTGTACTTAACAGCTTCTACATTTGTACCAGGATTTTTAATGGTAACAGTAATGTCTCTTTCAGTGCGGTCATCAATCATGTCAGCCAAGTTACGAGCAACTTGTTCATTAACTAGAGCATTAACAGTCATTGTGGCTGTTACAGGGAAATCAGTTACGCGAGCAAAGGCGAAACGACTTCCAAGACGCTCAATAGGAGTGCGGCTCATTGGCAAGCTCAAGCTAATGCTTTGGATATTGATGCTGTCTGCTCCAGCAAGAGAAACTGTAGGTGTTGCGCCATCTTCACTAGAAAAAGTACCGAAATCTAGAGTAATATCGCCAGGGCGAAGAGCGGTTGTACCGTCACCAGTTGTAGGATTAGGTAGCATGATCCAGCCACTCACACCAGTTCCAAGAAGTTTAGTTCCGTTTTCTGGATTAATTGCTGGGCCAGCAAAGCCTGTTCCAATGTATGAACCACTAGCTCCTGTGGCGTAAGTTGCAGCACAGAAACCAAGACCTTCTACTGAAACTGAAACTGTTGGGAAATCCCCTACGGCAGCGTCAAGAGTATAATCAGTAATGAATCCATTACCGATACCGATTACTCCTTTGCCAAGAAGAGCGGTGGCGCTTGCGTTGTCGTAGTTAAGGTCAATACCTTCACTATCAGTTACGATGTAAAAGTTTAAACCAGAAGAGCTTACCATCTGACCAGAAGCAAAGTTACCTTTTGTAGATGGACCTTTAGTTGCAGTGCCATCACCCTGCATATAGAAGCCTAATGCGCTTTCATTGAAGCCATCAGCTAGGTAATATGAAAGGTCAAGGCTTACAGTAGGAGACTGAAGTACAAGAGCATCAATACGAGCAAGCTGCCCGAATTGGTTTACATCCTGACGAGTGATTTCAAAACTGTAATTTGCACTCTGAACACGCTTTAATTGTTTGTGTTCACCTGAGATATAAGAATTAAGACCGCTGCTTACAAACAGCCCTTCGGATTGATAAATTACGCGATTTCTTGACATAATAAGAAAGTTTGAGGTATTTACATTTAAATTTTAAAATTGGGAATTAAGTATTTGAATATCTTGCGATAGAAACATCAAAATCTATAAATCCAACATATAAATCATTAACTAATGCTCTGCGAGGTTTGTCGCTTAGTTTTGATGTGACAACTCTTTCGATATAAAATTTTTGTTGGCTAATATTTTGGTTTTTAATGTCTTGATAATTATAATAACCACTCTTTAAATCGCCATACTCAGTATATGGAGCGTTGGAAAATGGAACATTAACTATTGTTTGATTAAAAGAGTCTGCGAAAATAGATAAAACTCCATCTAGTTCATAAGGATTTTCAGCAATAACAAGAGCATTAATTTTGGTAACTGTTAAATTTTCACCACCAAAAGCAAATGGTTCATTTTGAGAATAAGCATTAGAAATAAAAATTGCTGGAACAACTTGATCATAAGGAGGTATGTAAGTAATTAGTTGATCTGTTCCAATAGACCTGCTGTTAATTGAAAATTTCTTTTCAATAATAAGGTCTTCTTCAGTGTCGTTTGAGTAGTAAATATTAAAATCTTTTACAGCAAATGATCCTGTCACAGTGGCTCCCGTAGCAATTCCACTTAGAAGAACGCGACCATTATCAAAATCAATTATATTTGATGATGTTGTATTTGATGCACCAGTAGCCCTGCCTTGAAAAGTTCCATTAACATAAACTCCAGATGGTATTGTAGCTCCAGCAATGGAGTAATCAGAAACCCATTGTTTCATGGGACTGCCAAAAACTTTATATGTGCTTGGCAAGCGCTCGTCTGAATAGTAATATAATTTTCCAGTTGTGTTGGTATATGCTTGACCCTTGGTTAACAAATAATTGTCAAACCACATTATAAATGATGAAGTAAGCTGATGCTGGAACTGTGGAATCATAAAATTTTGGAAATAACTACTTTAGAATCAATTTGTAAAAATTTTTTTTCGTATTTTTTTAACAAAGCTGAAATGTATTGTACTGGTTTATATTTACCACCTTTAATTACACCTTTACTTTGAATACCTTCGCCAGAACGACTAGTTTCTGCTTTGTCTGTGTATAAAAATTGTCCTAATCCAGAAATTCCTCTTTCTATTCCTTCTGCCCAACTGCGGCCATTTGCCCAAGGCATCGGAGTAACTTTAAAAATATCATTTTTACTAGGAATAAAAATTGTAAAAATTATGCCGCTGTCCGTTGATCTATTGTATTCAATTTTACTTTTTTCTATTAAATCTAGAATAGGTTTAATGGGGTTAGAATTTTTTTCGAAACCGATAAAAGAAAAGAGATTGCCATTGCCTTGCAAAGTGCCACTTATATTTGAAGATTGTGGACCAGAAGCTATTTCTTTTGTAATCAAGTGATCGTTAAATTCTTGAATCATTTCGTCTTTGATTTTCTCAAAGGCGGCAAAAACAGTTTTTTGCAAAGAAGGTTTAGATTTTTTAATTACTTCCTTGATTATGAAGCTACTAAGCTCTTTTTCTAAAGAACGGTTTGTAATTTTAGATGGCATTATTCATCAATTGGTAAAAGAACAAATTCATAATACTGAGGCCCAAACATTCCCAAAGGTTTTCCGTCACTTTTGATAGAAAATCTAAACCCATCAAACTCAACTCTTTTTGCTTCTTTTAAATAATTATATCCATCAAGATTTACTTTAATTTTTACTGATCCAGCAGGAATGATAATCTTGTCTTGTCCAGCTTTAGGGTCGGGCAAGATTTGTTCCTCTGCGCTGACATATTTAATTCTAGCAAAAAAAGTTTGAGAAACTTCAGTAGTCACAGTATTAGCTGATTGCTGACGGTAAACAAAATTATAGTTTTGAGAAGAAGCTATAGCTGTTCTAGTGCCAATTTTAAAGACAGTGATTTCACGCGCAAATGTGTCATGAATTCTATCTATAATAGATTTGATATTATCTTTTTGATTTTGACTTAAAAATCCTGCCATACTTTATTTTTACACTTTTATTTTTATTATATTATAGGTATAAGGATGGACGCAAAAAAAATATTAGCAAGACGGTCTAATGATAATGTTACTTATCTCTTCAAAGGATTTCTAAAAATTTTAGAAGACCTAAAAAGAGATCATGACGAATCATATAGAAAACTCAGAGAAAATATTCCACAAGAATACTTGGGAATTTTAAATATGGGTGATTATTTCGATGACGGTAAAATGTCATGGTTAAGAAAACGCATATTGGATTTGGGTAATGAAGCTCTCAGATCAAATGATAACGAATTAAATAATTTTAGTATAAGTTTTACTTTTAAAAATTAATATAATTACAGGTTAAAGGAAATACATTATGGAATTCAAAGAAATTTACAGTTTTAACATCTACGAAAAGAAAGAGAAAACCGTTGAAACGGAGTCTCAGGACGAGAACGGTAATACAATCACTGTCAAAAAGAAAGTGTTTGAAGATTCTCCAGTCAAAATTACTATGCGCAAGCCTTCGCGCAGGCAGATTGAAGAAGCTGAGTTAGAATACAGTGTAGAAATGTCTCGCTGTGTTAAGAAAGGTATTTTAACCAAAGCCATGTTGGTCAAAAAGTATTCTGATACTGGTGGACTCATGAGCGAAACTGAAGCAAAGAATCTTTATAAGAATTACGAAGAATTATTCCACGCTCAAAAGGAATATACTGAAGCTCAAGCACTTGATAAAAATTCTGAAAAGGCAAATGAAATTGCCGCTAAAATTGTTAAGATTAGAGATCAGATCGTTAAGGTCGAAATGTCATATCAATCTTTGTTTGATCATACGGCAGATATGAAGGCTCAAAATCGCCTCATTCTATGGTATATTTTAAATCTTACAATGATTCAAAAGGAAGAAGATACAAAGCCAAACTACTATTTCCAAGGTCAAGATTTTGAAGATAAATTGGAAAACTATTATGCTAAAGAAGAGTCTGATGATGAGCAATATTTTGAAATCATTAAAAAAATCTCTACTATAGCTGCATATTGGTTTTATAATCAAGCTTCTGAAAAGGAAGATTTTGATAAACTTTTTGAAGCAAAGGAGAACTCCGAAAAGTCACCAGAAGTTGAAGTTCAAGAAGAAAAAGAAGAAAAGAAAACTAGCCGAAAGAATAAGAAATCTTGAAAAAAGATTTTTACATAGCGATTCAAAACGAAATTTTCGAAGGTTTTTCACGGTTTGATTTTAAAGGTCAAGCCGTGTTTTTTCGTCATTTTAATTTTAAAGATCAAGAAATTCTCTCATCTTGTTTTGAAAAGTATCATGCTAAAGCAATTAGTCGTGGTATTCAAGAAGAGAGTGATGTTCTAAAAAAATTAAAAGAGGATGATACTTGGACGGACGATGATGAAATTTCAATTAAAGAAAAAGAATCTTATATAGATTCATTAGAAAAAACAAAAGGAAAAATTGTTTTGCCTTCTCAAAGAGAAGCTCATCAAGATCTAATTAATCAAGAGAAGTTAAAATTGTACGAACTCAGAATAAAGAGAAAAGAATTGATTGGAAAGACTGCTACTGAATATGCTAATAATAGAGCTAATGAAGATTTCTTAAGAAATTTATTATATAGCGATAGTTCTCTTTCTAAGATTTTATTTTCAGATCAAGATTTTGAAGAAATTGATCCAGAAGATTTGCAATTTTTAACAAATCAATACCATAAAAAAATGGATCAATTAAATGATATGGCAATACAAAAAATGGTATTAGAAGATCAATTTAGTTTATATCTTTCGCATTGCGAAAAGCCATTTGATTTTTTTGGCAAACCTCTTATTAACTTGAGCGTGTTTCAATTAAAGACTATTGCATATGGGAGAATGTTCTTAAACATTTTTCAGAATGTGGATAAGATTCCAGATTCCATTAGAAAAGATCCAGATGCACTGGTTGCTTTTGCCGAAAGCAGCAGAAATAAACAGAAATTGACAAATAGAGACAAAGATAATTCTGCAACAGCAGTTTTCGGAGCTAAAAAAGAAGACTTGGAATTTGTTGATCCAGAGGCGAAGCAAGTTTCTTTGAGTGATTTGCTTAAGAAAAATGGAGGTCAATTAAATATGGAACAAATGATGGAAGTTATGGGACAGAAGGTGTAATAACCTTTTAAGGAATAAGGTATGGCTATTAATGTCCCTCTTAACGCTCAACTTCAGAACGCAACACAGCTTCAACAGCAAATTCAAAATGCTGTTAACTCGGTTCGATTAAATCTTGGTGGCGCTGGTGGAGCCAGAGCTTTAAATTCTTTATCTCAGCCTCTTGGCCGATTAACGGGCCAAGCTGATGAATTTACAAAATCTCTTGATGCAGCCAATGCGCGTGTTCTCGCGTTCGGTGCATCAGTTGGTGTAGTTAATGCCTTATCAAATGCTTTTAAACAATTGGTTGTTGCAACAATTGATGTAGAAAAAACTCTTGCCGATATTAATGTCGTTTTTGGACAAAGCCAAGAAGGTATTAAAAAATTTGGTCAAGGTCTTTTTGATGTTGCTAAACAAACTGGACAATCTTTTCAAGTCGTTTCTAAAGCTGCTCTTGAGTTTAGTCGTCAAGGTTTAGGTGTTGAAGATACTCTTAAAAGAACTAGTGATGCTCTTATTTTAACTCGTTTAACTGGTCTAGATACACAAAAAGCTGTTGCTGGTTTAACTGCCACAATCAATGGATTCTCAAAAGAAGCATTGAGTACCGCAGATGTTGTTAATAGATTAGCTGCTGTTGACCAAAAGTTTGCAGTTAGTGCGGCAGATTTAATTGATGCGCTTAATCGTTCCGCTGGTGTTGCTGAAAATGCTGGTGTTAATTTTAATGAGTTGATCGGTGTCGTTACAGCGTTACAAGAAAAAACAGCGCGTGGTGGTGCTGTTATTGGTAACTCTATTAAAACAATTTTTACTCGTATTCAAAGACCAGAAGTATTAGCTCAATTACAAAGTTTAGGTGTCGCAGTTCAAGATATTGATACTGGAAAACTTTTGTCTGCTACTGATATTCTTAAAAATTTAGCTGGTAATGTTCAAGCTCTTGGTGAAATTCAAAGATCTGGAATTTTTGAAGAAGTGGCTGGCGGTTTCCAAATTAACCAGTTGATTAGTCTTTTAAATGATTTGTCAGGCGCTAGAAGTAAAGCAGCGCAAGCTACTGAAATAGCTACATCAGCTACAAATGAAGCTTATGTTGCAAATGAACAATTAAATAAAACAATTACTTCTTTAATTAATCAAAGTGTAGAAGGCTTAAGAGAACTAGGCGCTACTCTTGGAGAATTAGGATTAGCTGATAACATCAAAAATTTGCTAGGAGTAGTTAATGGATTCATTAATGATGTTCAAGGTCTTTTTGAAGGAGAGGGTCTTGGCTCAACTTTAGCAAAAGGAATTGTCAAAGGTCTTGGCAGTGTATTAAGCGGTCCTGGACTTGCATTAGTTGGAGTTATCATTACAAAACTTCTCGTTGATTTAGGTAAGTTTGCAGTTCAAGGATTAAAGACTTTCTTAAATATTGGTAAAGCGGCGGCAGACCAAAAAGTTTTACAAGATTCTATTGTTCAAGTTCTTTTGAAAAATGAAAACGCTCAAAGAGCCATTCTTAGCTTACAAGGAAATCAAATTGCACAAGCTGCTGCATTAGCTGGCATCTTTAATCAACAACAAGCTGCGCTTACTAACATTCAAAGAACTGCTGCTGGTATTGCACCAACACTTTTTCAAGCTGGATTGAGAGGAGGTCCTGGAGGATTGACTCAAGGTGGCCGTAGAGCTGCTGGCGGCTATCTTCCAGCCGCAGAAGCCTCTGATATTCGCCGTGGTGTTGGTGGAGCGCCATCAAATGCCCAAGTAGTCAGCATACCAAACTTCGCTTTTGGTGGCGGCAAGCGCGGTACAATGATTGCTAATACTAGCGAGTATATTGTTCCTAATTTTGCTGGTGGCGGTTCAGCCATCTTTAATCAAGACATGGTTCGTTCCATGGGCTTGCCAAGAGGAGCTAAAAAGATTCGTGCTGCTGGAGGTTATATTCCAAATTTTGCCAACAGTGATGTACCAGTAATTGACGCTGACAAGTTTGGAGGTATAGGAATGCTAACTCTTGACCCCGATAGAAGAGGAGTCGGGAAAAGTCCTTCAATAACGATTAGTAGAGACAAGTTCTCTGGTGTACTAGCAGCCGATTATCCAGATCTTGAAAAAGTTAAGTTACAAAATATACTAGTTTCAACTAGTATTCCAGGAATACAAAATGAAAAAATAGAAAGTGGGTCATTAGTTCCTTATTTTGAGAAAAAATTAAATGAAGTTATATTACCAGCATTTTTAGAATTTACTAAACAAATATATAATGGTCAATTAAAAGCGCTTTTTCCAGATAAAGATTCAAGTAGCTCATATCAAGCAGCTATCATAAATGAATTAAATACTAAAACAAAAGGTACTAAGGGATTTTTAAGCGAATCTGCTCAAGGAGAAATTTTTGAAAAGGCATTGAGTATTGGATTAAGTGCTTATAAAGGTGTTGCTGGAATTGCTTCAATTTTTACACAGGATAATCAAAGACCTTTTGATTTTGAAGAAAACTCACCAATTACTGATGCAACAAAAAAAGAATTTTTTGGAAATAATAAAATTTTTAAAGCGGACGCTAAAAGAACGGCAAATACACCAGCTTATCAAAGTATGCTTGGTAAGATGTATAGAGACTCTTCTACTCAAAAAACATTTCAAAATATCATTGAAAACACATTGGGCATGTCTCCAACAATTGAAACAAAAGCGACAAAAAAAGGCAAAGCTTCTGGTGGCTACATTCCTAACTTCTCATCAACTGCTTTAGAAGATGCAATTAAAAGAGAACAAGCTCAAAGCGGTTTACAGCCTAATCAAATTAGTGTTACTAGAGATCCTAGGCTTGTTAATGCAGGAAATCCTAGTGGATTGGCGGTAGTAAATAATCGTGACGAGCCTAATGGCCGAGTTCCAAATTTTGCTGCGCCAGCCCCAATTCCAGTTAATCCACAAGAAATATTAAATAGTTTAGGTAAAGGCGTTAAATTAACAACAGATTCTTTAGATAAATTTGTCAAAAAGTTTGACGAACTTAATAAAGAAATAGCCAGTGGCAAAAAAACTCAAGAAGATGCTAGAAAAGCGTTAGCTCAATATGCTGCTGATTTAAAGAAAACAATAAAAAATGGAGAAAGAATATTAACGCCTCAACAACAAGGACAAGTAGTTCAAAGAGCGCAGGCTCAATTAGCAGCGGAACCAATCAAAGCACAAAAAGGGTTAGGCGACATTGCTTCATCTATTATTGTAGCTCAAACTGCATTGTCATTTTTTAGCGGCTCAGTTTCTGGAGCTAGTCAAAAGGTTCAAGATTTAGTAAATGGATTTACTGAACTGATTGGTGTCGCTTTTACTTTCTCTACCGTTTTGCAGACTGCTGCTGGTAAACAAGCTATTGGTGGTATTGCTGGTGCTATTGGTGGATCTGGTTTTGCTGCTGGATCTGCTGCTGCTGCTTCTGCGGCAGGAGTTGCTGCGGCATCTCCAGTGCTTGTAGGTGCTGCTGTTGCTGCAATTGCTGCTGGAATAGTATTTGCCACTAATCAATTAGGTAGTTTAGTTAAATCGGCATTTGCTGAAGATTTATCTCCAGCATTTAATGCAATTTCTGAAGCTTCACAAGAAGCGGCAGCTAATTTAACTAAAATTGGCAAAATAAAGACTACTAAAGCCATATCAGAATCCAAAAGTGGATTTTTTCCCCAATTTAAAGAGTATCTACAAGAATTTACTCTTTCAAATTTTGGGCCAGAAGTTGTTGCTAGATTTAATGAAGTATATGAAGTTGTTGGTGGACAAACTGAACAAAGATTTAATGAAGTTGTTGATAGTTTAATAACATCTTATATAGCTGCTGGTAAAGACATAGATGAAGCTCAAAAAGCAGCTTCCGAGTTCATTAACCAAAATTTACTAGAGAAAAAACAAGGATTTTTAAGTAGGGCTTACAGTTTTGTTACTGGTAGAGGCGGTAATAAGAGGGTAGATTTAAGTAAAGGAAATTTGGCTAATGTTGAAACTGTAATAAGACAAAATGCAGCGCTCGCTATAAATAATAAATTATCCGAAGAATTTAGTAAAAGAGCTGAAATCGCTTCTGCTAAAACACAAGCATTAACAGACAGAATAAATAATAACGCAAGTGCAATTGCCAATTTAAATCAAAAAAATAAAGCTTTAAGAGAAAGTTTATTAGGTCAAGAAATAGAGAATTCTTTATTTAAATTAAATAGTCAATTAGGAATTGAATTAGATTCAAATTTATCCGAAGTTCAGAAAAAAATTAATTTATTTCAAGATTCTATTGACAATATAAACTTCGATACACAACTTGAACAAAGTAAAAAACTTGGAGAAGAGTTGTCTCAATTACAAAACATTGCTTTGGAAAAAATTACAGAAATGCCTGGGGCAGCATCTCCAGAACTTTTAAATGGCATTCAAGAAATACAGGATGTTTTTTCAGATCAAGGATCTACTTTGCAAGACTTATTAGCGACATATAACGATTTAACAAAGATTGGAATTGGTGGAGTTTATGATATTGATCAATTAAAAAAATCATTCTTGTCTCTTCAAGAGCAAAGAAAAACAATTGAAGATCAAAACAAGCTAAAAAAAGTTCAGCTATCAATTGATGAGCAGTTAAGAATTGCCACAGAAAGTAGAACATCAGCGATTGACAAGCAAAATAAATCTTTAGAATTACAATTAGCAATTATTCAGAAACAGTCAGATATACAAGCGCTCTCAAAAGAGCAAAAAAGGAAACGCGAAGATATTGCTTTTGAAAGAAG
>JACCDW011217279.1_pt1 | contig 11016 bp, 9 predicted proteins | sample 7449781 | NCBI WGS metagenome assembly JACCDW01 (sample SAMN15323449, study PRJNA562643) | freshwater metagenome | isolation source: river surface water | place: USA:Blue River Watershed | collected 2017-08-18
ACTTACTGCTACAGAAGAATACGAGTCAAACAGAAGACAGAGAATTAAAGATAGAGAACTGCAAAGAGACAACTACCAAAAAGAAAGAGCCTTGGCTATCTATGAAGGTCGTGTTGACGATGCAAGAAATCTTGACCTTGCCGAACTGAAGAATGCTGATGATTTCAATAAAGAAATCTCAGATATGGACAAGTCACGACAGAAAGAATTGCAGGGTCAAAACAGACAAGATGCAATTGCTATTATTCAAAAGAATAAGGATGAAGCTGCCAAGTTATTTGATGAGGCAATTAAGGAATTTGAGGACTATGTAGAAGAAGTTACTAAGAATGGAGCAATTTCCGAAACTCAACTCACTGAGCAATTCACCAAAATCGCTGCTAAGGCACAAGAAAAATCTGGTGCAATAAATACAGCATTCCAAACATCTCTATCTGCATTGCCAAACCTAATTCGCACAGGTCTGGATCCAACAACATCTGATGCAGGATTCTTCTCAACTGAACTTGGCAAACTTGTCGAAATTGCCAAGACAAGATTCGGTATTTCATCTGGTACTGGTTCAAATTCTGAAAGCATATTGGGTGTAACAACTTCAATGCTTACCAGCACATCTGCTGGTATTCCATCTGTAATCACCAATGCTTTCGCTTCTGGTGGAGCAATTCAAACAGCATATGGCTCTGCAATGACGCAATTAACAACATACATTGCTGATAAGAATAACCCAACGAGCGAAACAAGCTTGGCCGGTATATTTAGAAAAGCAATTGTTGATGCTAATGCAGCAATGGAGCAGGAAATTCTTAAGAATCAAAGAGGAATTGGAAGTGCATTTGAAAAGATTGTTTCTACAATTAATGAAAAAGTTAAGGCTCTTACTATTGCTGAAGCTGTGAAGAAGGGTCTTGAAGAGGCTAAGAAAGCTGCTGAACAAGGCGCTAAAGATATTGGTGATGCTATTTCTGGAGGAGGAAGCACAGGGGGTGTTGACAAAGTTTGGGCAAGACTAAAGACAGGAAAATCAAATTCTTGGAAAGATATTACAGCTAACCAAGCACCATATTTAAATAATTCAAAATACAAGATTCATTTTGGTGGTTCTACCGCACCTAATTATTTTAAAGGTGGAATGGTTTCTTATGGTGAAGGTGGTCCTACAACTGGACCAATGCATCAAGCAATACAAGCAATTCTTCATGGTGGAGAATTCGTTCTTAGAAAAACAGCAGTTGATAAGTATGGTCTAGATATGCTAAGCCAAATGAATCAGGGAATCTATGTTCCTAAGGTTCCTAAGTTCAATATGCCAATGTCTAACTATGCAAAGATTTCTGGCATGAGCAATGCTCCACAAATGAGTTCTTCAGAAACTACCCATAATTATAATTTCTATGTCGATAACTTTATTGGAGAAACCGAATGGTTTAACTCTATGATGAAGGAATACAATATGAAGGTAGTCCCTGCAAACCAAAAGCAGGCAGGTCTTGAATCTCGTGTAATTAAAACTTATAATGGTATAAACAGAGGAATGTAATGTCAATTATAAGTTTTTTATCACTAAATAATGAAGAAATTACCGAGCAGGGTCGAAAGATGACGGACAGTATCACGGTCAATGCAGGTCAGGTCGAATTGGATAATGGAGCGTCTAGAAGGTATGTAAAGAAAAACAAAAGATCTTTCACTTTCCAATGGGATTGGTTGCCGTCTCTAGATACACACACGATTGATAATCGCAAAGGTCGTGATTATATTAAAGATTTAGCATTGACAGTTAGAAATAAAATTTTAATGGAAATTAAGATGGATCATAACGAAGAGGCTGAATTAATCTATGTTTATATTAATGACTATAATGAGGATCTTATAAGGAGAGACCCATCAACTGGGTGTGATTATTTTACAGTGTCTCTTACCGTTGAGGAGGCATAATGGCAAATGAGCCAACTTATAATATAAGTCCTCTTTTAAGAAGCGCTCTTTTCAATGGTGGTGTAATGATAATTACAGGCTCAGCCAGTCTTAGCGCTGAGTCGGATGTTAGCGTTTCTGCTACCGCAATTTATTTTGAAAATGTCGCAATGTCTGGAGAAGCTGATTTATCTGTTTCCGGCTTCGCTATTCGAACAGCATCGGCATCTCTAGACGGCATTCTAGATGTATCTGTAGCCCTCCCAGTGACTATTAATACTATTGGGGCTGTCTCTCTATCAATATCCAGTAACTTTATTATCCCAGACATTATAAGGTTCACCCCGACTGCTCAGAATCCGGGGTCATATATTCCACTTGTTCTCCTTGACGGTATTCCTCTAACAGACCAGAATCGTAAATTTAATAATACAAATAAGCCAGTATTTGTGGAGAAGTCTAATTGGAACAGTGCAAAGTCTAGATATTACAAAAGATCAACAAGCGGTAAGCAATCTTTCAAGTTGTCTTGGGAATGGCTACCTTCAGATAAAGAAAACACAATTGATAAAAGGCAAGCTAGAAATTTTATAAAAGAAAAGTCAATGGACCCTGATTATCACACTTTGACTATTATTAAATATGGGGCAAATCCAGAAGATGTTTTTGAAGAAACAGAGTATAATGTTTTTATTACAAATTACTCTGAAGATTTAATACGCCGCGATTTAGGTACTGGCACATATTTTTGGAGATGTGATGTGGAGCTTGAGGAGATTTAATGATTACTAAAGATATATATGGTAAGAATCTTTCCAATACTTTTACATCTGCAATAGATGCTTATGCTCAAAAAGTCAAGCCAAAAATTGTAATAACATTTCTTGATAGCAGGCATGTTGATAATTTAACTGTTACCACAAACGATCCATATCCATCCAACTCCAGGGGTACTTATGCTGACCAAATGGCCGGTAACTCACTGCTAGGAGGCTACTTCTTTAAACCAGAACAGAGCATGAACGGTGTCTCTAGACAAGCATACACATGGGCTGTTGCTGGCGATAAAGACAACATGGATAAGGTTATTCGTGCTGATGGAACTTGGCACTGTATGCCAAGCGATCTTGAGGATAACTATGAATTTGGATGGAGATCATATACTTCATCAACGGCAAATGTTCATGCTAATGGGGGCTATGAATTCACAACTCCAATAACTTTAGATTACAATTTTACAGAAAGAAAAGTTAATAAAATCAGGGTTGCAACATCTGAATTTTCTGGAAAGATAAGCGCATATAAGATTGAAGTGTATAACAATACGCTTTCTGCTTTTTATAACACATATTCATCAATTTCAGTAGATGATTATTATAATGATCATATTTTGCCATCTAATATCTCAAATGATGTAAGTAGAATTTTGTTAACAATTTATAGCACACAAAATCCAAACGACTATGCAAGAGTGCATGAGGTTGAGCCGCTGTATGAAGTTGATATTACAGATTATACAATTTCTCACAGTGTTGATAGACAAGGTGAATTATGGGAAAATTCAATTCCAATTGCTGGCACAGGTTCTTCAAGTGCCTCAATCACACTAGACAATACAACTAGAGTGTTTAATCCATTTGATAATTCTTCATTATATGGTAAATACATGAAGAAAGATTTAAAGATAAATATTTATAATGGGTGGAGGATTGTTAAAACAGATGATGTTCTCGTAAATACACAATTGATTGGGAACATTACTTCTTCTTCAAACACAATTACCGTTTCTGATGCTTCAAAATTTTTAAATGGTAACGCTACTAATACATTTACTCTAGTTCTTGAACCAAACACTCCTAATGAAGAGAGAGTGTTGTGTTCAACAAGAACTGATGTGACAGTTGATATCTTAGAAAGAGGTTATGCAAATACAATTGCAAGGTCACATAGTTCTGGCGTTACAGTTTCTTTTGATCCATATGAATATGTGAATGCTGGCGAATTTTATGTTGATGAATGGACAGGCGGTACCTCTATGGAAGTATCTGTCAAATGTCTAGATAAAAGCAAATTCCTGACAGAGAAGCAGGTTACTAAAGGATTTTATGTTCAGAATTCAACAGTTGGTGATGCCATTGAAAAGATGTTGATGAGCACAAATATCTCTAAAAATGAATACATACAGATAAAGCCTTACACAAATTTTGCAAAAGAAAATGCTATTCTTCTTTACTCTTTCGACACTCCAGTTGAAAGAGATGCTTCTTCAATACTTTTAAATCAAGGATTAAGGCATCGTGTCTGGAAGATCCCTGTAGGGAGGGAGAATGAGGTTAAAGATATTAAAGCAGATTCTCTTGATGTTGTTCTTACTAAATATGATAAAGCTATGGGAGCAAAAGCATATATTCCACCAACATATGTTGGTTATGATATTGATACATCAGATCTTCTTAATCCAAAGGCTGTTAATCTAACCAACTATTCATTCGTAGAAGGTTCCAATACTCATAGTGAATATTATAATGGTGTCATTGATGGCTATTTCATACCTCCTGCAACCAGTGGATATAATTTAAATATAACAACAATTAATTCAGGAGTTAGGGCATTTATTGATGACACTCTTGTTCTTGATACTTGGACAAGATTAAAAACAAATACTGATACAATAAGTCTTTCATCTTATGATTATCTTGGAGACAATATTGATCTTGATGCTGGCGTTCCATACAAAATAAGAATTGAATTCTTCCATGCTGAGGGGCCAAAAGATTCTGGGAAAGCCATGACTCTAAGATTGGGCATGGAGCAATCTTCTGGGGCGGCTTCAAACTATGCTGCCTCTCCTGCAAGTCAATTTACAACAGTCGTTGCTAAAGACTATGTTGGCTCTAGAAGCTCTACTTTTGCAACTGTAACAAGTTCAAGCCCATACACTATTAATAAAAATTTAAAAAATAGAAATCATTATCAAAATGATGCTGTTTATGTCAATGGACCAACATTGAATCAAACTACAGGTCTGGTTTCCGAACCTAATAATAAATCTGTATTAGTAGGTCAAGTTACAAGGAATGCAATTAATTATAATACATATATAAGAATTCCATACAGCGAATCTTTAAATTTAGCAAACAGTCAATCTTCAAATTTTACTGATGAATGGACAATTGAGTTGTATGTTAAGTTACCTTACACTTTCTCTAATAGTGGAGAATATGTTAGCAACTGGAATAATTCATCGTCAACAAGCGGATTTGAATTCTTCAATACCTCTTCTTCAAACGGTTTTCGTATTGTAAAAAATAATGGAGATGTTAAAACTGTATCGTCAAACACAGCATTATCGACAACTCAATATTCTCATATTGTTGCAAAGCACACCGATGGGGCAATTCATTATTATGTTAATGGCGTTAAGTTAGGGCAGACAGACGGTGTTGGTACGCAGGCTAGTTGGGTAAATGATATAACAATTGGTGGTCGAGGAGCATCATTTTCTGCTGGAGCCGAGGTCGAACCAGCGACAGTCAGAGATTTATATATTGATGAATTTGCAATGTACAACCGGGCTTTAACAGATGATGAAATTCGTAATAGATATATATCAACACAAATAAGGGAGTTAACAAACTTCCCTCATCTTTATGGAAATGATCAAAGTGCAAAGGCTATAATTGATGCAATTACTCTTGCTGATTTTGGTCGCTTCTATGTTGACGAAGAAAATAATTTTAGATACATTCATTTCTACAGATATTTTGAGCCTTCAATTTCACAACATGCAAATGTTCAAAAAATAATAAGCAGTAATTCACACATCATATCTGGTGATTATAATGTTCAATTGCAAACTAATAAAGTAACTGTAAATGTAACAGAGTACAACCCTCTTATATCAACAAGACAAGGCCTCTGGACAGCAACTCCAGACCCATCCACTTTGGGCGTGGTTAAGTTAACATCAAATGTTACTGCCAATTCCAATACATTGCCGGTGTCAACAACAGATAGACCACCTTTCCCAACAAGCGGATATTTGAAAATTGATAGCGAAATTGTCAAGTATTCATCAATTGATTCAACAAATTTCTTAGGGGTTACTAGAGGGGAATTTGATACAACACCATCTGCTCATTATGTAAATGATCCTGTAAGGGAAGTTCGTTATTATGATATTAAATACGATAATGCTCCTGCTTTCAATATTCAGAAACCTTTAATTACCGCAATATCAAATACATTCCCTCCAGAAATTGAATTGGTTAGATTTACAACTAATGCTTATAACGCTCAACTAATTTTGGCTGCTTCTACATCTGTACCAGAAGGTGAACTTGCGTTTATTCAGGGAACTAATGCTAAAACAGGTGAGGTTGATTTTACATCTATTGCTGGTGTCCCAGTTATTAAGCAGGATTCTGCTAATTTAATTAAAAAACAAACTGCATCTCTTACTGATGACATTCGCAAGTATGGCTTGAAAGAGGTTGTAATTGACAATGAATATATCTATAGTGCAACAAAAGCTCAGCAAATTGCTGATTTTTTAATTGATAAGTTCACAACACCAGTCCCAGTATTGCAAATTCAAACTATGGCAATTCCTACCCTTCAAATTGGTGATAGAATTAGAATATCAGAGTTTACTAGCTTGAACATATCAAATACTGATTATTGGGTTGTATCTCATAGCCTAAATGTTGGAGATACATTAGATCACTCAATTACTTTAAGGAAGGTAGTGTAATGGCAATTTCAGAAAATGGCGTTTCCTTCTTTGGCTCTGGAGGGCATTCGCATAATGGGATTAACTCAACAATAATCGATGTTGGGTCATATTCTTTATTTGATTTCTCATTAGGGTATGTAGGTTCTCAATCAAGAATTAACAGACAAAGCGTTAATCAAACAGCAATGGAAGAATGGGTTATTAGAATTGTTAACTCAAAAGTCCTTACACCAGCAGGCTTGAGTTTAGCTCCCGATACATTGAGCGGTAAAAGCATAAGAGCAAACACTATTACAGCAGATCAGATTGCTACAAATACAATCACTGCAAATGAACTTTCTTCAAATATTATTTTAGTAAATAATGTTATTAGAAGTAATAATTATGATGGAACAATTGCTGCAAATGGAGTTATAACAGGCCAAGGGACTGCTGGATGGGCAATAACCTATGCTGGTAGTGCAGAATTTTCTAGTGCATCAATTCGTGGAGCGATTACTGCAAATTCAGTAAGCACACCAGGAATTGATATTCTTTCAAATGGTGCAATAGTTAGTACAAACTTTAATGTCACTCCAGAGGGAAATGTTTCGGCAACCAATGCAAGTTTAACAGGCTCTGTGACTGCAACTTCAGGCTCAATTGGTGGTTGGAGCATTAATGCATCTAACATATCTGCTGGTAGTACAACATTATATTCAAATGGAACTTTGATTATTGGTGATGATTTATCGGTTGGTAATAATGTTCGAATCAATGGGGCAACAGGTGACGGAGGAGCAACAACATTTAAGGTTAGAGGTAGTAGTACCGCAGGTTCAGGATGGTCTTTCAGGGCGCAGAACTCAGCCAACACTCATTATTTCGGTGTTAGAAATGATGGTGAAATTTATATGGCAAATATTGGCACCGACTCTGGAACAGTTCTTGTTTTAAACTCAAGTGGATATGTTCAAAAACAAAGTTCAACAATACAGATAAAAGAAAATATTGAATATATTAATGAATCTGTTTTTGACTTAATTAAAGAATTAAAACCTGTAAAATTTACATATAAAAGAAATAAAAATGATGATGATTATACATATGCTTTAAAGCAAATGAATAAAGAAGTCGGTTTTATTCTTGAAGATATTATAGATGTTCAAAAGAATTTTGAAGGATCCTTGGTTTCCTATGAATTTGATAGCTCAGAATACCGAGAATCTATTGATGGGAGATTGCCATTCTCTGTGGAAGAGGATTTCAATCATGTTAAACCTGTCATGTACAAAGATTTGGCTCTGCTTTCTTTAACAATTAAAGCTGTCCAAGAACTAATCGCCAAAGTAGAGGATTTAGAGGCTAGATTACAGGCCTTAGAGGATGTATAATAGATAGATATGGCTTATGAGAATTATGTACAAGTCGCTTGGACACTAGGAACCCCGATCTCTGCTGACCGTCTTCAACAGATGACTGAGAATATCCAGCAGGTAAAAGATGCTACTGATGATAACCCAAGGGGATTGATTAAGATTAAAGAAGTGACAACTGCTGTCACTACTAATTCAATGAATGTCTATAGTGAAATTATTAATCTTAAGAATGAAGGATCTGGAAATCCAGACAACTCAGTAACCCTTCCTGGTAGTCGTTATGTTAAGTTAACACTTACTTTTCCAGGAATTAAAGTTTCAACTCCGGGTCAAGAGGATTCTGTTTATATATTAAGAGTAAGTCAAGGAAGCAATGCCAATACTGCTACTACGCTTTATACTTGGAAAATTAGTCAACCAATTCATACATTCCTTGATGCTTCAACAACAAGTCCACCAACGACTGCAAACACGCAGATAAGAGGATCATCCTTCCCTTCATATTTTGGTGCTGGTTCTTATAGTTTTGTAACAACAACTGGTACAGGCATTACAGGTTCAAATGGTAGCGGTGTATTTAATGTTGAAATTTATAGAGATAGTGGTAATAGTGCTGCTAACCCATCAACATTCGTAATCCCATGTAATGAATCAAAGATGCAATTCTACATTGAAGATATTGGTGGACAAGGATAATTATGTCCCCAAGACCACTGGCATCTAAAAGAGATGACATAGAGTGGAGTGACCGAACCGGTTTGGGAGAGATGAACTCAAACTACAATGGCGGTAAATACATTGATGACAAAGGCTATGTCAGAGTGCTAAGACCAGAACATCCCGCTAATATTAAGGGGTATATTTATGAACATAGAGCTTTGATTGAAGAAGTCCTTGGTCGCTATCTTAAAAGTTGGGAAAGTGTTCATCATATTAATGAAATCAAAGCTGACAATAGGCTAGAAAACCTGTTTCTTTGTTCTCAACAAGAGCATAGCGCAATTCACCGTGAAGGTAAAAGACCATCTCAAGAGCATCGTGATAAACTCAGAAAGAATATGAATGAGCGTCAGAAGCCTGTTAAGAAAGCTCTTCAGAAAAGAACATCTATTCCTCGAAAATATAATTCAATGGATTGAGGAAAACCTGCTCAGAGGGTGTTATAATTATCCCTATGAAAATTTGCGGAGCAGAAAATTGCAACGAGACATTTGAACCAAACACTGCTAACCAGCGTTATGCGGATGCTTCTTGTCGCAAGAGCATAGACTCTTTGGGTCTATGTAAATTTAGAAAAGAAAATGGAATTATAGATATGCCAATTGATATCAAAACTGGTAAGGAGATCAGTACTGAATCAGAATTAAAAGTTAGTTATACAAAGTTACTTCAAGAATACGATAAACTTAAGAGTAAAGAAGTTCACTTAGCAGACGCTGTTTACAGGGCTGTTAAGGAAGAGATTGAACAGGGAAGTTTATACACTGTTCCTAAAGTGCCAGCACCAAAGAAGGACACAAGAAAGGCTTCTGAAGAAGTCGCTGTTGCTGTCTTGGCTGACTGGCAGTTAGGAAAGGTAACTCCTGATTATAACTCAGCAGTTTGTGAACAGAGAATCAATCAATATGCAGATAAGATTATTCATCTAACCGAGATTCAACGACAGGATCATCCTGTTAGAGAGTTAAGAATTTGGTGTCTTGGAGATATTGTAGAGGGTGAACTTATTTTTCCCGGTCAAGAGTTTTTGATTGATAGTGGTCTTTATAGGCAAGTTACTGTTGATGGACCAAGAATTATGAAGAACTTCATCAATAAGATGTTGGAAAACTTTGAAACAATTACATTCACTGGTGTAATTGGAAATCATGGTGCAATTGGTGGAAAGTCAAGAAGAAATCATGATCCTGAAACAAATGCTGACAGAATGTTGTACAGAATTGTTCAGTTGATGTTTGAAAGCAATCCTAGAGTTAAGTTTAACATCCCCGATGGTCGTGGAGAAAGATATTGGTATGCCATTGATGCAATCGGAAATTATAAGTCTTTGCTTATTCATGGAGATCAGTTTGGTAGTCTTTCTTCGTTCTACTCATTCCAAAAGAAAGTTTATGGATGGAAAATTGGCGGTATTGAACGCAAGGATAAAGATGGTAATCTAGTTGATGCGTTTGACGATGTTTATTTTGGACATTTCCATACACCGACTAAGATGACATTCAATACTGTCCAGTGCCGTATTTCAGGAAGCCCTGAATCAACTAATACATATGCAATTGAGGTGCTGGGAGCAGTAGGTCGTGCATCTCAACCATTAATGTTTGTGCATCCAATTAAAGGTATTGTTACTGCTGAATATAATTGCTGGTTGGATTGATATGCATGCAATAAAACTTAAGTGTTCAAATTGTGGAGGTCTAAAGTTTATTGGTGATCAGTACTATGCTTATGGTAAGTATTATGTTGATGTAACCTGTGTTATATGTGCAGACTCCAAAGATATTGAAGTCCCAAGACTGCAAAGGTTTCTTAAACTTCTAGCAGAGAAGAGAGGCGGTCATGGTCAGGAATAATCTGACAACAAACAAGTTTTATACTTATGCAGATATTATTGTAAAACTAAAAAGAATCAATAAAAAAGCTAATAAGATTTATGTTGAAAGATTAGATACAAACGAAACAATAGAACTCCCATATCAGCAGCATGAGTTGATTCTTTATAGAATCTATACTGTTGGAGAGGTTGCTAAGATTGTTGAAAAAAGACCGGACACCATAAGAAAGTATGAAAAAAGATCTCTAATTCCCAGTGCAGAGAAGTTTGGCGATGTATATAATGGCTATTCCTCATGGAGATTTTATAGAGAACAAGATGTATACACTATGGTAGAATTCTTTAACTCAAGGGTTCCTGGGCGACCAGTGAAGAAAAATATAAACATAAAACTGCTTGAGCAGAAAATAGAAAACAAAATAAAGGAATAACATGTCAGAAAATAATGAAGT
>JACCDW010388428.1_pt1 | contig 11014 bp, 8 predicted proteins | sample 7449781 | NCBI WGS metagenome assembly JACCDW01 (sample SAMN15323449, study PRJNA562643) | freshwater metagenome | isolation source: river surface water | place: USA:Blue River Watershed | collected 2017-08-18
CACCTTTGGCGGTTACGAGGATACCCGTCTTCCGGCGCATATACTTGTAGAAGTTCATAAAGTTAAATCTGCCGCTCTTCGCGTTCATATACTCAGGCAACTTCTCGATCGCCTCTTCCCGGGTCACTGCGAAGTTGAGCGTTGGGATGATCTTTACTTTCGCCGCCAAAAGCCGGGCCTCCACCTCGTGATCTGCCGGGTCATATGCCTCAATCTCCGTCCCAGAAACCCCCGCCAACTTCCGATAAAACCCCCGTGAAATCTCTTTATATTCAACGTAGTGAAGCTTGGGACGGAGAGAGGGCATAGAGGCGGCAAGGTAGTCAAAGTAGGCTTTCATCGAGGCGCGATGATAAGCGAGCTTCAGCTTGTGATAGCGAAAGTCAGTAAAGTATCGGGGATCTTCAAGGAGATAGATGCGGTCATACTTCCCATCACGGATCTGAGAGATCTCCTTGAAGAGATGGACCGGAAAGAGAAGAAGGTACTTTCCCATATGAATGGATAGATAAGAAGATATACTACTATACTGTATGATTTTATTACCAAGAGTCGCAAGTATATCAGATAGACTATATCGTATGTATGATATTCTATTACCAATATATGGTAATAGAACTGATTGACTTATAACAATATTCTAAACTATGGTAATGCGATTAAGGTTGATATCCAGAGTATACACTGTATGCATTCAGAGATTTTTCAGAGATTTTTCTCGAACTTATACACTACTCGTACGAAACTCGTACAAACTCGTACAAACTCGTATTTTAAAAACTACACATTTTATACTACATCTTAGTACGCTACTACTGACTATGGTAATGAATCTTCATTCTCATACAATAGCTTCCGCTTTTTACGGTATTTACAGCATTTCCGGTATTTCCGCACGAATACGAGTTTTGATTTTGACTTGAAAAAGTTCGTCAAAATGCTCAACTCAAAACGAAATCGAATCGGGTCAAAGTTTTTCAGGACTTTTCTTCGATGAAAAACGAAACTCGTATTCGTGCGGAAATACCGGAAATGCTGTAAATACCGTAAAAAGCGGAAGCTATTGTATGAGAATAAAGATTCATTACCATAGTCAGTAATACAATTCTATAAAATGAAGTAAAATAGTAGCTTTGCCGATTTCAAACTCGTACAAAACTCGTACAAAACTCGTATTATAAAGCGAAAAATGCGCAAAAGTAGGTAAATCAGGTAAATCGGGTAAATTGAATAAGTACAAGAGATCGAATAAGTACAAGAGATCGAATAAGTAGATATAGTTATATAAGTAAGATATAGATCTATAAGTAAGATATCTATTACCATACTCAGTAACATTCTCTCTATACTTTACAATAAGTATACTTATATAGGTTATGATCTTCTATCTCTTCAAGTCAAGAAGGCTTAAATGCGTTTGAATTGAGTCAAAAATATACTATACAAATAGTAATAAGAGCACATTAACTTTGTTAAGATGCCGAAGTTCAACATCCATAAGTTCACAAAAGATAACTCCTTCTTCTTATGCCATCGTTGTTTCTATACTACACATCTTAAGAATGATATGTCAAAGCATTATGATCGTAAGACCATATGTAATCTCAAGTATGTGTCTGATAAGTACTTAACACCGGAGGAATACCATAAGCTCTCTATTAAGAAGAGGTACTTCTTTGATGGTAAGTTACCTTCTATCATATCAAACAGTACATTCATTAAGCTGATCAAGGAATATCACAATGATGTAAACTACATCGACTTCTATGGACCATCACTCAATGCTCGTGATAACATAGCAGCTATGGCTGTTAGTAAGATTGATGATGATGATGATTCAGATAAAAAAGAAGATCCATATAATAAAGAGATGATCCACTCATCCCAAAGAGAAGTTATTGAGGATCCGTCTTTACCAGATCCTCATAAAGCACCTCAAAGCACTGATTATCAAGCATTAACTATATTTGACCCTCATAACAACCCATCTATATCTACACCTTCTTCTACTCCTACCCCTACTTCAAAAGCAAAAGGTTATGTATGTCATAACTGTGACAAGTTGTTTAAGAAGAAAGAAAGCTATATTCATCACTTAAAGTATGGGTCGCGTCTGTGTGAAAATACAATGATTATTAATATGGCGAATAAAAAGAAGGAAGAAGCACAAAAAGCCCAACCAGTCATTATACAGAACATCTTTAACCAGAACATCCAAAACAACAACAACAGTAATATGAACTTCGCTGTACGTGACTTTATGAAAGAGGGCTACTGTATCGACCACATTGATCCATCTAAACTGGATGATGACTTCTATCTATACGACAATATGGCAAGCCTCGTCTTTCAAAACGACGTCAACAAGAACATCTTCTTCCAAGACAAAGTCGCCATCGTATACACCAACAACCAAGTCGACGTCTTGCCCAATGATAAGGCCGTCTATATGGTCCATCAAAAGATGGGTAAAGCCGCCGATCGTTTGGTAGAGCAACAGAGCCCCGCAAAGAGAGAAGATCTTAAGAACGTTGAGAAGTATTACCGTATCAACTTAGACAAGTTCCGTCACGATACTCTCTACAAGAAGTATGACGTCAAGACCAAACAATACGTCTATGATAGCGACGTTGTACCTAACTTGCGAACACGTGATGAATGTATGGCCAATGTAATCGGCATCATTAATGGTCACGAAGAGCGTACCCAAGAGATCTTTAAAACGAAAGGTCTCAATACCAAGAAGCTACCGCCAGTCAATCAAGTTGCCATCGAATACTTCGCCAGTGTCAAAGACCGTTACAAACCCCTCAAAGATGATGAGTAAGCGCGTTACTCCATCCTCCGCGATTATAATCATATATTATAGATCTAATATATGATTTGATTGATGATTTGATTGATGATTTGATTGATAAAAAGATGGATACTATAGTAGAGAACATTGAAGAAGATTCCAGCAACCTCACCTCCACCCCCTCCCTCCCAATGATGCAGATCACAAGTGACTATGATGTTTTTATGCATAAATCTTACTATGATGTAATGGAATGGATCCGGAAGGTGGATTTGGAGAGTGATGGCAAAGAGAAGATCAATGTCACCGTCTATCAGATCAACGCCAATCGCAAGTTTGTTAAGATCATCCGATCGCCCCACTTCCTCTATCTCTCTCTTCAGACAGAGGATCCCGAGATTTGCGCAAAGCTCGCCGAGATCAACGCCACCTTCCCCAGCGATGGAGATCGCCGCCACGCAACCGCCTCCTACTTCCTCGAATGCATCCAGCATACCGAGAATACCCAGAAACTCTTCGTTAATGATGTCATCTATCACAGGTGATCCCGGTGATCTTCTATATATCATCTTACGGCTTTTTAGGACTTCTTTCGCCCCTCCTGGATCCCCTCCTTATACATATCCATAATCCCCTTTCGCATCTCCGCATTATACTCCACCACCGGCTTCATATACTCCACTCCCTTTGCTAAATACTCCTCGCAGGTGGCCCCCCAGTTGTGGATATCTTTTGCCGGGACATCCTTGAGCTCCGGAACCCACTTCTTGATATACTCCGCGTTCTTATCAAACTTCTCGCTCTGCGTCCACGGGTTCATAATCCTATAATACTCCCCCTTGTTCTCCCCCGTACTCGCCGACCATTGCCAGTTCCCCGAATTTACCGGAGCATTGATATCCACCAGCTTCTGCGAGAAGTACTCCTCACCCCACCTCCAATCCACGCCGAAGTTCTTCACCAAGATCCCCGATACAATCAAGCGCGCCCGATTGTGCATATATCCCGTCTGATTGAGCTCCCTCATACCCGCATCCACCGCAGGGAACCCCGTCCGGCCCTCACACCACGCCTCAAAGACCTTCTTCGGATTCATCCAATGGATCTTCTCATACTCCGACCACATTGGCCTATTTGGTCCCTTATAGTTGACGACGTGAGGGAAGTATTTGACCACATAGTACCAGAACTCACGCCAAAGAAGCTGATCATTGAGGCCGTGATGAACACCCAGCTTATCGGCAATTGCCCAGAAGCACTCCCGGATCGAGACGCAGCCAAAGTTGATATAGGCGGAGAGGAGTGTCGTCGACTTTGACAAGACATTTCGCTCAGTCGCATACGCCTTGAACTTCCCCAGTTGGGCCAATCTCTTTAAACCCTCCTTCCGGCCGCCGTGATAGATGATCTCGGGATTCTTCTCATATAACTTGGTAATGGCAGCATCGCCCACACCTGAAATCTTCTCTGTTCCCGGGACAGAGAGAGACTTGCTGCCACTATACAGTTTCTTGAGAAGCGCCTTGGGAATCTTCATCGGCTTGGGGATCGCAGTCGATCCGCCCTTGGTCGCCAGTCCAATCTTGTATGCATTGTTCTTGAACGGAGTATACTTGGTGTATGGAGCACCATCAGCCTTGAGGAAAGAGTCCATCGGCATCAAGAGGTAATCTTCGGAAGAGTTGTCAAAGAGAATGCGATCTTTCTCGGCCTCGCACCACTTGCGAATCTCTGCATCACGATCGATTGCGTAGGGAGTGTAGTCCATATTGCAAAAGACTGCATCAAATGCAAATGCCTTCCGGATCGCCTTAAGGGCACTGACGTTGTCATCGCGGATCATTAAGAGACCACCGGGGAGATCGCGGGAGAGCTCATCGAGCGATTCGAGGAGGAACTGGAAGGAGTTGTCCGAGAAGTACTTGTTCTTCTTCTTGTCGGACTGTTCGGGAGTAAAGATGAAGACGGGTAAGACGCTCTCTTCCGTCATCTTGAGGGCGTGAAGAAGCCCAAGGTTGTCATCTATGTGATAGTCTCGGCGAAAGATGAAGAGGGACTTCTTAATGGAGGGGGTGCTGGATGCGCTTGGGGCGCTTGGTTCGGAGATAGCAACGGGATCGCTTGAGTCCATCTTCTTTACTTTCATTTTCTACTACTCTTTATCACCACATTTATCTTTAACCGCTGCCTTATATGCCGGCATAAAGGAATTCTATCTGTTAACATATAGATAAAATTCATTGATGAATCAAAAAATGGAAAGCTCCTTTGATATGCGAGCGTTTAGTAAAGGAGAGGAGAATAAACCTCTCCTCAATGAGGATGATCCCCAGTATCAGTGCCATATCTGTTGTGAGGATTTCCCGGAGGAGGAGATGGTCTTTCATAAGTGCTCTCACTCCCCGGATCACATCTTCTGCAAGCAGTGTATCAATGACTGGAAGCTGGTAACAAAGAAGAAGAAATCCGATATGCAGTGTCCGACGTGTAGAACCTTTATGCTGAAGTGGGATGAGATCAAGGTTTTCAACATTGCGGATATCAATAAGGAATCCGAGAAGGTTAACTCAGAGGACGAGGAGAAGAAGATAGGTAGGATTGCGAAAGATCGTATGGAGCGAGTGATGCTGAAGTACTATCTGATGGGAAAGAGTGAGAACAAGGAGTTTGATGGGACGCAGTGTTGGAAAGCACCAATAAACTCTTCGATAATGATTGATTTGAATACACCTGTGACAAAATCATTTCAGACATTGATGGGATCTGTTCCGACTGCTGTTATGAACTCCTTCAATGATCCTATCTATTTTAATGATTTACAACCAACAAATATCCCGAATCCATCTGCTTCAGCATCTGCATCCACATCCGCCAACATCGATCTGGTATATGACCCTAACAACTTTGCGCACTGCTACACATCATCAACGACATATGATTCACAAATAAATTTGATCAATCAAATATCACGCTTTGTGAGGAGCGCATATCATAACCCGATCGAAAGGATCTGGGATATTGTACATCAAGCAATCGGTTACAACTTGCAGAATCTTCCAAATGACCTCCGAAAGAGAGGGACTCATACATATGCACTCAACAAAGATATGATGGAATTTAATACGAAGGTGGATAATCTGACTTTGATCTATCCTCTGATCTCGGAGATGATCCAACAAACGCGGTTAGGTATGGAGATCTTCCAAGGGGGATTAGAGGGTAATCTTGGATCTACCGCCTCCATCGCCTCATTGGATAACCCGAACTTTATGCATAACCTAAAGAATCTCTTGGATCATCGTATCGAAGAGTGTCCACTCAATGAAGAGGGGAAGAGGCACGGTCTCTACAAGCTATACCTCTATCAACATCCTGACAAGCTCTTCTATACAGCCAATTATCAAGATGGTGTCAAAGAAGGAATGGCTACGTATTACCACGCCAATGGATCAGTTGCTATGGAGTTGACCTATTGCTATGGGATTTTGGAAGGGGCATTACGCATTTACTACCCAAGCGAGAATACGAACGCCTATTTTAGATCAAAGTATGGTCTTCTTGCGTTGGATACGTATATCGCAACCGATCTATCATCTTCATCATCTTCATCATCCTCTTTGACATATGTTTTGGGTGACTTTACTCTCTATAAAAAAGATGGAACCGTTCATATCAAGCAGACTATGGTAATGGACTCGAATCGAAAGAGAAGAGTGGATGGTCCATTCCAGTATCCGATCTATAAAAAGTTAGAGAGGGGATGCTTGATGGAGACTGCGAGCTTTAAAGGGCGTGATTATAATAATGGCGAGTTTGATGTGTGGCCAATGATCGTCAAGGGTACGTGTAAGAACGATCTCCTTGATGGGAAGGTGGAGTTTTATCTGGATCCATCGATGGAGAAAGAGAATGGAAAGAAGTTGGATTCAAAGAGGCTCTATATGACTTGTCATTACAAGGATGGAATAAAGGAGGGACCTTGCACAAAGTACTACTTTAAGGCGCCAGGTGTGAAGGTCCTCCAGAAGTGCGTCTATAAAGATGATGAGATTGTCTTGAATGATTATCACGAGTATCATCTGAACCAGTCAGAGAAGGTTTCTATTCAAGATGGGATCTTCAAGGCTTATTCCAAAGCGGGTGATCTGCAACTCGAGTTTGGGATTGTCCGAGATTCAACTCTCGGGAAGTATCACTTGAATGATCATATGACAATCTATTATGATACAGAGGGGGCAAAAGGTACGGAAGGTGCATCAAAACGAATGCTGGATCTTCGCTTTAAGAATGGTACCGTCACGGGAGAGTTGAAGATCCATTGCGAGAATGGGGATCTCTTCTTCTTGGCCAATACAGAGAAGAATCGTCTGAATGGATTGACCGAAGAGTACTACCTATCAGGGAATACTCATATCATTCCGTATGTGAAGCATAATATCCCACCTCCACTCGATTATGTGAAGCAGTTCTTGACAAGTATGATGCGACGAGATATGATTCATTATAATGCGAAACAGTCGGTGGAGCAAATGCTACATCCAGAGAAGCTACTGATGTTTGCTGACAATAAACAAGCAAATCCGGAAAATAGCACAGAAAAGTTGGTTGAGATCAAGAAGGAATCAAAGAGAATCTCGGAAGACCATTATGATTCTGTTTTAATCCATAGTCTCTATGAAACGATGGTAACCGAGTGGAAAGATTATGTCACCCGTCTATGGAAAGAGCACAAACTGGCTTCCTCTGGATCCTCCTCTCAATCCACTAAACCTTCGCCTGAACCATACCTATACAAACGAATGCATTTTATGCAGAATGAGTTACACGGAAAGTACCAAGAGTACGCGTATGGGATGGATGGGACCAATGAAGACTTCAAGATCAAAGCAGATATTGACTATGAGTATGGACTGTATCACGGGAAGTATCGGGAGTATCGTGACCCATCTTCAATCCATCCTCTGCCTTCGAGCGATCGCCTGATGGAGGAGACAGAGTATTCAACGCATTACAATAATGGTGTCTCGAGAAAGTATCATCCAAATGGCCAAATCTCTCATCACGCGGAGTATCAGTCGAACACGCTTCACGGACATTATCTCAGGTTCCATCCAGATGGAACTCCCGCGGAAGATTGCTATTACCAGAACGGTGTCCTCTCAGGTATGTGTAAAACCTTCAATGAGGATGGGACGATTCTTGGGATGATTCCCTTCGAAAATGGCCGAATGCACGGTGAGGTAATCTCTTACTACTCGTATAAGGAGAATCAACCCTCGTGCAAGGAGAACTATACGAATGGCGTGCGTGATGGACCGATGATATCATACTATCGCAATGGAAATGTGATGCGGAGATGTGAGATCAAGCGGGGAAGATATCACGGTACTTATGAGACATTCTATGAGGGTGGTCAACCGGAGTTTATCATCGAGTTTGTGGAGGGGATTCTTCAGAAGGCGACACTTCAGCATTACAAGGTAGATGGAACGTCGATCAAGATCGATCTCAGGGAGTACTATATGACAGTGACGCACATCGTGGGTGGTCGTGTGGATGCCTCCAACGCCTTCCTTGCTTACGGGGTTGCATAGAAGTATGTAAATATTACCATACTATATATTATTTATTATATTACCATACTTGGTAATATAATAATATACTGATACGATGATATCATTTACGGCATATATGACACTTTCGAAGATACTCTTCATTCTCATATTTATCTTGCCTATCATCATCCCATTGATTCCAGGCTTCATTAAAAGCTTTGATAAGTGGATAATCAATGTTCCATTGTGGATTTTCTTGATCATCAAAGTATGCATGTTCAATATCTGGATACGGAAACTTAGGCTCAGTTTCCATACACTTATCTCCATAATATGACCTTTTAAAGCATTGAATACATAGTTTATGATCACAGTTTGGATGTGATACTCCACGTGTACTTTCTAAACATATACCACATTCAACATCATCACTAAACCTTAACAAACCAAACAACATATCGCAATTTGTACATAAATAATTCTCTTTACATTCAAACCACCATGTAGGTAAAACTGCCTCACATAGTTCATAGTTTTTACACTTAATACCTCCATCTGGATACTGAGAATCGTATCCAATATTCTCTTCTTCATACTGTAAATCACGGTTCGCCATTTTGACTTTTCTAACAAAGAGCTATATTTATATACTGGTGGACGATCTCTTTAAGCCGATGGTGAGGCCGACTTTGCCGATTCAATCTCCCAGATCTTGCGTCGGAGGGCGGAGGTGCTCCAGCCGTGACTGGCGCGATCGTGGAAGTGGACCGGGATCCCGAGATCGCATCCGGTAAATGACTTGCCGATGTAATCATCGCCGAGGATGCGGAGATCAGGCTGCAGCGCCTCCAGACCCGCCAGCAGCTCCGCCTCCGTGGAGTAGATGAAGATCTTGTCGACATAACGGCATCCCTCTACCAGAATCTTGCGTTCGGGGAAAGAGAGGATTGGTTTGTTCTTGCTGGGGCGATCGATGGTGGGATCGGTTTGGAGGAAGGCGACCATCAGATCGGAGCGCTCTTTGCCGTCCTTCAGCATTAGCGTATGACCCGCGTGAAGGAGATCGAAGCAGGAAGCGGTCACGCAGATTTGCTTGCCAATGCTCTCCAGGCGATATAGACGGATCTCTTCCAGGGTGGAGGATGGGTATTCGGGTACAGAGGTAGGTATAGTTGCCATTTTTATATACCCTATACTCGGATTTTATTCTTACCATTCAATCGCGCCCATTGCCGGCTTAAAGGAATTTTACATAGATTGATGTATATCAAAACAATTGATTCATAAAATCTCATCCCACCCTCCAGCCAAAGATGCCCCCTTGCCGTCTATGCAGGAACAACTGCTCCGCTGCGGAGCTTCATTCGATTTGCCACAAGTCGGACAACCACAGCATTTGGTGCGAGTCGTGTATCATTGCGCACATCGAGAAGTCGCCGAAGGGCATCCCGGTGATCGCCCGTTGCCAGCTCTGCAACAGCGAGAATGAGATCGAGTATCAGGTGGAGAAGACGATGAACAACTCGCATACAACGAAGTATGTGAATGGCCATATTGATGGCCTCTATCAGGAGTATTATGATGCGGACAAGACGGCGCTGATGTATGAGGCGGAGTACAAGGAGGGAAAGGTCCACGGGTACTTCAAGGAGTATGATGAGGCGACGGGATGCCTGATGGCGTACCTCAATTACTCGGAGGATCTGATGGATGGCCTGCAGATGTATTACAATGACGTGTATGAGGATGGGGAGTATGGAGTGGCGAAGGAGGCCTCTTATCAGATGGGTGTTCTGAATGGTGCAACGACATACTATGCGAGGAACACGTCACGAGATAAGAACAACAACAAGACAAAGAATCGTTACACAGAGGAGCAGCTGGGTCGCATTTGGAAGATCGAGTTCTATGCGGATGGCAAGCTAAATGGTGATGTGACGACGTATCATATCCACAATGCGAATAAGATTCCGAAGAAGCGGGAGAGCTATAAGAATGGCCAGCTGCACGGTTCGGTGATCACCTATGATGAGACAGGTGCGGAGACGTCGCACGTCACGTATGTGGAGGGTCGTGTTCATACGGGACCTTTTACGGAGAATGTGAAGTTCCGGGTGATTGGCGAGAAGGAGGAGATTGATGGAATGATGAGTGGTCAGATGGTGGATGGGAAGATCGAGGGAGAGGTGATTTATTACGTTGATCATAATAATGGCAACCAAGTGATCTACAAGAGGGAGGAGTATGTGAACAACCAGCGAAATGGTAAGTCGATCCATTACAATATGATTGGGGCGGTTGCCAAGGAGGAGATGTATAAGGAGGGAGTACTACACGGAAATGTGACTACATACACGTACAATCATAAGATCAGTGGGATCAAGTGCAAGAAGGCGGGTGCTCCAGGCACCACATCGACATCGACAAACAAGAATTCAGGAGCAGCATCTGCGGGTGCGGGATCGGATGGATATGAATCGATGTTTGAGAAGATGAAGAAGGAGAAGGAGGAGATCTTGGCGAAGTTCCAAGAGGATTCTGCAAATCCAATGAGCATCAAGGGTGGTCTCCTTTCCAGCAGTGGAGGCTATATGGCAGATGAGAATATCACCGGCGTCTCCTTTTCCAGCAAGATGGGCTTTGGGCTTTAATCAATCAATCA